>ODAK010004775.1_pt1 | contig 13855 bp, 19 predicted proteins | sample 1539591 | NCBI WGS metagenome assembly ODAK01 (sample SAMEA3539303, study PRJEB22396) | soil metagenome | biome: tundra; feature: field; material: soil | place: USA | collected 2010-05 | depth 0.15 m | reverse complement strand
TCAGGCGGCGGTGCCGAAAAGAGCGCCGACGCCGGCAGTCGCGGCCATGGCGAGGGCGCCCCAGAGAGCGACCCGACCTGCACCAGCTGCGATGGGCGCGCCGCCGGCGTACGCGGCCAAGGCGCCGAGAAGGGTGAGGAACACGAGAGACGTTGCGGAGACGACAGGGATCATCGCCGCAGCCGGCGCCACGAGGGTGACGAGGAGCGGCATGGCTGCGCCGAAAGCGAAACTGCCGGCAGAGGTGAAAGCGGCCTGCACGGGACGCGCCTTCAAGGTGGAAGTAATGCCGAGTTCATCACGGGCGTGGGCGCCAAGTGCATCGTGGGCCATCAACTGCTCGGCGACCTGTTTGGCGAGGGCAGGCGTCAAACCGCGGGCGACGTAGATGGCGGCCAGTTCCCGGTGCTCGCCGCTGTTGTCGGATTTCAGCTCTTTGCGCTCGAGGGCGAGCTCTGCTTTTTCGGTATCGGCCTGAGAGTGAACGGAGACGTATTCACCGGCGGCCATCGACATGGCACCGGCGACCAGAGCGGCACTGCCGGCGACCAGAACGTTGGCGCGCGTGGCGTGCGCGGTCGCAACACCCAGCATGAGGCTGGCGGTGGAAAGAATGCCGTCGTTGGCGCCCAGCACCGCCGCGCGCAACCAGCCAACGCGCTTGATACGGTGACGTTCCCGCGGGCCTTTGGAGATTCGGGGGACAGCAGGAGATCGGGTCATAATAACGCTGCCTCGCGGTGGCGGCCCGGACCGGATCGCCCGGGATCGGTCAGGGAGCCGCCGCAACTTAGCTGGCGGTGAAATACAGGGGTTCGCCGGCCATCCAGGGTTTGGCGGCGAGGTTATCGGCGGCGGCGCGGCAGACGATACAGGAAGATGCCCAAGGGAGGGCGGCGAGGCGCTTCATGCTGATGTTCTCTTCGCAGTCGAGGCAGACGCCGAAGGTGCCGGCGGTGGCGCGGCTGATGGCGTCACGCACTTCACTAAGGAGAGCGGCGTTAAGGTCCATGGCGCGGATGGCGGCATCGCGTTCCTGGCTGTTCTGAATCCGGTCTGTCTCGTCAGGACTGCTTTCAATGGCAAGCGCGGCGCGGCTGCGGTTGCCATTTTGTAACTCGGTGAGCTTGGTGTCGAGAGCAGTGCGGAAGGCGTTGAGTTCTTTGGTCGTCATGTGATTGCCGGAATCCCTTTCCGGTTGAGCAAATAAGCAGGGCGGGGGCCAACGCGCCGGAGAGGCGGATTCCTCTGAAACTGCTTTGTTATGGGACGTCCGGGCGCCGGTTTCGGGCAGCAGACAGGCCGCCGCTTCGACAGCCAATAGTCAGATGACCAAATATCGCCAGGGACAGGGAACCGGAAGTAATTGGCGTGATCGTGACGAAACGCCCTGAAATGCCGGGTTTCGCAGGAAATGGCGCGCTGCCGGAGCATTGGGCGGAGGATTGCCTTAGCGGGGGCAGGAGAGCGCAATGAAAAAATCGATATTCTTCGTGGTTTTATTTTCCTTCCTGACGGTGGGATGCGACATGCGGGGCCGCGACGGAGCAACCGGCGCCACGGGTGCGACAGGCAATTCGGGCGGCACCGGGGCATCGGGCTCTACGGGCGCAGACGGAGCCTCGGGAACTTCCGGAGCGCAGGGCGTTTCCGGTACAGACGGAGCCAACGGGGCAACGGGTAAAACGGGCACCACGGGGGCGACGGGCACCACGGGGGCGGCGGGCGCGACAGGCGCGGCGGGAGCCGAAGGTGCCACGGGCGCGAAGGGGCAGCCCGGTAATCGCTAAAAAGCGGACCTCACAAATTCAGACAAAGGAGAAACAAAATGACACCGAGTACAAACGACCAGATCAAAGGCAAGTTTCACGAAGTTAAAGGCGAGATCAAAGAAAAAGTCGGGCAGGTGACGGGCGACCCGGACCTGACAACCGAAGGACAGACCGAGAACGTGGCGGGCCAGGTGCAAAAGAAGGTCGGGCAGATCGAAAAGGTATTGGAGAAATAACCATGCCGGAGCGGATGCGGCTGAATGAGGACACTGTAAAAAAAACGATGGGGCTGATACTGATCGGGCTGGGTGTACTCGGACTTGTGTGGGGAGGCTTTACGTATACGACCAGAGAAAAACTGATCGATATCGGGCCAATTCATGCGAGCCACTACGAGGAACACACCGTTCCGCTGGCACCCATCGCGGGGGCGGTGATCCTCATCGGCGGCATTGCTTTGCTGGCGACGGGCGTGAAGGAATAATCGGGCCGAGCGCGGCTGCGGGACGGAGAGGAAAAGGAAACTGCCATGTTGATACTCATTATCATTTTGATTTTGGTTTTCGGAGGAGGCGGAGGCTACTACGGGCATAGCCGCTGGGGCGCGGGTGGCGGGGCCGGGGTCGGGCTGGGAACGGTCCTGGTGATCCTGCTGATTCTCTACCTGATGGGAATGTTTCGGTAGCGCACGTGGTGTGAAGGTGGCGGATGGGCATCGATCCGCCGCCGAAAACTAGGAGAACGGCGGTAAATGGAAGCACAGAACATAGAAGCGGAAAAAAGAGCGTGGATCATTCTGGTCGCAGACGACCAGCCAATGATCCTGCAATATGTGTCAACCGTTCTGGAGAAGAGCGGGTATAAGGTGCTCACGGCGCCAACCGGCGAGGAAGCGCTGCTGAAGTCCAGAGCCTTTGACGGCGAGATCGATCTGCTGCTGTCGAATATTCAGATGCCGGGCATGACGGGCATGGATTTGGGCACATCCATCATTCAGGAGAGACCCAGCATCAAAGTAGTGATCATGGCCGGGTTCCGCTCCGGGATGCTGGTGCTGGACCATAGCTGGCATTTCCTGCAGAAACCCTTTATCCCGTCACAGTTGCGGGAGATTATTGCGGGAATGCTGCTGCTGCCTCCGAATCCCTCTCTGGACGGACCGCCCTCGCCCAACCTCGAGGAGCCCACCATCGGGTCGCGACCGGTCCTGGCGGCGGAAGTGTGACAATCGTCCGACCCGGGCTGAAAGCATGATAAAATTTGACTTAACGTCAGATTTTCAGCGTGCCGATCATCGTTCCATCCATTCTGTCGGCCGATTTTGCCCACCTTGCTGAAGACATAGCCAAGGTTGAGCAGGGGGGCGCGCAGATGCTCCACGTCGATATTATGGACGGGCATTTCGTGCCAAACCTTACGATTGGACCGCCTGTGGTGCGTTCGATCCGCAAGGTCACGAAGCTGCCGCTGGATGTGCACCTGATGATCACGGACCCGGATCGTTATGCGCCGTTATTTATCGAGGCCGGGGCGGATCAGGTTTCGGTACATTACGAGGCCGCCACACATCTGGATCGAACCCTGCGCATGATTCAGTCGCACGGGGCGCGGGCAGGGGTGGTGCTGAATCCGGCGACTCCGGTGGGGATGCTGGAAGATGTTCTCGACGTGGCCGATTATGTGCTGGTGATGAGCGTCAATCCAGGCTTCGAAGGACAGAAGTTTATTCCTAACTCGCTCAATAAGATACGACACCTCGCCGGGATGCGCCGCGAGCGACGCCTGGCCTTTTCGATTGAGATAGATGGCGGGGTGAGCGTGGCCAATACGGCGGAGATTGTGGAGGCGGGCTGCGACTGGCTGGTGGCCGGGTCGGCCGTGTTCCACAGTGCCGATCCCGCAGCAACCGTGAAGCAAATGCAACAGGTGGCGGCGAGCGCCGGAACGGTGCGGGTTTGATCAGCCGGGGCGCGGCGTATTATCCTTTGAAAGGTTCTTATCTTATGCATCAAGTTATAAAAGGGCAGCGGCGGTATCAGCTTTTCGTCACGGCCACGGGCCTGATGGCGTTTATGCTGCTGAGCGGCTTCGGCCTTTTCAGCCACAAAAAATACGAGACGCCGATCACGAAGGAAACGCTGCAGCCCGATAAGGTGCTGTTCGACCGCGCCATCAAGGACATTGAGCATGCCAACTTCGAAGTGGCGCGCCTGACGCTGAACACGCTGATCAACACGTACGACACCAGCGAATATCTGGCGAAGGCGAAGCTGGCCATTGCCGACAGCTGGTTCCGCGAGGGCGGCTCGCACGGCTTGGCACAGGCGGAAGCGGAGTACAAGGACTTCATCCTGTTCTATCCGAATATGGAGGAATCGGCGGAATCGCAGTACAAGGTTTGCCAGATCCATTACAAGCAGATGGAAAAGTCGGATCGGGATAATGCGCAGGGGCAGCGGGCGGAAGATGCGTGCCGCGACGTGATGACGCAGTTCCCCAATTCGAAGTTCGTTCCCAAGGCTGAGCAGATGCTGCGGGAAACGCAGGAAGTGCTGGCCAACAAGGAATTTCTGACGGGCTCCTTTTACTACAAGAAAGGCAGTTTTCCGGCGGCTGCCAGCCGAATGGCGTATGTGACGACGCAGTATCCGCTGTACAGCAGTGCCGACGATGCGTTGTGGGATCTGTCCGATGCGTATCGGCATATGGGCGATCGTTTCGAAAACCAGGAAGCGGATGCGCTGACGAGGCTGGTGCGGGACTATCCGCTGAGCGACCATCTGGATCAGGCCAAAACGCGTCTGACGGCAATGAAGCGGCCGGTGCCGCAGGCCGACCCGGCAGCGTATGCGCGGATGAAGGGGGAGATCGAGGCGTATAAGAGGCCGGGGATTGTGCACCGCGTTGTCAGTCCATTTGAAACGAGGCCCGAGGTGGCGCTGTCGGCCAAGGCGGGCGCGCCGGCGATGCAGACGATCCGGCCGGCGATTCCGGTGAGCGTGCCGGCGACTGCGGCGGGAGTACAGAGCGGCGTGAGCGACGTGAGCATCGGGCAGGTGGGCTCGACGGCAGCGATTGATCAGCAGCCGGATGCGCGGCTGAACACACCGGCGGCCGGGACCGGAGAACAGAAAGCCAGCGTGGGTCAGAACGGACAGACCGGGGCAGCGGACGCACAGCCGGCGGATCCGACGAAGCCGGCCGATCCGGCGAAGGCGACGGACCGGGACAGCCTGCCGACCAACCATCCGCCGACCAAGCAGCAGATTAAGGCGTACAAAGATGCGCAGGCGCGGGAGGCAAAGCTGCAGGCGAAGAAGAAATCGACGCCATCGAGCCAGGCGAATGCCACGGACGCGACAACGCCGGCCGCTGCCGCGAAACCCGCCGCTCAACAATGAGCCGTATCCTGCTGGCCGACGACAGCCCGCACGCACAGCGCATGGGGGAGCGGATTCTCCGCGACGAAGGACATGAAGTCATCACGGTGAGCGACGGCGCGATCGCGATGCTGCGGCTGAAGGATGCCGATCCGGATTTCGTGATTGCGGATATTTCGATGCCGGAAGTGACCGGGTATCAACTCTGCGAATACGTGAAGAGCCACGGCGGCATGCCGGTGTATCTGACGGCGGGCGCGGTGGAGCCGGTGGATGAAGCCGAGGTGACGCGGGTGCGGGCCGACGGCGTACTAAAGAAACCGTTCGAAGCCAGCGGGCTGATCGAAGCGGTGGCGCGGTTTGCACGGCCGGCGAAAAAAAGAGGACCAGCAACGCCGGCCCCGGCCGGACCTCCGAGAGTGGTGGTGGTGCTGGATCCGGACCAGGTGCATGCGGCCGTAACGGTGGCGCTGGATGCCGCGCTGCCGAAGATGATCGAAGAAGTTTCGGCCCGCGTGCTGGCGGCACTGCAGGGTACCGGACGCAAACCGACGAGCGCCGAGTAACGGTCGCAGTAGAATTAGATTCCATGCCAGATAACAGTTTTGACGTCGTCTCCCAGATCGAGATGCCGGAGGTGATCAACGCCATTCAGCAGGCGATGAAGGAAGTCACCACGCGGTTCGATCTGAAGGATTCGAAATCCACGATTGAGCTGAACGAGAAGGAAAAGAAGATCACGCTTGCGAGCGCGGACGATTACAAGCTGAAGGCGGTGATCGAGATCCTGCAGCTCAAGATGGTGAAGCGCGGGGTGCCGGTGAAGAACCTGACTTACGGGAAGATCATTCCGTCGGCCGGTTCGACGGTGAAGCAGGAAGTGACGCTCACCAGCGGCATTCCGATTGAGAAGGCGCGCGAGATCGTGAAGAAGATTAAAGACTCCAAGGTGAAGGTGCAGGCGGCGATTCAGGGCGAACTGGTGCGGGTGAGCGGCAAGGATCGCGACACGCTGCAGCAGATTATCGCGCTGCTGAGGGGCGCGGATTTCGGGATCGATCTGCAGTTCATTAATTTCCGGACTAACTGACGCGCATGGCCCGGCGCATAGAGTCGCTGTTTCTGGAAGGGCCGGCGGGACGGCTCGAAGCGTTGCTGGAAGAACCGGAAGGGCCCGAAGCAGAAAACGCCGCGCCGCGGGAGGCGTGCCTGGTGTGCCATCCACATCCGCTGTTCGGCGGGACCATGCATAACAAAGTGGTCTACCGGATTGCGCGCGGCATGCGGCGGGCGGGCGCGGTGGTGCTGCGCTTCAACTTTCGCGGAGTGAATCTGAGCGAGGGTGAGCACGCGCACGGGCCCGGTGAAATGGAAGATGCGCGGTGCGCGCTGGCATTCCTGCGGGGGCGCTATCCGGAGCTGCCGTATTCGATGGCGGGGTTCTCATTCGGGTCGCGGATCATCATGAGGCTGGGTTGTAAGATCGCGGGCGAGGGCGAAGACAGGAAGCCGGAGCGGCTGATTGCGGTGGGGTTTCCCACCACGATGGGCAAGTACGAATATCTGGCGCACTGCGGGTTGCCGAAGTATTTCGTGCACAGCTCGATTGACGTACACGGGCCGAAAGCGGATCTTGAGGCGGCGTTTGCGGGGTTCGCCGAGCCGAAGCAGCTGCAGTTTATCGACGCGGGGGATCATTTTTTCGCGGGCAAACTGGCGGAGCTGGAAGATGCGATTGCGGCGATCGGGGAGAAGCGGGCGCTGGAGTAGAATGTGTATAGACACGCGATGTCATACACATCATGCGGACCAACATCGTTATTGACGACAAACTCATGCGCGACGCTCTTCGCGCGACCGGCCTCAAAACCAAACGGGACGCTGTTGAGTTGGGCCTGCGGACTCTCCTTCGGTTGAAGAACCAGGAGGAAATCCGGAAGCTGCGCGGCAAGCTGGACTGGCGGGGAGATCTTGACGCCATGAGGACAGATCATTGATGCCTGGCGATGCCGGGATTCTGGTCGATTCCAGCGTCTGGATCGACTACTTCCGGGGCACAGTCACGGCGCAGACGGAAAGACTCGACACCCTGCTGGACCGCGAATTACTGGCGGTTGGAGATTTGATCCTCGCCGAAGTATTGCAGGGTTTCGACGGAGAACGAGAGTTTAACCACGCGAAGAGACTGCTGACTTCTCTGACGGTGGTGGAACTGGGCGGAGAGGAGATCGCGATTCAAGCGGCGAGAAACTTTCGCACCTTGCGTAAACGCGGCGCGACCGTCCGCAAAACCATCGATTCCATTATCGCGACGCGCTGTATCGAGAGCGGGTATGAACTCCTGCACAGTGATCGGGATTTCGATCCGTTCGTCGAGCATCTGGGCCTGCGCGTGATGAAGTGACGTGAACGAACCGGGTGCACCGGCGGAACTTCGAAGTTACTTCCGGTGTCTACACCCCGATACTCCCGCCGCGCCCATCGGGTTAACGCTTCAGCGGATCTTCCACCCAGGGCGGCGTAGCCTGCATGAGGCTGCCCAGCTCCGGCTCCAACTCATCCACGCGCTTCTTCATTTCCCACGCCACCGCGCGATAGCTGAAGTGGCCCTTCACGCCGCTGCGCACGCGCGCAATGTACTCCGCCTCGGCGAAATCCATCTTGAACAGAAAGCGTGACCGCGCCCCGAACGGGAGCAGATATTGCCGCGCCGGCGCCGGCAGTTTCCGCATGGCCGCAAACGCCGCCTCCATCGCACCTGAATAAATCCCGAGGGCCCCGGCGGCCTGCAGCAGTTCCGGCGCATCGTAGCCGTGCGTCCCTGCATAGGCCTGACGATACTGATGGCAGCGCCGGTGCCGGTGCATGTCCCGATACGCGCCGATATCGATCAGCATGTCGAAGCAATACTGGCCGCCGCGGAAGCCGCGCAGCAGATCGTCGCGCTGCCCCCGGGCGTGCAATGCCACATCCAGCACTTCGGCCTGCCGGGCACGGCTCCATCCACGCACGGTTTCATAGAGCGCGCGAAACGCGTGGCTGCAGACCGGATAGAGCAGAGTCGCGGCAATCTCCGCCAGCGTGTCATCCGGCTTGATGAGATCCACCAGCGGCGCATGGCACGGAGCGACCACCAGATTCTGCCCGGCCCACTGCTGCAGATCTTTGTGCGACTGCCGCAGATATTCGTCCGGCTCCGCGTGCCTCGCCAGGGTGGGCGCCAGCGGCTCGCTGTCCGATTCATCCCAGCGGCAATCGGGGGCTGCCGCGCAGGCCGCGGCTATTTCTTCCGCCAGATCGCGCACTTCACCAAACTCCGACACGCGCAGCCGCCGGATCTGTTTCTCCAGCGTGCGGATGGACGTCATCTGCCCCACGTTGGTGGGCACGCCCCAGAACAGGAGGTAGCGCGCGACATCGAACGCCCGCGCCGCAATGTTGCGCGAATAGGCATCGGGCTTCATGGATTCCGGCCGCGGCAGCGTCTCCCGCAAATGCTCATTCACACGCGTGTGAACGTCCTGGTACGCATCCAGCAGCGCGCGCCCGGCAGCCTGATAGGCCGCCGCATCTTCCGCCGATAACTCCGGAGGCGTGATGAAGCCGGCCTTCGAGAAATCCTGATAACGCGACGATTTCGCCTGACCGTCCCAGAGGACTTCGTCTTCCACCTCGCTCGCCGCCAGTTCGCTGATGCCCTCGAAACAGAGCACGGTATGCCCGAGATCGGCGATCGACTGGTGCCCGTACTGAAAGTAGTAGCTCTCGAGGAAACTCTGCGAATTATGGGTGCGGACCCAGTCAATGGATTGCCGGATGGAATCCGCCGAACGGCTGTAGCGCGCCAGAGCGTACGCGCATTTTTCCGGCGGCATGGGGGCGACTGTGATGACGCGTTGGGTCAAACGGCTATCATAACGGGTTGCCCCTGCCCACACGGATTCGAATTCGTAAACTCCACCCCGACGCCATTCTGCCCCGTTATGCACACGGGCCGCTCGAAGATGCCGGCATGGACCTCCACAGCGTGGAAGCCGTCACGCTGGCAGGCGGTGAGACGCGCCTTGTGCCCACCGGCCTCGCCATTGAGCTTCCGCCCGGCTTTGAGGCGCAGATTCGCCCGCGCAGCGGCCTCGCCCTGAAGCACTCGATCACGCTGCCGAACAGCCCGGCGACCATCGACCCCGGGTATCGCGGCGAACTGCGCGTGATCCTCCACAACTTCGGGCAGGCGGATTTCAAAATCCAGCCCGGCGACCGCATCGCGCAAATGGTGATTGCGCGCTACGAAGCCGTGGAGTGGGAAGAGAGCGACCTCTCCGATTCGGCACGCGGCGAAGGCGGCTTCGGATCGTCGGGAAGATAGTCATGATTGGCGTGTTCGATTCCGGCGTCGGCGGTCTTACGGTCCTCAAGGCCCTGCGCCACGCTCTGCCGCTGTGCGATTTTCTGTATCTGGGCGATACCGCCCGTGTGCCTTACGGTCGCAAGCCTCCCGAAATGGTGCGTGGCTTTGCGCGTGAGATCGCCGCATTTCTCGCGGCTCGAGGCGCCGAAGGCATTGTCGTCGCGTGCAACACCGCTTCCGCCGTGGCACTGGAAGACCTGCAGCGGGAGCTCTCACCGCTGCCCGTCTGGGGCGTCATTGAACCCGGGGTGGAAGCTGCGGTGCGCGCCACCCGATCAGGCAAAGTGGGCGTGATCGGCACGCGCGGCGCCATTGCCAGCGGCGCCTATCAGCAGCGCCTCGAAGCCCGGGGATTGCGGGTCTGGGCGCGGGCCTGTCCGCTCTTTGTCCACCTTGTGGAAGAGAACCTGGCCGATTCACCGGAAGCCGAGTTGCTGGCGCACCATTACCTGGACGCTCACCCTGACATCGACACGCTGATTCTCGGCTGCACGCACTACCCGGTGCTGATGCCTGTAATCGCCCGCGTTCTGGGACCCTCCGTGCAGCTGGTGGAAAGCGCCGGGGTAACTGCGGAAAGCGTCGCGCTGTATTCAAAAGCCGGGCTCGGGCGCGCTTCCGGGACGGGACGCATTACGCACTTTGTCACCGGCGATCCCATTGCTTATCAGCACACCGCGGCTGTCATCGGCGGCGTGGACGGCGAAATCGTCGCTCTCTCGGTCAGCCAGCTGGCGCTGCACGAAAAGCCGTGATTTAATCCGGTTCCAGCACGCAGACGTCGCGCAGATTGCGGTATTTTTCCGCATGATCGAGCCCGTAGCCCACCACGAATTCATCGGGAATGCGGAAGCCCACATAGGCCACATCCACCGGCCGCAGACGCCGCTCCGGCTTGTCCAGCAGCGTCACCACCCGCACCGACTTCGGCTTGCGCTGCCGGAGCAGCCCGGTCAGGTAGGAAAGCGTCACGCCGCTGTCGATAATGTCTTCGACGATGAGCACATCCGCACCCTCCAGCGAGATATCGAGGTCCTTGGTGATCTTCACTTCGCCGGAGGAGGTTTTGCCTTTTCCGTAACTGGAAATCCCCATGAAGTCCACCAGCACGTCGCGGCGGACGGCGCGCGAAAGATCCGCCATAAAATAACAGGCGCCCTTGAGGATGCAGATCAGATAGAGCGGGGTTTCGGTGGGATAGTCGGCGTCAATCTGCGCCCCCAGTTCCAGAATGCGTGCCTGAATCTTTGCTTCGGACAGAAGTGGTCGGAGTGCCATTCCCGACCATTCTATGCGGGCCTATATGCCGCCCGCTCCGCTCACCGCCGGAGTGTCGGGCCGGCCGCCCTGCACAGGGGCGTCGAGCACGGCGCGTATGGCCGCTCCCAGCCGCTCCAGATTGAAAGGCTTCTGGATCAGCTGCGTCTTCCCGCCGAGTACGCCGTAGCTGTCCAGCATGTCGTCCGTATACCCGGACATGAAGAGAATTTTCAGTTTCGGATCTTTCGCCCGAAGTTCATTGGCCAGCTGGGCGCCGCTCATTTGCGGCATGATGACGTCGGTGAGCAGGATGTCGATGGCGCCCTCGTGCCCCTCGTGCAGTTCCAGCGCCTGGGCGCCCGATTCCGCCTCCAGCACCTCATATCCAAGACGCAGCAACATGGTTTTGGCCAGTAACCGGAGGCTGGGCTCGTCTTCCACAACCAGCACGGTTTCGCCGCCGGTGGGCAACTCCTCGCGCGTGGTTTTGGCTGCCACCGGCAAACTCTCTGCCAATGGCAGCCGGATGCGGAAGACACAACCCTCGCCGGGCTTGCTTTGCACGTCGACGTCCCCGCCCGCCTGAGAAACCACGCCGTAGACGGTGGACAAGCCGAGGCCGGTTCCCTTGCCTCTTTCCTTCGAGGTAAAAAACGGCTCGAACATGTGAGCCTTGATCGACTCGTCCATGCCGACGCCCGTGTCCCGCACCTCGAGCAGGACGCCGAGCGGCCCTTTCTCCGCCACATCCATTGCCGTGTCGGTTAAACGGCATTCGATTTCGAGGGTCCCCCCGAGCGGCATGGCATCCCGCGCATTCACCGCGAGGTTCATCAGCACCTGTTCCATCTGATGCAGATCGAGGCGGACGAGGCATGGCTCGGGACCGCAGCGTACCACCAGTTCCACATCTTCCCCGATGGTGCGCTCCAGCATTTGCTCGAGATTGCTGAGCAGTTCGCGCAGATCGAACACGGTGGGCTGCACGTTCTGCCGCCGGCTGAAGGCCAGCATCTGCCCGGTGAGTCCGGAGGCCCTTTGCGCCGACGTCAGAATTTCCTGCACATACGTCTTCAGGCGCCCTTCCGGCGTGCGTCCAAAACCTTCCAGCACCAATTGCCCGTAGCCCGAAATCAAGGTCAGCAGATTGTTGAAATCGTGGGCCACACCGCCGGCCAGCCGGCCCAGCGCCTCCATCTTGCCGGCCTGCGTCAGCTTTTCTTCCAGTTGCCGGCGTTCGGTAATATCGATGCCGATGCCGCCCACCAGCACGACCGCTTCGTTTTCGATGATCGGGAACTTGTAAGTAAGCCACGCGTGCAGGCCATCGGCGTGCGGCACCTGTTCCACCACTTCCAGCGGCTGCTGCGTGGTTACCACTTCGGCGTCGTTGCTGCGGAACTGGACTGCCTCGTCGCGCGGCCAGATATCGTGATCCGTTTTCCCGATGATTTCCCCGGGCTTCTTGCCGAACAGCGGCCAGGCAGCGTCGTTGTAATAGACGTACCGGCCTTCGATATCTTTGATAAAAGCGATGCCAGGCAAGTGCCCCATGAACGCCGAAAACCGCCGCTCACTCTGCAGTACCGATTCCTCCGACAGCTTCCGCTCAGTAATATCGATGACGGTGCCGATCAGATTTACGCCATCCCCCGGCGCATCGTTTTGCGCCGACGGATTAAACAGCGAGACATTGACCACGATCCAGCACGGCGTGCCGTCTTTCCGCCGGATGCAAACCTCGTACTTGTTGAGTTGTCCGGCGCGTTCCAGTTGCCGGATCATCTGTTCCCGGGCGCCGGGGAAGAAATACAGATCCGTCATGTTGACAGCCCGCAGTTCCTCTTTCGACGAATAACCGAACATGCGGACCAGGGTCTCGTTGCAGTCGATGAGCCAGCCGTCGGGAGTGGCCTGGATAATTCCGGCCAGACTGCCGTGATACAGGTATTCGAGCAGCAGGCGCTGCGACATCGCTTCGGCTTCCCGCACCTTGCGGCCGCTGACATTCCTGGTCGATACGAGGGCGCCGGCGATTTCACCCGTCGCCGTGCGCAGGGGCTGCGCCGCATAATCCAGCCAGAAAGGCTGTCTGCCCTCGAGATTCGTCACCAGATACTCGCGCCGGGGCACGGTTTCTCCCCGCAGCGCCCGGTCCAGCGGCCGTTCGCCCTTCTCCACCCGTTTTGCCGCCGGCATTTCGAAGACATGTCCGGCCTGCCAGGTTCTCACCACCGAATCTTCCGCGGTGGAACCATATTCGGCGAAATAATTGCGGCCGGCGGCATTGGCATATACCAATGCACCGTTGCGGTCGAAAATGAGCAGAATCTCCTCCACCGCATCCAGCACTGTCGCCAGAAACTGGTCCGGCGGTCTGCCAGGCTGGAGCAGTTCCGTCAAAGCGAGAAGTTTTGCTGTAGTAGTACCCACGGGTAACGCTGCTCCGATTATAGGAACCCTTTCCCCGGCCGCACAACGTTCATCATTGGCCCGATCTGTTATCCTGTCTCTTTACAAGAAATGCCCCGGGTTCGCCCAACCGCGCCCGGTATACTCCCGGAGTCTCGCAAAACATGTCAGGTCATTCAAAGTGGGCGACCATTAAGCACAAGAAGGCCGCCACCGACGCCAAGCGCGGTCAGACCTTCACCCGGCTAATTAAAGAAATCCAGATTGCAGCGCGCTCCGGCGGCGGCGACCCGGATGGCAACCCTCGCCTTCGCACCGCCATTGCCGCGGCCAAGGGCGTTTCGATGCCCAACGACAACATCAAGAAAGCCATCATGCGCGGCACCGGCGAACTGGAAGGCGGCCAGATCGACGAAGTGATGTTCGAAGGCTACGGGCCGGGCGGCGCGGCGGTGCTGGTTTCCGTCGCGACCGACAACCGCAACCGCACGGTCAGCGAGATCCGGCACATGTTTTCGAAGAACGCCGGGAATTTGGGCGAACAGGGCAGCGTGGCATGGATGTTCGACCGAAAGAGCCAGATTGTCATCGAAAAGGAAAAGGCGACCGAAGATCAGTTGATG
>ODAK010004774.1_pt1 | contig 13857 bp, 10 predicted proteins | sample 1539591 | NCBI WGS metagenome assembly ODAK01 (sample SAMEA3539303, study PRJEB22396) | soil metagenome | biome: tundra; feature: field; material: soil | place: USA | collected 2010-05 | depth 0.15 m | reverse complement strand
CATGCAGAATACGTCACCCCTGAGGCCGTCCGATACCGCCCTGGTGCCGGTGGGCTGAAGCGCAAACCAGGAGATCCGCAACCCGAATAGGATGGAACTGGCTCTGATGAAGCATTTCAATGAATTTCACGATGGCTGGTTTCAAGGCCTTTGGATAGACGGCGAAATAACTCACCTGTTCTTGGCTACCGAAGGAAAAGAACGCTTTGTGATGGTGGCGGAGGGGACAGAGGCACTCGCGGTTGATGGAGTGAAGGCTGGGAACATCATCTTCGAGGTTCTAACGCGTGACCAAGAAGAAATCCTTCCGCAGGACATTGACCTGTTGTACGGATTACAGCCAAATTCCGCTGGGAGGGTCCATGGGAACATTGCCATCGAGAAGGCCCGCCTCCAGAAATGGAGCCTATTGGAGATTAATCCTTCTTATGGGGCAACATGTTTAGTCCTCGCTAGTTCTCTCCGCATTCTCACTCACCGCGACTGGTTGGCGGAATACGGGCTTACGTTGAGTCTCATTGCCCCTTCGGCAGCACCGGCTTCAACGCATTCAACCGGTCAAGATTGAGAGCGTCGCTCGTGGTTCGCCCGTCAAATTGCGAAGATAGCGGTGCGGACTTGCCCCCCCCAATCCGCCTCTTTCGTTGCGGCAAAAACCGACCGTCCTTTCCAATCCCGCTGTTGCAGACTTCTTTTTCGTGAGATAGATTTACTTCGTTCCTTCCCCCTGGTCCATACGATTCATGGCTGCCACCCTCGGCCAAAGCCATAAGCCCGTACCATGTTCCTCTCACGATCGGAGAAACCATGAAACGCCGCTCTTTCCTCAAGACAGCAAGCGCTGCCTTTCCATTCACGGGGCTGCAGGCCTTCGCTCTCGCCGCGGCATCGGAACCGGCCTCCGCTGAACGGCCTCACCCGGTTCTGTCCGGCCAGGACCGCTTCGGCGAATCCCACTCCCGCGGCTACAGCCAGATTCTCTTCAAGGTCACAACGCGCGAGTCAAACGGCGGCCTCTTCATCGCCGAGCATGCCAACTTGATCAAAGGCGGTCCTCCGCTTCATCTCCACCGTAATCAGGAAGAATGGTTCTGTGTCCTTGAGGGCGAAGTGCTCTTTCAGATCGGCGACAGCCGCATGAAGCTTCACGCAGGAGACTCGATCCTCGGTCCGCGCAACACTCCCCATGCCTTCTCGCTGGTCAGCGAAAAGCCCGGCCGCATGCTGATCGCTTTCGCCCCCGCAGGCAAGATGGAGGAGTTCTTCCGCGACACCGCGATTCCCAATCCGCCCGTCCAGGACACCGCATTCTTCCGTCGCTACGAGATGGAGCTCATTAGTCCTTCGCCCTTCTCCGCATAGCCCTGCGCGAAGAATCTCCTCTCACGGCGAAGAATCTCCTCTCACGGCCTGCGTTGCGTCAGAGCACGACTTCACGGCATGTTTTTGCGTCGAGACACAGATTCTCGGCCTCCGGAAAATCCTCTGCCATGTGCCAGAGCAGAATACGACTTCACGGCATGTTTCGCGCGAGAGCACGACGTGACGGCTTGCCGAAAATCTCCCGCTTTGTGTCAGGGCACGACTTTAGTCGTGCCGCAAGAGCTCAAAATAAGCGCGGGGCTTCAGCCCCTGAGGACCTTCTACTCTGCCTCTTCCGGCCCACAAAACGCCTCAGCTCTTTCATGCCCGCGCCGTGCGCCCCACCATCTCCCTCGCCGTACGCAGCGCAGCCACCGGCTCGCCTGTCGGATGAAATTCCATCGCCACCATGCCCCGGTAATTGAGCTGCGCCAGCTTGCGATAGATGTTGGCGTAATTGATTTCGCCCGTGCCCGGCTCATGTCGCCCCGGCACATCGGCTATGTGAATCAGCGAGATTACGTCAATGTGCTTGTCCAGTTTTTCAATCAAATTCCCCTCAGCAATCTGCTCATGGAACAGGTCGTAAAGGAAATGCACCTGCGGATGGTTCACCGCGCGCACAATTTCAATGCCCTCGGCCGCCGATTGCAAATAGTAGTGCGGATTTTCTTCCGGATCGATGCATTCCAGCAGCAACTGCACCGGCTGCCCATCGATCTGCTTGCCCTCTACCATCGCCGCTGCCTTCTTCAGCGTCTCAACAGCGCTTTCATGTTGTGCCTCCCGCGTAACGCCCGGGATGACATTGCCCGAAAGCACAATCATCGCCGGACAGCCCAGCGTCTCCATCGGAACAAAAGCCTCTTTCAACTCCGCCAGGAATGCATCCTGCGTCGACGGATTGGCAATTCCGTTATGCAACCCCGCGGTTGCATCAAATCGGATGCCGTGCTGTTTGCGCGCCGCATTGGCCTTCGCAAAATCGTCGGGAGACCACTTCGCATACTCGCCCACCAGCTCGACGTTTGTGTAGCCCGCCTCGGCCACTTTGGCCAGCCGCTCCTCAAAAGGCAAATTGGTAAACACCGTCCACAGCATCACGGAAAGAGGAAACGGCGACGACTGTGCATCCGGTTCGGCTGCCACGCTGCTGGCTCGGGATTGGAGCGGCGGCGCAGCGACGCTCAGGGCGGCCGTGGCCAGGGCTTGCGTAAACGTACGGCGATTCATGCGATTCTCCTTTGATTCACCTTGGTTGTTGAGCTTTTGACCTTGCCGGAACGCCGCAGGGCCTGCCAGTCTTTTTCCGTCTGATCTGCGTAGAGCGAACCAAACCGCCCCAGCGCCTGCGCAAACCCGCCGCCCGCGCCGAGATATCCGCTAATCACCAGCGGGTCGCCCGAGCGCGCGTGCCCGCGTGCCAGCAACTCGCCGCAAATCTCCCCAAAAGCATTCAAGCCTCCACCAGCCAAATCCGGAATCTCGATCGATCCCTTGTGGTCGTTGAGCTGGCGCACTAAGTAGTCGCGTCCCCCCATGTGCGTCCATCCCAGGAACGGATCGGACTGCACCTGCATGGCCCTCTGGCCCTCCACCGCACGCTGGCCGTTGTGCCGCGCCGGATGCGCATCCGGCAGGTACGGCGAATATGCCGAGAGCGCCTCTTCTTTGATCTGCAGAAACAGCGGATCGTTGGGCCCGTTGCCTTCAAAATAAATGCAGTAGTCGCGCAGTCCCACAGACCCAGTACCCACTACCTTGAATGCGACATCCACCGGCCGGTAAAGCGATAACAGGTGCCTGCGCTGCGGCTCCAGCATTTCGCTGTAAGGCCTGAGAGACGCCAGCACTGCCGTCGCCTGCGCGCCTTTCACCCGCGTCAGCATCGGCTTGCATTCTTTGAAGCGGCGAGCTGCCCCAGCCTTGCCGCCCGCTGGCTCGGTGAGTTGCGCCAATGTATGCAAGGGCGTGGCTCGCTCCGCCTTCAACAGCGCGTCATGAACGGGTTGTACTGAGCCGAGACGATGCACCTGAAAACGCCCGACCTCGAGAAGTGGCATTGCGGCGAAGATGCGCATCTGGGCGATATAGCGGATTATGCAATTCTCGACAGCAGCGCAGGCTTCGGCTTCCTTGTGTCCCGATTCGCGTCCGGCCAGCACCAGCGAAGTCGCCATGCGCTTCAGGTCCCACTCAAACGGGCCGCGAATTGTCTCATCGAAATCGTTGATGTCGAAAACCAGCCTGCCGTCCGGCGCGGCAAACGCACCCAGGTTCCGCACGTGCGCATCGCCGCAAAGTTGGCTCATGATCCCCGTGATGGGCAGCACCGCGAGGTCCGCCGCCATCACTGGTGCCGCACCGCGAAAATAACTGAAAGGCGACTGCGCCATCAATTGGTGCTTCAGTTTCAGCAGCGCCGGAACGCGACCGCGCTCCGCCCGCTCCAGCAGAGCCAGTGCCGTCGATTGCCGCGCTTTAATATTGAGTTGGTCGTGATGCTGGCGTCCTACCTGCTTGCGCCGCGCCTGGCCAAATTTACGCCGCTCTTCCGGAGTTGCCCAGTGCATGCCCGCACCATACTCGCTCATCCCTCTGCGAAGCAACTCGGCAGTGTCGCGAAGCAACTCAGCGATGAATGGGCCATATTCTCGTTGTCCCAAAATACTCCACAACGCGGATCCAAATCATCGCCGCCAACTCCATGATTTACACTGCTTCCTGAACGCTCGTCTCTTCACCCAGCCTGAAAGCCGCATGAAGGGTTCTGACCTCGGAGGAATATCCTTTGCAGCGCGCAGCCGCCTTGTCACTCTCTAACCTTCTTGCCTTATCGTTCTCGATTCTCCCGATCGCCGCTCAGGCCCCCGTAAAACCGCTCACGGTCGAAGCGATATTCGCTCATGGACCTCTCATTGGAAACCTCCCCGAAGACCTGAGCTGGTCGCCGGATAGTCAGCACCTCAGTTATATGGATGGCGGCGAACTCATCGACCTCGACCCCGGTTCAGGCAAGCCGCATGTGCTGGTGAGCCGCGCCAAAATGGCCTCGCTCAATGAGAATCGCGCCACGGAACGCGATCGCGACCATCGCGCGCGCTACGGAGAGCCGGGCTACCAGTGGGCGCCTGACTCCAAACATCTCCTCTTCGACTCCAACGGCCGCCTGTGGATGTACGACCTGGGCAACGGTACAGGACTTCAAATCGGCTATACCGGCGAAGGTTCCGGCGACGATCCTAAGTTCGCGCCCAATGGCGAATCCATCTCCTTCGTGCGCAATCACAGCCTGGCCGTGTTGCATCTGCGCGACCCGGGAACCCCCACCACGGTCGTTGCACAATCACCCAACGAGACCATCCTCAACGGCGAAGTGGATTGGGTCTACGAAGAAGAACTGGATACGCGCAGCAACTACTTCTGGTCTCCCGATTCGAAATATCTCGCGTTTCTCCAAATGAATGAGATCGAGGTGCCGCTTTATCCCATTTCAGACTGGATTCCGATCCATCCCACCACCTACCTCCAGCGCTACCCGCAACCCGGCGATCCCAACCCCAATGTCCGTGTGGGCGTAGTCGGCGCCGGAGGCGGCAAGACCATGTGGATCAAGCTGCCCATCCAGCCTGGACAGGATTACATCCCCCGCTTCGGATGGGTTGACCACAAGACGCTGTGGATCGAAACCCTCACCCGCGATCACAAGCACCGGTCCATCTACTTTGCCGATACCGCCAGCGGCCAGGCGCATTCTGTGCTCGAGATTACCGACGACAAATTCCTTGACGAAAACTACGATGCCTCCGTTGCCGATGGAAACATCGTTCTTAGCAGTTGGAGCGATGGTCACAACCATCTCTATCTCTACAGTTATGACCCGGGCAACCCCGGTTCCACAACCGCAAAGCTGGAGCGCCAACTGACCAAGGGTGACTTTGAAGTCGCCGGCGTCTCCCGCGTGGACCACGCACGCAAGCTGGTCTACTATGCGTCCAACGAAGGCGATCCGCTCGAGCAGCAGGTCTGGCAAGTGAGTTTTGACGGCGACCGCAAGCAATTGAGTACCGGCGCAGGCAGTCACCAGCCGGAGTTCGCGCCCACCAGCGACGCATTCAGTGACAAGTATTCATCGCTCATGAATGCCGCCACCTTTCAGCTTTGTCGTTCCGGGAGCAAGTGCAACGTCTACTGGACCACCCACGCGCTGAATGCCTACCACCTCCGCGCTCCGGAGAAACTTGAGGTCAAAGCGAACGACGGCACCACCCTCTATGCCACCTTGCTCCTGCCCGCGGAGGACAAAAGCGCAGCCTCTGTGCCGCTGATTGTGAATCCCTATGGAGGGCCCGGCCCCCAGGATGTCGCCAATCGCTGGAGCGACTCTCTGCTCTTCGACGAGCTGCTGGCGGAGCATGGTTTTGCCGTGCTCCACGCCGACAACCGTGGAACCGGCATGCGCGGGCGCGACTTTGCGCAGGCCGCCTGGCACAACTTCGGCCCCCTGCAGCTTCAAGATCAATTGACCGCGGTCGACGCAGTGCTGGCCAAATATCCGCAGCTCGACTCAAAGCGGCTCGGCTGGTGGGGATGGAGTTGGGGCGGCACCTTCACCCTCTACACCATGACGCATTCAAATCGATTTCGTGCCGGGGTTGCGGTCGCTCCCGTCACCGATTGGCGTAACTACGACTCTATCTACACCGAGCGCTACATGAGCGTGCCCGCCGAATTTCCCGAGGGATACAAGGACTTCTCCGTCGTCAACTCCGCAGCCAATCTAAAGGGCCGCTTGCTCCTGGCCCATGGAACCGGCGACGACAACGTTCACATTCAGAACACCGTCCAGTTCATTCAAAAGCTCATCGAGGCTGGCATCCCTTATGACCTTCAAATTTATCCCCGCAAAACACACTCCATCTCCGGTCCCGATGTGCGGACTCATCTCTACAACCGCATCCTCGCGCAGTTCGAGCAATATTTGATGCCGCCCGTCCAATGACTCCCGTCTCTTGAGTCCAATCCGATGAACATCGATCCATCGAATACAGATCCAGTCGCCCCTCTCGCTGCACAACTCCGCAAATGCGAAGAAACCCTGCTGGATCCCGCGGTACGCCGCGACCGCGCGCGAGTGGCCGCCCTCCTTGCCGACGACTTTGTCGAGTTCGGCGCTTCCGGCAAAATATGGACCCGCGAAGAGATCCTCGCCCTGCTCGCAACCGAGGAGTACCACCCTCCCGTCATTGAGAGCTTCGAGTGCGTGAGGATCGCCCCGGACGTCGCACTCGCAACCTACCAGGCAGTGCGCACTGACGCCACCACGGGTGAACGCTCCGTCACGTTGCGCAGTTCAATCTGGTCGAAGGGGCCTTGGGGATGGCGCATGCGCTTCCACCAGGGTACGCGCGCCCTTTAAGAAGCCACGGTCCGACGCCATCACACCTCAGTGGTGGGTAAAGATATCGTCCTTCTCGCGGCTGGGGCACTTCGTGCATTCCAGGCAACATACGAGAAGAACCGCAACCCCTACCGTCACCAGGATGGCAAGGAGATTCGCGTTCGTCGTTAACCAGTGGACCATACTATGCATATATGCCTGCACGGACTAATTCTATTGTGATTGGACGTCCCAGGCGTAGCGCAAGGTTGTACCTCGAACATAAGTGCCTGATTATTATGCGGAAATTAGTCTAGCACCGCCGGAGGCCCGCCGCGCTTGTGGATTCTTCTTGCGTAATAGGGAATAAAAAGCGAAGATATTCGAGAATGGCCACCAACCCCATTCCGTCACGCGCTGACCTGCCCGAAGAATGGCGGGCGGACCTCCAGATGACCCACGCCAAGCCTCTTTCTGCGCCCCCGGCAGCCGATTCCGGCCCCTGCGTCAACTGGCTCTTCGTCGACCTCAACTCCTACTTTGCCTCCGTGGAACAGGAAACCCGTCCCGAGCTGCGCGGCCGTCCGGTCGCCGTCGTGCCCATGATGGCCGACACAACCTGCTGCATTGCAGCCAGTTACGAGGCCAAGGCGCACGGCGTCAAAACCGGCACGATCATCGCCGATGCCAAGCGCATGTGTCCCGGCCTCATCCTCGTAGAGGGCCGCCACGAGCTCTACGTCGACTACCACCATCGCATCGTCGAGGCGGTGGAAACCTGCCTTCCCGTCTCGGCCGTGCTCTCCATCGACGAAATGGCCTGCCGCCTCATGGGTCGCGAACGTCCTCTGCTCGCCGCCCTCGAGCTAGGCCGCAAGGTCAAAGCGCGTATCCGTGAGCAGGTCGGACCCTGTCTGCGTAGTTCCGTCGGCCTCGCCACCAACCGCTACCTTGCCAAGATCGCCAGCGATATGGAAAAGCCCGACGGCCTGGTCGCTCTGCCCCTCGACATTCTGCCCCAGGCCCTCCGCCAGCTCACCCTGCGCGACCTGCCCGGCATCGGCGCCCGCACTGAGAAGCGCCTGAATGCAAAGGGCATCCAGACCATGGATCAGCTTCTCGCCCTGGACTGCGAACAGTCCGGCCAACTCTGGGGCTCCGTGTGGGGCGAACGCCTTTGGCATTGGCTGCATGGCGAAGACTTCGACATGGCTGAAACTGAGCACCTCAAGTCCATCAGCCACTCCCACGTCCTCGCCCCCGAGATGCGCACGCCCGAAAAGGCCTGGGCCGTCGCCCACAAACTGCTCCACAAGGCCGCTATGCGCTTACGCTCAGGAGGCCTGTGGGCTGGCAGCATCGGCCTCGCCGTCGGCTTCGCCGTCCCGCGCAGCCAGAACGCCCCCGTCAGCCGCTTCGGCGCGCCCACTCGCGGATGGCACGACGAAATTCGCCTCAGCGAATGCCAGGATAACCAGACCCTCGTCGCCGCGCTCAGCCGCCTCTGTGCCAGCCGCCCCTCCGGCGCCGAATACGACCAACCCTACTTCATCGGCGTCCATCTCAACGGCCTGGTTCCCGAACGCCTCCACTCGCTCAACCTCTTCGACGGCCTCGACAACGCGCGCAGTCGCGCCCGCCTTCTCGCCACAATGGATCAGCTCAACCAGAAATACGGTATGAGCACCCTGGCTCCCGCAACCATGCTCACCGCCTACAAAGCCGCACCCACCCGCATCGCCTTCCACAGCATCCCCGACCTGTTCTAACCGCATCCGCCGAACGCTTCGAATAAACCGCCAACCCGCAGAATCTCATCGGCCTTTGCTTCATCGCATCGCCACTCTTTAGAGGTTGCTCCTGCCCCGACTTGGGCGGCCTGCCGCGCCCAAAAGATTGCATCGACCCTCCCGATGATCCATCTATTCAGTAACCCCGCCACATGGGTTGAAAGGGAGCATTCCTATGGCCGTCCTCCCCGAAGCGGTTCGCTCTCGCCACGCCTTCCCGCCGCGCATCCATTCGTCTTGCGATTTCACACAGGTACTAATGAAGTTGCAGAGGGCCACCTATTTGATCGCCTCCTCGCTCGACCTCGAAGCCCTGCTCGAGCGAGTCGTCAACGACATTGCCAATTCCATTGGGAATGTGGAAGTTGAGGTCTGGCTCCGTGACGGCGATTCCGACGAGATGGTCCTCCACGGCGTGCGGGGCTGCACAGTGTACAAAAAGGGCCAGCGGCTGCGGATTGGACATCAAGGTTTGGTTGGCTACGTCGCTGCCACGGGCAAAATGCACTATGCCCCCGACGTTCGTCAGGACACCCGGTATATCGCATGTGAACTCGCCACACGTTCTGAAGTTACGATTCCTCTTAAGGCATCCGGCCAGGTCATCGGAGTTCTATGCGTCGATCATGATGAGACCGACGCCTTCTCCGACGATCAATTACAGGTGCTTCAGGCGCTCGCCGGACACATCGCGATCGCCGTCGAGAATGCCCGCCTCTTCCGTCTTGAGCGCGTTGAGCGCGAACGCATGCAGCGCGAATCGGCTGAGGCCCGCGCCATGCAGCGCGCTCTGTTTCTAAAGCCGGTCCCGCTCATTCCGGGCTTCGCCTTTGAAACCGCCTGGCATCCCGCGGGCTCCGTCGCGGGGGACTGGTTCGACTTCATTGATCTTGGCAATCAGCGTTATGGCATCGCTCTCGCCGATGTCTCCGGAAAGGGCATGCCCGCTGCCCTTCTGATGTCCGCCACTCGGGCCCTTCTGCGCTCCATCGCGCCTCTCCATCCATCCCCCGCACAGACGCTCGAACAAATCAACCGCATCCTTACGGAGGATTTCCCGTCTGGAAAATTTGTGACCATGGTTTATGGAGTACTCGATGCAGACTCTCGCGAACTGACTCTGGCCAGCGCTGGGCACCTTCGTCCCTTGTTGGTGAATCATCATTGCTCGTTTCTTGATTTGGATACCGGCCTTCCGCTCGGCCTCGGAGCCTCCTCATATCCTGAGCACACTGTCAGGCTTGACCCCGATACCCAATTGCTGCTGTACACCGATGGCATTACTGAGGCCATGGACATTACAGGGGAGGAGTTTGGTTCCGCTCGCTTGATCGAACACTTTCTGAACCCCAAGGCCTGCGTTGAAAGCCTCATTGCGAAGGTCCAACGCTTCGAAGCTGGATCGGACCACACTGACGACGCAACCGCCGTCCTCATCCGTAGCCGCTAAGCAAAACGGCGCCGAAAGGACAGTCCTCTGTGTGCGCGACCGCTAAGCAAGCTCTCCCCGTACTGTTCTAACCGCAGCCTGCTCGCCGAATTCGGCACGCACACCAAAGCGGGCAGCCCACCGAGGCCGGCAGTTTGCGATGCCGCTCAGTACTTCACCGCGATGACGCGCCCCTCCGATTCGAAGACAACGTATGGGCCAGATATTGCGCCTAGCCAGGCTGTGCCGGAGTTGTTCCAGGAATCCGGCGGGTAAGGACTCGTCCAGGTTGCCTGGCCGGTGGTGAGCGAGTAGATCGAATTCCGGTTTGGAGCATAGACCGTGTCTGATGTTACCGTCTGGACGCCTCCCAACTCCGGTAATGGAGGGGTGGCAAGAATTGCGCCCGTTGAGCCATAGATTGTGCAACCCGAATACACTGGCCCGTTTGCAGTCTGCGTGTATTGGTTCACCAGCAGCCGGCCGTTATCAATCCAACCCACCGCAGCGCCTGCAACGGTCGCGATCTGATGGCCGCCCTGATAGATCGTCACAATGTTGCTCACCGCGACAGTGTCATCGTTCACGGCACTCAGAGTTCCATCTGGCGAAAGCAGAATCGGTCCGCACAAATCTTCGTAAAAAGCCGAAAATGCGCTTGACCAAATGATTGGGCTGCCTGAAGCTGGCGAGACCTGCACCGAGCATTTCGACAAACCGGTGTTAGGATCCTGCCAGCCCATCGCCTGTGCCAGCGTCGCGCCAGAACTTGATAGAGTGAAATCAAACAACAATCCCGGCGAGGCCTGGCCTGGATAGGAAAAGGTATCGTTGACCGTTCCCGAGGGGAGCGACTCAATCCTGAGCAAGGTTTCATCTTGAGACGACGTGGCCAGGACGGTCCCATCTGACGAAAGCGCAACTTTTCCGCTGGTGAGGCTGACCGATCCCTCCGAAGTTGTGTTCGCTGGATCGAAATAGAGAATCTGACCATTTCCCGTGGCTATTGCAGTGTTCGCCGTGCTCCCCGCAATGCTCAGTGCAGAGCCTATCCCGAAGTACCGCGGAGTGTTCGACGGCAAGCCCGCCCCATCGAGGATGAGGCCATTGGCGAATCCCGCCACCCACTCAGTGCTCGAGACCGCCGCGAAGGGAAACTCACCGACATCATGGGGAGATGCGTTGTTGATGGGAAGAGGGACGGTGTAATCCATTTCAGCGGGAGCGGCGCCCGACAGGTCAATCACTCTCACCAAAGAACCCATCCCATAGACGCCGAGGGTGGTCCCCGATGGGACAACGGCACTGGTGGGTGAGACCGGTTCGCTCAGCACAGGTGTCGTGCCTCTGATCGGATAAATGCTCAGGTAGGACTGAGGCTGGTCCGCCGAACCGACGCCAAAGGTCCACGTCCAGTTTCCCATTCCCCCAAATTGTAGGGCTGGGGGACAGGGGTACTGATTACACGGAGGGGCTCCCGGGGGAAGGGCTCCCTCTAGAACGCCGTCACTTGAGTAAACCTGGCCGCCAGCTATAAATCTTCCGCCATCGGTGAACCAAGAGTAGAACAATCCCTGAAATGGGGGACTGAGCGTGGAAACGCCACTCGGTACGGAGATTGTCTCTATGATGTTTTGATTCGGGCTTGCCGGCCCATTGGCAACTTGTACCTGGCCTGGGGCGGAGAAGATGTTTGGCAAAGGCCAAGACGTGCTGGAATTGGAACCGAGGAGGTAATTCCCCGGTCGCGAGAAAAGCAGTTGTCCTGTTGGTGAATAGACGAAAAGCCCTGATTGCGTTTCGATGGATATATAACTTCCATCGGCTGCCAATTGCCAGGCATTCGCCTGAATCAGTCCATCGGTGCTGCTATAGCTGAAGCCAGTCGACACGATTGTGCAGAGGAGATGTCCATCTGAAGCGGACAGAACCTCAATCCCGCCCGGTATTCCGAATGCAAGTGATGGGCCGGCCATCGCGGATTGGGTTGGAGCGTATATTGATGAGAAACCTTGCACATTCCCTGCGCCCAGTCCGGCATCGCCGCTAGCCAGGATCGTTCCCGCCTTGTAGTCCCATAAGATCCACAATCCATACCAGTCCTCGCTTAGCACTCTGGAGTTCGCGAACTCAAGCGTGCCAACGCGGTCCTGATTCCCGAGCTGCAGCAGAATATTTGGCGCCTGAGTGACCGTAATCACCGGGCTGATGGCTGCAGTGACACTCCCGCCCGAGTTTCTCCCGGTGACGACATAGGTAGTCTGTGCCGCCGCGGCGGTTGGTGTGCCCGATATGACCCCGGTGGAGGGGTCCATGCTCAGCCCTGCGGGCAGCGTGGGAGTGACGCTATAGCGGGTGATCGTACCGGCCGTCCCAGGAATATCCGGCGTAATCTCTTGCCCAACATACGTCCCGATCACGGTCTGCGGATACGCAATGGCGGTGGGTGCCGGCAGCAGCACAGTCACTGAGATCAGAATCGCCGCAGAGGCTGAGCCGCCCGCATTGGATGCGGTGACCGTATACGGCCCTAGCGGCGCAAGGGCCGTCGGGGTGCCGGAGATGATGCCGGTGGAACTGCTCAGGTTCAACCCTGCCGGGAGTGCAGGGCTGACAGCATACGAGGTGACGTCTCCCGAAACCGAGGGAACATCGTTGGCGATAGCCACATTTGTTGCGGCATCGATATTTGGTTCACTGTACGAGAGATCGGTCGGCGGAGTGGGCAAACTTACCGTGATCTGGATCGTCGTAGCCGTTGACCCGCTGCTATTGGCCGCCGTGACCGTGTAAGAGGTCTTTACCGAAGTGGCCGTGGGGATCCCTGAGATAGTGCCGGTTGAACTGTTCAGGATCAGCCCTGCAGGGAGCCCAGGCGTGACAGTATACGAATCCACTATACCCGTAGTAACTGTGGGAACATCAACGGTCACAGCATGATTCATCGTGGCTGCGATGGCAGGCTGGCTATACGAGAGGCCGGAAGGCGGGACCACCGGCGGAGGATTGTTCTCACTGCCGCCCCCTCCACCGCAGCCTTGCATCATTCCTGTGACAAGAAGAGACAGAAGCAAAACGATTGCCTTCAAAATTGGGTGGGGTTTGGGTGGACGAACCGCGGGCAGAATCATGCGGAAAGCATGCTTCATTTTCAAGCCTCAATCCTGTCTTCTGCGGACGCCGTGCAACCGCAAGGGGACGAAGCTTTCGGGTCTTATGAAGACTAAATATTATACGCCCGAACTAGGGTGGACGGATTGAGATGTGCAGGGCACTTGGTTAGATATCAAACCACCGCCCGGAGGGGTTGCAGGGTCCGGCTATCTGCCCCTCCGTCGAGAAAGGCCAACTCAATCGAACTTTTTTCTCCAGCGCGCGTACCTTTTGCATCCCCCCGCACGCTCCCGTGCGGATAAGAGAGTAGAAGCGAGCACCATGGCCCACGACTGGCAGCCGGACTTTGAACAAATCGTGGACGAGCACCAATCAATGGTGTTTTCGCTCGCCTGGCGCATGACCGGTGATCGCGGCCTGGCTGAAGAGATTGCCCAGGATGTCTTTATGGAATTGGACCGCCACATGACCAGGATCGAATCGCCGCAGCACGCTTGTTATTGGTTGCGCCGCGTGGTGATGAATCGTTCCACAGATGCCCTGCGCCGTCGCCGGGTACGCGGCGTGGATCTGTGGGTTGAGGTGGAAGAGAATCATGGCGCCGCACCGGAAGAGCGAAGCTCGCCGCTCGCTGCGCGCCTCGAACAACTGCTCGCCACGCTGCCTGAGCCGCAACGCGCCGCGCTCGTGCTCCGCTACCAGGAGGACCTGACACCGGAAGAGATTGCGGCCACGCTCGATGCGCCGATCGCAACCGTCAAGAGCCACCTGCAGCGGGGGTT
>ODAK010004773.1_pt1 | contig 13859 bp, 10 predicted proteins | sample 1539591 | NCBI WGS metagenome assembly ODAK01 (sample SAMEA3539303, study PRJEB22396) | soil metagenome | biome: tundra; feature: field; material: soil | place: USA | collected 2010-05 | depth 0.15 m | reverse complement strand
CGCCCCGGCTCGCCGCCGCGATCTCGTCGTCGCGAATCGCCTGCAGGTACAGGCCTGCCTTCGAGCGCATCAACAGGAACAACCCCGCCTGCACCGCGATGAGCACCGCGAGAAACAGGTAGTAGTACGCGAGCCGCTCTTCGAACAGGCCGGGCACATTCAGGCCCAGATCCCCGCGCGTAAATTCATAGGAGTTGCCGATCACCAGGCGCATGATCTCGGCAAACGACAGCGTCGTGAGCGCGAGGTACGGTCCGCGCAGGCGCATCACAATGCGGCCGAGCGTCATGCCTATCACTGCAGCGACGATGATAGCGGCCAGGATGCCGAGCCACGGCGCAACCTTCCAATGGTAGGAAAGCAGGCCGGTCGTGTAGGCGCCGATCATGGCGAAGCACGCGGGCGCCATCGAGAACTGGCCGGTGTAACCGGCGAGCAGATTCCAGCCACACGCGAGCAGCGCAAAATACATCGATACGATCAACACGCCGAGCCAATAGGGATTCGACACGCCGAGCGGCACCAGCGCGATCGCCGCGAGAAACGCAAGCGACCACCAGAATTCGGTTGTGATGCGGTGTTGCGACCGGTTCATCAAACCTCGCGGCCCTTTTCTCCAAACAGGCCCTGCGGGCGGAAAATCAAGACCAGCATGAGGATCACCAGACCGAAGGTATCGCGGTAGTCGTAGGAAATGTACACAGCGCCGAAACCCTCCAGCACACCGAGCGCGAGACTCGCAATGATGCTGCCCGGTATCGAGCCCATGCCGCCGAGCACGACAATAACGAAGGACTTGATTGCCGGGAAAGCGCCGACATCGGGCGAAGCGTTGATGATCGGCGCCAGCAGTGCCCCGGAGAGAGCGGCGAGCGCACCGGAAAGGGTAAACACGATGCTGCTCGCGCGCGCGGTGTCGATGCCGGCAAGCGATGCGCCGAGGCGGTTCTGCGCAACCGCGCGGATCTGCCGGCCCCACGACGAGTAGCGGATGAAGAGCGCAAGACCCACGATCGTCGCCGCCGCCACGGTGGTGGCGATCAGCTTGTGGCCGGACAGCATCACCGGCCCGAGCGCCATGCGGGGAATGTCCACCAGCGCGGGGCCGCGCTGAGGATAAGGGCCGACCACCTTGTCCACCAGGTTGATGAGCAGCAGCGACAGCGCGAAAGTCACCACCACGGAATACTCATCGCGCATCAAGCCCCAGGATGTGTAGCCGGTGTAGAGCGGGCGCATCAGCGTGCGCTCGGTGAGCCATCCCATCAGCGCACCGGCGGCGAAAGCGAGCGGCAGCGCGAGCCAGGGCCCGGTGCCAAGATTGAGTGCGGTGAACGTATAGGTATAAGCGCCAACCATGTAGAACTCACCGTGGGCAAAGTTCACGACCTTAAGGATGCCGAAGATGAGCGTGAGCCCCACCGCCATCAGCGCATAGAACAGGCCGATGATGAGACCGTTGATGAACAGGTCGACGTTCAGCATGTTTGCGCGTACAAGAAAAGGAATGCGGGATCAGCGCAAAAAAATACCCTCCCCACCGCGGGGGAGGGTAGACAGGTATAGCCTTACTTCGCCGGCTTCAGCAGTTTGGCCGTCGATAGCGGCATGCCGGGACCTTCGATCAGCAAGGTCTTGCCGATCGCCTGATTGACCTCCGTGATCTGGTAGTTGACGGACGGAATGTCCACCATCTGTTGATACTTAGCGCCCGGCTCCTTCGATATCGTGAACTGGCCGCGAGTGCCCTCGAACTTCATGTTCGCCATTGTCTTGATCAGCGCATCCGGGTCGGTGCTCTTTGCCTGCTTGATCGCATCCACGATAAACAGCAGCGAATCCGCCGCCTGGAAAATGAGACGGTTCGGATCGTTCTTGGTGCGTTGCTGGTAAGCCTGCCCCACCTCCTTCGCGAGCTTGGGAAGGTTCATCTGCGGATGGTAAAGGGCGAAGTTGAGCATGTACTTGCCGGCTTCCTTCACGTTCTGCCAGAAATCCGGATAATCTGCGAGGCCGGAGCTGTCGTAAAGCCATGTTTTGGCCGATGGCGCTACACCCTGCTCGTAGAGCTGGTTCATCACGATATAAGCCGGCGGCGGTAACATCACCATGAGCACCAAGTCCGGCGGATTGGCCCGCAAAGGCAGAATAGCCGGTGTGAAATCCTTGCCGGCGCGATCGAGCGTCTCGTATTTGTAGTCGACGCCCGGGGCTTTCTGCTTGAGTGCTTCCGCGATGGCCTTGGCCTGGCCGATGCCGTAATCGGTATTTTCACAGAACGCAACCACGCGCTTCAATCCCAGCTTGACGATGGTATCGGCAATCGACTCAGCCACACGCGAGCTATAGATGGGAGCGTTGAATACCTGCGGATAACCTTTGGTCCTTACGGCGTCGGCCCAGCAGTTGGTGTTCACGTAAGGAATGTTGTAGCGTTTAGCGACCTCGATTTCGGCGAGACACACCGAACTTTGATGCCCGCCCGTCACTGCAACGACTTTGTCGCGCGTAATCAGCTTCTCGGTGGCCGCGCGGCCTTTTTCCGGAATGCCCTGGTTATCTTCGTACACCAGTTCGATCGGCCGGCCGAGCACGCCACCCGACTTGTTCACCATGTCCTTGACGATCTCGACGCCGTCTTTCACCTGCGTGCCTTGCACCACCGAGCCAGGCGGCGACTGAGTGATGCTGATCCCGATCCTGATGGGATCGGCCGCGCTCGCGACAATCGCCGCACTCGCAGCAACAGCCGCAACGATGAACCTCGTTTGTTTAGCCAGGACGTTTAGCATGAGCTTCTCCCTTGAAAATTTTGGAATGGGTGCCGCGATTCGAGTATGCAGCATTTATTTGCCGGCAGGCAATAGGGCTCCGCTGTAACCAGGGAAAGCCACATTGATAGGAGACATCCGCCTTTCTCGAAAAAATGCGGCAAATCAGATCACTGGAAACGGCGACCTGCGCGGCGCGAAGCGTTTCTGAGTGATAAACTATCATCAATTTACCCGTCCGGAAAATCCGGGCTCGTTCACTTTCATACCTCAACGCTTCCGACTTCGGGCATCGAATCCCACCGGCGTTCGCCCATGACTGACGATCCAATCGCGCAGCGCCTGTTGCCCTGTCTCTCCCGGGCCCGCGCCTGCACTGTGTTGCAGGAGCTCCTGCGCGTGCCGAGCCCGCAGACCGACCTGCTCGAAGCGGAGCCGCTGCTGCGGGAGTTCATGAACGTTGCGCTGCTGCCGCGCATGAAGCAGCTCGGCTTCGAGAGCATCCGCCAGGACGCAATGGGGAACCTGATTGCGGAGACTGGCGCGGGACGCTCCGGCCGCTCGCTGATGCTCGTCACGCATGCCATGAATCAGCCGCCGTCGACGATGCCCGACCCGTACGGCGGCAAGGTCATCGACGCGACCAAACACGGACTCCAGGGCGAGGCCGTGCTCGGCAAAGGAGCGAGCGAACAGAAGGGCACGATGGCGGCGATGCTGCACGCAATCGAAGCGGTGCGCAGCGCAGGAATCGAAATCGATGGGCGGCTCGTGTTCGTCTGCTGCGTTTCGGGAGAGACGGGCAAGCACGACGCCATCCGCCACGTAGTGGAGAAGGAAGGGGTGCGGGCCGATCTCGCCTTCGTCTACGGCAACAGCCTCAAGCTCCAGCTCGGCAATCGCGGCCGGGTGGATGTGAAGGTGATTGTGCGAGGCACGCCGTGCCACTCAAGCCGGCCCAACGACGGGGCGAACGCGGTGACGGGTGCTATGGAGGTCTTGCGTCGCCTCGCAGCAGAGATTCCGAACGACCGGATCCATCCGCAGCTCGGCACCGCCTGGCTGACCTGCAATCGCATCGAGAGCTTTCCGAAATCGACCCATACGGTGCAGGACCGATGCGAGATCGGCCTGGACCGCCGTCTCCTCCCCGGCGAGGACCCCGACCGAGCGGTGGCCGAGATCGCCCGAGTGGCAGGCGCAGTCGACAATTGGCTGGATCCGATCTCGGGCAAGCCCCTGCGCGTCGAGGTGGAGAAAGGTCCGGTGATGTATCCGAGTCTTGTCACCGAGGATTCGCGCGTGGTACGCCTGCTCAAGTCAGCGTGTGTAGCGATGCTGGGCGAGGCGCCCGAGAGCTTCTATGGCCAATCGGCGCACGATCAGGGTTATCTCAATTTTGTCGGCATCCCGACCGCGAACTTCGGCTCGGGCGAACAGGCATACGCGCACACCGACATGGATATGGCGTCGGTTGACAAGACCTTTGACGCGGCAAAGGTGTACGCATGGATGATCGCCGCCCATGTCGGCGCCGGACCGAGTCGGAACCAGGAGATTAAATGAATCGCCGCAACGCCAACCTCGGCTATTTTTTTTCCAGCGCGGTCGCCCGGTTTCCAGACAAGGTCGCGGTAATCGACCTGCATGGCGGCATGGAGCGCCTGATCACCTACGCCGGGCTCGACGAGCGGGCGGACCGGGTCGCCGGGCTGATTCGCAGGCTGGACGTGGCCCCCGGCGAGCGGGTCGGTATGATCGTCGGCAACCGCGTCGAGTTCCTCGAGATATTTTTCGGCACGATGCGCGCCGGTGCGATTCCGGTGGCGATCAACACCCGCCTGGCGCGGGATACGCTGAAGTTCATTCTCGAAGACGCCGGGTGTCGCGCGGTGTTTGTCGAACCCGCCGTGCATGCCGATGCGATCGCCGTGGCGGACGCGGCGCCGATTGCACACCGCATCTCGCTCGACGCTTTATCCATTGGCGCGACCCGGCGCTGGCTCGAATACGCGACGGCGCGCGATGAAAGTCCGCGCCTGGATACACCGCCCGCGCTGCCGGCCGACGCCCAAGCCTTCCAGCCCTACACCTCGGGCTCTACCGGGCTGCCCAAGGGTGCGATCATGACCCACGCGGGCATGCTCTGGTATGTCGCCTACAACCAGCGCTACTGGCCCTCCACGTCCGAGGACCGCGGACTGATCGCGCTGCCGCTGTTTCACAAGAATGCGATGCGTGGCACGGTGAAGCCGATGCTGTACGCGGGCGGCTCGTTCGTGCTGATGCCCGGCTACGAGCCCGGATCCTACCTCGATGCGCTGGCGAAATATCGCTGCACCTATTCGCGCGGCGTGGCGGCCGTGTTCACGATGTTCCTGCAGCACCGGGAAACGCTCGCGAGGCTCGACCTGTCGGCATTGAAAAGCCTGTGGATCGGTTCGGCGGTGGTGACACCTGAGCTGATGGATGAGGTCGAACGCGCAATCCCCGGCGTGAAGGTGAGCGAAAGCTATGGGCTGACCGAGGGCGGAAGCCCGTTTCGCGCGCCGCTGGACGGCAGGCGCGTCCCGCGCGGCTCGCTCGGCGTGCAGGCGCCCGAGTTCCAGGTGCGCCTGGTCGACGCGGATGGTCAGGATCGCCAAGACGAGGGGGAACTCTGGCTCAAGTCGCCCTACAACTGCCTCGGCTACCACAAGCGCCCGGACGTGACGCGCGACAAGCTGGTCGATGGCTGGCTGCGCACCGGCGACGTGCTCAGGCGCGACGCCGGCGGCTTCTTCTACTTCAAGAGCCGGGTCGACGACATGTTTTCCTGCGGCGGCGAGAACATCTATCCCAAGGAAGTCGAGGACCTGCTGTTCCGCCATCCGGCCGTGGCGAACGCCGTGGTTGCGCCGGTGCCGCACGCGGTGAAAGGATATGTGCCCGCGGCAATGGTAGTGCTCAAGCACGGCGCCGCAGCGACTGTCACCGAGATCAAGGCGTACTGCCTGGAGCACGGACCGAAGTACGCGCACCCCCGCTTCGTGGAGATCGTGGGTGAAAACCAGTTGCCGCTGAACGGCGCCGGAAAGATCGACCGCCGCATCGCGCGCGACCAGCTTGCCGCAAGGGCAAGCGGTCGCACGCTTGCGGAGTGATGCGCCTTACTCGCGCTGAATCCCGGCGGCCTTGATCGTCTTTGCAAGCTTCCCGACGTCGCTGCGGGTGAGATCGGCAAGCTCCTGAGGCGAGCTGGGGAATGGATCCGCCCCCAGTACCGAGAACCGCTCGCGCAAATCCGGTGCGGCAAGCGCCCGGGTCAGCGCGTCATTCAACTTCTGCACGATAGCCGGCGGCATGTTGGCCGGTCCATGCAGTCCAAACCAGAAACGGAGGGTCGCCTCCGGAAAACCCGCCTCGGCGAACGTCGGCACGTCGGGCAGCAGCGGCGAGCGCTTGTCCGAGAGCACCGCTATCGGCCGCACCTTGCCCGAGTGGACGTGCTGGATCGACGAGGGCAGCGTGTCGAACACCATGGACACTCTACCCGAGATCACGTCCGGATAGGCAAGCCCGGCGCTCTTGTACGGAACGTGCAGCAGGTCAGCGCCGGTCGAGATCCGCAACACCTCCCCCGAGAGGTGGCCGATGCTGCCCACGCCCGACGAGCCGAAGCTCAGCTTGCCCGGATTCGCCTTGGCGTAGGCGACGAGTTCCGAGAGCGATTGGAACGGCGTCGATGGGTTCACCGTCAGGATGTTCGGCGCGATCGCCACGGCGCCGATGGCGCTGAAGTCCTTCACCGGGTCGTAGGGAACGCTCTTGAGCATGTTCGGCGCGATGGCAAGGACCGTGAGGCTGGTCAGCACGATCGTGTAGCCGTCGGGCGGAGACTTGGCCACGATGTCAGCGCCGAGCGTCCCGCCTGCGCCCCCGCGATTGTCCACCACCATGGGTTGGCCGAGCAGCTCCGACATCTTCTGCGCGAGCGCGCGGCCCATGATGTCCGACACGCCGCCGGCTGCGTAGGGCACCACCAGCCGCACCGCTCGCGACGGATACGCGCCCGCCTGTCCTGCTGTCCCTTGCGCAAATGCAGACACTGACAGCATTGCCAGCGCCAGCCCAATCAGGATTCCTCTTACGGTTTTCATACCACGGACCTCCATTAGAAACAAAAACGTGTTGGCTGCAAACAATCGCAATCGAACTACGCGCCATGCGATCGAGTCCTCGCCGAGCCCAGCATTTGAAGACCAAGCCATCGGTGGCAGTATCCGCGCGTGATGCGCAGCTGGATTTCGTCGAGCGCGAACCTCTCTTCGCTCACGGAGTTACTACGACCTTGCCGATCGCCTCGCGATCCTGGATGAGCCGCAGACCCTCGACCGCCTGCTCGAGCGGCAGCACCTTGTCGCCCTTCGCAACCGTTTGGTGGGTGACGAGCATGCGGTGCGCGGTGCCGTACGCAACGGGCAGCGCCGCCGCGTCCACGAAACTGACGTTGTCCGGCATCCGGATCAAGTGCTCTGATTGCCTCTCGTCGCCCGGCGCTTGCGCGATATAACCCGGCGTGCTCACTGCGCGGTCCACCCGCCGTCGATGACAAGACTGGTTCCCGTCATGAGCGATGCCGCTTCGGACGCGACAAAGACTACGGCCGCAGCCACTTCATCGAGCTGGCCCAGGCGCCCCATTGGAATGCGGTCCAGCACCCACTTTGCGAATTCCGGACGCGCAAACATCGGCGCCGTCATCGGCGTATCGAGGAAAGTGGGCGCGATCGAGTTCACCCGGATGTTGTGCATTGCAAGCTCTACTGCGAGCGCTTTCGTGAGTCCTTCAATGGCATGCTTCGTCAGGCAGTAGACCGTCCGCGTCGGCGCGCCGACGTGCCCCATCTGCGAGGTGATATTGATGACCGCGCCGCCGCGCGCCTTGCGGTCAGGGGTCTCCAGCATTTTTTTCACCGCCGCCTGCGCGACGAGGAACATCGCCCTGACATTGAGGTTGATCGCCCGGTCGAGATGCGCTTCGCTCACCTCGACGAACGGCTCGGGGATATTCATCCCCGCGTTGTTCACGAGCACGTCGAGCACGGGGACGGCTGCTATTGCGCGGACCACCGCAGCCGCATCGGTCACATCACACGCAACGGCCCGCGCGTTCCCGCCCGCGGCACGGATTTCCGCCGCCGCCTGCTCGATCTCGCTTGCGGTCCGCGCCAGCAGCCATACTTCCGCGCCCGCCTGTCCGAGCGCGATCGCGACGCTGCGGCCGATGCCGCGCCCCGCTCCCGTGACGAGCGCGACGCGGCCGTCGAGCCGGAACTTCGCCGCGATATCGCCGGGCGAGGATGCCGCACCACTCAATCGGCTGCGCTCCGCTTCGCGCCGATGCCCACGTTGCGTCCGCCGTAGCGGCGCAGCCGCAGGTCGGCCTGCTCCTTGTGGCCCCAGAAGCGCTCGATCGCGCACAGCCGCGAACAATAATCGCCGATAGTGACGCTCGCCTCAGCCGTGATCTCCTGATAGGTGCAGGTCTTCAGGAACTTGCCCACCCACAAGCCGCCGGTATAGCGCGCGGCGCCCATCGTCGGCAGCGTGTGATTGGTCCCGATCACCTTGTCGCCGTAGGAGACGTTGGTCTGCGGCCCGAGGAACAAGGCGCCATAGTTCTTCATGTGCTCGAGGAAGTAGCGCGGATTGCGCGTGAGAACCTCGACGTGTTCGGCCGCGATGCGGTCGGCCTCGACCACCGCCTCCTCGCGCGAGTCCACGAGAATGATTTCTCCATAATCGCGCCACGCAACACCCGCGACGTCCGCCGTCGGCAGCACCTTCAACTGGCGCTCGACCTCCGCCGGCAGCGCCGCGGCAATCGCCCGCGAAGTCGTGACGCAGATCGCAGGACTCGTCAGGCCGTGCTCGGCCTGGCCCAGCAGATCGGTCGCGATCATTTCCACGTCCGCGGTATCGTCCGCAATGATCAGGATCTCGGTCGGGCCCGCGAGCAGGTCAATGCCGACGCGGCCGAAGAGCTGCCGCTTGGCCTCGGCGACATAGGCGTTCCCCGGCCCGACCAGCATGTCGACCGGCGCGATGGTTTCAGTGCCAAGGCCCATTGCCGCCACCGCTTGCACGCCGCCGAGGACATAGATTTCGTCGGCGCCCCCCAACTCCATCGCGGCGATGGTTTCTGCATGTGGGGCGCCCTGGTTCGGCGGCGTGCAGGCGATCACGCGGCGCACTCCTGCCGTGCGGGCCGTCACTATGCTCATGTGCGCGGAAGCGACCATCGGATAACGGCCTCCCGGCACGTAGCACCCGACGCTGTCGACCGGGATGTTCTTGTGGCCGAGCTTCACCCCCGGCAGCGTTTCGACCTCGATGTCCTTGAGCGCCGCACGCTGGTGTTCTGCGAAATTGCGGATCTGGGTCTGGGCGAACTTGATGTCGGCGATAGTGCCCGGCGGAACCTTCTTCATGATGGCATCGATCTCCGCCGCGGACAGGCGGAAGCTCGGCGGAGACCACTGGTCGAACTTCGCGGACAGTTCACGCACGGCCGCGTCACCGCGCTTCCCGACATCATCGAGGATGGCCTCGACGGTCTGGCGCACCTTCACGTCGATGGCGTCGGTGATCTCCTGGGCGATGCGGCGTTTAAGCAAAGTAGCCATGTGATCCTCCAGGAGTTTGTCGGACTTAGCCCCGACAAACTCCTAAGTTCATTATAAATAATGGTCAGCCGGTTTTGCTTATAGCAGCCTGTACGGACTATCAGGTCCGTACAGGCTGCTAGGCGTAGATTTCGCCGCCATAATCCTTCTCGAGCAGCTTCGCCCGGGCCGCCGCGAGCCGCGCAATCGGCACGCGCGGGCCCGAGCAGGACACGTAATCGAGCCCGATGTGATGACAGAACCGGATCGCTTCGGGTTCCCCGCCATGCTCGCCGCAGATCCCCACCTTGAGATCGGGCCGCGCTTTGCGTCCCCAGTGCATGGCAATTTCCATCAGGCGCCCGACGCCCTTCACGTCGAGAATTTCGAACGGGTTGTCGCGGATGATGCCGCGCTCGAGATAGAACGCCAGGAACTTGTTCTCTGCGTCCTCGCGGCTGAACGAGAAAGTCGCCTGGGTCAGGTCGTTGGTGCCGAATGAGAAGAACTCGGCGATGCTCGCCATCGGCACCGCGCGCAGGCACGCGCGCACCACTTCCATCATGCAGCCGAACTTGTACGGCGCCTTGACGCCGAAGGCAGCCTCGACTTTGGGGGCGATCTCGTCGACGATTTTCTTCACTTCGTAGAGCTCCCGGGGCGTGGCAACCTGCGGCACCATGATCTCCGGATGCACGTCCACACCCTCCTTGATGCACTCGGCCGCCGCTTCGAGAATCGCGCGGATCTGCATCGCGTAGATTTCGGGATACGTGATGCCGAGACGCACGCCGCGGTGGCCGAGCATCGGATTGACCTCGTGCAGCTGGCGCACCTTCTTCAGCATCGCTTCCTTGCGCTCGATCTGCGCCTTCTCGCGCCCGGCGTCGCGGAACTGGTGCAACGCTTCCGACAGTTTTTCGAGCTGCTGCACGTTGGATTTGGCGATGTCCGGATCGACCATCTTCAGCGTGTCATGCAACTCTTCCATGTTGATAACGGCGCGGTGCAGATGATGCAGATGCGAGAGTTCGTATTCGAGCTGCTCCGCTGTCGGCAGAAACTCATGGATCGGCGGATCGAGCAGGCGTATCGTCACCGGCAGGCCGTTCATGGCGCGAAAGATGCCGCGGAAATCCTCGCGCTGGATCGGCAGCAGCTTATCGAGCGCAGTCTGGCGCTCGGCGGTCGTTTCGGCGAGTATCATGTCCTGCACGATCGGCAGACGACCGACGTCGTTGAACATGCGCTCGGTACGGCACAGCCCGATGCCGTGCGCCCCAAAGCGCCTGGCGCTCACTGCGTCGTGCGGCGTATCGGCGTTGGCCATCACCTTGAGCCGCGCCGTCTGGTCGGCCCATCCCAGCAGGGTTTCCAGCTCGGCGCTGAACTCGGGTTCCACGGTGGGGATCTCGCCGGCGAACACATGGCCCGTAGTTCCGTCGATGGTGATGGTGTCGCCCTCGTGCAGCAAGGTCCCGCCGACACGCGCAACGCGCTCGCGCACATTGATCACGATTGCCTCGCAACCCGACACGCAGGGTTTGCCCATGCCGCGCGCTACCACCGCCGCATGGGACGTCTTGCCGCCACGGCTGGTGAGTATACCGACGGCGGCAAAAAAGCCATGGATGTCCTCGGGCTTGGTCTCCTCGCGCACCAGGATCACGCGTTCGCCCTTGCCGCTGCTGACCTCCGCAGTATCGGCGTCGAAAACGATACGGCCCGACGCTGCCCCCGGCGAAGCCGGCAGGCCTTGCGCCAGCGGCGTCACGCCGTGGCGCGGCGCCAGCGCCGGCACCAGCAGCTGTTCCAGCGTCGAGGGATGAATGCGTGTCAGCGCTTGTTCCCTGGTAATCAGATTATCGCGCGTCATTTCGACCGAGGTGCGAACCATGGCCTGTGCATTCATCTTCCCATTACGGGTCTGCAGGCAGTAGAGGCGACCGCGCTCGATGGTGAACTCGAAGTCCTGCACCTCGTGGTAATGGGCTTCGAGCTTGTCGCGCAGCTCGACCAGCTGGCGGTACAGCTCGGGCATCTCCTTCGCAAGCTCGGCGATCGGCTTCGGCGTGCGGATACCGGCCACCACGTCCTCGCCCTGTGCATTGACCAGGTATTCACCGTAGATCACGTTCTCACCGGTGGCCGGGTTGCGTGTAAAGCCAACGCCGGTAGCACTGTCGTCGCCCAGGTTACCGAAAACCATGGTGACGATGCTCACCGCCGTGCCGTTGGCCATGTCGGGCGTGATGCGGAACTGGCGGCGGTAATCGACGGCGCGCTTGCCCATCCACGAGCGGAACACGGCGCCAATCGCGATTTCCAGTTGCTCGAAGGGCTCGGACGGAAATGGCTTGCCGGTCGCCTCGCGTACAATACCGAGGAAAGTGGCCGCGAGCTGCTTGAGCTGATCGGCAGATAGATCCACGTCATCGGCCGCGCCGACCTGGCGCTTGAGCGCGGCCATCGCGTGATCGAAGCTTTCATCCGGCACACCCAGCGCAATCTTGCCGAACAGCTGGATGAAACGACGCCACGCGTCGTATGCGAAGCGCGCATTTTTTGTCGCTTCCACCAGCCCGCCGAGCGTTTTGTCGTTGAGACCCAGGTTGAGAACGGTGTCCATCATGCCAGGCATGGACATGGCCGAGCCCGAGCGAACCGAGACCAGCAGCGGATTGGCCGCGCCGCCGAAAGTCTTGCCGGTCTTGCGTTCGAGCTCAGCGATGTGGCTGCGGACTTCCTCCATCAGACCGTCGGGAAGCCGGTTTTCGGCGAGGTAAGCCAGGCTCGCATCGTTGGTAATCGTGAAGCCGGACGGAACGTTGAGACCAATCTGCGTCATCTCGCACAGATTCGCGCCTTTTCCGCCGAGCAGCATCTTGTTTTTACCATCACCCTTCTCGAACGAATAGACGTAACGCTTCGCGCTCATTGCTGTGGTTCCTTCCTCTTGTCAGAAAATTTCATCATGCCCTCTCGAAAATCGCGGCGATGCCCTGACCGCTGCCTACGCACATGGTCTCCAGGCCGTACTTCGCCTTGCGCCGCCTCAGCTCATTCAGCATCGTGGTGAGGATGCGCACGCCTGTGGCGGCGACTGGATGGCCGAGCGAGATGCCCGAGCCATTAACGTTGAGCCGGTCCGGGTCGTTCCAGCCCCAACCCTTCAGCACGGACAGCACCTGGCAGGCGAAGGCTTCGTTCAGTTCCACCAGATCCATCTGGCCAAAGCCAAGGCCGGTCCTGGCGAATAGCTTCTTAACCGCCGGCACGGGGCCGATGCCCATCGTCGCCGGATGGCAGCCCACCGCGGCCCAACCGACCAGGTAGCCCATGGGCTCGAGTTTCAGTTCCTTCAGTTTGTCTTCCGCGACCACTAGGCAGGCCGCCGCGGCATCGTTCTGCTGGCTGGCGTTGCCCGCGGTCACGGTGCCATTCTTCATAAGGGGCTTAAGCTTGGCCAGGGTCTCCAGGCTCGCGTCGGCCCGGTAGCCTTCGTCCTGCGCGAACGTTTTCGGGTCACCCTTCGGCTGTGGCACGCTGATGGGCACGACCTCGTCCTTGAACTTGCCCGTTTTCCATGCTTCCGCTGCGCGCTGTTGGCTGCGCACGGCGTAGGCGTCGGACTCCTCGCGCGGGATGGCGTATTCCTTGGCGAGGTTCTCCGCTGTTTCGATCATTCCAGAAATGTGGCCGAAGCGCCACTCGGGCTGCGAGCGCTCGCGGCCGCGCTGCAGCCGGTCGTGCAGCGTCACCGAGCCCGCCCGCTTGCCCCAGCGCATGTCGGTGGTGTAGTACTCGACGTTGCTCATGCTCTCGACGCCGCCGGCGAGGACCACATCGGCGGCGCCGGTCTGCACCATCATGGCGGCGTTGAGCACCGCCTGCAACCCGCCGCCGCAGCGGCGGTCGAGCTGGTAGCCGGGGATTTCGATCGGCAGGTCTGCCTCCAGCACGGCATAGCGCCCAATGCAGGGCGACTCGCCGTTGGCGTAGGATTGAGCGATGATGACATCGTCAAGCTTCATCGGGTCGAGGCCGGTTCGCGCGATGAGCGCCTTGATCACCGTTGCGATCATCTTCTCGACCGCGATGGAGCGCAGGGCCCCTCCATAAACACCGACTGCGGTGCGAAGCGGGGCCACGATGGCTGCTCGTCTCATGCTCACTCTCCTTGTTTGGGCTGGTTGATGCCGTGCCCGTTCACCCGGGCGACGATTTGCGGAGTAGAAAATGTTGAATGATACCGCGTTCCGGTAGCATCCCGCCTTCAGATAGATCAAACTCTGGCAGGTTTTAATGCTGGACGCACAACCTAGTGTGTTGAGTCATTAATTGGTTGCAAAATCCTAGGCGTAGGTCGGGGTACGCGCAGCGTTCCCCGACATCCGCCAGGCGTCAGGTAGCCGCCGCTGCGGCAACCTGACCTACCGTCT
>ODAK010004772.1_pt1 | contig 13859 bp, 10 predicted proteins | sample 1539591 | NCBI WGS metagenome assembly ODAK01 (sample SAMEA3539303, study PRJEB22396) | soil metagenome | biome: tundra; feature: field; material: soil | place: USA | collected 2010-05 | depth 0.15 m | reverse complement strand
CTATATATGCGTACTGTTGAGGATTCGTCTCACAATAATGGCGTGCCCCGCGAATTCGGCGCATCAGCACAAGACACGCGATGACTCCATGAGTGCGGTCGACGCGACGTCGGACGTCGGACGTGCGTGGATCAAGAGCCGAATACGGGCACGATCTGAGCTCGGGCGATTGCGTGGAAGCGCAGGTTGAAGCCGGCGATCGCGGGCGCCGCGTCGGCCCCCACGTCGAGTCGCTCGACGTCAACCGCGTGAACGGTGTGCACGTACCGATGCGCGAGGTCGCCGGCCGGAGGGGCGGCGCCCGCATAGCCGACTGTCCCGGCGTCATTGCGGAGTTGCACGACGCCGTCGGGCAGATCATCAGAACCCTCGGAACCGGCGCCGGCCGCGAGGTCCGTGACGTTCGCTGGAATGTTCAACGCGACCCAGTGCCAGAAGCCACTCCCGGTGGGCGCGTCGGGGTCGTGCACGGTGATCGCGAAACTTTTCGTTTCGGCGGGAAAGCCTCGCCAGGAGAGTTGTGGTGAATGGTTCTCTCCGCTGTAACCCATGAAGTTCGCGACTTGCGAGTTCGCCATCGTCGCGCCTTCGGCAATGTCGTCACTCGTCACTTCGAAGGTGGCGACGTCCGGGAAGAAGGCGAACGTGAGCGGCGGTCGGTTGGAATCAGTCATCGTGGCCTCCTAAGAGCATGGTTCAGTGTCCCCTGACTGTAGCCAATTCGCGTGAACAATTCATCTGGATCGCGCGTGTGGGCCGAACGAGGCGCGAGGACTGGTGCAGTGATGACGTTGCGGTGGCGAAGCGATTGCGACCAACGCGGGTGCGCCCGAGACAGACCCTGAGATGTCGTCACGAGCGACGTATTCGGGACGCATTACACACCTTTCGATATGAATAATGACCACATCTCGGTCTTCGCAACAAAAGTTTCATATATTGACTTTTGCCGGCAAACCAGCTTTGAATTCGCACGTACTGTGCGGCTTGTAAATCGACGTCAAACGTTGTTGCGTGCATCAACTGATCGAACTTGCCAACGAATCAAAGGTGATGGCGATGACACTGACATCGCTTCAGATTTTTTATCAACTGCGTACGACGAGATTCTCACGAATGAATTGACGTGCGAGAACATTCGATTACCAGCACGATCTCTTGACTACTGCTCCGACAATTGACTTTCTCGGGCAATTGACATGTTCGTGAGGTTACCGTTGTAGTTAGGTAGCAACGAGCGAATCATGGAGTTGGTCATGCGTACACAGAAAATATTCGGCTCACGTCGTCACGTCGTAACGCGATTTCTCGTCACGACTGCACTGTTGGGATCGACCTTTCTGATTGGTCTCGCCACGACCGCGTCGGCGGCCGGGTCGGATCACTTGGTGGTCACGCAGCAACCTTCAACCACTGACGCCAGTGGCGCGGTTCTCGCCCAACAGCCCATCGTCCAGGTCGAGACCTCGGGCAACGTTCTCGATACGGGTGCCACCGGCCCCGTCACCGTCACGATTACCTCTGGCGCGCCTTCCACACTCACCGGCACAACGACGGTCGCTGCCGTTGCGGGTGTCGCGACCTTTTCCGGTTTGGCGTTGAACGCGCTCGTCGGTCCGTACACTTTGACGTTCGCTGACGCCACCGACTCGGCAACGACAATCGCGTCGAACTCAATCACCGTCTCGGTCGGTACTGCGAAAAAGCTGTCCTTCGCCACGGCGCCCGCGGCCGGCGCAGTCAGCGGAGTCGCACTAACTCCACAACCCGTTGTGGACGTCGAGGACTCCGGTGGCAATATCGTCACCACCGACACTTCTACGGTGACCGCCGCTTACAGCGGGGCCGGAAGTTCGTTGACCCTCAACACCAAGGCTGCCGTCGCCGGCGTCGCAACCTTCAGTGGATTCGCGATTACTGACGCCACAGACCCGACCACCGGCAACTTGACCTTTACAGACGGATCGCTCACTTCCCCAACTGCAGTGTCGGTCACCGTTACTGGTGCGGCCACGAAATTGGTCATTACCACTGCGCCCTCCGTCACCGCCGTCACCGGTGTCGCCCTCGCGACGCAGCCGGTTATCAGCGTTGAAGACGCCAACGGAAACGTGTTGAAGGGTGACACCTCGACCGTCACCGCCGCTCTCGTCAGTGGCCCCGTCGGCTCGAGTATTTCCAACAGCACCAAAGCGGCGGTACTCGGCGTCGCCACTTTCACCGGACTCGCCATTAACGCCGTACCGGGCAACTACAACATTATCTTCGCCGATGGCGCACTGACCTCAGCTACGACCACGTTGCAGACCGCCGTCGCGGCGAAATTGACCATTGTCACCGAGCCGTCGGCCACGGCCGCGGCCGGTGCGCCCTTGGCGATCCAGCCAGTGGTCGACGTCAGCGACTCCGGTGGCAGCGTGATCACGTCGAACACTACAACGGTCACAGCCACGTTGACCTCGGGCTCGGGCACCGTTACGCACGGCACCGCTACTGCAGTCGCCGGCGTCGCGACTTTCGTTGGTCTCACGCTCAACACGCCCGCCGCGAACTACACCTTGACCTTCACCGACGGCGCGTATACCAGTGCCGTCTCGACGACCATTACGGTTGGCGCCGGTGCCGCCGCCCAATTGGCCATCACGGTTGAGCCCTCGGCGACCGTCGCCAGTGGCGTCGCTCTCGCGACCCAACCGGTCGTCAAAATCGAAGACGCCGGTGGCAACACCATCATCGGCAATACCTCGACCGTCACGGCCACGGTAACTTCCGCTGCTGGAACGACCACGAACAACACCGCGACCGTCTCGGCGACGACCGGTCTCGCTACCTTCACGGGTCTCACGATTAACGAACTCGTCGGACCGTACACGCTGACCTTTAGCGACGGCGCGTTGACGTCGGCGATTTCCACCACGATCACCGTGAGTGCCGGTGTCGCGACGCACTTGGTCATCACGACCCAACCTTCCGCGACGGTCGCGAGCGGTGCGCCGCTCGCCCAACAGCCCGTGGCGAAGGTCGAAGACGCGGCCGGAAACGTAGTCACATCTGATGCCTCAACGGTGTCCGTCAAGATCACCGCCGGCGGCGTCACGGTCACACCTTCGACGAAAGTCGTTACGGCGGGCGTTGCCACCTTCAGTGGTCTGACCCTCAATGCCCTCGTCGGTCCGTACACGTTGACCTTTAGTGACGGCACGCTCACGCCGGCCACGTCGACAAGTGTCGCCGTCACGGTTGGTGCGCCCTCGCAGTTGGTCATCACGACCGAGCCGAGCACGTCGACCGCGTCCGGACTCGTGTTGCGACAACAGCCGGTCATCAAGATTGAGGACACGGGTGGCAACATCGTCACCACCGTCGTGACCGGCGCCGTCACGGCATCGATCTCAACGGGCGCCGGCGGAACATTGAGTGCCGGATCGAATGCCAACTTCGTCGCCGGTGTCGCCACGTTCAGTGGACTCACCTTGACCGGAGTTCCGGGAACGCTGTACACGCTCACCTATTCGGGTGACTCGTTGAACATCGTCGACACGGCCAAAATCGATGTCGGTTTGGCGCAGAGTGCGCTGGCCCTCTCCAGCGTGCACGCCACCTACGGTCGTTCATTCGCCCTGCACACCACTGGCGGCTCCGGCACCGGATCCCTCAGCTTCGTCGTCGCCAATGGCACCGCCAAGGGCTGTGCACTCTCGGGTGCGACGCTCACGTCCTCGACCTCGGGGACGTGCGTCGTGACTGCAACCAAAGCCAATGACGCAACCTACGCGATTATCTCCTCATCGGCGACCACGGTCACCTTCGCCAAGTTGGCGATCCCGCACGCCGTTCGATTGACGTTCGCGAACAACAACAACGCCCTTAACGGCGTGGCACGCAACGCCATCGTCGTTCTCATTAGGAAGTTGACCGTGCACTCAGTAGTTGTGATCACCGGCTACGCCAAGGGGAACGCCGCACTCGCACACCGTCGTGCCTCGGCCGCCGAGACGTACCTGATCCAACGTCTCCACGTGCGAGTCCAGTTGCACTGGAGTACTGCGTCAACGACAACGGGCGTTCTCATCACCACCAAGAGTCAATAGAGCGTCGCCTCGGTTCGCATCACGCTAAATGTCGGTCCGTCGTAATGACGGACCGACATTTAGCGTGTCGCGATCCACTGCCAGTTAAATGCTGAGCAGTAACGGTGAAGTTGGCCCGTCCCCCACTGTCCAAACCACCGACGATTCAATTAGGCCCTGATCGCAATTCAGTCCATTTGAGTTCGTCAGCCAGGTGAGACAATGGCGCGTAAATCGCATCCCGTGAGATCGGATGATCGTCGTCGTTTCAGCGATCGATATGGAGAACTTCGTCTGATTCATCCGAGCTCACAGAGGCGTGTCGCGAACCGATGGTCGAGGAGCGTTGCGGTCAAAAACCTCGTCGGTATTGACGAACTGAGCGATCCGGGCATGCTCCGCCGCGCGATCCGCATCAGCTTTTTCGACAGCTTCTATATCCACGTCACTGGTCCCCACGTCAGCGGGCTGGGCGAGGAAACCCTCAAGGTAGTCAGGCCGCGCCGGAGTAGCCTCGGCCCGTTTCTTGCGGCGTCGCAGTGGGCTCATTCCTCTCACGGTACTCGCCGCGCTGAGACCGCAGTTCCGAGTACTGGTGAGGATAAACCGGCCGCGTTGCCTTCGACGTACGCACCTTCCATCTCACATTGCTGTCGAACTCAGTCCTTTTTGAAGCACTACCGGATAGGTTGTGACGTGTGGCCCACGATGAGTGAAAACTGGGCAGTCCAACACGCGCACCCGTTACGCGCTGTCGATATGTTGGATCGTCGCAACCTACTGGCGCTGGGGAATGTCACGTAAATCGCCGCTCAGCCCTGACCTGAGTGAATACTTTAGGAACTCCGTCGATCTCCTTTCGGTATTCAAGGCCGGTGGGAAATTCGGTCTTACGAATCCCGCGTGGGAGACCGTCCTCGGATGGACGCCGGAAGACCTCGAAGGACGAGACTTCGTCGACTTCATCCACCCCGATGACGTGGAACCGACCAGAGCCGAGAGCACCGTCGAATGGGGCGAACCATCCCCGACTCGTGCCGGATTCGAGAATCGACTCCGGTGCCGTGATGGGAGCTACCGCTGGATTGAATGGACGTCGCAGCGCCGCGGTGAATTGATCTACGCCACCGGGCGTGACGTCACTGCCCGCAATGCGAACACGGCCGAATTGGCGGCGTACGTCGAAATGACCAAGGCCATTTTCGCCGCGGCGGCGGACCTCATCGTCATCGTTGATCGCGACCTCGTCGTCGGCCAAGAAAGCCCCCGCGGACAGAGCTTCTTCGGCTACGACGACGACGCCGCCACGGGAGCGAGTGTCTTTCAAGTCATGCACCCCGACGACCGACCAGGTGTCGAACGAGTCCTTCAACGTATGTTCGAAGAGAGCTCGAATGAGATCGTGACGGTTCGATTCCGAGCGCGCCACGCTGACGGTCACTCCATGGTGGTCGAGGCGAGGGGTCACCCACTACGCGCGGACGGTGGCACGGCGACCAAGGCCGTCTTCATCGCTCGCGACCTCACGGAGAGCATTGCCGTCGAAGCCCAGTTGGCTGAAAGCAGAGAGACCACGCGAGCGATCCTCGACGCCGCGATCGACTCGATCGTCGTCATCGACCAGGACCTCAGAATTCTTGAAGCCAACCCCGGAACCAAGAGTCTGCACGGCGTGGCCGCTGAAGACCGGATCGGACGAGACGTCGCTGAACTCGTGTACGCCGACGACCGCGAATCTGTGCGCGAATCGTTGCGCTCGGCGTTCGAGAACGACGGCGCGGTCGGTTTCCGCACTCGGATGAACCACGTCGATGGTCGACTCGTGACCATCGAAGTCCGAGGAAGAACGCTGCACGACTCCGAGGGACCACCCACGAGGCTGGTGTTCATCTCTCGCGATGTCACGGAGTCCGTCAACTGGGAGATGGCCCTGGCGCGAAGCTTCGCGAAGAACAAAGCAATCCTTGACGCGGCGCCGGACTCGATTGTCGTCATCGGTCGAGACCTCGTGATCATCGAGGCGAGTCCCGGAACGGAGCGAATCTACGGCTATCCGAAAGAAGAGCGGATGGGCCGCAGTGCGTTGAGCATCATGCACCCGGACGACCAACCCCACGTCAGCGCAGTACTTGAGCGAATGTTCGCGAACGCGAGCGATGAGTTGGTGAGTTACCGATTTCGGGCCCTTCACGCCGACGGTCGCTGGATGATCATCGAGACGCGCGGCCGGCTGTTGGGCGACGAGGACGAACAGGATCCGCGAGCGGTGCTCGTATCGCGAGACGTGACCGAAGCCGTCGCCTTCGAAGAGGCCCTGGCGGCCGCGAAGGAAGAGGCCGAACGCGCCAACGCCGCCAAGAGTGAGTTCATGTCGCGCATGAGCCATGAACTGCGCACGCCGCTCAACTCCGTGCTCGGCTTCGCGCAAATTCTCCAGATGGAGCTCGAATCAAAAGATGACCTGGAACTCGTCGACCACGTGTACAAGTCGGGCCAGCATCTACTGACCCTGATCAATGAGGTACTCGACATCTCACGGGTCGAGTCAGGCAACATCGCCCTCACGCCGGAGACGATCCACCTGGCCGATCTCCTGTCCGAATGTCTTGACATCATCGGCCCCCAAGCCAAAGAGCGAGGCGTCGCCATCAGCTACAGCGATTCCTTCGACTTCTCGGTCACGGCCGACCAACTTCGCCTCAAGCAGGTGATCTTGAATCTCCTTTCGAACGCGATCAAGTACAACCGGAGCCACGGCAGTGTGACGCTCCACTGTTCGTGCAGTTCGCAGTTCGTGCGATTCTCGGTGAGCGACACCGGTTTCGGGATTGCGCCCGATCTGCGCGAACGGCTCTTCACGGCGTTCGACCGTCTCGACGCTGAATCGCGTGGGATCGAGGGCACCGGGCTCGGTTTGACTTTGTCCAAGACGCTGATTGAAGCGATGGGGGGCACCTTGGGCTTTGAAACCGTGGTCGATGAGGGTTCGACGTTCTGGTTCGAATTGCCTCTCCTCGATACCGCACCAGGGGCATTATTAGTATGACGCGTGACGACTGACACGAAGACGGGCGACTCACTATGGCAACGATCCTTTACATCGAAGACAATCTCTACAACGTGCAGTTGGTCGAGCGACTTTTGCTGCAACGTCCGGATATCCAACTCCTGACCTCCGTCCAGGGGAGCCCCGGCATCAGCATCGCCCAGGTCCGTCACCCGGACCTCATCCTTCTCGACGTGCATCTGCCCGACATCAACGGATTTGAGGTTCTAGAGCGCTTACGCCTCGACACGTCGACGGCGAACATCCCGATCGTCATACTTTCGGCCGACGCGACACCCGGACAGATCCGACGATTCCGAGACGCTGGCGCGAACGAATACCTCACCAAGCCGCTCGACCTGAAGCTGCTTCTTTCCCTCATCGACAACTATCTGAGCGACGGCGACTCGTCCGAAGAGCCGGCAGTCGAGAGCTAACACTCGTATGATCGAAGGTCCCACTTCGAGCCGGATCGTCGGGTGGGTGACGAAACACGAAGGGTGACACCGAACGGTCGACGTCGTGGAGCGTCCGAATTAGGCTCAGGCTCGATGGCGTGAAGGGAACCAGCGTGCCACAGTCATTCCAGTACGTACTCAGTGAACGAGAGCGCGACACCTTCACGATTTGGTTGAATCACCCGGAGCGCCTCAACGTCCTCTCGTTGACCTTGATGCAAGAACTCACCCAGGCATTCATGGACGTCGGCGAGAGTGACGCGACGGGCGTCATTCTCGCGGCCAAGGGTCGACTCTTCAGCGCGGGGCATGACTTCGCCGAGATGGCGAACCAGGATCTCGACTCCGTTCGTCACCTCTTCGGCGTGTGCACCACGATGATGCAGACGATCCAGTCGATCCCCCAACCGGTCGTCGCCCGAGTGCACGCGTTGGCGACGGGCGGCGGGTGTCAATTGGTGGCGACGGCTGACCTCGCCGTTGCAGCCGAGGAGGCGACCTTTTGCACACCTGGTGGGAAGGGCGGACTGTTCTGCACGACGCCGTTGGTCGCCGTGGGACGCTCAATAGGACGTAAACGAGCACTCGAGATGGCCATGACGGGTGACCCGATCGACGCCGGAACCGCTGAGGCGTGGGGACTCATCAACCTCGTCGTGCCGATGAATGAACTCGACGACGCGACGACGCGCCTGCTCCGACGGGCCACGCGCGGCAGTGCGACCTCGAAGGGAATCGGCAAGCACGCGTTCTACGAACAGATGGCGATGAGCCAGACCGACGCCTACGTCTACGCCACCGACGTCATGGCCGCCGCGAGCCTTCTCCCCGACGCCCAAGAGTCCATCGCCGCGTTCATCGAGAAGCGCCCACCGAAATTCACCTCCTCGTCGGAAGCGACTTAGAAGCCGTCGACCTCGTTGACGTCCACGGGTTGCAGGACGAAGAAACCGTCGCTGTAGAGCGAGTCGAGAACCGGTGCCGGATCACTCCCCCAGCCGAGCGCCTCGGCCTGAGCCCGACTCATCCGACCGGTGGTCATCCTCATGAACGAGTAACGAGAGGTTTCGAGTGCCAGCGGTGACGTCGCCCCTTCGGCCAGGTTCGTGCCGTCTTCGGTGGTCACCCGTACTCCGGGTGCCGAACCATCTTTGAGCATCGAACTCATGCGTCCGAGGGAACGTTCAGCGCCAATACGAACTGAATCCGTGGAACGGTCGCCGGCGATTCCCAGCGCTTGATAGAGGTCGAACTCGTGGGTGACCGCATCGAATGACAACGACGCCATCGACGGGGGCGCGTCGATGCTCTGCGCCGACGCCTCACGCCACGACTCCAAGATTGACTCGATCGGCTCGTCGCGGTGTCGTGCGACCTGAGCGGCCGTCCACTCAGCGAACGGTCCGGCGGGCATGTTGCCGTCTCGGCGGTCTTCCAGGACGCCGGTGAGATGACCAATGAGGTCCTTGACCGTCCAGAGGGGACAGCATGTCACCACCGTCGCCAACTGTTCATTGTTGAGGCTCCGCACGAGCGTGTCGATGCGATCGTGGGACGCGCGATACGCCTCGGTCTGTTCTTCGACTGTGGACATTTCGCCAATGTACTTCTGGTGCTCGACGTTTTCAAGGCTACGGTCTGTCACCGATTAACGAGTTTGCGAAGACCAGACGTCAGCGAACTCTGCCGGCATAACCGATTCTCAGTCACGGCGCTAGCCACCCACCAAGTGGTGGTGTAGCCACCACAGGAACGCTTCGGATAACAACCTTGTGACGCGAACCGGGCGCTGCGAGACTTGTCCGAGATTTGTGGTCGACGAAATCTCCCTAGGGGTGCGAGTGGGTCTCTTCTGCGTGAAGGAAACCGGAGCGTGAGGACGACCGCCTTCGCTGTGGGCGGATACCGATTCAGGGCGACGTTGCGTAGTCGTTGGACGAGTTACGTGTCGCTCGTACTCTTCATCGCCCTCCTCGGCGGAGTGGCTATGGGAACGGTGGCCGGAGCGCGGAGTACCGAAACTTCTTTCACAAGGCTGCTCGATAGCCGAGATACATCTCAACTCATCGCGCCACTTCAGGTCTATAACCCCCAAGCGGGTTACAACTCTGGCTACAGCGCGTCCGCGGTGCAGAAGGTTCGGCGTCTCCCCCACGTGGTGCAGGTGGAAGCGATGGTCGGAATCAATGCCTTTCCCTTGGGGTCTCACGGACAATCACTCCCTGGTGACAGTGGATTCTCGCCCATCGGCAGCGTCGACGGTCTCCAATTGATTCAAAATCGTCTCATCGTCACCGAGGGTCGATTGCCCAACCCACGTCGGTCAGACGAATTCGTCGCGGACTCAGCGACGGTTCATCAGTTCGGCTGGCACCTCGGTGAAATGGTGACCTTTGCGTACTACACCAACAAGGCCGGTGTCGCGGCCGGTCTCAATGGTCCCAAGACCTCAGGGACCTTCAAAGATCGCCTCGTAGGAACCGGCGCGATCCAAGCCGGCAACCTCGTGCAGGATCAGGTGGACAGCTCCAATGACCTCATTGTGCTCTTCACGCCGGCGCTCACTCGTAACTACTTGCAGTGCTGTGCGAACGACACCTTCGTCGGCATCAAGGTCAAGGGCGGCAACCGTTACAGTGCTCAAGTTCAGAAAGAGTACGAACGTCTCTTTCCCAAAATCGGTATTCCGCCCCAAACGGTAGTGAATGTCGAGAATCGTGTTGCGCGTTCGATCACTCCCGAGGCGTTGGCCCTGGGCATATTCGGCCTTCTGACCGCTCTGGCCGCGCTCGCGATCGCCGCACAATTGATCGCACGAATGGTTCGACTCACCGCCAGTGATTCCATAATTCTTCGCGCGATGGGCGCCGATCCGAGGACGACATTCATCGACGGTCTCATTGGGGCGACGGTGGCCATTATCACGGGATCACTGCTGGCAGTCGGCGTCGCAATCGGCCTTTCGCCCTTGGCGCCGATCGGACCGATCAGACCCTATTTGGGTGCCCACCTCAACGTCGACTGGACCGTCCTGGGATCAGGATTCGCACTCATCTTGATTGCGCTCGGGACCATCACGGCGACATTCGCCTACCGAAGTCAGCCCCATCGCGAGACGAGGACCGCCAGACGCTTCAGTCGGAGCAAATTCGATCCAACGCGAATAGCCGGTAATTCGGGATTGCCCATCGCGGCCGTGACGGGTGTCGGGTTCGCACTCGAGACCGGCGGTGGTCGCCGCGCCGTTCCGATGCGTTCGGCGATCATTGGCGCGGCGATCGCCTTGATCATCGTCGGAGCCACGACCACGTTCGCCACCAGTCTCCGAACGCTCGTTTCGAGCCCGCGGCTCTACGGATGGAATTGGAGTGTGGTGCTCAACGGAGGTGGAGGAGTGGGCGATCTCCCCAAGGCCATAAACGCGCCGCTCGCCGAGGACCCCGACATCGCGACTAAATCCAATGCCTATTTCGCGACGTTGCGCATTGACGGATCGTCCGTTCCGGTCATGGGCGAAAACCCCGGAGCGCGGATTCAACCGCCCGTACTGTCGGGACACGATCTAGAAGCTGCCGGCCAGGTCGTTCTCGGAGCGACGACACTGGAAATGCTCCACAAGTCCATCGGTGACACGGTCGTCGTCACGAGCCCGCGATCAAAACCCACGACGCTGCAAATCGTTGGGACCGCGACGATGCCCGCGTTCGGTCAAGCGGGCGGCTCACATCTCGAAATGGGCATTGGCGCGGTCATGAACTACACGCTGATCCCTCTCTTCGAGCGGGACATTTTCGATCTTCCTCCGGGACCGAACGCGATCCTCATTCGATACAAACACGGCGTGAGTGTCGAGCAGGGACAGAAATCACTTCAACACGCCGTCGACCTCGCGGGCGGAGGCTCGGGCCCTGGCGCGGCTCCGAACAATCTCATCCAGAACCTTGAACGACCGGCGGAGATCGTCAACTATCGCGCCCTCGGCAACACGCCGATTGAACTCGGCGCGGTCATTTCCGGCGGAGCACTGGTCGCCCTCGGTCTGACGCTTCTCTCTTCCGTACGCCGGCGTCGCCGCGACATCGCACTCCTTAAGGCACTCGGTTTTTCGCGACGCCAAGTCGTCGTGACAATTGCCGTCCAGTCCACCATCGCCGTCGGGCTGGGAGCACTCGTGGGACTGCCCGTCGGAATCGTCGTGGGCCGATCGCTATGGGACCTCTTCGCCAATTCCATCCACGCGGTCCCGCACGTTGTCGTCCCGACTTCGACGTTGCTAATTATTGCTGCCGTGGCGCTCGTCATGGCCAACGCGATCGCCGCACTCCCCGCCCGCATCGCCGCGAGAACATCACCAGCCATTCTTTTGCGCGCGGAGTAAGAACCACCGCTCAGTCCTTTTGACAATTGCCCGGGCGGGTGGCGTTCGCGAGTTCACGATTTATCGAAGCAGCGTCCATTCTTCACTTCGCGGGAGCATTCTTCGCGCCGTCAAAGCGACATTGGCGTCAACCCAGACGTTGTACGGTCACCGATTCGAGATGCGTTACCAACGACGGCGAAAACGGCGACTGCGCCGGAGTGGAAAAGACCATTGCTGATCCCTCGGTCCCTGATTTTGACATGATGACGATATCCAGGCTCGCGAGGACAAAATGCGTTCCCTTGTAGGTGAAGGGCATTCGTAGCTCAAGTTCAGTGGACTCGTTGCCTGCGACCGGTTGGGGCAACGCGATGACCGATGCGCTACCGATCTTTGATCCCTTCCCCAACTCTCGAGCAAAGACAGCCTTGACGCTCGGTGTGTCAAACGCTTGCGCCACGCATTTCGCTGAGTCTGGCGATCCGTATATCTTCAACTCTTCAGTGGCGATTTTCAAGGTTGGAAACACGTCGACGGAGTCGTCCACGCTCTGCCCCAGGGAGTTCTGATTGAACGTCGGACTGTCGGCCTCCGGCGGATTGAGGTTCACTAATGAAGCGGGAAAACCAAGACAGGCGAGCATCTGGGGAACACCGAGATTCTTGTTGGCGTTGCCACCGTTCGAGGACGTCGTCCAACCACTCGGAAAGTCCGATCGCACGATCAGCGCCTTACGCGCGAGAGCGACGTCGGCCTTTCTCGACGCTGAGGCGGCTGACGCCGGAAGACCGAGCAGGGCGACCGCGACGGCCATCACCGACATCAAATAGAGGGCGGATCGGCGCTGCACGGCTTTGACTCTAACTGACGCGTTGCCGGGCCCTAATCGCACGCACTCCCACGACAATTGGCATAATTGCGTCACTTCGTAAAGGAACTAATGGCCGAACTAGAAATTTCAGGATAATGGCCACCACTCCCGACCCTCGCGACGTGACCTTTCTTCGCGGCGCCGAGGCCCAGCCCATCGGTCGCAAGTTCTGGTTCATCGCCGGCGTTGTCCTGTGCGTCGTTCTCGCCGTCGTCGTCACCGTGAGTTTCATTTCCGCGACCAATGACAATGCCCGGATTGACCGGCTCAAGACTCACGGAGTGTCAGTCACGGTTACCGTCACGAACTGCGTCGGGAATATTGGTGGCAGCGGTAGCAACGCAGCGGGGTACACGTGCCAAGGTGAATACCGCATCAACGGAGTGCGATATCACGAGGTCATCGGATCGAAGACCTCGATGTCGGACCCGGGGAGCAAAGTGCGAGGCGTCGTCGATCCGGCTCGACCGAGCACCATCGAATTGGCATCCGCCGTTGCTTCGTCGTCGGCGTCGCCTTCGGTCTACTTGGTCCCCGGTCTTCTGACACTGTTATTGGCGGGCTTTGTCCTCATATTGATTCGAAGTAAAACCGACTAATTCGACCTAGATCAATTGGTGACCCCGGCAGGAATCGAACTTGCCCTACGAGAGCCGGGACGATTCCCTTCGCCTTGGAGCGTCGTCTCGGACTTTTCATCTTGGTCATTAACCTTGGTATCCCGTGACTATCCTCGTCGACCTCCAAGAGGTCACCCTCGAAGGCGCCGACCGAACTCTTTTAGAGAATCTGTCGTTGACCATCTCCTCGGGAGATCGAATCGGTGTGGTGGGCATTAACGGCGTTGGCAAGACGACGTTGCTCAGGATTATCGCCGGGACGCTGAGTCCGGACTCAGGCACCCTTCGTCGTGGTCGTGACGTGCGCGTCGGTTTCTTGGAGCAGATACCGACGCTGCCCACCGGTACGGTTCGAAAAACTCTGGGCAGCGGATGGATGGTCGACGCCGCACTGGACCGCCTCGGGATGCTCGGCGAAGCCGACGTCGAAACGA
>ODAK010004771.1_pt1 | contig 13862 bp, 12 predicted proteins | sample 1539591 | NCBI WGS metagenome assembly ODAK01 (sample SAMEA3539303, study PRJEB22396) | soil metagenome | biome: tundra; feature: field; material: soil | place: USA | collected 2010-05 | depth 0.15 m | reverse complement strand
ACCTCCTTGCCGTTCAGTCGTATCTTCGTGACCAGGTCTTCCAGTTTCACATCAGTCTCGATCCAGGGCCCCATCGGCTTGAAGGTATCGGTGTTTTTCGCCCGCCACAGAGTGCGGTCCTGTTTTTGCCACGTCCGCTCACTGACGTCGTTGCCGATGGTCCAGCCCATGACCGCGCTCAACGCGGTTTCCCGGGTCAGGTTCTTGCACTTGCGGCCAATGACGGCGACCAGTTCGCCCTCGTACTGCACCAGTTCGGTGGCATCCGCCGGGATGACGATATTTTCGCCGTGCGCGATCAGCGCGTTGTTGGCGCGGTAGCCGATGTCGGGCTGCGTCGGAAGGTTCACCGGCAGCCCGAGTTTCTCCGCCGCCTCCCGGACATGCAGCGCGTAATTCAGGCCGGCGGCGTAGAATGTCGGCGGGATCACCGGCACCATCAGCTTCACATCGGACAGTTTGCGTTTCGCCGACGTCCGCTCCCACGCGTCGAACGGTGAGCCGCGCACCGGAATGATCGTGTCGCCTTCAACGACGCCATAGGTTGGTGTCCCACCGTTATCGAAGCGTGCCCAGAGCATTGGTTCCTCCAGAGTTTGGGGTCAGGCGGCGGCGTCTTGCAGGATCATCGCGGCGGCCTTTTCCCCGATCATGATCGTCGGCGCGTTGGTGTTGCCGCCGATGATGGACGGCATGATCGACGCGTCGGCGACCCGTAGCTTCTCGATACCATACACGCGCAGCCGAGGATCGACCACCGCCGCGGGATCGGTGCCCATGCGGCAGGTGCCGACCGGGTGGTTGTTCGATACGCCGCGCTCGCGCACCACCCGTTCCAGATCGGCATCGGACTCTTTCGACACACCCGGCAGGATTTCCTCCGCGACATAGGGCGCCAGCGCGGGTTGCCTGGCGATCTCCCGGCACTTCCTGATCCCGAAGATCAGTGCCCGCATGTCGTAATCGGATTTGAGGAAGTTGAACTTTATCTCCGGCTGCACGGTCGGATCGGGACTTTGCAACCGCACCGTGCCGCGGCCTTCGGGGCGAAGGTGCACCGGGCTCAATGTCATGCCGGGGAACTTGTGCGGATTGATGCCCGTTCGGGTGCGCTCGGCGGTGCTCCAGGCCGACATGTTGATCTGGATATCCGGCCGTTCCAGCGCCGGATCGCTGCGCAGGAACGCGCCGGCGTACAGCCCGGTGGTCGCCATATGGCCGTTGCGCGTGAACAGATATTCCGCACCCGCCAGCAGACGTCGCGGCAAGCTGCTCGCCAGATCGTTCAGGCTGACGTGCCGGGTCAACCGGTACACCGCGTAAATGTTGAAATGATCGTGCAGATGGTCGCCGACGCCCGGCATGTCGCGCACCACCGGGATGTCGAACCCCTGAAGCAAAGACGCTGGTCCCAGCCCGGACAGTTGCAATAACTGCGGCGATCCATAGGTGCCGCCGGAAACGATCACCTCGCCGTTCGCGCGCGCCGTCGAGGTCCCGTGCGGCGTCCGATACTCCACCCCGACCGCGCGGCCGTTTTCAATCAGGATCCGGGTGGCGTGCGCCTGCGTGATGACGCGCAGATTGCTTCGCTTGCGAGCGGGCTTCAGATAGGCGGACGCCGAACTCCAGCGCAGCCGCCGATTGGTTGTCGATTGGTAATAACCGCAGCCGTCCTGCCGGACGCCGTTGAAGTCCGGATTGTACGGGATGCCGGCCTGCATCGACGCCTCGACCATCGCCCGGCCCAGAGGCCAGATCTTCGGCGGATCGGACACCCGCAATGGCCCGCCCGCACCGTGCAGCGCATCCGCGCCGCGCTCGTTGTCCTCGGCCTTGCGGAAGAATGGCAGGACAGAGTCCCAGTCCCAACCTTCACACCCTCGCTGGCGCCACAAATCGTAATCGGCCGGGGTGCCGCGCATATAGACCAGGCCGTTGATCGAACTCGTGCCACCGAGAACTTTGCCGCGCGGCAAATAGAGCGTGCGATTATTGAGGTTCGCTTCCGGCGCGCTGTCGAACATCCAGTTGACCCGCGGATTGGCGAAATGTTTCGTGTAGCCGATGGGAATGTGGATCCACGGGCTGCTGTCCCGCACGCCGGCTTCCAGCAGCAGAACGCGGTAGCGCCCCGACTCGGACAACCGCGCGGCGACGGCGCAACCGGCGGAGCCCGCGCCGGTGACGATATAATCGTACGTCTCTGTCACGCCGTCGCCACTTCCTTGATGCCGAGTTCATCGACCATCGTTTCCCGCATGATGAACTTTTGCATTTTGCCGGTCACCGTCATGGGGAATTCGCTGACGAAACGGATATGCCGCGGCACTTTATAGTGTGCGATCTGGTCCTTGCAGAACGCTTTGACGTCGTCTTCCGTCAATGTCGCGCCGTCCCGGATCTTGATCCAGGCGCAAAGTTCCTCGCCGAAGCGCTGGTCGGGGACACCGAACACCTGCACGTCCTGGATCGCCGGATGCCGGTACAGGAACTCCTCGATCTCGCGCGGATAGATATTTTCACCGCCGCGGATCACCATGTCCTTGATCCGGCCGACGATGTTGCAATAGCCGTCGGCATCCATCGTCGCCAGATCGCCGGTATGCATCCAGCCCGCTTTGTCGATCGCCTGCGCGGTGCGCTCCTCATCGTCCCAGTACCCGAGCATCACCGAATAACCGCGCGTGCAGAACTCTCCCGGCGAGCCGACCGGGACGATGCGGCCGTCAACGTCGACGATCTTGACCTCGACATGCGGGTGGACTTTTCCCACCGTCGCGGTCTGGTGTTCCAGCGTATCCCCAATCAGGGTCTGCGTGCTGACCGGACTTGTCTCGGTCATGCCATAACCGATCGTGATGTCGCTGAGATGCATGTCGTTGATGCAGCGGCGCATCACCTCGATCGGGCAGGGGGCGCCCGCCATCATGCCCGTCCGCAGGCCGCCGAGATCGAATTTTCCGAATTCCGGATGATCGAGTTCCGCGATGAACATGGTCGGCACGCCGTACAGCGAGGTGCAGCGTTCTTCCGCGACTGTCCGCAGGGTCGCCAATGGGTCAAACCCCTCACCGGGGAACACGATCGCCGCGCCGCTGGTCAGGCAGGCGAGGCTGCCGATCACCATGCCGAAACAATGATACATCGGCACCGGAATGCAGACTTTGTCCTGCTCGGTGTAGCGCATGCCCTGAGCCAGGAAGAACCCGTTGTTCAAAATATTGTGATGCGTCAGCGTGGCACCCTTGGGCAGGCCCGTCGTGCCGGAGGTGAACTGAATATTGATCGGGTCATCGAATTGCAGCGTACCGGCCAGTTCCGCGAGCGTCGCGCGTTCCGCCGCACCGCCCATCGAGGCGACGGACTCGAACGGAATGGTTCCCGGTGCCGCGCCGCCGATCTGGATCACCGCGCGCAATGTCGGCAACTTTCCTGATTCCAAATGTCCCGGCCGCGCTTTGGCGAGTTCCGGCGCCAGCGTGTTGACCATGCCGATATAGTCGCTGGTCTTGAACCGGGTCGCGGTGACCAGCGCGCGGCAGCCGACCTTGTTCAACGCGTATTCAACCTCGGACAGCCGATATGCCGGGTTGATGTTCACCAGGATCAGGCCGGCCTTCGCGGTGGCGTACTGGGTGACGATCCACTCGGCGGCGTTGGGCGACCAGATGCCTGTCCGCTCGCCCGGCTTCAGCCCCATGGCGAGCAGACCCGCGGCGAAAGCGTCGACTTTCGCGCCGAGCTCTCGCCAGGTCCATTTGACCCCTTGCTGACGGGAAATCAGCGCCGGCCGGTCACCCCACCGTTCCACCGTGCGATCGAAATGCACGCCGATGGTTTCGCCGATCAACGACGTGGTCGTAACGCCATGCGAATAGCTGAGCGCTTTCATGAACCTCCTCCGGTGAGTTCCAGCAACGGCAGCAGGATCGCATCGCGGTCCGCCGCCAGTTGCGCGATGGAGCGGCCGCGCGCCTCCGCCGCCACCCCGTCGATGATTTGTTGGCATGCCGCCGCGGACAATTCCGGTGTCGACATGGATGCCCACCACGCCTCGAACGCCGGTTTGAACTGGTCGAGCATGTGGGTGATGCCGCCCTCGCCGCCGCCCAGATGAAACGTCATGTGCGGACCCATGACCGCCCACCGCAGGCCGGGACCGGCGGAGATCGCGGTGTCCACGTCCTCGACCGAGGCGAGGCCGGTGACCACCGCGCTGACCGCTTCCCGCCACAGCGCGGCCTGCAACCGGTTGGCGAGGTGGCCGGGCGCTTCCTTGCGAATGTGGATCGGTTTCTTGCCGATGGCGCGATAGAACTCCAGGCACCACGCGATGGTTTCGGGCGCGGTCTCGCGGCCGCCGACGACTTCGACCAGCGGAATCAGGTGTGGGGGATTGAAAGGATGCCCGACGGCGAAGCGCGACGCGGAACCAAGGCCCGCCTGCATGTCCGACATGATCAGCCCGGACGTGCTGGACGCCAGGATCGCGTCGGCACGCAAAACGCTGTCGATTTGGGCGTACAGCTCGCGTTTGATCGGCAACCGTTCCGGGGCGTTTTCCTGCACGAAGTCCGCTTCGGCGACCGCTGCTTCCGGCGAGCCCAGGAAACGCCACGCGTCGGGGGAGGCGTCGGCGACCATGCCAAGCCGCGCCATCGCCGGCCACGCATCGGTGATGTAGCGGCGGACGTAGGCCTCGGCTTCCGGCCGCGGATCCCACACATCGACCGCGATGCCGCGCGCGAGAAACCACGCCGTCCAACTGGCGCCAATCGTACCGGCACCCAGTACGGCGGCCCGCTTCACGGCGGTCGGTTGCGTCATCGCGTTCCTCCTGTATCAGTATTGGCTTCTACCAGGGCAACCCGCAAGCCGATAGGAGGACACGTGCCCAACAACGACGCCCTTCGCGCGCCCGAGGACAGCGTCAAACTGGACTGGCCGTCGGTGGGCGCTTACCTGGCGCGCCACGGCATGCGACTGGACGACGATCCGCCGCCGCGGCAGTTCGCCGGTGGCCTCGCGAACCTCAATTACCTGATTTATCTCGACGGCGAACCCGCTGTGCTGCGCCGCCCGCCGATGGGCGAGTTGCCCGCCGGTGCCTACGACATGGCGCGCGAGCACCGCATTTTGTCGCGTCTGCCGGACGCGTTGCCGTTCGTCCCGCGCAGCCTGCATCTGTGCGACGATCCGTCGATTTGCGGACAGCGGTTTCAGATCCTGGAATACCGGCCTGGCCTGGTGATCCGGGAGACCATTCCGCCTGAGCTCGCGGCGCGGCCTGGCCTCGGCGCGCGGCTGTCGGAGGTGCTGCTGGAAACCATCGCCGCGATCCACGCGGTCGACACCGCCGCGATTGGTCTGGACGATCTCGGCCGGCCGGACGGATTCCTGGCCCGCGCGGTGTCCGGCTGGACCAGGCGCGGCTGGTCCGCGAAACAGGACGGCACGGACGCTTTGCACCAGGAGATCGCCGGCTGGCTGGAGCGGAATATCGTGCCTGACGGCAAGCCTGGACTTCTGCACAACGACTTCAAACTGAACAATATGATCCTGAATCCTCAGGATTTGTCGCCGGTCGCCGTTGTCGACTGGGATCAAGGCACCCGGGGCGATCCGCTGTTCGACTTCGCCACTCTGCTGTCCTATTGGATTCACGCCGATGATCCATGGGCCATGCACGATATGAAACAAATGCCCGCCGTCGAGGCCGGCCTGTGTCAACGCCGGGACGCGGTCGCGGCCTACGCGAAAATCACCGGCCGCGATGTATCGAACATTTTGTTTCATCGCGTGATCACCATGTACAAACTGTCGGTGATCTTTCTGCAGCTTGGCCTCCGCTACCGCACCGGTGTCACCACCGAGCCGCGCTACGCGCCGTTGACCGCGATCGGCACCGGCATTCTTGAATTCACCCACGAAATCGCCCAAGGACGCGCATTCTGATGGATTTCTCCCTGACCCCCGAGTTGCAAGAGTTGCAACAACGCACCCGCGCTTTCATCCGCGACAAGATCATTCCGATGGAGGCCGACAAGCGTCAGACGCGTCACGGCCCCACCGAAGAATTCCGTCAGGAACTCGTGGCTCTCGGCCGCGAGGCGGGCCTCCTGGCGCCCCACGTCGGCACCGAATGGGGTGGACTGGGCCTCAACCACGTCGGCAAGGCGATCGTGTTTGAAGAAGCCGGGTACTCGCTGCTCGGCTCGGTCGCGATGCACATCTTCGCGCCCGACGAAGGCAACATGCACCTGATGGAGGTCGTGGCGACCCAGGAACAAAAGGAGCGGTGGCTGCGTCCTTTGGCTTCCGGCGCGACCCGCTCCTGTTTCTGCATGACCGAGCCCGCGCCAGGCGCCGGCTCCGATCCGGCGGCGATGCTGACCACGGCGCGGAAAGACGGCAACCATTACGTCATCAACGGCGAAAAGTGGTTCATTACGGGTGCCGACGGCGCCGCCTTCGCCATCATCATGGCGAAGGGCGAGGACGGTCACGCGACCATGTTCCTGTCCGACATGGACCAGCCCGGCATTGAAATCGTCCGCGCCATGGACAGCCTGGACAGCGCCTTCGCCGGCGGCCACGCCGTCGTTCGTTTCAACAACCTACGGGTTCCCGCGTCAGACATTCTTGGTGAGCCTGGCAAAGGATTTCGTTACGCCCAGGTGCGTCTGGCGCCCGCCCGTCTGACACATTGCATGCGATGGCTGGGCACCGCCCGCCGCGCGCACGATATCGCCACCGCGTACGCCCGCAAGCGCGAGGTGTTCGGCGCGAAGCTGGTCAACCATGAAGGCGTCGGCTTCATGCTCGCCGATAACGAGATCGACATCCGCATGAGCCGGCTGGCGATCTGGCACACTGCGTGGCTGCTTGATCAGGGCGCGCGCGGCACCACGGAATCCTCCATGGCCAAGGTGTTCTGTTCGGAAGCGATTTTCCGAACTGTCGATCGTTGCGTTCAGGTGCTCGGCGGCCAGGGCGTCACCGGCGAAACACTGGTGGCGCGGATCTTCAACGAGGTGCGCGGCTTCCGCATTTATGACGGCCCGTCGGAAGTGCATCGCTGGAGCCTCGCGCAGAAGATCAACCGCGACGGAGCCAACTGGTGAGTGGCGACTTCGATCTGACCGGCAAGGTCTGCGTCGTCACCGGTGCCGGCCGCGGCATCGGGCGCGGCATGGCCGAGGGCCTCGCCCGCAACGGTGCGACCGTCGTGCTGGCCGGACGCACGCGCGCCACTCTGGAGGAAGCCGCCGCCGCGATCGGCGAGCGGTCGATGGTTCAGACCGCTGACGTATCGAAGGCGGCGGACGTCGTGGCGCTGCGCGACGCGGCGATGACCCGGTTCGGCAAGATCGACGTGCTGGTCAACAACGCCGGTGTCGATCCCATCTTCAAGGGCATCGAGCGCACCAGCCTCGAGGAGTGGCAACACATCATCGACGTCAATCTGACCGGGTTGTTTCTGTGCTGCAAATATATCGGCGGCGCGATCGGCAAGGGCGGATCGGTGATCAATGTCAGCTCGGTCGCCGGTCATGTTGGACTGGTGCGGTCGGTGCCCTATTGCGCCTCGAAAGGCGGTGCCGAGTTGTTGACCAAGGCACTCGCCATCGACTGGGCTTTACGCGGCGTACGGGTGAATACTCTCGCGCCAGGCTGGGTCGATACCGATTTGACCCACGAACTGCTCACCCACGAGGTGCATGGACAGCGCATGCTTTCAGGTACGCCATTGGGACGGTTCGCGACGCCGAACGACATGGCGGGCGGCGTGGTGTTCCTCGCATCGGATGCGTCGGCGTTCATGACGGGACAAAGTTTGGTGATCGATGGCGGATGGACGGCGGGGTAGCACCGGGGTTTCACCCCGGACCCGACCAGGAGGCTTTGCCTCCTGGACCTCCACCAATGGACAGATTGCCAAGGGCCTCGCCCTTGGCCGGAGGTCCAGGAGGCAGAGCCTCCTGGCGGGTTCGAAGGATTGGGCCGCGAAGAGCGGACCAATGCCCTCGCGCTTCCCTTCCTCCTATGCCAAAATCCCCGCACCAGTTCCTCAGGAGGACCAATCATGACCGAAGCCTGCATCGTTGGTTGGGCTCACTCGCCCTTCGGCAAACTCGACGATCCCGACATCGAGTCTCTGATCGGCCGCGTCGCCGGCGCCGCCATCGCCGATGCCGGCATCGCGCCGCACGAGATTGAAGGCACCTTCCTCAGCCTGTTCAACAACGGTTTCTCGTCACAGGATTTCCCATCCTCGCTCGTGCTGCAGCATCTGCCGGAACTGCGTTACCGTCCGATCACGCGGTATGAAAACGCGTGTGCCTCCGGTTCCGCCGCCATCCACGGCGCCCGCGACTTCTTGCTGAGTGGCCGAGGCAGGTTCGCTCTGGTGATCGGCGTGGAGAAGATGACGGCGACGCCGGGCAAGGAGGTTGGCGATATCCTGCTGAAGGCGAGCTACCAAAAAGAAGAAGCCGATATCCCCGCCGGCTTCGCTGGTGTATTTGGGCGAATCGCCGAAAAATATTTTCAGCGCCATGGCGATCAGTCGGACGCTCTGGCGGCGATCGCGGCGAAGAACCACAAGAACGGCGTGGACAATCCTTACGCGCAGATGCGCAAGGATCTCGGCTTTGATTTCTGCCGTAACGTGTCCGACAAGAACCCCTACGTGGCGCCGCCGTTGAAGCGGACGGATTGCTCGCTGGTGTCGGACGGCGCGGCCGCACTGATCCTGGCGGATGAGGAAACCGCGCGCGCCATGGGCAAGGCGGTGCGCTTCAAGGCCGCTGTCCAGGTCAACGATTTCCTCCCCATCAGCAAGCGCGATATCACGTTGTTCGAGGGCGCCGCGCACGCCTGGCAGCAGGCCCTGGCGGCGGCGGACGTGAAATTGCAAGATCTGTCCTTCGTTGAGTCGCACGACTGCTTCACCATCGCCGAATTGATCGAGTATGAGGCAATGGGTCTGACCGCACCCGGCCAGGGCGCTCGCGCGATACTGGAGGGCTGGACGCGGAAAGATGGCAGACTGCCGATTAATCCATCCGGTGGGTTGAAGGCCAAGGGTCATCCGATCGGCGCCACCGGCGTGTCGATGCATGCGATCACCGCGATGCAACTGACCGGCCAGGCGCCGGAGGGCATGCAGTTGCCGAAGGCGGATCTGGGTGGCGTGTTCAACATGGGTGGCGCCGCGGTCGCCAACTATGTGTCCATTCTGGAGCCTCTGCGCTGATCCCGACTGCCAACCTCGCGCATCTGCTGGTCCAGACCGCGCGGCGGTTTCCCGACTGGCCCGCGCTGATCTGGCGCGACACCACCTGGACATGGGCTGACTTCAACGCCCGTGTCCAGGCGGCGGCCGGCGGTCTGGCCGCGCGCGGCGTGAAGCACGGCGACCGGATTCTGCTCCATGCGCGCAACTCCAACGCCGTACTTGAGTCGATGTTCGCCGCCTGGATGTTGGGCGCCACCTGGGTGCCGACCAATTTCCGCCTGACGCCCCCCGAGGTCGCGTATCTCGCCACCTCATCCGGTGCGGCAGTGCATATTTTCGACAGCGCGTTCCCCGAGCACGCGGCGGCCGCGAAAGCGGAAAACCCCTGCTGCCAACTGGAAATCTCGATCGGCGACGGCTGGGAAGAACTCGCGACCGGCCGAGACGCCAAAACCCGTCCGGCGGATGTCGGCCGCGACCATCCCGCGTGGTTCTTCTACACCTCGGGAACCACGGGCCGCCCGAAGGCGGGCGTGCTGACGCATGGCCAACTGGAATACGTCATCTGCAACCATCTGTGCGACCTGATGCCCGCCACGACCGAGCACGATGTGTCGTTGGTCGTGGCGCCATTGTCGCACGGCGCCGGCGTGCACGCATTGCCGCAGGTCGCCCGCGGTGCCGCCACCGTGCTGATGCCGAGTGAACGCTTCGATGTCGCCGAGGCCTGGCGCCTCGTGGAACGGCACCGCGTCTCCAACATGTTCACCGTGCCGACCATCCTGACGATGCTGACCCGGCATGATTCCGTCGATGAACACGATCATTCCAGTCTGCGCTACGTCATTTACGCCGGCGCGCCGATGTATCGCGCCGATCAGGTGCATGCATTGGAAAAACTCGGGCCGGTACTGGTGCAGTATTTCGGCATGGGCGAGGTGACCGGCAACATCACCGTGTTGCCGCCGTCGTGCCACAGTGTCAACGATGCCGAGATGCAAGTCGGCAGCTGCGGATTCCCTCGCACCGGCATGGACGTGACCATCCTCGACGACGCCGGGAACCATCTGGAGCCCGGCACAACCGGAGAAATTTGCGTGCGTGGACCCGGCGTGTTCGCCGGCTACCACGATAACCCGGAGGCGTCCGAAAAAGCCACCGCGCACGGTTGGTTCCACACCGGCGATCTGGGCCACATGGATGCGCGTGGCTTCGTCTATATCACCGGCCGTGCCTCCGACATGTACATCTCAGGCGGCTCGAACGTCTATCCGCGGGAAATTGAAGAAATTCTGCTCACGCATCCCGCGGTGGCCGAGGCCTGCGTCGTCGGCCTGGCACACGAGAAATGGGGCGAAACCGGCGTCGCCGTATTGGTGCTGAACGCGGGCATGACGGTGACCGACCAGCAGATGGCGGCGCATATCGAGGGTAAGCTCGCGCGCTACAAGCACCCGGCATCCTACGTCTACTGGCCGGAGCTACCGAAATCCGGCTATGGCAAAGTGGTGAAGCGCGACGTGAAGCGCTTGTTGGAGGCGACATGATCGATCCATCGCGGATCAAAGGCTACCATGCGCATATTTACTACGACGCGCTCAGCCGCCCGCGCGCCGCCGAACTGCGCGAAGCGGTCGAACAGCGCTTCAATGTCAGAATGGGACGTTGGCACGACGTGCCGGTCGGGCCGCATCCATGCGCGATGTATCAGATCGCGTTCGAGGCCGATCAGTTCCCCACTCTGGCGCCGTTCCTGATGATGAACCGCATCGGCCTGATCATTCTGCTGCATCCGGAGTCGGGCCGTCCGTTCGACGATCACACGATCAACGCGGCCTGGATGGGGCGGGTGCTGCCTCTGGTGACGCGCATCCTGCCCGCGGTCGATCGGATTACGTCCCCTGGGGGAACTTGACACGGCGAGGTCCGCTCGCATCATCAGCCGCTCAAGGGGGAACGCCAAATGTCCGCGCTCGACGACTGCTACAATGTATTTGACCTGCGGGATGCCGCGAAGCGCAAGCTGCCGAAGGCGCTGTTCGAATTCGTCGATCGCTCCACCGAGGATGAGATCGCGCTGCGCAACAATCGCACCGCGTTCGAAAAGATCCGGTTGCGCCATCGCGCGCTGGTCGACGTCTCCGGCCGCTCCACGAAAACCACCCTGTTCGGCAAAGAAATTTCCGCGCCCATGGCCATTGCTCCCACCGGCGCCGCTGGGCTTTGCTGGTATGAGGGCGAACTGGAACTCGCCAAGGCGGCGGCGAAAATGAAGATCCCGTTCACGCTGGCGACCGGCGCCATGACCTCAATGGAGAAGATCGCCAAAGAGGCGAATTTCCGGCTGTGGTTCCAGCTTTACGTCTGGAAGCAGCGTGACCTGTCCTATCAGTTGATCGAACGCGCGAAGAACAACGGGTTCGAGGCGCTGATCGTTACCACCGATACGATCGTGCCGCCGAACCGCGAGTACAACGCGAAGAACGGCCTCGATCTGCCATTCACGCCAACCTTTCGGTTCGCCCGTGACATCCTGCGAAAGCCCGGCTGGTTCACCAGTGTGCTGCTGAGATATCTCACCACGATCGGCATGCCGCGCAACGAGAACTATCCGGAGCCGTATCGGCGCAAGATCGGCGTGGATCCGTACCGGATCGAGATGATGCGCCAGGATTCGCTGAACTGGGACGACATCAAGATTTTCCGCGATATGTGGCCGGGTATTCTGATGCTGAAGGGCATCAATCGTCCCGACGACGCGCTGAAGGCCGTCAGCGCGGGCGTCGACGGGATCGTCGTGTCGAACCATGGCGGGCGCAACATGGACAGCGCCGCCGCGACGATCGACATGCTGCCGCAAATCGCCGAAGCGGTGGGTGACAAAATCACCGTGCTGCTTGACTCCGGCATTCGCCGCGGCTCCGACATCGTCAAGGCGGTGGCGCTGGGTGCCAAATGTGTCCTGACCGGGCGCGCGACGCTGTACGGCACCGCGGTCGGCGGTGAGAAAGGGGCCACCAAGGCGATCAACATCATCCAGACCGAAATGGATAAAACGATGGCCTACACTGGCTGCAACCGGACCGATGAGATCACCACCGACATCTTCTTCGGCGATCGCGAAACCAACCGGATGGCGGCGAACTGATGGCCGCTCTGGACGATTGCTACAACGTTTTCGACCTGCGGGAGGCAGCGCAACGCCGCTTGCCCAAAGGCGTGTTCGAGTTCGTCGATCGCGCCTCCGAGGACCACATCTCGGTGCGCGACAACCGCACCGCGTTCGAGGAAATCAAACTGCTGCATCGCGCGTTGGTCGATGTCTCGGGCCGTTCCACCGCGACGACGTTGTTCGGCAAGCCGATGGCGTTGCCGATGGCGATCGCGCCGACCGGTGCCGCCGGCTTGTGCTGGTATCGTGGCGAGCTGGCGCTGGCGAAAGCGGCGGCGAAAGCCGGCATACCATTGACCCTTTCCACCGCGTCGATGACCGCGATGGAAACGATCGCGAAGGAGGCGGGCGGCCGGCTATGGTTCCAGCTTTACGTCTGGAAGCGCCGCGACCTTTCGCACCAGATCATCGAGCGGGCGAAAAACGCCGGCTACGAGGCGCTGATCGTCACCGTCGATTCCGCTGTCTCCGGAAATCGCGAGTACAACGCCCGCAACGGTTTCGCGCTGCCGTTCAATCCGTCGCGCAGGTTTCTGCTGGACGTCGCCACGCATCCATCCTGGACGCTTGGGGTGATGGGCAAATATCTCACCACGATCGGCATGCCGAAACATGAGAACTACCCAGCGGAATTTAAGGGTACGATCACCAGCGGCGTCGCCGGACGGCGGACCGAAATGGAGGTCGATTCACTGAACTGGGATGACATCGCGAAATTCCGCGACATGTGGCCGGGCATCCTGATGCTGAAAGGCGTCAACCGGATCGATGACTCGTTGAAGGCGATTGGTTACGGTGTCGACGGGATCATCGTGTCGAATCACGGTGGCCGCAACATGGACAGTTCCGCCGCGACGATGCGGCTGCTGCCGGAAATCGCCGAGGCGGTGGGCGACAAAGTCACCATCATCCTCGATTCCGGCGTCCGTCGCGGCTCGGACATCGTCAAGGCGCTGGCACTTGGCGCCAAGGCGGTGTTGACGGGGCGCGCGACACTGTACGGCACCGCGGTGGGTGGCGAGGCGGGCGCCGCGAAGGCGATCAACATCATCCGGACGGAATTCGATAAGACGATGGCGTATACTGGCTGCAATCGGACCGATGAGATCACCACGGATATTTTCTTCGGTGACTACGGTTCCAATCGGATGGGTGGATAGACGTTGCCATCGTGCTACCGCGGCCAGATAACGCCGAATATGCAAAAAAGCAAGCTTTACCACCAAGACACTAAGACACAGAGATCGAACGATGCGTAATCCCAGACTTCTTCTTAGCTCGACTTTCCGCAATTTTTCCGACGAAGTTTTCCACCTGTATACACGACTTTTCCACGTGGTCGGAATTTCTCGCTCTCGGTCCAATGCCGGGACATGCATAAATCCCAGGGCGAACCCGAGCATCGACTCGGTGGCGCGACGGGCTACCACCTGTTGCCATCAGGGA
>ODAK010004770.1_pt1 | contig 13863 bp, 10 predicted proteins | sample 1539591 | NCBI WGS metagenome assembly ODAK01 (sample SAMEA3539303, study PRJEB22396) | soil metagenome | biome: tundra; feature: field; material: soil | place: USA | collected 2010-05 | depth 0.15 m | reverse complement strand
AGGCCCTCGGCGCCGACTTCGACGGGCTATTCCGCGGGGCGTTGAAGGTGATCCGGTAAGCAAAGAGTCCCGGCAAACAGGGAGGGAGCCGGGGCCTTCAGGCCCTGGAATAAGTACTCTCATCAAGACGGCTTTAGCCGCGGGCCTCTCGCCTGTCGAGGAGGAATGATCGATTTAGGAATCATCGATCAAGCGTGTTTATTTGAGCAGAACTCCAGATTCGCCGTTGAGTGTGACCTCTTCCGGCAAGCTGTCACCCTCACACTCAATAGTGTTTCCGTCGCGCGCGGGATAGTCGAAGACCATAGCTGTTCGCGTAGTCTTGGTCGGCGGATCTTGTACCTTATATTGCCCCACATACTTATTGCCATTTTCCAAGAAGACAATTCGGTACGCTGCATGAATCGCCTTACCGGGCGGGTGTGACTCTTCCCAAGTGTGGTAAAAAACTTCAAGGGGCCTGGAGCCGCAATGGAAAACACCCAGGCGCTTGATCGCAATTTTTCCTTCAAGCGCCCCGGAAAAGCCCTGCTGTGCAAGCAAATGCTTGAGAGTGCTTGTCGACGTACGAGGGGTTTGCGCGAAGACACTCGCGCTAAAAATCAACATGCAGCAAATACTGGCTTTCATGCCGTCCACTTTAGCACCAAATCGCAAAGGTTCACGCGCTACACTTCTCATTGGAATGGCTCCCAAATTGAAACCCGCTTCTACCGCTCCCGCCCACCTCCGTCCCGCGGGCCTCGCCTTCCTGCGCAACCTCGCCCGCCACAACGACCGCGATTGGTTCATCCCGCGCAAGCCCATCTTCGAGGCGGAACTCAAAGAGCCGATGCTGGCCATCGTGCGCAAGGTCACCGACGCCATGCAGGACTTCGCTCCCGCCTTCGTTCGACCCGCGGAGAAGTCCCTCTTTCGCATCTATCGCGACACGCGCTTCAGCGCCAACAAGCTGCCCTACAAAACCCACGTGGCCGCATGGTGGTCGCACCAGGGAATGCAGAAGACCTCCGGCGCTGGCTACTACTTTCACATAAGCGCCAAAGAGGTGATCATTGCCGCCGGGGCTTACATGCCGGAGAAGGATCAACTGGCCGCTATCCGCAATTGGCTGCTCGAAAATCACCAGGAGTTCCGCAAGCTGCTGAAGAAGCCGGCGGTGCGGAAGGCCTTTGCGGAATTCGAAGGCAACGCCCTCACCCGGCCGCCCAAGGGTTTTCCCTGTGACCATCCCGCGCTGGACCTGATTCAGTGCCGCCAATGGGGCCTGAGCACCACCCTGCCGGCTCCGACGGCGCTCGATCCGAAGTTTGCCGACGTGCTGATTCGTCACTTCAAGCTGGCCGCCCCGGTGGTCAACGCGCTGAACACCCCAATCGCGGCGTCACTTGCGAAACCGAAGAAGAGGGTGCTTTTCGGCCTGGATTGAGCGGCTGAACTGGGTCCGGAGCAGGTCGACCGGACGGCCTTTTGCGCACCGCCAAACCGGCAGAAACCGCTAAAACCCGATAAAAACAGGCAAAAACAGAAGAAATTAGCATAATTTCCTGAAATAACTGTGGAAATCGAGCTTTTCCCATTGACTTGTGCCACCCCAAAGTCGCATTGTTACGAACGACGGGGTTCTCCGGACCCGCATGAATAAAGGGTTTTCGTGCAAGCGTTCTTTCGGGCAGCACACTCCCTGCATGCGGGATGCATTTCGCTACGGAAGCCCGGGCAACACCGGCGGCCCCGAGGGCACGCCCATAAGGAGAACATCACATGGCAACTGGACTGACCAAGACCGCCCTTACACGGCTTCTGGCCGAGAAGCAACAACTGACCAACAAGCAAGCTGCGGCGTTCCTTGACCTGCTGGCGGAAACGGCCATCAAGGAGACCAAGAAGAACGGCGTCTTTGTTATCCCCGGCATCGGCCGCCTGGTAAAGGCGGAGCGCAAGGCCCGCATCGGCCGCAACCCGCAGACCGGCGCGGCAATCAAGATCAAGGCCAAGACCGTGGTCAAGTTCCGCGTGGCCAAGGCTGCCAAGGACGTCATCGCCCCCACGAAGAAGTAGTTTCCGGCTGGCGGACCAGAGGGGAGGAGCCTGGCGCTCCTCCTCTTTGTTTATTTGATCAATCGGCGGAGGGCTCTGGCGGCGCGTTCTCGGCTGAATAGTTGAGCGCGCGGACCACGAGCGAGATGCCGAAGCTGACGATGATGGCGCGGATCATGAGCCGGTTGTCATAGCTCCACGACATGGCGGCCAGAATAAGGAAGATCCCGATCGGGTTGATCTCAGCCAACAGGGCGTGAAGCCAGTGAGGCTTGCGGCCGGTGGGCATCAGAGCCGTTCGCACTCGCGGGATGAGCCGCGGAACGGCGCGCAGGTAGGCCCGATAAGGCTCGCAAAGCTGGCCGGCAAGGAACGCCTCTTCGCCGAAAATGAGGCGCAGCAGAAACGCGGTGAGCAACACCATGACAAAGAGCGCGCCGGTAGCCGGCATAAGGAAGCCCATGGCGGCCACCATGCACCACGAGCCTATGTAGAGCGGGTTACGCACATAGCGGTAAGGCCCGTCGGCCAGCAGGACGCCGGCTTTCATTCGCAGATTGTTCACCGTACCGGTGCCCAGCCAGGCTGTGCCCCAAACCCGAAGAGCAGCGCCCGCTGCGGCGACCAGCGCAGCAGCGACAATAACCAGCGGCGTGGCCACGGCGAAAGGGACGAGGCCAAGCCGGCTTAATTCCAGAGCCAGCCATTCAAGCAGCGAAATGCGTTGACCGATCCCCCAGCCCTCAATCCACGGCGCCCAGAACCCCAACGCAATAACCACCGCCATGATCGCCATGCGCAGTCGAAACTCGATTGCCGTTGCCCGCATCCATCGCTCCCTGTGGCCGGAGTGTACCATCCCGCTCGGCGGGATTTGATCTACTCCGTTCGCAGAGCCGCCATCGGATCGGTCTTCATTGCGGCGCGTGCCGGGATGAGAGTGGCTGCCAGAGCCACAAGAACCAGAAGAAACGTCGCCGCTGCATACATGGCTGGATCGTGAAGCCCCACGTTGTAGAGCAGGCTCGTTAGCAGTTGCGCCGTGGCCAGGGCAACCCCCAAACCCACGGCTCCCCCTAGCACGATCAGCCTCACTCCCTCCCCGCCAATTAGACGCAGAATATCCAGACGCGTCGCGCCCAGTGCCATGCGCACTCCAATTTCCTGCGTCCGCTGGGCGGCCAAAAACGCGATTACGCCGTAAAGCCCGATCACCGCCATCAAAAGACCGCAAAAGGCGAAGAAGCCAAGCAGCGCGGTCTCGAAGCGCGGCCGGTCGGCCAGTTTGCTCACACCGTGCGCGAGCGTTTCAATCTCCACTGGAACCGTGGGGTCAAGCCCGGCAATCTGCGACCGCACCCACGGCGCTACGGTCTTTGGCGGCAGAGCCGCATCGATGATCATCACAGGAGCAGGTGGACCCCAGTCCTCGACCGCACTGCGCCGGAGCGAGTATAGCTCCGGTTCGTCCTGCTCCGTGAGACCGTTGTTCTTCACATCTTCAGCCACGCCTACCACTGTTTCCCATGGCCCATCGTGCCCCGTGCGCACGCGCTTGCCCGTGGGATCTTCGCCCGGAAACATGCGGGCAGCCATCAGCCTGCTGAGAACTACCAGATGTGCGCCGGCGCCTCGATTCTCCTCGGTAAAGCTACGGCCGCGAATGATGGGAATATTCAGCGCTCGGAAGTAGTCGGGAGTGACCTCGCGGGACACCACAGAGCCTCCCGTTCCCTGCGCTGGATCGGGTTTCCCTTCGACTGCCAAGTCCGAGTAGCGCCTTCCGCTGTTCCAACCCCCCGGAGGCACAGAATCGCTGACGCTCACCGCACGAATCCCTGGAAGACGCCGCAGGGCCGCTTCCACCTGAAGATAAAACTCCATCTTCTTTTGGCCCGTGTCATAGCGGAAGCCGGGCAGCGCAATCCGCGCCGTCAGCACTCCTTGGGTTTCGATTCCCAGGCTCTGTTCCTCGATGTTCTCGAAGCTCCTCAGCAACAGTGCCGCGCCCGTGAGCAGAACCATGCTTATCGCAATCTGTCCCGCGACCAGAGTCCGCCGCAGCACAGTGCGTTTCCTGGATTTGGCTGCGCGAGCGGCCAGGGCAACAGCGCACGGCGCTTGCAAGGCAGGCAATAGACCGAAGATCGCTCCACAAAGCATCGATAGCAGGACGGAGAACAGCGCGACGCGAAGATCCAGACCGGCTCTCGCGAGAAATGGAATGCCCGTGGGAGCGATGGCCAGAAAGACCCGCAGCAGACCCTCCGCCAGAGCCATACCCGCAGCGGCTCCCGCAAGAGAGAGCAGAGCGGCCTCAGTGAGCGTTTGCCGGATCAACCTCCCCCGGCTAGCGCCCACCGCAGAGCGCACGGCCAATTCCCGCTCCCGGGTCTCGCCCCGCGCCATCATCAAGCTGGCCACATTGGCGCAGGTAATCAGCATCACCGCCAGCACGGAGCCGAGCAGAATCCAAGCCGTTAACTGCACGTCCTTTGTCTCGCGGTCGCGAAGCGAACGAATACTCAAATGGAAGTCTTTGCGAATTTGCTCCGGAATCGATGCCTGCGAATGCAGAAAGAGGGGCTCCATCTCTGCCTTCGCCTGCGCAATGCTCACTCCCGGACTGAGCCGGGCAAAGACGCGCATCGGAGTTCCCGGAAGAGCCTTGCGCTCCAGTCCTTCGTTAAGGGCCATGGGCAACATCACATCGGGCGCCTGTAGCGTAGGCAATTCAAATCCTCTGGGCAGCACGCCAATTACACGGGCAGGGCTGCCATCCACGTCGATCTGGCGGTTGAGGATGCCCGCATCGCGGTTGTAATGATCCAGCCACAAACCATAAGAGATGAGCGCCACGCGCGGTCCGTTCGGGAGATCCTCTTCCGGCAGAAAGTTGCGCCCCAGCACTGGCGAAATTCCCAGCAAGGGCAGAAAGCCGGCCTGCGCCTGCATGCAATTGAGCTGAGCCGGATTGGATTCCACCAGATCGCAGGCATGAAGCATTGTTCCTTGCGAGGCGAAGGCCTCGAAGGGTTTCTGATTGTCGCGCCATTCGTAAAAGAAACCGCCCAGCATGAACTCCTGCCGCTCCAGAGACTGCACCAGTCCTATCGAAACGATCCGGTCGTCGTGTGCATAAGGCAGGCTGCGGAACAGAATCCGGTCCACCACGCTGAAGACCGCGGTAGTGGCGCCGATTCCCAAGGCCAGCGTGGCAATGACCGTGACCGTGAAGACAGGACTGCGGCGAAAGCCTCGCACCGCATACCGCATGTCGCGAATGACGCTCTCAAGCCAGGGGAGTGAGGCGCGCTCGCGGTAGGTTTGGCGCGTCTGCTCCACTCCGCCGAGACGGATGAGCGCCTGGCGCCGCGCCTCCTCGGGGGTCAGGCCGGCGTGGATGCCGTCTTCGACGTGGAAGGCCAGGTGGCTTTCGAGTTCGGCTGCGAAGTCCGCATCGTGCTGCCCGGGGTGGAACAGGCCGAAGAGCCGCATCGTCAATGCTCTCAGTTTGCGCATAGTGCCTCCTCAGGCTTCCTGGGCAGGGGTGAGGAAGCGGGCCAGGATCGCGGTGGTCTGCTCCCATTCGGCCGCGGCCTTTCTCACCTGGCGCTGGCCGGCCTTGGTCAGCTCGTAGTATTTGGCGCGGCGATTGTTCTCCGAGACACCCCAGTGCGAGCGAATGAAGCCCTCCTGCTCCAGCTTGAGGAGGGCCGGGTAGAGCGTTCCGTAATTCAACTGCAGCAGGTCGCCGCTGGTCTGCTCAATGCGTCGCGCCAGGCCGTAACCATGCAGCGGCCCGAGTACTTGAAGAGTACGCAGGACCATCAGCGAAAGAGTGCCCTGCCATACGTCGGCTTTGTCGCCCATTCCAGTCTCCTCTTGCCAACCAATAGGAACAATATACGCAGATACCTATGGGAATGCAATAGGAAAGGATTTCGAGATTGGTCGATGGATTGGTTACGAATCGGCATCAAGGAGCTGCAAGCCGATGCCGGCACATGGACTCCGTGTGGTAGGCTGGCTCTTAAATTCTTTGGTCCGTTCGCGACCGGAGGTATCTCCATGCAATTGCGTGTCTTCCTCGTCGCCGCATTGGCGGCTGCCGCTTTGCCGGTGCCTGCGCAAAGCCCTGCCTCCGGCCTGGCGGCATCGGTCGAAAAGCAGCTACCGGCACTTACTGAGACTTACAAGCATTTGCACCGCAACCCCGAGTTATCCAGGCATGAAGAAAAGACGTCTGCTTACATGGCTGCCGAGTTGCGCAAGCTGGGCTACTTGGTTACCGAGCATGTGGGCAAATACGAAGATGGGACGCAGGCGTTCGGCGTGGCTGCCGTGCTGGAGAACGGCGCGGGGCCGCGGCTGCTGATCCGGACGGATATGGATGGCCTGCCGGTGGAGGAGAAGACGGGGCTCGAGTACGCCTCCACCGTGAGGTCAACCAATGCGCAAGGTCAGGACGTAGGCGTGATGCATGCTTGTGGCCACGATCTGCACATGACGGTGCTGTTGGGCGCGGCGAGCGAAATGGCCGCGCGCAAGAGCCAATGGCACGGGACACTCGTGCTGATTGGCCAACCCGCCGAAGAGGTAATTCAGGGCGCGGCTGCGCTCATGGCGGACCATCTCTACGAGCGTTTTGGGCGGCCGGATTTTGTGCTGTCGGAACACGACGATCCGGCACATGCGGCGGGTTCGGTTGCAATCAAGGGCGGGCCGCTGCTGGCCAGCGCCAACACCTTGACCGTGGTGATCCGCGGCGTGGGCGGGCATGGGTCCGCTCCCCAGGCCGGCAAGGACCCCATTCTGCTGGCCGCGGAGTTTGTGCTGGTGGCCCAAACCATCGTCAGCCGGCAGATCGATCCGCAGCAGCCGGCTGTGCTGAGCGTGGGCACCATTCACGGCGGGACGAAGAACAACATTATTCCCGACGAGGTGACGCTGGGAATGACGCTGCGCACTTACTCGCCGGCAGTGCGAGACCAGATCATCGCTGCGGTGCGCCGCACGGCCAATGGGCTTGCAGAGGCCTATGGCGTTCCCGCGGACCGTATGCCGACAGTTACGTTGGGCGAGAGCACGCCGGCCACTTTCAACGATGGGCCGCTGGCCGAGCGCCTGCGCGCAGTTGCGGCAGCAACCTTGGGCCCGGATCACGTGGACGCGGCGGAATCCGTGATGGGATCGGAAGACGTGGGACTGTATTCTCTCGAGGGCAAGATTCCTGCGGTGATGTTCCGGGTGGGAACCAGCGATGCGGGCAAGCTGGCAGAGAGCCGCAAGTCCGGCGTGCCACTGCCCGGGCTGCACTCGGCATTGTTTGCGCCGGTTTATTCGCCGGCCATCACCACCGGCGTAACGGCGATGACGGCAATGGCGCTGGACCTGTTGAAGTAAAAAGGAGTCTTGGGAGACCACGAACCTCGCCCCGGCATTCCTCTCGCTAACTTTTGCATTTAATTAAGCTCACTTGGCGCACACTATTCATGGGAAGATCCGAAATGCCCGAAACATCCACGGCAGAATTCGTCTCGACCCCCGGCGCCTCGTGGGCGCTCATCACTCTCCAATTGGAGAAGAAATCGCGAAAATTGCTTACCCCCCACCCCCCCTCCCCGCTGGAGGCCTATTTTTGAGCCATCCATTTTATGTAACTCGCAAGGAATGAACACATTAAGAATTTAGGTTAATAACTGATCAGTAACCAACACCTGTAGATTTCAGCCCGTTTTGAGCCGTTTTGAGCCGAAAATAGCATCTTTGTCACCAATTCTTCAGTCCCGCTTATTTCGCCGGGTCGACGAGTGCCTGATCGACTACGGAGTGGCTCAGGTATTCGATGTGGTGATTGTCCGGGCTCGCCATGCGCTGGATCATGGCAACAAAGACGATGTCGTTGGTTGGATCGACCCAGAACCATGTTCCGGCAGTGCCATCCCAAAGGAACGTGCCTTTGCCGTCCGGCAGGTTGGCCTCGGGTGGGTCGTAGACGACGGCGCAGTTAAAGCCGTAGCCGAAGCCCGGACGCATGACGTGCATGCCTCCGCCAAACTCGCCTGTGAGCAGGCTGGCCGGCACGTGGTTCGAGGTCATCAGCTTCACCGTGGCCGGTGCGAGAATGCGCTTGCCGTCGAGTTCTCCGCCGTTGGCCAGCATCTGGGTGAAGCGATAGTAGTCTTCCGCGGTGGAGACCATACCGCCGCCGCCAGAGGGCATCGTGGGCTCTGAGGCATAGTCGTTTGGCAGGCCGGAGGTGGGGGCCGCAACCACCAGTTGGCCTTGCTCATCGGGACGATAGTTGGTGGCAAAGCGGCTGCGTTTCTCGGCTGGCACATAGAAGCCTGCGTCTTTCATGCCGAGCGGCGCGAAGATGTGGTCATGCATGAAGACGGGCAGCGGCTGACCGGAAAACTTCTCCACGATGTAGCCCTCGATATCCATCGAGACGCTGTAGACCCAGCCTTTTCCAGGCTGGTAGACAAGCGGAATCCTGGCCAGCTTGTCGATCATTTCCTGAAGGTTCTTGGAGCCCAGCACATGCTGGTCGCGGTACATGGCATCTATCGGCGACGCGCCAAATCCGTAGGTGAAGCCCGCCGTGTGCGACATCAACTCACGCATGGTGGGCGCGTGGTCGGGGTCGGCAAGAATCATTTTGCCCCAGGTATCGAAGCCCTTGAAGACCTTGAGGTGCTCGAACTCGGGTATGAATTTGGCGATGGGATCGGAGGGGAGCCACTTGCCTTCTTCATACAGAATCATCATGGCCACGGCAGTTGCGGGCTTGGTCATGGAGTAATCGCGGAAGATTGCGTCTTTGTTCATTGTCGCGCCGCTGGCCAGGTCCCGCTGACCATAAGTTCGGTAGTCAATCACCTTTCCATGCCGGGCAAGGATGGTGACAATACCTGCGATCTGCTTCTGGTCCACTTCCTGCTGCAGCAAGGCATGGAGGCGCTCCAGCCGTTCGGAAGAGAAACCAACCGCTTCAGGCTTGTTGAGCGTGAGATCGAGCGCGTGGCCGGCAGGCTGCTGTGCGGGCGCGGTGCAGAGGGCAAGGGTTAACAATGCGAGCAGTGTTGATATGGTTTCTGCGTGACGATGGATGCTCATGGGTTCCTTTCCTTCGCGGACCGGCATTCCCTCATTCATGGATACGTTAATAAATCAGCTTGAGAGAGAACTGGATCTGGCGTGAGTTACCTGCAGTCTTGCTGATCAAGCCAAAGCCACTGGCTCCAAGGGTATTGGTTGGGAGGCCCATGGTGACGATATTGAAGAGATTGAAGAACTCACTGCGAAACTGCAGGTTCACCAACTCGGCCCCGCTTTTTCGGTTGCCAAAGGGTGTGTCTTTAATGAATGCAAAGTCGAAGTTATAGAAGGCCGGCCCACGGAAGGTGTCGCGCCCAAGCGTTCCGAATCGCCCCTGGTTCGGCCCTGTTCCGCCGGCTAAGTGAACGGGGATGTTGAAATAGTCGGCGCCGTTGTTGAGGCCGTGACCAAAGTAGTCTTCGCGCACTTTGCGCGAAGTAGAAAGATGCGGCTTGGCAATCTGATCCGGCCGATCCACGCCGGCCGAGCCCACGCCAGTCTGCTGAATTCCCGAGTAGACCGTGAAGGGCGAGCCGGAACTGATACTCGAAATGCTCAGCAGTTCCCAGCCGTCGGTGACTTTCTTGCTGATCGGACGCAGAAAGTTCACGCTTTCAAGATGCATGTCCTGGACCAGGCTCAAGCCGAAACCGTGAGTTACATCGAACGTCGATGGACCTCTATCCGCCCGGGTATTGAAAGGGTCTTGCGGACTGGGACCGGCGACCGCACCGGTGGAACCTGTGTTTCCAAATATCGAACTGGCGTCGTCGATCGACTTGCCCCAGGTATAACTTGCCTGAATACCAGGGCCGCCATGACCTATAGCGCCTGAAAGCGAAGTTTGCAGTGCGTGATAGCTGGAATGCGATTTGGCTTCCATGAAGTTCTCGACGCCGAAGCCGCCTGTAACTGCACCCGAGGAATCAAATGTCGTGTCAGGCGCAAAGGCAGGATCAGCGCCCGCATACCCATTGGGAGAGCCGAGGCGGGGCAATTTGACTCCGGCTGTGCCCACATAGCTCGCATTCGCGGTAAGGTTGCCAACTTTGCGCTCCAGGCCGGCAGTCCAGGTGTAGAGCGTAGCGTTGCCAAAGGAAGGATCGATGCCGAATAAATTAAGCGCGCTGACGACATGGCTCGGCGTGAGCGCAGCCATATCCTTTTCAAAGCGATCCACGTCCATAACTGTGTTTGGGGGTATGGCCTTGGTGTTCCCTGAACCGAGGATATCTGCGCCGGCCGGCGTATAGGCCTTGGGAATTTGCGTTGAAGTGATCTGCGTTCCGTAGCTGATGGGCGCTCCGGGGGCGGAAAGCAAGCGCGGATAGTCCGAAAACGGCGTGGAACCGGTGAGCATGTTATCTTGCCAGAGATTAGGCGGAATCACGGTAACCGCGCCGCCCGCATGTGCCGATAACTTGTTTGTAACTTGCCAAGCGGCTTGTACGCGAGGTCCCCAGCCGTTCCACGAGGTATTGTAGCCTGGCTGTGGATTGACGAGAAACTCCATCTTTCCGTTGACAGTGCGTAGGCTGGAGGTACGGCGGGCACGCTCGATAATGGGCCCATAAAGCTCCCAGCGCACGCCGTAATCAAGAGTGAATCGGCTGTTGATCTTCCAGGTATCTTGCAAGTAGAAGCTGAAACTGTTGCGGTTGACGGCTGCGGGACCGATGTGTGTGCCGCTGGAAACAACATCGGGCGCGATAGCCACGGTATAGAGAAAGGGACTGCCGGAGAGAAAGCCGGAGAGAGTGTCCGGCAGCGGGTCAAATTTCTTGATGTTGTGCATTCCGCTGCTGGACGGAATGTCCTCTGTGGCATAGGCGGTGCCCCCGCCAAAATCGTATTCGCCATTGGGGCTCAGGCCCCAGTAAGAGGAATCGTGATTCAAGCGAGTTTCGAAGCCAGCTTTGAACGAGTGGCGCGCAGCGGTGAAGGTGACATTCTCGCGGCCCTGGAAAAGATTGCCGAAAGACTGCATCACCGCTCCGCCCGCGGTGTTGAAGGCCTCAAACAATCCGTCGTTGAATTTGACTGCAGGGTCAGTGTGGTTGGGAGTTGGGAATCCCGGCGTAGTGCGGGTAATGCTGATGGATGATTCGAGGGTCAACCGCGGCGACACCGCTCTCGTGTAGGTGCCCACCACGTTGCGCTGCTTGTCGAAATACTCGACAGCAAATGAGGGATCGATGGCTGTCTGGTCGGGATTCGTGGTGGGTCCGGACAAGTTATCAAGGTTGAAGCGCGCAAAGAACTGGTCCTTGCTTGAGAACTTATGGTCGATCCGCAGAGAAAACTGGTCGGCATCGGTAGCGACTTTGGACGCGGTTGCGTAAGTACGTTCGTGGTAAGAGCCGGAAGGAAGATTGGGGAGCGGGTAACGTGCCAGGACGGCGGCGATAAGGGGATTCACCGGCACCAACAGGGTGTCTCCGGCGTAGGCGGTTGTGTCCAGCCCCAGACGCTCGGAAGCGGTGGGAACGGGCATCACCTGGGTGGTGCCAAGAACCTGCCGAAAGCCCTGGTATTGAGTAAAGTAAAAGGTCCGCTGGCGGCCATCGTAGACTTTGGGAACAAACACCGGTCCGCCATTGGTAAATCCGAACTCGTTGCGGCGGAACGGAGGAATTCTGCCTGGATAAGCCGCGGTGGGATGGTCAAAGTAATTGCGAGCATCGAAAGCCGAGTTGCGCACGAATTCGAACATTGAGCCGTGAAAGCCGCTGGCTCCGGACCGGGTGCGGATGTTGGTGAACCCCGCGGCTCCGCGTCCGATTTCCGCGGGCATCCAGCCGGAACTGGAATCGATGCCCTCGACTGCGTCCACGTTAAAATTAGAGAAGGTGGCGCCCCCCATTTCGGGGTCGCTGATGTCGGCCCCGTCCATGGCAAAAGTCGCTTCCACTCCGCGCTGCCCGTTGATGGCGAATTGCGCCGTGAAATTGGTGGAGCCATTTGTGTCTGTCATGGTGCCGGCGGCCAACAGAAGCAGCGTGCTGAAGTCACGCTTGTTCAGCGGCAGCTCACTGACCGCCTGGCTGGACAGCTCTTCACCGCCCGTTGCAGTCTGACCCTTGAGAAGGGCCATGGTCAGGTCGCCGCGACCGGAAAGCGTGAGGACAACCGGGGTTAAAGGAATGCCAGGCGCCAATTCGATGGGCTGGGCAAATTCGATCTTTCCGCCGCTCGCTTTGACAGAAAGGCGGTACTGCCCCGCCGGCAACGCAGTCAGGCGAAACTGCCCATCGGCGCTGGTGACGACTTCCGCTGCGGCTTCTTTACCGGCCAGGCGCACCTTGGCTGCAGGAATGGGTGCTCCGGCGCCATTGCGCAACGTTCCTTGCCAGACGCTCCGCGCGGGCGGCTGCGCGCAAGTTACCACAGTGGAAAAACCCAGCGCCACAAGCGCCAAAAGCCAGAAGCGATTCACTCTGCAACTCAGATTCCTGCCAACAGTGGCGCGCGCGTTCCCCAGCCTCAAAATCAAGTGTTTTCAACTTTCATCGTCTAATGTGGGCGGCGCCGGGACAAGGCCCGATAGCGTCGAAATCGCCTTACCGCATCCGATACGATTATAGTCCTGACTGTTTAAAGGTAGACGCATTTCCCCAGCCGGATCGGGGGCGTGGCCGAGGCACGCTTTGTAAGCGAAGCTTCTACACTATCTTCAGATCATGACTGACCCCGTCAAGGTTCCGGACACGATTGCCGCCATCTCTACGCCACCGGGGCGCGGAGGTATTGGAATTGTGCGTCTGAGCGGCCCCCAAGCTGCCTCAATCGCCGTGCAATTAGTGAGCCCCCGCCAGCCGCTGGAGCACGGGAGGGCGAGGTTGGCCGACGTACTGGATGCGCAGGGAGTCCTCGATTCCGGCGGTCCGGAGCTCGCGAGCAGCAACAACGGTCGAATTGACGAGGCACTGGTCACATTTTTTGCTGCGCCAAATTCTTATACCGCCGAGGATCTGGTTGAGATTGCCGCGCACGGATCGCCAGTTGTGCTGGAGCTGCTGCTGCGACGCTCCCTGGGACTGGGAGCGCGGCTGGCCGAGCCCGGTGAGTTTACGCAACGCGCCTTCCTGGCCGGCCGCATGGACTTGACTCAGGCAGAGGCCGTCCGCGACTTGATCGAAGCGCAGACCCTTACTCAAGTTCGGCAGGCGGCCAGCCAGATGGGCGGCGCGATCAGCCGGCGGGTGGCCCCCGTCAAGGGCGCATTGGTTGAGCTGATCGCCCTGCTTGAAGCCGGCATCGACTTTGCCGAAGATGATTTGGACGTGACCCCGGCGACGGAGATTGCCCGCAGGATCAGCGAATTGACACAGCCTCTTTCCGCCCTTGCGGCCTCCTTCGCTCGCGGCCGCATCATTCACGACGGCCTCACCCTGGCCATTGTTGGCCGGCCTAATGTGGGAAAAAGCTCGCTATTCAATCGCCTCTTAGAACGCGATCGGGCCATCGTCACCGCATCGCCTGGAACCACGCGCGATCTGGTGACCGAGCGAATTTCACTGGACGGCATTCCGCTGGAACTGGTGGATACAGCCGGCCTGCGCGAGGGTCACGAAGAAGCCGAGCAGTTGGGAATTGCCCGCAGTCGCGAGGCGCTGGCAGATGCCGCCCTTGTAGTCGTGGTCCTGGACGCCACTCAACCGCTGAACGACGAGGAACACCGCCTTCTGGCGGCCGTCCAGGGCCGCCCCGCGGTGGTTG
>ODAK010004769.1_pt1 | contig 13865 bp, 12 predicted proteins | sample 1539591 | NCBI WGS metagenome assembly ODAK01 (sample SAMEA3539303, study PRJEB22396) | soil metagenome | biome: tundra; feature: field; material: soil | place: USA | collected 2010-05 | depth 0.15 m | reverse complement strand
TACCTCACTGGATGGTCGTGATGGGGCTGCTGGGTCTTTCACCGGACGGCGCGCGCCAGCCGGCTCGCGAGATCAGGGTCACGGAGCCGGGTCATACCGGTCCCGGAGAAGATGTCCATCTCGCCGGAGCGCACGTCACGCAGATGCACGACAACGTCGCTCGCCTGCCCAGCTCCGTCAGCCGCCTGCCCTGCGCCTGGCTGGCTGAGGCCGGCCGCGCGCTGGACGCAAGGGCCTGGCTGGCCGGGAAGCCGAGCAGGGTGCTGGCCGCGACGCCGGCCACGCCGGCGCCTGCCGCTCCGCGCAGTATCGCCCGCCGCGACGGTGACGGATCTGGCTGGCCGCCGGCGGCCCCGGGTCCGTCATCGTCGCCCCTGCCCGCGGGCACGACGCGCCCTCCGGCCGTCCCTGGGTGATCGTTACCTGACATGGCTCTCCTGTCCGGAGCAGGCCCGCTGCCGCGCTCCCGTAGCTGAGCACCGGAACCGCCTGTCCCGGCATGGTGATTGCTATCGGCAGGCAGTTGCTCAGGCGGGCGTGTCTCCCCCGGCCCCGCGGTTGCCTGGCCGCAACAATCACGCACCTGATTCGGCGGCGACGGCAGCACGGATGGCGCCATCACGAGCCGTTATCAAATCTTTACTTGCCGGCGGCGAGAACACTTTCCCGGTGGCGCGACACGCAAGCAGAGCTGGGGTCAGGCACGCCTGGCGGCCGACGGCCCTGGGGTCAAGGCCCGCCTGGCGGGCGGCGGCCCCAGGCCGAGATCATCGGCGCGGTGGCCAGGTCGAGCTGGCCGGTCGCGATGTTCGCGAGATGCTGGTCGATCTCATCGGCGGTGGCATAGCCCTGGGCGATCAGGCCGGCCCGGATCTGGCGCACCGTCGCCGCTTCCAGGTCGCTGCACGCCGGTGAGGTCAGCGGGAAGAACGCGTCCGCCGCCACATCCGACAGCCCCGCGTCGCGCAGCAGCCGGGGCAGCTTGCGGCCGTAACTGAGATCCGCACCGCGCTGGGCCAGCAGCTTCCTGAATCCCGCGCGAAGCTTGTTCGCCAGCCGCTGGGCGGGGCCATGCTCATCCGGGCACAGCAGCGGCTGGAGGGCCGGATCGGCGTCCTCAATGAACAGCCAGCCGCCCGGGCGCAGGACTCTGATCATCGACCGCAGCGCATTGTCACGGTCGCAGACGTGGACTAGGACCAAGCGGGCGTGCACCAGGTCGAAGACCTCAGCTGGGGGATCCTCCGCCCCGATGTCGTGCCGGCGGACCTCGACCACCGCGTTCGTGGCCTCCCGCGTCCACGAAATGTCGATGTCGGTCGCAAGAACGCGCCCGGCCGGGCCCACCCGCCCGGCCAGCCAGCTGGGTACAGAGGGGCCGCCTGCGCCCACCTCCCAGCACCGCCATCCGGCCCCTATCCCCAGGTCGCCGATATGCCGGAAGGTCGAGGGGTCAAAGAGCACCGATAGCGAGCCGAAGCGCTCGCCCGCCTCAGGCTGCTGATTGTCCAGCAGGTAGCGCTCCCCTTCGGTCATGCCCTGATCATGTCAGCAGCAAGGTGAGATCCGGTGCCGGTGCCCGGGCGGCAGCTGCATCCGGGCAGGATGGCCTAGTGAGCGATCGAGACGACGGTGTTCAGGTACGGATAGCCCGAATCGGCGACGACGCGGACCTCGCGGCCATCGACGCGGCAGCCTGGACACCGGTGTCGGGCTTCCCCTCGGTGATCGCGGCCGCTGACGGATCCTTCTTCACCCCGGACAGCCCGCCCGGGGCCCACCTTGTCGCCGAGATCGGCGGCGAGGTGGCCGGCTACCTGCGGCTGAAGCCGGCCTCCCGGCTACCCGAGAACGCTCATGTCCTTGCCATAGCCGGGCTCGCCGTTGCGCCGGCTGCCCGTCGCAGAGGCGCTGCCGCCGCCCTGCTTGCCGGGGCGGAAGATCATGCGCGCGCGCTGGGAGCGACCAAGCTGAGCCTGCGGGTGCTCAGCACTAATCACCCCGCCATGCGGCTCTACGGCGAACTGGGCTTCGAGCGCGAAGGCCAGCTGCGCGCGGAGTTCCGCATCGACGGCAGTTTCGTGGACGACGTGCTGATGGCCAAGCAGATCCAGCCGCCCCTGCGGCCCTAGCCAGGGGCAGCACCGGCATCCGCCGGATCCGGGCCCTCGGCGGGCGCTCCTGCGCCCGCGATCCTCGGCCAGGAGGCCTGCCGCCACAGGATCGCCTTGAACGCGGCATGACCGGCGATGAACAGGCCGGTACCGCCCAGGATCATCCAGGAAGACTGTGCAGTGGCGGCGGCGTCCGGATGCGAGAGCACGAGCTCGTCGGCGGCCGCCGTGACGATGATCCCGGCGACCATGATCGGGTGGACGAAGTGGTAAGCCGAGCGGCCCAGCCGGCCGGGATCGGCTGAACTGGCAATCACCTGGGCGCCCGCTTCCGCGCTGCGGTCGAAGAGCTCGACGTTGGTGACGCGCCCGGAACCGGCCTGCTCACGCACCAGGTTCCGGGGCTTCGCTGGCCGCACCACTGGGACGGGTAGCGGCGGCTAGCTGGCCGGCTGGGCGGGCTGGCGGAGCGGAGCCAGCGCCGCGACCCACCGGGCCAGCTCGACATCGAAGCCGCCGCGGGAAACCGCCCGCTCGAAGATCCAGGCCGCGACCGAGGGGCCGACCCGGCCGGGACGCGTGCTGGCAATAATGATCTGCAAGGTGGGCATGGTCACAAGACTTACCCCCAAGGGCTGGCCCGGGTGCCGCGGCGGGCGCCATGGAGCTGCTCCCGGCGGGCCAGCTCGCTGGCCATCATGACCCCGCTGATCGGGTGCCGGGCTTGGGCGGACCGGCCCGCTCAGCGGCCTTTGACCCGGACGCCAGCGGGGTCGAAAGGTGGTCGCAGGGAGACAACCGCCGCTACCCGCGTCCCGCTCACATTCACTTCGTAGGAACCGGCTCGGAGGAAGTCGGCGGTGACGGCCGCGCCATCCGGATGACGGACGTACGCCAGCCCGACGCAGGCACCGACGGACTCGCCCCAGGCGCCGGAGGTCACCTGCCCGGCCGCCGTGCCGTCCCGCAAGATGAGCTCACCGCCCCAGATCATCGCGTCAGGGTCGTCCAGCACCAGCGAGACCAGCCTACGGCGCGGGCCGTCCGCCCTGGCCTTCTCGACCGCCTCGCGGCCGACGAAGGAAATGTCGGTCTTGAGCTTGCAGGCGAACAGCAGCCCGGCTTCGACGGGGCCGAAGTCAGGAGTCAGCTCGCGGCCGAATGCCCGGTAGCCCTTTTCCAGCCGCATCGACTCGATCGCGCAATAGCCGGCATTGACCAGGCCGAGACCGGCGCCTGCGGCGGTCAGCTCGGCATAAACGCCGACCGCGAATTCAGCGGGCACATACAGTTCCCAGCCGAGCTCGCCGACGTAGGTAATCCGGGTGGCCCGCACGGTCGCGTATCCGATGTCGATCTCCCGGCTTGCGCCGAACGGGAACGCCGCATTGCTGAGGTCGCTGCCGGAAATGGCAGACAGCAGTTGCCGCGACTTTGGCCCCATGACGCCGAAGACGGCATACGCCGATGTCACGTCGGCGAGTACCGCGCGGCACGCTGCGGGGAGGTGCCTGCGGATATGGTCCTTGTCCCGCTCCGTCGATGCGGCGCTGCTGACCAGCAGGAACTCCTCGTCCGACAGTCGCGTGACGGTGATGTCGGCCTCGTAGGTGCCACGCTGGTTAAGCATCCCGGTGTAGACCGTCCGGCCCGGCTCAATGGCGACGTCGGCAGTGCAGAGCCACTGCAGCGCGCGGGCCGCGTCCGGGCCCGCCAGCAGGTACTTGGAGAACGAGGTCTGGTCGAACAGCGCCACGTCATTGCGGGCCGCCCGCTGCTCGGCGGATGACCACGGCTGCCAGTTCTGCTTGTCCCAGGAGTACCTGATCGCCGGGCTCTGGCCGGGCGGGGCGAAGAAGTTGGCCCGCTCCCAGCCCATCTTGGTGCCGAAGCCGGCCCCGGCCCCCGCGAGCAGGTGGTAGACGGGCGAACGGCGCAGCGGCCGGGCGGTGTCAAGCTCGCGGTTCGGCCACGGCACCGCGTAGTGCAGGCCCAGGATCTCCGCTACGCGGTCGTGCAGCCAGCGATTATTGCCATTGAAAGGAGCAAACCGCCGGATATCAACAGCCGACAGATCGCAGCCCGGGTCCCCCTCGATGATCCACTCGGCCAGCGCCTGCCCGGCCCCGCCAGCCGACGCGATCCCGACGGAATTGAATCCAGCGGCGACGAAGAAGTTCCGCAGCTCCGGGGCCTGGCCGAGAATGAACTGATTGTCCGGCGTGAAACTCTCCGGTCCGTTGTAGAACTTCTTGATGCCCGCCTCATGCAGCGCCGGGATCCTGAGCACGGCATTTTCCATCAGGATCGAGAACTGATCCCAGTCCTCGCCGAGCAGCTGGAATTCGAATGGATACGGCAGCGCATCGGGGGCGACCCATGGCTTTGCCTGCGGTTCGAAGCCGCCGACGACCAGGCCGCCGAGCTCCTCCTTGAAATAGGTGTAGCCATCGGGGTCGCGCAAGATCGGCAGGTCGCGGCGGACCCCGTCGATCTGCTGGGTCACCACGTAGAAATGCTCGGCAGAGTGCAGCGGGACGTTTACCCCGCACGTCGCGCCGACCTGCTTAGCCCATTGCCCGGCGCAATTGACGACTATCTCGGCCTCGACGTCGCCCGCGTCGGTACGCACTCCGCAGACGGCCCGGCCGTCCGTCAGGATCCCGGTGACCCTGATGTGCTCCCGGATGACCGCGCCGCGGCGGCGAGCGCCCCTGGCCAGCGCCGCGGTCAGGTCCGTCGGGTTCGCCCGGCCGTCGCCGGGCAGCCAGATCGCGCCAGCGAGGTCGCCGACTTCCATGATCGGGCAGAGCTCGCCGGCCCGCGCCGGACTGATCAGCTCGCACTCGAGCCCGAACGCCTCGGCGGCGGCCGCGGTCCGCCGGAGCTGGATCAGGCGATCGCGGCTCCGCGCGACCGTAACCCCGCCGCACCGGCGGAACCCGGTGGACAGGCCGACCTCGTCCTCCAGGCTGGCGTACAGCTCGGTTGAGTACTGGACCAGCCGGGTACCGCTTTCGGAGGCCCGCAGCTGGCCGACCAGGCCAGCCGCATGCCAGGTTGTTCCGCAGGACAGCTGGCCTTGCTCCAGCAGCAGCACGTCGGGCAAGCCCAGCTTGGCGAGGTGGTAGGCGACGCTGGTGCCGATCACGCCGCCGCCGATGACGACGACGCGGGCCCGGCCGGGCAGCGCCGGACCGGCCGGATCGCCGTCAGTCATCGCGCTGCGCTTGCTGAAGCAGCAGCGGAAAACCGGGCGCGGCGAACTCCGCGGCGGCGGCCTCGAACCGTTCCATCGCCCACGACCAGAAGTCGAAGTCGAGCGGGCTAGTCGCCTCCTGGATGGCTCCCCAGAGCGTCCAGCCGTACTTGGCCGCCAGGCCGAGCAGCCTGGCCCTGGCGATCTTGCTGCGCAGCGGCCGGCCGTAGTACGCCGTGACAAGCTCGGCCAGGCCGTCCGCGGACAGGCCGCACTCGCTCCAGATGTTGCCGAGCTCGAAACAGGGATCGTTGTTGCCGGCGTACTCGTAGTCGATCAGCCAGATGCGATCGCCATCGTCGATGAAGTTCCCGGCTAGGAGATCGTTATTGCACGGCACGGTCGCAGTCGCGCGGACCGCGAGGGCACTGCGCATCGCCTCGAACTTGCCGGCCGCATCGTCATAGCCGCGCGGGATCCGCATCCCGCGGGAGGAGACCACTGCCAGGTACCTGCGCTGGATGTCGAACATGTCGAAGTCGCCGGCGAACCTGCCGCCCGAGTGCAGCCGCCGGCAGGCCGCCGCTATCCGGGCGATGTTGCCGTCGGCGGCCACGTCGGCGTTGGTGAAGGTGCGGCCCTGCAGGTAACGCAGCACGAGGACGCAGTGCGCGGGGACGTACTCCACGACCGGCGCGCCCACGCCCGCCGCGGCCGCGGTCACCGAGTTGCGGTATTCGTTGTCGCGGTCAATCGCCAGCAGGTCGCCGCCACCTGACCATACGCGGGCGACAAAATCCCCGTCCGGCGTCGTCACCCGGTAGTTACGGTTGGTCAGGCCGCCGGGCAGCTCCCGTACCGAGCGCGGCCTCGCAGCCAGGCTGGGCACCCGGTCGAACAGGGCGCCCGGGTCGCGAGCGGCCGGGTCCGCCGCCGGCCCCAGCGGCCTAGCCGGGCCAGCCGGGCCAGCCGGGCCAGCCGGGCCAGCCGCCGCAGGCTGCCCGGGACTGGCATCCCGCAGCTCATCGGCCATCGGCGCGGACCTCCTCCGCCGCCTGCCGCGGGCCGGGCGGACCGGAACTGCTAGAACCGGCAAGGGGGCGCACTTCCGCAGGGTATGCGCTCGCCAAACAAAGGTCTAGACGTAACCCTGGATCTTGCTCCCGCCGCTGCGGCCACCGCTGTGCCAGGCCCGGCCAGGTGCGGAGCCCCGTTTGACTACGACGGTCATTGCAGAACGCGCGGCACTTTTTCGGCGCTCCGTGACCAAGAGAAAGGGTCTGGACAATTAGTCCCGGGCGCCCGTACGCTACGCCTCAATCCGCGTCCCGTGCAGTGGGAGGGGGCTCGTCATGAGCGCCAGCACACAGGTTCCCGGCGGCCACGAACGCGACACCGCCGACCTCGCGCAGTTCGGCTACAACCAGGAACTTAAGCGGTCGCTCGGGCTGTTCAGCTCGTTCGCGGTGGCCTTCAGCTACATCTCGCCGTCGACGGGGATCTTTACCCTGTTCGCACTCGGCCTCACCACGCTCGGCGGGGTGTTCATCTGGACCTGGCCGGTCGTAGCGCTGGGCCAGTTCATCGTGGCGCTCAACTTTGCCGAGGTCTCCAGCCACTACCCGGTGGCAGGCTCGGTCTTCCAGTGGACCAAGTACCTGGCCAGCCGCCGGTACTCCTGGTTTACCGGCTGGATCTACCTGTTCGCCGGCATTCTGACCGTCGCCGCAGTCGTGGCCACTCTCCCGCTCGCGCTCATCCCGGCGCTCAACGGGCTGGGCTGGCACAGCCTCACGCTCAGCCTGCACACGCAGCTGGTTGTCGCCCTCATCGCGCTGGTCGTCATCACGGTGCTGAATATCTACGGCGTCCGGCTGGTGGCGCTCATCAACAACACCGGGGTGATCTTCGAGATCCTCGGCATGTTCGTCTTCGCGCTGATCCTGATGGCCTTCCACAACCACCAGGGCTTCCATATCGTCACGAACAGCGGCGGCATTCACGTCGCGCCGAACACCTTCCTGGCCGCGATGTTCATGAGCCTGTTCGTGATCTACGGCTTCGACACCGCGTCCACCCTGGCCGAGGAGACCCGCGACCCGCGCCGGGCCGCACCGAAGGCCGTCCTGTTCTCCATCGTCGGCGCGTTCATCATCGGCGGGGTTTTCCTGCTCGGCGCGTTGATGGCGATCCCGAACCTGAAGTCCGGGATGTCCGGCCTTGGCATCGGCCCAGCGCAGATCATCGAGGCCAACTTCTCCCATCCGTTCGCCACGATCTACCTGCTCGTGGTCTCCGCCGCGATCTTCGTCTGCTGCTTGTCGATCCTGGCCGCGACGATCAGGCTGTGCTTCGGGATGGCGCGGGACAATCAGCTTCCGGCCTCCCGGACGCTGGCCCGGGTGGCGCCCGGCCTGCACACGCCCGTCTGGTCCTGCATCGTGATCGCGGCGGCATCCGCGGTGCCGTTCATCCAGTACGCCGGAGTCACGACCATCGCCATCGCCGCGACCGGCATGATCTACCTCAGCTACTTCCTCGGCAACCTGGTGATCCTGCGGGCCCGCGCCCGCGGCTGGCCCAAGGTCAGCGCGCCGTTCAGGCTGGGGCCCTGGGGCATGCTCATCAACATCCTCGGCTTGCTGTACGGCGGCGCGATGCTGGTCAACTTCGCCTGGCCGCGCGCCGCCAGCAACCCTGAACCTCGCCAGACCGGCGGGCTGGTCAACTTCTTCCACATCGGGTTCCTGAACAAGATCCCGATCCTGTGGACGGTGTTCGTCTTCATCGCCCTCGTCGGCGTGCTCTACTACCTGGCGGTCGCGCAGCGCAAGCAGTTCGCGCCCATCGTCGCGCCGGCACCGGACGACCCGGCACTGGCCCCCGCAGCACGGCAGCCAGAAGGCTGACGCGCAGCTGGCGCGTTCCCATCGCTTAGCATCAGTCCGGGTGCGGCTCGCCAGCCGCCCGTTGCCGATGTGCCGCGATCGGCTGCCAGCCCCGTGACGAGCGCGGAAGCTCCGGTGGCGCCCCCGCGCGACTATGACCTTAGGGACTGACCATGCCGCCACGGCCGGATGTCAGGCAGCCGGCGCTCCAGACCGCCGCCAGGACGCCGCCCGAGATCTTGCGCGCGCCGGGCACCACGGTGCACGCGCAGATCGAGGACTGGCTGGCCGGCCAGATTTCGGCCGGCCGGCTGGTGCCCGGCGACCGGCTGGCCGCCGAACAGGACCTCGCCGCGTGGTTCGGCGTCAGCAGGATGACGCTCCGGCACGCACTTGGTGAACTGGCCCGGCGCGGCCTGGTGACCAAGGCAGTCGGGCGCCGCGGCGGGACCTTCGTCGCCGCGCCCAAGCTGGAGCAGGATCTCACCACCCTGGCCGGCTTCTCCGAGCAGCTGCGCCGCGGCGGGATGGTCGCCGGAGCCCGGGTGCTCAGCGCGACTCAGCGGCCCGCCAGCCCGGCCGCCGCGGCGGCACTCGGGATGGCCGCCGACGACCTGGTCGTCCAGGTGCGGCGGCTGCGGCTCGCCGACGGCAAGCCGATCGCTGTCGAACATTCCCAGTTCCCCGCGGCACAGTTCCCCGGGCTGCTGGAGTGCCCGCTCGATGGCTCACTATATGAGCTGCTCGAGGTGAAGTACGGGCAGCGGCCGCATCGGGCCAGGGAGAGCCTCGAGCCAGTGACGGCCGGGCTGCGGGAGGCCGGCGAACTGGGCGTGCCCCAGGGGGCGCCGCTGATGCTGGTCGAGCGCACTGCCTATGCTCGCTGTGGCCTGCCGATCGAATTCGCGCGTGACCTGTTCCGCGGCGACCGCACCAGGGTGGTTGTCTGGACTTCGGAGCTGCCCGGCTAGCCGGCGGCACTGGGCGGCTGAGCCCGCCGGACTGGCCGGCCTGACCAGCCGTGTCGAGATATTACTTGACAGCGCCCGACATGGGGATGGATCGTATAGTCGGCAATCCACGGGGCATGGCAGACAGCATCGCGCGCGGGAGGATGTCGTGACCAAGACAGGCAGCAGCAGGGCGCACCGGATCGCCGCGCTGCCCTGCGGCAGGCGCACCAAGTACCTGGTGGTGGTGTTCTGGATCGTGGTCGTGGCCCTCACCGGGTCGCTGGCCGGCAAGCTGCAGGGCGCGGAGAAGAATGACGCGTCGGCCTACCTTCCGGCCAGCGCGGCTTCCACCCAGGAGCTGAACCTGCAGGCCAGGTTCAGCTCAAAGAATCTCAATCCGGCCGTGCTGATATACCAGCGGCAGTCCGGCATCACCCCCGCCGACCTGCGCAAGGCTGCCGCTGACGCGCGCAGCTTTGCCGCCCTGCCTGCCGTGCGCGGCCGGGTGGCCGGCCCGGTACCCGCGGCCGACCACCGGGCAATCCAGACCATCGTCGGCGCGAACCTCGGCTACAACGCCAGCATCGGGAGCTTCGTCACCGGGCTGCGGGCCACCGCGTCGGCGGGAGATCCCGGGCTGTCGGTCTATGTGACCGGCCCGGCAGCCAGCGCCGCCGACCAGCTCAAGATCTTCAAGGGCATCGACTCCACGCTCCTGTATGCGACGCTGGCGGTGGTGATCGTCCTGCTCCTGGCGACCTACCGGAGCCCGGTCCTCTGGCTGCTGCCGATCCTCTCGGCAGGCGTCGCCCTGATCGCGTCCGAGGCGGTCATCTACCTGCTGACGCAGCACACCAGCCTGACCGTCAACGGGCAGAGCGGCGGCATCCTCGTGGTGCTTGTGCTCGGCGCCAGCACCGACTACGCCCTGCTGCTCGTCGCGCGTTATCGCGAGGAACTGCGCAGGCACGAAGACCGGCACGAGGCCATGGCGGTGGCGATGCGGCGGGCCGGGCCCGCGATCGTCGCGAGCGGGGCGACCGTCATCGCGAGCATGCTGTGCCTGCTCGTCGCCGAGTCCGCGGACATCTCCGGCCTCGGCCCGGTCGCGGCGATCGGAATCGCGATCGGCCTGCTTGCCATGATCACGCTGCTGCCCGCGCTGCTGGTGATCTGCGGCCGGTGGATCTTCTGGCCGGTCCGGCCTAGGTACGGCTCGCCCGAGCCGAGTCAGGGCGGCCTGTGGGCGAGGGTCGGCCGGTCCATCGCCGGGCGGCCGCGGGTGGTGTGGAGCGTCACCGCGATCCTGCTGGCCTGCGCGGCGCTGGGCCTGATCGGGTTCAAGATCGGCCCGCTGACCACCGCGCAGTCCTTCCGCGGCACTCCGTCGTCGGTCGCCGGCGAGCAGGTCCTGGCCCGGCACTTCCCGGCCGGCGCTGGCGAGCCGGTCGCCGTCATCGGCAACGCCACCGCGGCCGTGCCGCTGCGGGCCGCGCTGGCACGAACCCCGGGTATCGCGACGGTGGGCCCGCCGCAGGTCAAGGACGGCCTTGTCTACCTGCAGGGCACGCTGGCCAGCAGGCCGGACAGTTCCGCGGCCTACACCACCGTCGACCGGGTGCGGACCTCGGTCGGGGCGATACCAGGAGCGAACGCCAAGGTGGGCGGCGCGACCGCGATCGCCCTTGACGTAGAGCGCTATGCCACCCGCGACCGGAACGTAATCATCCCGCTCGTGCTGTTCGTCGTGCTGATCATTCTTGCCCTGCTGCTGCAGGCCGTCGTGGCACCGTTGGTGCTCATCGGGACCGTGGTGCTCTCGTTCGGTGCCGCCCTCGGGCTGTCAGCGCTCGCCTTCAGGTACCTGTTCGGATTCGCGGGAGCAGACACGTCCATGCCGCTGTTCTCGTTCGTCTTCCTGGTGGCCCTGGGCATCGACTACAACATCTTCCTGATGACCCGGGTCCGGGAAGAGTCCGCTCGATCCGGCACCAGGCGCGGCGCGCTCGCCGGCCTGGCCGCCACGGGCGGGGTGATCACATCAGCGGGCCTGGTGCTGGCCGGAACGTTTGCCATGCTCGGCACGCTGCCGCTGGTGATCTTCACTGAGATCGGATTCACTGTCGCGCTCGGCGTGCTGCTCGACACGATCATCGTCAGGTCCGTGCTGGTGACGGCGCTCAACCTGGACATCGGCCGCCGGATGTGGTGGCCGAGCCAGCTGGCGAAGCAGTCCGTTGAGCAGGCCAGCAGCCAGGCGTCCGTACCCGCCGTCCCGTGAGCCGTGCCTGAGCGGCGCCAGCCCCGCCGTTCCAGCGGGGCGCTGCCACCCACTGCGGCGGCTATTCTCATGCTTGCACGCCGATCGTGGCCACCATTATGGCCTTGATAGTGTGCATCCTGTTTTCCGCCTGGTCGAAAACGACGGAGGCGGGCGATTCGAAGACCTCCTCGGTCACCTCCAGCGCCGTCAGGCCGCGCTTGTCGTAGATCTGCTGCCCGATCCGCGTCTGCGTGTTGTGCAGCGCCGGCAGGCAGTGCAGGAACTTCACGTCCGGGTTGCCGGTGGCCGCTATCACCGCCGCGTTCACCTGATAGGGCAGCAGCAGGTCGATCCTGGCGTCCCACTCCTCGGGCGGCTCGCCCATCGACAGCCAGACATCGGTGTAGAGGAAGTCAGCGCCTTTCACGGCACTGGCCACATCAGCGGTCACCGCCAGGCTCGCACCGGACCCGGTGGCCAGGCCCCGCGCGATGGCCTGCACCTCGGGCGCTGGCCACAACGCCTCGGGCGCGCAGATCCGCACGTCAAGTCCGAGCAGCGCCCCGGTGACCAGCAGCGAGTTGGCCGTATTGTTCCTGCCGTCCCCGACGTAGCAGTACGACACGGCGCTCAGCGGCTTGCCCGCATGATCGCGCATGGTCAGCATGTCGGCCAGCATCTGGGTGGGATGCCACTTGTCGGTGAGGCCGTTCCAGACCGGCACTCCCGCGCAGGCGCCCAGGATCTCGACCGACTCCTGGGAGAATCCGCGGAACTCGATGCCGTCGAACATCCGGCCGAGCACCCGCGCGGTGTCCTTGACCGACTCCTTGCGGCCTAGCTGGGAGTCGTCGGGCCCCAGGTAGGTGACGTGGCCGCCCTCGTCGTGCGCGGCCACCTCGAAGGCCGACCTGGTGCGCGTCGAGGTCTTCTCGAAGATCAGCGCGACGCTGCGCCCCTCGAGCCGGCTGGTCTGCTGGCCTATCTGCTTCTGCATCTTGAGGTGACCGCCGAGATCGACGAGGTAGCCGAATTCCTCAGCCGATAGATCGGTCTCCTTCAGCAGGTTGCGTCCTATCAGGTCCATTCATGCTCCTGGCTGGTTAAGCGCGGCTCGCACGCCGCGAACGCTCGGGTCGCGGCATCCGGGCATCACGGGTCTAGGGCAGCCTGCGATGCGGCCTTCCCTGCCCCCAAATGTCCTACACGACAGCCGGGCCAGGTAAGAGTCCTACGTCCCATCCGGGGCGAACCAGGTCAATAGGCCCGCCTCGGGGCGCGGCCCTCAGTGGCGGGGACAACCGGACGGGGCGTGCGCGTCGCCGGCCTGCTGCCAGAACAGCTGCGCAGCGAGCTCCACCGGGCCGGAGGCATGAACCGAGAAGGCAGGCGCACCGGTACGGTACTCCTGGATGAACCTGCCGCGCCGGCAGGCGTGCCAGCCGCTGTCGTCCGTCCAGATCCGCCACTGCGGGAATTCATCGGTCAGCGCCTCGACTGCGGCGCCCGTCAACGTATGGATCGCCATTGTCAATCCCCCCGATCCCGGTGCGTGACACCGAGATCACTACTCGTTCATACCAGGGTAGCGTGGGGCCGGCCAGGATTTCCGGAACAAATGCAGACCGGCCGGGGAACGCGGCGTTCCCGGCCGGTCTGCGCAGGCCCGCCTCAGGCGGGGTCTCGCTCGATGGGGCAGGTCATGCAGCGCGGTCCGCCCCGACCGCGGCCGAGTTCGCTGCCGGCCACGGTGATGACCTCCATGCCGTGCTTGCGCAACATCGTGTTGGTGGGCACGTTGCGCTCGTAGCCCATCACGACACCTGGTGCCACCGCGAGGTAGTTGGTCCCGTCGTCCCACTGCTCGCGCTCGGCGGCCCTGATGTCCTCGTCGGTGGTCAGGATCGTCACCTTGTCCACTTCCAGCGCCGCCGCCAGGGCGTTCCGCAGACTGGTGTTGCGGGTGACCATCAACTCAGCCCCGCCGTCCTGGCGCGTCAGCGTCCACGACCGCAGGCGCCTGTCAACGTACGGATAGACGACGAACGTGCCGACATCGATCATGGTCATCACGGTGTCCAGGTGCATCATGGCCCTTGACTTGGGCAGCTCGACCGCGATCACAGTGCGGGCCTGCCCGCTGGAGAACAGCGCGCGGGCGAGGATCTCCGCTGCCATCGGGGTGGTCCGCTCCCCCATGCCGATCAGCACCGCCCCGTTGCCCAGCACGTGAACGTCCCCGCCCTCCACCGTCGCGGGCAGGTGGCTGGCGTCGTCATCGCCGTAATAGGTCACGAAATCGGCTCCGGCGAACATCGGGTGGTACCGGTAGATCGCCCGGCTGTGCAGGGTCTCGCGCTGGCGGGCCGGCTTGGCCATCGGGTTGACCGAGACCCCGCCGTAGATCCAGCACGAGTTGTCCCGCTGGAACAGGTGGTTGGGCAGCGG
>ODAK010004767.1_pt1 | contig 13867 bp, 13 predicted proteins | sample 1539591 | NCBI WGS metagenome assembly ODAK01 (sample SAMEA3539303, study PRJEB22396) | soil metagenome | biome: tundra; feature: field; material: soil | place: USA | collected 2010-05 | depth 0.15 m | reverse complement strand
GGAAGCTTTGTAAATGTCTATCTTTACGAGATTACATCGCGACCCACGCCAAGTACTCTTAGCCGGCTGCAGCGCAGGATTTTTCTGCGATATCTCATCACCGCCGCAGCTGACGACCCCGTTGAAGCTCACAGCTTGCTTGAAAATCTCATCTTCAGCGCGCTCGATGAAGCTGATTTCGAGGTCGAACTCGATCCGGTGTCCATTGCATTCTGGAAAGCTCTGGGCGCGCCGCCACAGCCGTCTTTCACAATCAAACTTCCCGCGATGCACGAAAAGATTCCGCCGGAGTCGGGCAAGGTTCTCCGGCCTCCGGTGTTGCATCTGGCTCCGGTCTCGGAACTTCAGGGGGTTGTCTTCGATGCTGGCGGGATACCGCGAGGCGGGTGTACTGTCGAACTTACTATCCGCGTCGGCGATATCGATAAGGGTGGCCAGGCAGAACCGGGCATGGCACCGGCGGCGACAGTCCGCTTCAGCACGGAGACAGACTCTCGCGGCCGTTTCCGGCTATTGCGCGTTCCCAGCGAGTGGTCGGCGAGATCAGTGCGGGTGATTACCGGCAGCCACGAAGAGAAATGGGATTTGCCCCGCACCAGCACAGAATACGGCGCCCCATTGGAATTTCGACTGAGTAAGGAGGTATAAAGTTGCCCGTTTATCATACTCCCGGCGTCTACATCGAAGAGGTCTCAGGAGGCCCGCATCCGATTGAATCGGTTGGGACCAGAACTGCCGCGTTCCTGGGTATAACGCCCGACCCGGATGCGTCCGTAAACGTAGCCGTTGCAATAAATAACTGGACCGAGTTTGTCAACAAATTCATCAGGGCGGCGACTCAAAGCACCGATCTCTCCCACGCGGTCTATGGATTCTTTCTTAATGGAGGATCGCGGTGCTACGTTGTGAACGTCGGCAAGGATGGGAGTATCGCGGGCGGCGGGAAAAAGAGAACCGGCATCGATCTGCTGGAAGAGGTCGATGAAGTCGCGATAGTCTGCGCTCCAGGTTATACCAGGGCCGAAGACTACGAAACGGTGCTCGCGCACTGCGAAAAACTGAAGGACCGGTTTGCAATTCTCGATGCTCCGCTTGAGGTTGACGATATCGACCGCCTCGTGAAGACGGCGACTGCGCCAACTGCAGCCCAGAGCAAATCGAAAGCGCAGGCAGCGAAAGACTCAACGAAAGACTCAGGGAGCACCGATGGAACGCCGGCGGGCACTGCACCGCCGGACGGACTAAGACCGAGGAGCTCAGATGGTGGATATGGCGCATTCTACTTTCCCGGAATCACTGTGCGCGATCCGTTATCTCCGAAAGATCTCGTGGATACCTATCCGTCAGGGTTTATGGCTGGAGTCTACGCACGTACGGACGCTGAAACCGGAGTGCAGACAGCCCCGGCAAACAGGAGCCTGCTGGGCGCCCTCAACGTAAAGTATCGAGTCACCGGCGAAGAGCAGGGCGAATTGAATCAAAACGGTGTGAACGTGATCCGCTTCTTCCCGCGCGAAGGGATTCGTGTCTGGGGAGCGAGAACGCTGGCGACCAGCGGCGAGTGGAAATACCTGAATGTTCGGCGGCTTTTCATCATGATCGAAGAGTCGATCGCTATCAGCCTCCGATGGTCCGTATTCCAGCTGAATGATGAATCGCTTTGGAAAGACATAACCCGGGACGTAAAAGCATTCCTGACATTGCTTTGGCGCGATGGAGCGCTGGTAGGAAAAACGCCTCAGGAGGCATTCTTCGTAAAGTGCGATGCGGAAACGAATCCGCCCGAAGTTGTCGATGCCGGAATGGTTGTTTGTGTAATCGGACTCGCGCCGGCAAAGCCGGCTGAATTTATCGTATTCCGCATCGGACAGCACGCGGGCGGGACGGAAGTCGAGACACTGTAAAGGAGGAGCATGCCGGAAGCAGCCAGCCATCCGCCAGAAGCACAATCGGGCGCGGGCACGCGCGTTGACCCGTTCCGCGCTTATAACTTCAAACTGAGCATTATGGGCGTGACCGAAGGCCACTTCACGGCATGCGCCAACATTGGGATCAAAGTGGAGGCCATCAAGTACCGCGAAGGGGGCGCCGCCTCGATTGTGCGCAAATTTCCTGGGCTTGTGGACTATGGGGATGTGACCCTTCAATATGGGCTCACACGATCCACCGAGTTGTGGAAGTGGTTTATGACCGCTGTAGAAGGCAAGGTCGAGCGGAAGAATATCTCGATCATCCTCATGGACAGCGACGGCACGACCGAGGTGATGAGGTGGGACCTGATCAATGCCTGGCCATCCGCCTGGCGAGGCGCGGCGCTTGACGCCTTGAGTCATGAAGTCGCCATCGAGTCCCTCACGATAGTGTTCGAAAGCCTGAACCGGGTCTGATCGTGCTGACAGCGAGAATCCGAAATTGGGCCGTTGGAGTCTTGAGGCGTTTTTATCTTGTGATCGGTAAGGTGTTGGCGCACGTGGATGCTATGACGGTGCCGGCTGCACTAGAAGATTCGCATGCGGGTCCCCCGGCCCATTGGGTCGCGTTGGTCCGCGACCGGGCACCACACCTTCTGCGACCTGGACCGGCAATGCGGGTTAAGCCGGGGCCGAGACTTCCTCATCAGGTTCACCGCGTGTCGCCTGATCTCGCAGCCGATTCCCACCAGAGTCTGACTGCTGAGTGGCAACCGGAGGAGAGGATCGCACCAACCGCCGTCGTCCCCGGGGTTAAGGAACCGGAGAAACGCCCCTGGCGATTGCCACCGCGGATCTCTGCGGTCCCCGACCTAACGACACGCAGTGTATTGCCAGAGCAACAGAATGCCCTAACACCGAGCCCGAAGACGCGGAGCGCCTTCGACGGCGTTGTCACTCGCCCTGCAAGGCGATCCAGAGATCATGCAACGCCCCCTGCATGGCGACGCGCTCGGCCCGAAGCCGCTGAAACAGCTGACCCAAATGCGCCCGCTGAATTCAGCGTCCCGATTTTGCGCGTTAAGAGCCGCTGGCACAACCTCAGCAGCGCAGTCAGAGGGCGGAACGAAAAAACGGATCGAATGCCAAATTCAGATGAGGCGCGGCGAACTGAACATCCCGCGGAGATCGCAGGGCCGCGTGCGCCCGGACCGGCCGCCTTCGATATTGAGCTGGAACATCCGCCAGTTGGGCGTCACGTGTCGCAAGAAGCCAATCCGTGGCCAGTCCTCGCTGACACCAGGGTCAATCAGGCACCGATGTGGCCGGCGAGTCGGTCTTATGCGCGCATGGCCGATCCCGAAGAAGGGTTCAGCGAAAACCTGCCCGCAGTTACCTGGCCCGAACTGCCATCGACGCGTCAGGAACCGAATGCCGGGTGGCAGGCATGGTCGAGATCAGAGGAGCGCCGGCGGCGTATAGCTCGTGAGCAGCTGGGAGAGACGTGGAACGAGTAGCTTTTCTGATGGAAGACGGCACGCGGCTTGCCTGCCTGCTGAATCCGGCATCGGTCCTCATGCGTCGCACTGCCGGGATTCAGCAGAGGCAGTCTGTCTCTGGCTTTCTCACAAGTGCGCAGGCTGCCGATGACCGGATTCTCGCCACTGGCGGCGGATGCACGGAACTGGTGCTCGAACTCCTCTTCGACGTCGCGATCGCGGGATCGACGATTGAGACAGAAGATGTCCGTGAGCTGAGCGGACCGTTCTGGCGGCTGGCGGAGAATCGCAAGAGCGGCGCCAATGTTCACGCGCGACCTCCGCTGGTGCGATTCGTCTGGGGCAGATCATGGAATGTCCCGGGGTATGTCAGTGCTGTCGCCGAACGTCTTGAATACTTCAGCGAGAGCGGAGCACCTCGACGATCTTTTCTAAAAATGCGCCTCCTTCGCGCGTCCGACGAAACGGATGTCGAAGCGGTTCGGCCGGGCCTCAGTTCAACAGAACTGGATTCGATGCCTGAGTTGACACCCGCGTCCGGGGCGCCGGTCGAGAACGTAGTCGTCCACACGGTGCCCGGCGGTGGCGCAAATGAAGAGGGCCAGCGAGGGTCCTCTGAGCGGCTCGATGTGATTGCACATGAGATGTATGGAAACCCGGGGATGTGGAGGCTCATCGCCTATTACAACGGCATCACAGATCCTCTTGCGGACCTGGGCGGCCGCACCATCTCGCTCCCACCGCTCAGCATTTTGAGAGGAAACGCGTGACGCCATCTCTCACCTCGTTCTCTGTTGAATTCGACGGCCGCGCGCTCGACCCGGGGTTAATGAACGGCGCAACCGAAATACGTGTCCACCAGAATCTATCGGCTCCCGCGATGTTCGAACTGGCTTTCCTCGATGAGAGCGCCAGGGCGTCAGTGCGCCAGTTTCGCACGGGCACAGCCATTTCAGTGATCGCCGACCAGCGGCCGTTGTTTGACGGCGAGATTACAGCTGTCGAGTCTTCTTACGGCCCGTCGAATGTCAGGGAGATCCGGATCCGTGGTTATGACCGATTGCATCGTCTCAGGAAGCGACAAAAGGTTCGGGCTTTTGTTAACACGACCGCTCTTGAGATCGCTCGCGAATTGTTGAGCGCGGATGGTGTCACGGTCGAAAGCGAGGGCAGCGGGCCACTCTTCTCGCATCTGATTCAGGCCCGCCAGACTGACTTCGACCTGCTGGTCGACGTTGCGAGCCAGTGCGGCTGGTATGCGACGCTGCGTGGAGACATACTGCAACTGGTGACGCTCAAGGGGCGAGGTCAGGCGGTTTCGCTGGAGTACGGAAAGAACCTGCTCGAGGCAACGATCGAGTTGAACAACGATTCGTATTGCAGCGCGGTCAAAGCAGAAGGCTGGAATACGTCTCTCGCGGAACCTCATGCGGGGCAAAGCGGGAACGCGCGGGCAGGGCGGCGGCTCGCGGAAGCGATCGGGCAAATGGAAGGCGGGGGCGAAAGGCTGCTGCTGGACGAGATGACCGAAGACGACGGCCATGCGGAACTTCTGTCGCAGGCGGAACTCGATTACAGAGCAGCCAGGGAAGTGATTGTGTCCGGCGTGGCCTTGGGCGATGACCGTCTGAGACCTGGCGTTCCGATCAGTATAGACGGGGTAGCCGAGGACCTTTGCGGTACGTATGTCACAACGTCGGTGGAGCACGTCCTCAGTAACGAGTCAGGATATATATCGCGGTTTACGACCGAACCGCCTCAGCGGCGGCAGCGGCCATACCCAACCATGGCGACATTGGCCCTGGTGAGCAATGTTAATGATCCCGAAAATCTGAGCCGCGTCTGCGTACGGTTGGCGGCTTACGACAATGTGGAAACCTCGTGGCTGCCTGTTCTTTCCCTGGGCGCGGGCGAAGGCAAGGGGATGTTTCTGATGCCGGACGTAAATGACCGCGTTCTAGTGCTGATGCCGAGGGAAAATACGGCACAGGGCATCGTACTCGGCGGACTGTACGGATCGAAATCTCCAGAGGACTCCGGCCTGGAACACGGCGCCATTCGTCGATACGGGCTGCGGACGGCGGGCGGCCACAGGCTGGTGTTCGATGACGCGAGCCAGTCGCTCAGAATGCAGGACATTCACGGCAGTTACGTGGACTTCTCCGCTAAGAACCTGGTGCTGCATTCTACAACCGATTTGCGGATTGAAGCGCCCGGACGCAACGTGGTGATTCTTGGCGACACTATAGATTTTCAAAGAGGATGAATGCTTCTGCTCACCGAGCTCGCCGTGCTCTGCTGCAAACACGAAAACGGCATCGTCCGACAGGATGAATCGCAGAAATTCGTAACAATCGATCACAAACGCGTGCTGGTTGAACCCGACCCGGAGCACCGGCCGATTGTCGGTTGCCCAAATTACGGGATCAACATGAAGCCATGCACGATGACCCTTAAGGTCTCGGAAGGGTATTCCACGTTTGTCCGGATCGGGGAACATCACGTGTGCCTCGATACGGTCACTGGTCTGACGGACGGCACGCCTCCGGGGATCGTCAAGTACAAGGTCAGAACACCCGGCCAGCAGTTCGTGAACTCCATCGCATAATGGCAAGTGCTTAATGGCAGCCACTTACAGTGCATGGCGATTCTTTCATCCGGACCTGGACCGCGCCCGGAGCGCACCGGGTTTGCGGATTTCGCCGCGAGGCTCGATCGAGATGGTGAGTGAACATGAATCCATCAGACAGTCGATTCTGCTGCTGCTCTCGACCGTACCGGGAGAACGAGTCATGCGCCCGGAATATGGCTGCGAATTATCTCGGCTTGTATTTTCGCCCCGAGACGGGACTACGGCGGGACTGGCGATCCACTTCGTTCGCCGTGCGCTCGAGCGCTGGGAACCTCGGATCGACATCGTGCATCTGGACGCATCGCACGAGCAGGAAGCCGAGGGCGTCCTGATGATTGAACTCGAGTATCGCGCAAAGCTGACTCTGCACACTGACCGGCTCCATTTCGGGCTCAGTCTTTCGGGAGAGCCACTGGCGTGAGTCTGCCGTCTCCAAATCTCGACGACCGCACTTTCGAACAGCTCATTAAAGAGTGTCAGGACCGGCTGACCCGTTATTGTCCTGAGTGGACGGACCGAACACCGGGGGATCCCGGCATGGTGCTCCTGGAACTCTTCGCGTTTCTAACGGAGACAATGATATACAGGCTGAATCGGCTTCCCGACAAAGCCTACATAGAGTTCCTTCGTCTTCTGGGCGTACGACTGGAACCTCCGGCCGCCGCAGTAGTCGATATAAGCTTCGAGCGTAGTCGCGATCTGGAGAGTTCACTGGAAATACCGGCGGGTACTCGAGTGTCGCTGGCAAGAACGAGCGGATCGACCGAGGCCGTTATCTTCACTACCGATGCCGCGGCGGTGCTCGCTTCCGGGGAGCGCTCGAAGTCCATTGAGGCCCACCATTGTGAGCGTATCGAGGGGGAGCCTGCAGGCATCGCAACAGGACTGCCGGGACTCAGCGTGACAGTGGCGCGGCCGCCGATTATCGCGCCGACTGGTGGCGACCTCGACCTGGTGGTGGGGGTAGAAACTCAGCATGGAGAATACGACGAGCGCGCGCGCGCACGGGTTCACGACGGCAAACAGTTTCGGATCTGGCGTGAAGTAGATGATCTGGTGAATCTCGGTGAAGACCGGTTTGTTTATATTTGCGATCGAATGACCGGGCTCATAACGTTCGCGCCCGCGGTGCGCATGACCGTCGCCGATGGCCATCTTGCCGAGGCGCCATCTGCGCTCGGTGAAGTGCCTCCTGCCGGAAGAGAAATCCGGGTATGGTACAAGCGCGGCGGCGGCCCGGAAGGTAACGTTGCAGCGAACATGAAATGGACGCTGAAGGATGCCATTCCGGGGGTCAGTGTTTCGAACCCGGCGGCTGCCGCGGGCGGGCGAGCCGCGGAAACACTGGAGAATGCGCTCGCGCGTGGTCCGCAGGAAATCCATTCTCTTAAGCGTGCGGTTACGGCTCGCGATTTTGAACTGATCGCCGAGGGCGTTTCCGGATCAGTGGCTCGCGCGAGAGCAATCACAATGGCGCAGTACTGGAAATACGCATCGCCAGGGACGGTCAGAGTTTTGCTTGTCCCTGAGTTGCCCGCCGAAGAAAAAGAATCGGGCAATGTCACAGTCGAAAAATTGAAGGAATTTGAGTCGGAAGCGGCGCTCCGGAAAGTGCAGGAAGCCCTGGATGAGAGGCGGCCGCTCGCTACGATCTGCTGCGTGGACTGGGTCCGCTGTAAAACCGCTCGAGTTACAGCCCGCGTGATTGCATGGCGTCAGGAAGACGCAGCAGCCCTTCGTGAGCGCGTGATTCTCAAGCTCAGGATGATGATCAGCCCGTTGCCAACCGCCGTGCAAAAAGAGGGTTGGCGCTTCGGAGAGGCTTTGCGCGCGTTCCACGTTTTTGACAGTATCGGGAGCGAGCCGGGTGTGAGTTATGTGGATCGCGTGCGCCTTTGGGTTGATGAGGTCCCAGAGAAAGATATAACGTGCCTGGCGGCGGATCCATTTCACGAACAGGTCTGGTACGCGGGTTCAGGTTCGGTTCTCTTCCGAACCGAGAACGACACGGACTGCTGGGAACCGATCGCACGATTCACAGACCAGCGACTCCGCCTGGTTGTGGTCCACCGCGAATCGCCAGGGATGATAGCAGTAATTGCAAGATACCCGGGGCCGACCCCGGACTTTGGCATCCACATATCAAGAGATTGCGGAGAGACGTGGGAACTGAAGGCCAGAGTGGCGTTCAAAGTTCGATCGGCCGACTGGATCGGCCGCGGTAATATTCCGGCGTTGCTGCTTGCGTCGGACGCAGGGCTGTATGAGCTTTCGACGGGCCCGGACGCCACACCGGTACAGATCGCGGTGGATGCCTCGAACAAAGAGAACGGATTTTACGCGGTTGCCGTATCGAGAAACCTGCAGAACAAGATCAAGGTGGCGGTGGCAGCGCAGAGCAATGGCGGGGTGTTTCTCTCCGATGAGGAGGGTCGCCCTGGAACCTTCCGGCAGATTGGACTCAAGGGTGAAGACGCCAGAACACTGGCGGTTCACCAGGTAGGCGTAAGAACATTTCTATGGGCAGGAACTGCTTCGACCGGTGGGGACGAGGGTACAGGATTCTGCTGGCGATGGGAACTTACCGGACCGGGCGATCCCCCGGACGGTTGGGCGGGCCTGAAAAAAGGCTGGAGAGCGGGAACCTGCTTCGGACTCGCATTTCAGGGTTCAATGGCATTTGCCGCGACACACCATGGTGGCGCGATGCGTCTTGACACCACTCACGTGGACGCCGGTTGGCAGCCATCCGCCATCGCCGGGGGACTGCCGGTGAATGAAGGCGGCGTTCTTCAGCGGCTGTGTGCGATAGCTGCCGCTCCTTCAGGTAACCTGTTGCTGGCCGGCGGTCCATCGGGAGTATTTGCAAGCTCCGATCAGGCGTCGAGTTTCACCAATGTGTCCCTCCGGGCGTTTACCGAAGCGGTGACAATCCCCCCAACATGGCTGTTCTGCTCGGGGGCCCACGAAATTGAGGTGATCAGCGAAGATGAAGCTAACTGAAATACTTCCTTTACTCCCCGAGGTGTTTCAAAGGGGGTCTCTGCCGGGCAGCCCACTGCTGGCCCTTCTGCAGACGATGGAAGACATGCATGCTCCCTCCGAGCAGATCATTGGGAATATCGAACGAGTTTTCTCTGCGCGGCATACTTCTGAAGCGTTCCTGTTCTTCCTCGCTCGTTGGGTAGATCTGGACCGTTTGATCGAGCCGGAAAAAAGAAGCCTGCGCCAGCAACTGCCGGAGTTTCCTCCGGGGACCGGCCATCTTCGGGAACTGATTGCGTCCGCGGCCTATCTTTCCAGATGGCGAGGCACGCGGAAAGGATTATGCCTTTTCCTGGAGACTGCAACGGGCATCCCGGGCTTCCAGATTGATGAAGGCCCGGCGGACGAACATGGAATTCCCCGCCCGTTCCATATCAGAGTAAACGCGCCGGCAAGCGCCGCTGGCTATCGCACGATGATTGAGCGAATCATAAATTCTGAGAAGCCTGCCTATGTTACGACTGAAGCAGTAATTTTTCGGTAAAATACTTTGAACGAGAAGGAAGTAACTGGGAGAATGGCTATGCCGAAGCGAACTTTTTCTATAACCAGACCGCAGGATTCCGTCGCACTCGATGCACTCGGGCACGCGAAGGTGCCATTTACAATTACCAACGAAACGGACCGGCCAATCAGGTCCAAGTTCCTTATAAGACCTCAAAATCCCGCAGATGCCGGCATGCTGCAAGTGGAAGGCGGGCCGGAACGCAACTTTAAGCCCCGCGACACTCAGAGTATAAATGTGTTAGTTGCCGCTTCGCAAACCGCAGCCGCGGGACAGCGCAATTTTTACCTCACGGCCGTGGACGTCGAAGCTCCGGATGACAACTTTGAGGACAGCCAGAGCGTTTCATTCAGCTATGCCAAAGGCACACCAACGAAATTTCCGTGGTGGATAGTCATTGCTGCGGCCGTGCTGATAGCCGCTGGGGTCGGCGGCTGGTACATCTTCTCGGGTGGAGGAATTACCATCGCGGACTATACCGGCCAGAAGTTTGACGATGTCAGTACTCAACTGAAGAGTGATGGATTACAGGTACAAAAGGGGGACGAGATCAACGATCCCACCAAACCCGCCGGGATAATCACCACTCAATCGCTTGCGAAAGGCGCCCAGGCAAAGAAGGGGGACGTCATCGCATTTGTAGTTACGGCGCAAACGCTGAAGGTTCCACGCGTAAAGGGCGAGACAATCGACGAAGCCAAGTCAACGCTTTCAAACGCGGGCTTTGTCATAGACAAAGCCGTTAAGACTGTAAATCAGACGACCAATGATTCCGGTGGAGTAGGCAGGGTTACCTCACAGACGCCGGATCCTGATTCGAATGCAAATGCTGCGGAACCTGCCAGCGGTCCCATCACTCTCACAGTTGGCGTCGCTCCCGACCAGGCAAGCGTCCCGAATCTTCTCGGGCACGCCCGCTGTGATGCTACGAGCACCTTAAGCAAGGCGGGCTTCAACCCGTCCGTGCAATACAATGCGTTTGCACCGGGAGCCAACGATACCGTTGTAACCCAGGCGCCCCCGGCCGGAAATGCGCCTAAGGGCAGCACGGTAGCACTCGTTATTACGGACAATAGTCACCCGCTGTGCTACATCTTTATCGGCCCGATCGTAATGCAGCAACTGCAGGTAGCAAAACCGGCAACAGTAAAGGGTACTCTGCCCAAGTAGACTCCATCGAGAAGACCGCTCACGGGATAATGAATACCTGCTCATCCGTATTGGAGGCGTGAGCAAAAAGATTGTAGGTCATTAGCAGGGCCAGCGCTCCAAGTATGTGCCACGCTGCGTGCGCCTGCAGCGGCGAGTCCGGATAGCAGAGTGCCTTTCCGCAACCGTCGGTGAGGCGCACAGCGATGCCGAAAAGCGATGGCGCGACTATGTATGTTGCATACTGAACTTTCTGGGAACCCTGGAACGGCTGCTTGCCGAAGAGACCACCTGCGTGAATACCGGGCAACAGCTTAATGATCAGCCGCGTGAACCAGCCGTCGAAGAGGAGAATGTCCGCCACTGGAATCAGCAGGATGCCAATAAGCACTCCGGCAACGATGTCCGAATTCAAGGGGAGATGGCCATTGTATTTGAGGATTGCACCCACCAGACCGATGAACGGCGTCACGCCTGCAAGAATAGCGACAGGAACCGGTGTCAGAGTTTCCTTTGAGTACATCACGCCCAGGGAGTTAATGCCGTAAATGATCGCGGACAGCAGCAGGCCGTAGATCCATGCGACATCAAAAGCCTGAGCCAGCGGCCGCAGCGTGGCGTGATACCAGCCGCTGAACAGGAACATCAGACATAGATTCGCGCCCACCGAGATACCCAGCAAGCCCGGCCGGCGGTAAAGTATGAAAAGGCCCGCGGCCAGATATCCGAAATTGGACCAGGTGTTCTCAAATTCCACGAACATCTTATGGGGGCTGGGGGCTTCGCACTGGTCTGAACGCATCTGGGTGAGGCACATTTGTCGCATGCGAATCTGGCAATCCTGGCATTCGTCCGAATTCAGGTCTCTTACGCTGACATTGGGGTTATCGAGAGGAATGCTCCAGGCGTTATTCCGGAAAGGGGTGTAATCGGAACACCCGTTTTCCTTGGGGCAGGTCGGATTTGGCCCGGGGGGATCTCTCTTGATGGATGGCGGCTTGAAGAATGAAACGACCAGCGCCAATCCGAATATGACCCCGAGGTTAATCAGGGCCCATAGCCACCAGTTGGGATTCCTCTGTCCGTTCACGCGAAGCGCCTCCGGGTTCCGGACAGTATATCCTGCTTGCAACCAATCAGTCAAAGTATTAACTTGAGGGTCATAGAGAGAAATGAAAATCGCAATTCTTATCCTGGTTCTGATTGTTGTAGTCTTCGTTGTCGCGACTGTAGCCGGCAATCATGATCAAGGCGCCGACTTGTCGAAGCCAGCGTGGATCACCAGCCTGAGCGGCAGCCTGGAACGTAAGGTGGCGGCCAGTGATATTACGGCTCCCTGCTTTCAACCGGCCCTGAAGGAGTTCAAAGTAGTGGCTCCTGCGGGGTGCATGGCGACTATCGGAGTGGCGAAGGATAAGTACCGTAAGCTGGTCCTGGAACCACTGGGGACCGGTGTTATGGCGCTGCATTACCAGGCTCCCGCCGATGACGGATCATCCCTTGGCACTCAGGATTCCACGCTCTCTTCCAGCCAGAATGCGTCTGATCAGAGCAAGTCCCTGGTAATCTTGAGCTCCGGTGGCCAGTTGCGATTGACATGCAGCATTGGAGGTCAATGCGTGGCAATCCTCCAGTAGATGTTGGGCGCGATCGTAGTCAGCTGGTCTTGAGGGCGCGGCCCAGCCGCAGCGATTTGAAAACCGCTATAATCGCGCCGATCAGGAAAAATAAAGACAGCACGAAAGCCACGACAGCGTTCACGATACCGCCGATCGCGTCCGTTATACTCGCGAGGAAGCCGGGCACGATTCCAAGCAGAAGAGTCGCAACCACGTTTAGCAGGAGTGACAGAACGATCATAAGAACCAGGCCCTTGTTCTGCAGAAACCGCTGATGCGCCAGAATCAGCAGTACGGCAAACGCCAGCTTCAGGAACATCAGCAGAGAAAGCACGGCACGCGCGGAGTCGCGATCGAAGCCCCCATAGATCGCAAGATAAGCTATGGTCCCAAAAGGCGCCGCGAACAGGAGCGTGATCATGATGATCAGGGCGGCAAGCGAGATGAAGATCCGGGCGAAGGCCAGGATCAATACCAGGATCGAGACGATCAGCGTCACCACGCCCTGGACCCTGCCTTCAATTCCTTCCGGCAAGACCAGGGCGAGGGCCATCAGTACGATCGAATACAGAAGCAGGCCATCAGTCATCAGCATGTACGGGATGTCGAAGCCTGGCGGCTTTCCGTTGCTGTTACGAATCGCCTGCATCCGGCTGTTCACTTCGGCGGCAGGCGGGCGAATGTCTGCTGGAAGTTTTGTGGCGAGACTGGCAGCCGCGCTGGCGCCCGTCGCGGCTGCGCCTCCGAGTTTTTGCAAAAGTGTGTTGGAACCGAGTTCCAGCAGCACGGTCAGCACCATGCAGAAACAGGCAATCAGAAAAAAGGGCGTGCGCAATTCGCCAGATGCCACATTGACCTTTCAGATCTTAATCAGAGTATCGGTTTGGGTGGCGCAAAGACAAGAGCCAATCGGTCCAGGCATTATCCAGGCACGATTTATTGTGTCGCGTAAGCCCAGAGTTCAAAGAGCGTGGCCTGGTAAATCCAACCAAAGAACCCCCGCACGGCCGAATTGCCCGCCGGGCGCAGGTAAGGCGTTTCCCGTACGTTAGTGAGCCACAATACCAATCCCAATGTTCCTGTCCAAAGCAACTGTATGATTGAGTTCACTACGTAGTTCGCCCCGAACAGGATCAGGTAGGCTGGGCCAAGCAAGCGCGCCTGAAACAGGTGCACTCTCTCATGGGCTCCGGTTCCTCCGAGATTCACGGTTCCAAGCGTTTGAAGTACATCAGTGCCGAAGCCGCTGCTGCCGCGTGGGGCATAGACGATCCATCCCTGATCCTCGCTCTGTTCGACAGACGGCGAGCCAAAGAATGGATAAATCAGATTTCCCACTACGAAGCCGAACAGAGTGTTCGGCAGGCTCCAGGTAAGATCGATCGCGAGTTCGAGCCAGCCAGCCGGCCCTGACAAATCGTAGATTCCAAGAATGCCGGCCATTAGTCCGTAACACAACTGTCCGGCTAATGATGACGTGGCGGCTGGCAAGTCACATTCTTGCTGAT
>ODAK010004766.1_pt1 | contig 13869 bp, 11 predicted proteins | sample 1539591 | NCBI WGS metagenome assembly ODAK01 (sample SAMEA3539303, study PRJEB22396) | soil metagenome | biome: tundra; feature: field; material: soil | place: USA | collected 2010-05 | depth 0.15 m | reverse complement strand
GGAGCATCCCTCGCCGGTACACCGGGGCCCCGGCGATCGCGGCGCGAAACGCCTCGGTCTGCTGGGCCATCTCCCACATCGGCTGAAGCTCGCGCGGTGGCCCGGGTAGCACCACGACAGTCGGCCGCGAGCCTTCATGCGGCGGCACAACGAGGCCCGGCGCCGTCCCGAGCGGCTCGAGCACAGTCGCGCCCTCGGGGATCATTGCCTGCTTGCGGTTCGAGACCCGGATCGCCTCCCGGTCCAGGTTTGGCCAGCGGCGCATCAAGCCGCTGAGAATCTGCTCGATCCGCTCCTCCAACGCCGGGTCGAGCACGAGGCCGCGTCCGGAGAAGCGCGCAACGACCTCGGCAGTGAGATCGTCCGCCGTCGGACCGAGACCACCGCTAGTGACGATCAGCGCGATTCCCTCTGCGGACATGAACCGCAGCGCGGTCAGAAGGTCGTCGGGGCGGTCGCCGACGATCTGGATCATCTCCGCGTCGACTCCGATCTCCAGCAGCCGCTCTGACAACCACGGCCCGTTGCGGTCGGAGATGATGCCCGTGAGGACCTCGGTGCCGGTGATCAGGATGCCGGCGCGCGGCCGCCCCCCGGCTCCGGGATCGTGGCTGCGTTCCCCGATCGCGCTCATGGGCAGGTAGGCGCCTGCGACAGCGGGATGTGCGAGACCCCAGTCGGGGTGATCAGCAGGCGGATCGCGCTCGCCGACGGCGCCACCCGCACGGTCTTGCCGTTGACCTTCATCTGCACCGATGCGTTGCCGAGCGTCAGCAGCAGCTTCGGCGCCGTCTCGGTCGGGACCGTCTGCCCGGTGGCGAAGGTGCGCTCGTTGATCAGCTTGGCGCCGCTTCCGTTGACCAGGCACGCATACACGGTCCCGGTCGGCACGAGCTCCAGCGTCGCACTCGTCGGCACCGCGGCGGCGGTTGTGGTGGCCGACCGGGGCAGCACGCGGTGATGGGACGGGTGCCGGGCTTGCTTGTGGGCGCTCGAGGAAGGCGGGTTCGAGCCCTGCGTCGCGCTACCCACCACGTACAGGATCACCACGACCACGACGATCGCGATCCCGACCGGTGCCCAGGAGGGCATTCGCGGGCCGCGGGGCCGGCGATCGCGCTCGCGCGCGGGGATCGACCCGATCGGTCGCACCTCGTGCTCGGTGGGATCCTCGTAGCGGCGCTTGAATTCGTCGGTCAACATTCGCGAGTCGAGCCCGAGGTAATCGCCATACGTGCGCAGGAAGCTCTTGGCGTAGATCGGGCCCGGAAGCAGGTCCCATTCCTCGTTCTCGATCGCGCGCAGGTACTTGGCGCGGATCTTCGTCTGCGCCTCCACCTCGCTGATGTCGATGCGATCGCGCATTCGCGCTTCACGCAGGGTCGATCCGATGTCAGCCATGGCCGCCAAGGCTACCGGCGTACTGATTAAAGAAAGGCCGCTGCGCGGTTCGACAAATGGCCGTGCCGACGGCCGCTTTTCAAATCTGGCCGCTGTCGTCCGGGACGTGGACGTGCGCAGGTGCGACCGGCCCGTCGGCTTCGGCTAGATGCGAGAGGATCCGCGGCACGTCGCCCTCGGCGATCAGCACCTGGCGTGGCTTTGAACCCTCGTAACCGGAGATGATCCCGCGCCGCTCGAGCATGTCGATCAGCCGCCCCGCGCGCGTGTAGCCGAGGCGCAGGCGGCGCTGCAGCATCGAGGTCGAGGCGGTGCCCATCTGGGCCACCAACGCGATCGCCTCCTCGAGCAGCGGGTCCTCGTCGCGGTGGAACTCCTCAGCCGAAGCTGCCGAGTCCTGTTCGCTCTCCACCTCCTCGAGCAGCTCTTCGTGGAACTCGGGCTCGCCCTGCTTGCGCCAGGCGTCTGTGAGGTCGGCGATCTGCGCCTCGTCGATGTAGGCGCCCTGGATCCGCTGGAGCTTGCCGGCGCCGACCGGCGAGAACAGCATGTCGCCCTGGCCCAGCAGCGACTCGGCGCCATTCTGATCGAGGATCACACGTGAGTCGGTCTGGCTCGAGACCGAGAACGCGATCCGCGAGGGAACGTTGGCCTTGATCATTCCCGTGATCACGTCTACGCGCGGTGACTGGGTGGCGAGCACGAGATGGATTCCCACCGCGCGCGCCTTCTGCGCCAGGCGGATGATCGAATCCTCGACGTCGGCCGGCGCGACCATCATCAGGTCCGCGAGCTCATCGATCACGCACAGGATGTAGGGAAGCTCCGGCTCGCCACGGCGCCGGCGCACACGGTTGAGCTCGGGCAGCGAGCGGGTCCGTGCCAGCGACATGATCCCGTAGCGCTGCTCCATCTCCTTGACCAGGTTCTGGAGCGCGTTGGCGGCCATCCGAGGACTCGTGATCACCGGTGTGAGCAGATGCGGGATCGACTCGTAGTGGTTGAGCTCGACCTGCTTGGGATCTACCAGCACGAGCCGGACCTCGTGCGGCGTGGCGCGCAGCAGGATGCTCGACAGCATCGCGTTGACGCACGCCGACTTGCCCGCGCCGGTGGTGCCCGCCACGAGCAGGTGAGGCATCTTCGCCAGGTCCGCTCCGATCGCGCGGCCGCCGATGTCCTTCCCCAGCCATACCGTCAACGGAGACCAGTCCGAGGGTGGGGCCTGGAAGACGTCCCCGAGGTGCACGATCCGCCTGCGGGCGTTGGGCACCTCGACACCGACCGCGTGCTTGCCCGGGATCGGGGCCAGGATCCGGATGTCGGTGGCGGCCAGCGCGTAGGCAAGGTCGTCCTTGAGCTGGGCGACCTTGGCGACCTTCGTGCCAGGCGCTAGGCGGAGCTCATAGCGCGTGATGTGCGGGCCGGTGACCCGCCCGATCACCTTCGCCTCGATCGCGAAGTGCCCGAGCGTCTCGATCAGCGTCCTTGCGACCTGCTCCTGCCCGGCAGTGTCGGGCTTTGCCGCCTCGCCGGTCGAGCGCACCAGGAAACGCGCGGCAGGCACACGCCAAACGAAGTCGGGATCGTCGGTGACGCTCGCGCGGTAGCGCCCCTGCGGGGTGAGGTCTTCGGGCTCGACTGGCGGGTCCACGCGCGGGGGCTCCAGGTGAAGCTGTCCGTCGGGCTCGGCGGGTTGGTCCTCAGCGTCGGGCTCGGGTTCGAAGTCGATCTCGGGTGCATCGGCGAACTCGATCGGCGGTGCCTCGACGTGGGTCGCGCGGACCACCAGCTCGGAGGTGTCGGGGTCGGGCGGGAGCAGCAGCTCAGGCGCTGCAAATCCGGCGGCCGCACTTCCGGCTGCGGTCACCGGCCTGCGCGACACGGTCGCGGCGAGTTCCTCGGTCGAGCGCTTGATCGCCCGGCCGGTGCCGGCGACACCCGACCCGGTCACGCGAATCGCCCCCGCCACGCCCGCGCCGGTCACGAGGATCACGCCGGCGATGAACAGGAACGCCGCGAGGATGTGCGCGCCGAGCGTCGAGAGCAGATGCGAGGCGACCCACAGCTCGGCCTGCCCGATCACGCCGCCTCGCGCCTCGAACGCCTCGGGGCGCCAGTAGGCGTGACCGTGGGCGACGCCGGGTCCGAGCCCGAGCGTCCCGCCCGCCAGCGCCAGCGTCAGCGCCGCCGTCAGGCACACCGCGCCCGTGCGCATCGGGCGCGTGGGCGGTCGCAGCTCGCGCATCAACAGCAGCGCGCCGCCGAGGACGAGCGCAATCGGGACCCCGTAGCCGAGCGCGCCGAACAGGAACCTCGCAGCCCTGACCGCCCCGTCGCCGAGTGTCCCGCCCGACCAATGCAGGTAGGCGACGCCGGCGAGAAAGATCCCGATTGCGATCAGCGCCAGCGCGATCACGTCGACGTGATGGGGCTCGAGCTGCGGGCGCCTCAGGCGGTGCGAAATGCGGGCACCGAGCGTCGATCGCTTGGCGCGCCGGGGCGGCGGCTTCTTTCGCTTGCGCGCGGGCATCTCCGGGTTGAGGGCTTCGACGGCCACGCACGGGCTCCTTCCGTCCCTACTATCTGGCGCGATGGCTGAATACGAGCGCTCCCCGCGGGTACTGGTGGTCGAGGACGACGAGGCGATCGCCCAGGTCCTCCAGCGCTCGCTGCGGCTGGAGGGATACGACGTCAAGATCGCGGCCGACGGGATCAGCGCGCTCGATGAGGCGCACGCCTTCCTCCCGGATCTGATCGTCCTCGACCTGGGGCTCCCGCGAATGGACGGGATCGAGGTCGCCAAGCGCCTGCGCGAGACCGACGACGTCCCGATCCTCGTTCTGACCGCACGTGACGCGGTGGAGGCTCGCGTCGAAGGGCTCGACGCCGGAGCCGACGACTACCTTGTCAAGCCGTTTGAGCGCCAGGAGCTGCTGGCGCGGCTGCGGGCGCTGCTCAGGCGCCGGCCGCCGCGGGGCCAGGCGGCGCTGGCCGTCGGCGACCTGCGTCTTAACCCCGACACGCACGAAGTGACGCGCTCGGAACGTCAGATCGATTTAACTCAGCGAGAGTTTGAGCTGCTGGAATACCTGATGCGCAACGAGCGGATCGTGATCTCCCGCCAGCGTCTGCTTGACGAGGTGTGGGGTTACGACCCGTTTTCGATGACGAACACGATCGAGGTGTTCGTATCCAACCTGCGAAGGAAGCTTGAAGCGGATGGCGAGCCTCGGCTCCTACATACGATCCGCGGCGCGGGCTACGTTCTCCGCGTATAGGTCGGTCCCGCTTCGCTGGCGACTGGCCGGCGGCTCAGCGGCGCTGACCTTCGTGATCCTCGCGGCCTTCGCCGTGGTCGTCGGCGTGCTGACGACCAACCAGCTGCGCAGCCAGTTCACAAACCAGGTGCACTCGGCGTCCGATCAGCTCGGCCGCCAGCTGCACCTGACCTGGAGCATTCCCGAACAGCTGCTGCCGTGCAGCACGATCACCCTCAGCGAGTACGTGAGCGCCGAGCGCGCACAGATCCGGATCTTCAACGACGCCGGAGGCCTGCTGTGCACCCAGGATTCGGTGAAGATCAAGGGCGGCAAGCCGCTGCCGGCTACGCCACTGTTCCCGCCACCGTCGCGCCCGGGGACCTTTCAGGAGCTTGGGTACATGGCGGTCGCCCACGAGCAGAAGGTCAAGCCGGTCGGCGAAGCGTGGGTGCTCTATGCCCAGCCGCTCTCAGACCTCGACCACACGCTCAATCGGGTGCAGTTGTTCCTGCTGCTCGGCGTCCTCGGCGGGACGGTGTTCGCGCTGCTCGCCGGGCTGGCGACCGCGCAGCGCGCGATTCGCCCGATCGTCGAGCTGACCGAGGCCGCCCGCGAGATCGAGCGCACGCGCGACCCGAGCCGCCACGTGCCGCTGCCCCAGGCCGAGGACGAGGTGGCGGAGCTTGCGCGCACGCTCGAGGGGATGCTCCAGGGCCTAGACGCCGCCCGCAGCGGCACCGAGGCGGTGCTAAACCGCCAGCGGGAATTCGTGGCAGACGCTTCACACGAGCTCCGTACGCCGCTCACCAGCGTGCTCGCAAGCCTCGAGCTGCTCGCTGAGGAGCTCGACGGCGAGCAGGCCGAGACGGCTCAGGCGGCGCTGCGCTCGGCCAGGCGGATGCGAAGGCTGGTCGGCGACCTGCTGCTGCTGGCGCGCGCGGACGCCAAGCGCCCCCAGCCCCACCAGCCGACCGAGCTCGACGAGGTCGTGATGGAGGCGGCATCGGAAATCGGGGCATTGGCCGAGGGCCAGGACTTGTCGATCGACGCCGAGCCGGTGGTGGTCTCGGGTGCGCGCGACGATCTGCACCGGATGGTGCTCAACCTGATCGAGAACGCGGTCAAGCACACCCCCGCGGGGACGCACATCAGCGTCTCCACGGCGGTCGCTGATGGCGAAGCGGTCCTCGTCGTCGAGGATGACGGGCCCGGGGTGCCCCCCGAGCTGGAAGAGCGCGTGTTCGAGCGGTTCGTGCGCGCCGGGCGTGACGGCGGGCGAGGCGCGGGCTTGGGGCTGTCAATCGTGCGGGCGGTCGCCGAGTCCCACGGTGGGTCGGTGACGCTCGAGCGCCCCCCCGAAAGCGCCGGCGCGCGGTTTGTCGTCCGGCTGCCCGCGGAGGGCTCGTCAGCGAACGGCGATGCGCAGAGCGATCAAACTTCGACGACCACCGGCAGCACCATCGGGCGGCGCCGCAGCCGGTCGTAGACGAACGCCGCCAGGTCATCGTGGAGCTCCTGCTGGAGCAGATCGATTTCCCTGATCCCGTCTGTGACGGCGCGCGTCAGCGACTTCTCGACCGCCTCCCTGATGTCATCGACGAGCCCGTCGGCCTGTTCGATGAATGGGACGCCTCGGAAGATGACCTCCGGCGCGACCACCGATTCCCCGGACTGCTCGGAGATCGTCGCCACGACGATGAAGATGCCGTCGTCGGAGAGCATTCGGCGGTCGCGCAGCGCGACGTCGGCGGGATCGCCGATATCGACTCCGTCGACGAAGATCATCCCGGCCTGCTCGAGATTGCCGAAGCGGGCGCCGCGCTCGTCGATCTCCAGTGGCAGCCCGTTCTCGCCCTCGAACACGGAGTCCGGATCGATCCCCACGGCCTCGGCCAGCTGCGCGTGGAGATGCAGGCGCTTGTGGTCGCCGTGGGCGGGCATCACGTACTGCGGCTTGACCAGGTTGAGCATCAGCTTGAGCTCCTCGACGTATCCGTGCCCCGAGGCGTGGATCGGCGCGTCCTGGGGGGTGATCACGTCGCAGCCAATGTGGTAGAGACGGTCGATCGTCTCGTTCACCGCCCGCTCGTTGCCTGGGATCGGGGTCGCCGAGAAGACGACCGTGTCGCCGCGCCGGAGCTTGATCATGCGGTGGTCGTTGTGCGCCATCCGCCTCAGCGCCGACAGCGGCTCCCCCTGCGAGCCGGTCGATACGACCACGACGCGCTCATCGGGCCAGTCCTCGACCTCCTGCGGCTGGATCAGGATCCCCTCGGGGAAGTCGATGTGGCCGAGCGAGCGCCCGATGTTGACGTTCTTGCGCATCGAGCGGCCAACCAGCGCAACCTTCCGGTCCAGCGCACCGGCGGCGTCGATCACCTGCTGGACGCGGTGGATGTTCGACGCAAAGCTGGTCACGATGATCCGGCCCTCTGCGCGGCTAAACACCTCTTGCAGGTGGCGGCCGACGCCGCTTTCGGACGGCGAGAAGCCGGGACGATCGGCGTTGGTCGAATCGCCGCACAACAGCAGCAGGCCTTCGCTGCCGAGCTCGGCGAGCCTTGATACGTCCGCAGGGAGTCCGTCGACGGGCGTCTGGTCGAACTTGTAGTCACCCGTCACCAGCACCCGGCCGAGCTCGGTCCCGATCACGACGGCGCAGGAGTCGGGAATCGAATGCGTCATGTGCACCAGCTCGATCGTAAACGGCCCCAGCTCCAGCTCGTCCCCCGGGAGCATGTCCTCGAGCTGAGCCTCGCGCAGGCGATGCTCGTCGAGCTTCGAACGCGCCATCGCGATCGTCAGCCGCCCGCCGTAGACGGGGGGCTGCTGGCCAAGCTCGCGCAGCACCCATGGGAGTGCGCCGAGGTGATCCTCATGGCCGTGGGTGATCACGATCGCCTCGATGTCCTCCACGCGCTCGCGCAGATAGCTGAAGTCGGGAAGCACGAGGTCGATCCCGAGCATGTCCGTGGTCGGGAACCGCAGCCCCGTGTCGACGACGACGATCCGCCCCTCGTACTCGACGACCATCATGTTCTTGCCGATCTCCCCAAGGCCGCCGAGCGGCAGGACGCGTAGCTTGCTGCTCACGCGGCCTCCGCTCGGCGTCCAGCCTCGCCATGGCCGGAGGCCGCGTGAGTCATCGGGCCGCCTGGGCGGTCTGAAGCAGGCCGTGGCGTTCGAGCATCGTGCGCACCACGGTGGTCTCTTGCTCGTCGAGCTCGACGTACGGAAGCCGTGGCGGGCCGACCTCGAGGCCGATCAGGTTGAGCGCGGCCTTCGTCGAGCAGGCCAACGGCGCGACGGCCAAGTCACCGTAGACGTCCTGGAGGCTCGCGTCGATCTCCCTGCGCCGCTCTGGCTGATCGACCATCCGCCGCATCTCCTCGCCGAACAGGTGGCTCGCGACGAGGATTCCTCCGGGCTCGCCGAGGTCGAGCACGTCGGCGAGCATCTCGTCGTTGCCCGCGTAGATCTGAAGGCCGTCGATCTTCTCGAGGTTGGCCGGGTTGGACTGCTTTACCCCGACGATGTTCTCGAGCTGGGCGAGCTCCGCGAGCAAGTCGTTGGGCATGTCGAACGCGGTCCGCTGGGGGATGTTGTACAGCAGGATCGGGCGGTCGGTGGCGCGGTTGATCTCCTCGTAGTGGCGCACGATCCCGCGACGGCTCGGCTTGTTGTAGTACGGGTTCACGGACAGGAGCGCATCCGCCCCCAGCTCAGTCGCGCGTTCGGTCAGCGCGACAGCATGGCGCGTGTCATTGGACCCGACGCCGGCGATCACCGTGCAGCGCTCTCCCATCTCTGCAACGGCGAGGGCGATCATCCCCAACTGCTCCTCGTCGGTCAGCGTCGCGGCCTCGCCGGTCGTCCCGCAGACGACCAACCCGTCGCACCCGTGAGTCACCAGGTGGTTCATCAGCCGCACGGCCGCGTCCTCGTCGACTGCTCCCCGAGCGTCGAAGGGCGTGACCATCGGGGTCAGGATTGCGCCGAGCTCCGCAGACATCGGCGGTGATTATCGCAGGGCACGACGGCTCGCAGAGATGCGACACACCCAGCAAGCGACATCGCCCGCCACGGCTCGCCGCGTCGCGTTAGTCGATAACTTCAGTGCGGATGAGTCTCCGGGACGTGCACGCCCGTCGCGCGGAGCGGGAGCGGGAGCGGGAGCGCAGGATGCGCGCACGTCGCCGGCGGGCCGGGGCGCTCGGCGCAGTCGTCGCGATCACAGCCGGGGTGGCGATCGCTTCCAGCGGCGGGAGCTCGAACTCGCCCAATCCCAAGGGCACCGCCGCGAGCGGATCCTCTGTGCGGGCGGGAAAGCACGGCGGCGCGCACCGGAGCGCCGCGCGGGTCGGGGTGAGCTCGGCGGCCAGCTCAGCGGCGAGGGGAACCGGGACTCCGGGTAACGCCACCGTCCCGATCCTGATGTACCACGTGATCAATCCCCCGCCGGCGGGAGCGCCGTTCCCCGGCCTGTACGTGCCCGCCGGCGAGTTCGCTGCCCAGATGGACGCACTCAAGGCCGCCGGCTGGCACGCGGTCACGATGGATCAGCTCAAGGCCAATTGGACCCGCGGCGTGCCGCTCGGACCGGGCAAGCCGATCGTGATCACGTTCGACAACGGCTACACCTCGCAGTTCACCAACGCGCTGCCGGTGCTCAAGCAACTCGGCTGGGCCGGGGTCGAGAACATCCAGCTGCTCGGCCTGCCCCCGACCGAGGGCGGGCTGACCGACGCCCAGGTGCGTGGCCTGGTCGCCGCCGGCTGGGAGCTCGACACGCAGGGCATGAGCCACGCCGACCTGATCACGCTCGACGCCAGCGGCCTGCAGTATCAGATCGCCCATGCCCGCCAGCTCCTGCGCAGCCGCTATGGCGTCGCGGTCAACTGGTTCTGCTACCCGTCCGGGCACTACGACTCGACCGTGATCGGGGCAGTCCGCGCGGCCGGGTTCGTCGGCTCGACCACGGTTGTGCCGGGGTGGGCAAGCCGCGCCGATGACCCCTACCGCCTCCCGCGGCTGCGGGTGCTCGGGGGCACCAGCCCGTCGGCGCTGCTCCAGCAGATCGCCAACTACGAGAGCGCGGGAGCGCCGCCGGCGTCCTACGGGGGCGCGGGGACGGCTTAGCGCGATGACCCGGGGCATCGTCGCTCCGCCCTTCGCCCTCGCGGCAACGCTGCATCTCGGGGAATTCGTGCCCCCGCTGCTCGTCTGCGTCGTCTATCTGGCGCTCTACGGGAAACGCGCACGCACACTGGCCGGCGAGCGCCGTCCGGTTGCACGCTGGCGTGCGGTCTCGTTCGTAGCGGGCGTGCTTCTGATGACCGCGGTGCAGTTGCCGCCGGTCGACGACCTCGCCGACAAGTTGCTGGTCGCGCACATGGTCCAGCACCTCGTGATCGGGGACGTCGCGTCGCTGTTCATCGTGCTCGGCCTGACCGGGCCCGTGCTCCAGCCACTGCTGCAGATGCGCCCGACGCGTCCGCTCCGCCAGCTCGCCGGCCCGGTGGTCGCGCTCGGGCTGTGGGCGCTCGACCTGTACGCCTGGCACGTTCCGCTCTTCTACCAGCTAGCGATCAACCACGATCTGGTGCACGCGCTGGAGCATTCCTGCATGCTCTGGTTCGGTGTGCTTCTGTGGCTCGCCCTGATCGGCCCGCTCCCCAAGCCCCAATGGTTCACCGGCTGGGGGGGGCTCGGCTACATCGTGGTAGTTCGCTTAACCGGCGCGGTGCTTGCGAATGTCCTGATCTGGTCGCAGAGCGTCTTGTATCCCGTCTACCGCGCCCCGGACGCAGCGCGAGGCCTGAGTCCCCTGTCCGACCAGAACCTCGCCGGCGGGGTGATGATGGTCGAGGAGAGCATCCTCACCGTGCTGTTGCTCGGATGGCTCTTCTTTCGCTTCGCCAGGCAGGACGAGCAGCGCCAGGCGCTTGTCGACCTCGCCGCGCAGCGGGGAATCGCGCTTAGCGACGAGCGGGCCGCGCGAGCTGCCACGGCCGGCCGCGCGGAGGGGCTGCGCGAGCGGCTGCTCGCCGGCGCGCCGATAAACTCGGAGCCGGTCAGCGAACTAGGAGCGAACGATGGCGAGCCTGCTGGATCTGACAGTCCAGGGTGACGTAGCGACGATCACCGACGAGTCAAAGCTGCCGCGGATCAAGCTGATGGGTCCGCTGGAGCTCTACCGGCTGTGGGAGCGCCAGAGCTGGGCATCGCATCAGATCGACTTGACCCGGGACCGGAGCGATTGGGAGTCGCTCGCCGAAGCGGAGCGCGAATCGATGCTGTGGGGACTGTCGGCGTTCTTCGTCGGCGAGGAGCGAGTCACCAGCCAGTTCTCGGGCCTGGTGATGGCCGCCGAGGACAAGCACGAGGAGGCGTTCCTGCTCACACAACAGGTGGACGAGGCTCGGCACGCTCAGCACTTCAACCGCCTGTACGAAGAGGTGTTCGATTACCACGGTGGGTTCGAGGACCGTCTCCAGCGCGCACGCCAGGACCTCAACGACGATTACTTCACGCTGTTCGACGGCCACCTGGTCGATGCTCACCAGGCGCTGCTCGCCGACCCGAGCAGCGTCGAGCTGAAGGTCGACTTCATCACGATCTACCACATGGTGATCGAGGGGATGCTCGCGCTGACAGGGCAGCGCTTCCAGACCGAGCGAATCGAGCGCCGCGGGATCCTGCCCGGGCACCTGGAGGCGTTCAAGCGGATCGCCCAGGACGAGCACCGCCACGTTGCCTACGGGACCTGGTTCCTGCAGCAGAAGGCGCGCGACCCGCAGCTGGCCAAGCGCGTTCAGGACAAGCTCGCCGAGACGCTGCCGGCAGCCGCCGGCGTGCTCGTCCCGCCCGGGTACCAGCTCGGCGACGAGTACGAGTACCTCGGCTTCTCGAGTCAGGAGATGAACGAGTTCGCGTTCACGGCGCTGTCTCGGCGGCTGAAGGTGATCGGGATCGCTCTGCCCGCGGTCGCGGCCTGAGCTAAGGAGGACTCCGTGCAAGACCCAGCCATCAGCCCCGACGAAAGGGTCCGCGTGCTCGCAGACGGGACGCGGATTCCGCTGCTCGGCCTCGGGGTCTGGCAAGTGCCTGACGGCCCGGAGGCCGAGAACTCTGTGCGCTGGGCGCTCGAGCTTGGCTATTGCCACATCGACACCGCTCAGGCCTACGGCAACGAGGCGAGCGTCGGCCGGGCGCTGCGCGACAGCGGCGTGCCGCGCGAGCAGGTGTTCCTCACGACCAAGTTCTACCCGGCCCGCAAGGACCCCGCGGCCGAGGCCGCGCGCAGCCTCGAGCGCCTCGGCGTCGAGCAGGTCGATCTGTACATCATCCACTGGCCGCAGGGCGGTCCGACCTGGGCTTGGCCCGGGATGGAGCAGGCCCTCGAGCAGGGTTACGCGCGCTCGATCGGCGTTTCGAACTTCAGCGTGCGCGAGCTCGATGAGCTGTTGGCGATCGCCGGTACCCGCCCGGTCGTCAACCAGGTCCAGTTCAGCCCATTCGAGTACCGGCGGGGGTTGTTGGAGGCCTGCGAGGAGCGCCAGGTAGCGGTTGAGGCATACAGCCCGCTCGGGACCGGCCGCCATCTCCGCGACCCCGAGGTCGCCCGGATCGCCGAGCGCACGGGGCGCACGCCCGCGCAGGTGCTGCTGCGCTGGTGCCTGCAGCGCGATCTGATCGTGATCTCGAAGTCGGTGCACCGCGAGCGGATCGAGGAGAACGCGCAGATCTTCGACTTCTCCCTCTCCGAGGAGGAGCTTCGAGCGCTCGACGCGCTCGATCAGACCGGTGGCACCGACGAGGCCCGCGAACAGAAGTGGTGGTGAGGCGCGCCGCGCTGCTCGCGTGCCTGGCGCTTGCGATCACGCCGGGGATCGGAGGGGCCGTGAGCGCTTCAACGGCTGCTCCGGTCCCGTATATGGGATGGAATACGTACTACGGCGTCGGCGGCGTCTTCGGTGAGCAGACGATCCTGTCCGTCGCGCGGGCGCTGATCGACCGGGGGCTGGCTAGGGCCGGCTACCGAATCGTATGGCTCGATTTCGGCTGGGCCAGCGGCAAGCGCGACACCCACGGGGAACTGGTCGTCGACCGCAGCCAGTGGCCCCACGGCCTGCGTTGGTTGACCGCTTGGCTTCACCAGCGCCGGCTGCTCGCCGGGATCTACACCGACGCGGGCGCCAGCGGCTGCTCGGGGCAGGGCGTGGGCTCGCTCGGGCACTACCAGCAGGACGCCAACAGCTTTGCCGCATGGGGATTTGACGCCGTCAAGGTCGACTTCTGCGGTGCAGGCCAGCAGCGTCTGCGCCCGGAGCCGGCGTACACCAGCTTCGCAGCGGCGCTGGCCCACAACGCCAGCCACAGGCCGATGCTGCTGAACGTCGACAACTTCTGGGTCCCGGGGCAGATCGACGGCAAGCGCCCGTCGTTCGCGGATTCGGCGTACGCCAACTACCGCTGGGCCCCTCGGATCGCGGCCAGCTGGCGCACCGACACCGACATCGGCTCCAACAAGAAGATCGCGTTCGTCGACGTCCTGCGCAATCTCGACCATGACGCCGCCCACCCCGGGGCAGCGCGGCCGGGGCACTGGAGCGACCCCGACTACCTCGGCCCCGGGCTCGGCATGACCCCAGCCGAGGCCCGCGCGCAGCTCTCGATGTGGGCGATCGTCGCCGCGCCATTGATCCTCGGAAGCGACCCTCGCGCGCTATCTGTTCCGACCGTGAAGATGCTCTCGAACCCGCAGGTGATCGCCGTTGACCAGGACCCGCTCGGGATCCAGGGCAGGCCGGTGCAGCAACAGGGGTCCGTACAGGTGTGGAGCAAGCCGCTGCTCGGCGGCGGCCGGGCGGTCGCGCTGCTCAATCGCGGAACCGCCCCGCTGCGAATCACCACCAGCACCACGAAGGTCGGGCTGGCGGCGGCTCGGGAGTACGCGCTGCAGGACCTCTGGGCGCACACCGCCAGGACGACAACGGGCGCGATCACCGCCGTCGTCGCAGCCCACAGCGTGGTCCTCTACCGCGTCACGCCGCGCTGAGCCGGCCTGAGCCGGCTTACAGCAGCTGCTCGAGCCCGACCGTCGGCGACTCGCTCAGGGTTCCGACCTTGCGGATCGCCAGCAGCACGCCGGGCATGAACGACTGACGGTCGATCGAGTCGTGGCGGATCGTCAGCGTCTGGC
>ODAK010004764.1_pt1 | contig 13870 bp, 11 predicted proteins | sample 1539591 | NCBI WGS metagenome assembly ODAK01 (sample SAMEA3539303, study PRJEB22396) | soil metagenome | biome: tundra; feature: field; material: soil | place: USA | collected 2010-05 | depth 0.15 m | reverse complement strand
GGGACAGTGGCTCCCACGCCACGGGGCGATGCGCACCTGGACGCGATCACTGTTGAATAGCAGGGCACCCCAGCCAAACGGCGCACCTGCGCCGAGCTTGGCCAGTTGTAGTCCTAGTAGGTCTCTCGGCCCGGGCCATATGATCGGCGATCGGGCGATTTGATTGACCGCCGGTGATGGGGTCGAGGGTCCGGCACAACTTGCAGCGGGCGAATGGGTTGCCACATGCGTACTCGCAACGCGCTGGTGCAAGGACCTTCACTTGGTACTGGATTCCCAGCTGAAGCGCCGGATGGCGACGATGAGGCCGACAATCCCCCAGATCGCCACCACGAGTACGTCATTCCAGTGAAATGGCGTACCGACGTAGCCGGCCTGCATTCCGAGGGCGAAGTGCCGAACCGGAAAGATCCTTGCGATCCATGCGATCCATGCGGGAGTGTCGTTCCCAAATGGGATGAAGATCCCCGACAGAAAAAGTAAGGGAAGGATAGTTGCCTGCACAATCGGAGCCGAAGCATCGGCGTTTGGGATGAAAGCCGTGATCGCCAATCCCAATGCGCAGAATGCGGCTGCGCCGACCACGAGCATCAACAGGAACCGCAAGAGAAGGATTCCGCTCGGTATGTGTGCGCCATAGAAGGCCCGACCGAACACGGACGTGATGGCCACGAGCAGCACCGCGACGACCAGCGAATGGAGGACCCGGGAGCCCATGAATGAACGTCTGGGCAAAGGAGACCCGTCGAGGCGCTTCAGGATGCCCGCGTCGCGTTGAAAGCAGATGGTGATGGCAATGTTCGTGTAACAGGCAGTGATGACGCCAAAGGAAGCCATTGCGGCCACGTAGTAAGTGGAGGATTTGACGGACATGAGGCCGATATGGACGATCCCGTTACCGAGGAGCGAAGTGAAGATCACGAGGAAGAGGAGAGGGAATGCGAAGGTGAAGAACGCCCGGGAGGGGTTTCGCCAGAACGATTTGTTTACATAGCGGGTTTGCGACAGAGTCAAAGCCAGCGAGTTCATGGGCTCTCCATTGGAGAGGTGAGGCCAGCCGCCTCGGTTGATGCAGAACTCGTCAGAGACAGATAGACGTCTTCGAGAGTCGGTCGCTTGACTTCGAAGCCGTCCAGATCAACCTGCTCCTCGATTGCCCACTTGGTGAGCCTGAAGACGTCGGCGACGGCGTCGTCCACCGTGACTTCGATGAACCCATCTGGTCCCGGCTGGCCACCTAGGCCCTCTGGAGGGACCGTGCCAGCGGGAAGGCGATACCGAACGCACACCTTGGCCCGGTCCCGCGACCCGAGCGTCGACGGTGGCCCCTCTTCGACGACCTTGCCGCTTGCCATGACGATCACTTGGTCGGCAAGGTATTGAGCTTCGTCCATGAAATGTGTTGTGAGGACGACGGTCTTGCCTAGCGTCGCGAGGTGCCTCACGATTTCCCAAGCTTCATGACGAGCGGCGGGGTCAAAACCCGTGGTTGGCTCGTCGAGGAACAGCAGCTCGGGATCACCGACGAGTGCGATGGCCATATCGAGTCGCCGTTGCTGACCACCGGAGAGCTCGATCACTCGGGCATTGCGTTTTGCCGTCAGCCCGACGAGGTCTATGAGTTCGTCCACGGGCCGGGGGTGCGGATACAAGACGGCATACATCCTCAGCGTCTCGTGAACTTTTAGATATGGCTCTACGCCTGTCGACTGGAGAACGATGCCGATATGACGTTTCAGAAGAGTGCGTTGATGAGCGGGATCAAACCCGAGGACTTCCACTACACCACCGTCTCGTTTGCGATAGCCCTCCATAATCTCGACCGTGGTTGTCTTGCCGGCTCCGTTCGGTCCCAATAGCGCACAGATCTCTCCTCGCCTTATGTCGAAATCGATGCCATCGACCGCACGGAAACTGCCATAAGACTTCTCCAGGTCCCGCACCCTGACCGCCAGCAGCGGGTCGGTCCCAGCCGGCACCGAGTCCTTGACCATGAGGCCGATGCTGAACCGGATTGTCCTCCGGGACCAGGGTCAAAGGTCCTCTGCCCGCATCTCGAGCACCTCTTTCGCCGCCGGATCGCTTGGGATCGTGACACCAACCCAGCGTCGGGCCTCCTCGGCAGTGGTGCGCCTAATGGGACGGCAACGACGGCGTCCGCCGAGCTCGGCTTACCGAGGCGGCCGTGCCCCTCCATGTGGAGGTCGCGGCCTCTTGACCAGCCGGATTTCCTAGGACCGCCTGCCCTCTCTTTCCTCACGATTCGGTCACGTCGACCAGGCCATTCGCTTGCTATTCCGACACCGGTGACAGCGATGTAACCTTCCGGTTCCTCAAGGTCATAGCGAGTGGATCCAGCAACCTTCACTCTCGGTTGCTCACCGCGGTGGACGAGGCGTTCTACGGTCGTTCGAGACACTCCGAGATGTGCGAAGCCTAGGCGGACAGAAGGGATCACCATGATGCGCACTGTCAGCGAGCAGGTCATCACCGAACGCCTCGCCGCCCTCGACCGTCCGAACCCCCTTGTTGTTGTTTCGGGCAATTTCGCCACGCCCTGGGAGCTCGTCCGGGTGGCCAACGACTCTCTGCCCTCCTGGCGGGCGTTCGTGCTCAACCCCCAATGGGACTGGCCGTGCCGCGAGGGTCTCATCCTCGAAACCCCATTCGTCGGCCCCGGGGCGAGAAACGATCCCCATCTCGAATACCTCCCCATGCGGCTGTCGCTGGTACCGCGCCTCTTCGACTCCCTGTGGGCGCCCGACGCCGTTCTCATCCACACGTCACCCCCTCGGGGGGGCAAGGTGTCGCTCGGCATCGAGGTGAACATCCTTCCCGCCGCCATCGAGAAGGTCCGTCGAAGCGGCGGGCTCGTTGTGGCCCAGGTGAACAGGCACATGCCGTACACCACCGGTGATGCCGTAATCGACGTGGCCGACATCGACCTGGCGCTCGAAGTTGACATTGCACTTCCATCTCCAATCACCAACACTCCAGACGATGCGGCGTCGGCCATCGGTGAACAAGTGGCACGGTACGCGGCCGACGGTGGCACCCTCCAACTCGGGATCGGCCAGATCCCTGACACCGTCGCCCGGCATCTCCGCTCTCGGCGTCATTTAGGGGTGTGGTCGGAGATGGTGAGCGATGGCGTGTTGGACCTCGAACAGGATGGAGCGCTCGACCGGGAACGGGCGATCCGTGCCTCCTTCCTCTTCGGCTCGGCCGAGCTCTACGCCTGGGCCGACAACAACCCGCGCCTCGTGATGCGTCGGACAGAAGTCATTAACGATCCCGGACGGATTGCAGCTCATCCGGCATTGCTCTCCGTCAACACGGCGCTCCAAATCGACCTGTTCGCGCAGGCCAATGCCAGCTACTCGCACGGCACCATCTACTCGGGCTTCGGTGGCCAGCCTGACTTCGTGGTAGGCGCGCTGCACTCAAAGGGTGGTCATGCAGTCGTCTGCCTGCGGTCCTGGCACGACAAGACAGGCACCTCGACTGTTGTCCCGATCCTGACGGTGCCGGCGTGCTCCTTCCAGCACTCGGTGGTGGTCAGTGAGCACGGCAGCGCCGAGATCTTTGGACGGAGCCAGCACACCCAGGCCCGATTGCTGATCGAGCAGGTTGCCGACCCGCGCGCCTATGCCAGCCTCTGGAATGCGGCCGACGGGCTCGGATTGGCTCGGGCCACGCCTTCCTGACGGCGAGAGGACTTTCGGCCCTGTCGTCGCAGTGAGGGCGGCCTCACACTGAACCCGACGCTGGGATCACAACACTTCGACAAGGCGTCGGCGTCGGTTCCGTGACCGAAGGAGGTATGCGATGCCCTCGTACCGTAAGAACAAAGTCGAGAGTATCGCCCACCGCGAACCTGTCTTCGCCCAGGCCGATGAGACCCTGCAGATGGTGGCGCACAGGATGTGGGTGGAGAACGTCGGCGCGTTGGTGGTCGGGGATGCGCAACGACCACTCGGCATCATCTCTGAACGCGATGTGGTATCCCAGATCGGCCAAGGCGAGGATCTGAACGTTGTCACCGCGGAACAGGTCATGACACCTTATCTGGTCGCCGCACGGGTCGGGGATACTCTCGATGATGCCGCGTACCAAATGCTGGAGGGCGTCATCCGTCACGTTCCCCTGATGGACGGCGAGGGTCGAGTGGTCGGCATGATCTCCGTTCGTGATCTCCTGCGCCCATTGCTCTCGGACGGGCCAAAAGGATCCGCCGAAGACCATTGACCGGTCGCAGTCGGGGATTCCCCTCGACGTCGTCTACGGGCCGGAGGCCATTCCCCAGTTCGATCCGGAGACCAGCGAGTCGCCCTGGCCGCCCTGGCCGGCGTGCTCGGCGGCACCCAATCACTGCATACAAATTCCTTCGACGAGGCGTTGGGGCTGCCTACCGAGCGTGCAGCCCGCCTGGCCGTCCGCACGCAACAGGTGCTCGCCGAGGAGGCTGACGTTGCGAGGATCGTTGATCCCCTCGGGGGGTCCTACGCCATCGAATGGCTCACCGACGAGATCGAGCGCCAAGTAACCGAACTGATCGACGAGATCGAGCAACTGGGTGGAGCGGCCGCCGCTATCGATGGCGGCTTCCCGCAATCACAGATCGAACGAAACGCCTACCGGATCGCCGAAGAGATCTCCTCGGGCAAGTTAACGCTTTCACCACCGAGGAAGTGAGCAGTTATCAGCCCCTCCGCATCGACCTCGAGACGGAGGGGGATCAAGTCGACCGATTGAAGCGCAGGCAGGACCGCCGCGACAAGAAAGCGGTCACCATGGCGTTGGCTGCCGTCGGCGCCGCAGCTTCGTGCTCGGACAATGTGCTCTTCCCGCTCAAGCAAGCGTTGGCCGCTGGCGCCACAATCGGGGAGATCTGCGACGAACTCCGTCTCGAGTGGGGGACCTACGAATCGACCTCCTTGCTCTGATCTGGAGCTCGACGTGGACCCGGTTCTGAGTGCCAATCCCAGGGGAGATCGCCGTGAATACGGGGGCTTGCCGCACTCAGGCGTCGGCCAGAGCCGCCTCGAGGATCCCGAGCCCCTCCTCGAGGAGATCGTCGGAGATGACAAGTGGCGGGAGAAGCCGTAAGACGTTTCCATAGGTGCCCGCGGTAAGAATCAGCAACCCTCGTTCGTGACAGAAACGAGCCACCCGCTGGGTGGTAACGGGGTCGGGCTCCTGTCCGTCCGGCCCCACCAGCTCGAGACCGATCATGGCGCCCCGGCCGCGCACGTCACCAACCGGACCGTCGGCAAGCACCTGCTTCTCGAGCCGCGGAATGGCCATCGCACCGATCTGCCGGGCCCTCTCGAGGAGCCCTTCGGACTCGATGACGTCGAAGACAGCCAGGGCCGCGGCACATGCAATCGGGTTACCGCCGAACGTGCCCCCCAAACCACCAGAATGCACCGACTCCATGATGTCGGCTCTGCCGGTCACCCCCCCGAGGGGCAAGCCACCGGCGATGCTCTTGGCCGTCGTCACGAGGTCTGGCACCACCTGCTCATGGTCGCAGGCGAACCACGCTCCGGTCCGGCCCATGCCGCTTTGCACCTCGTCCGCCACGACAAGGATCCCGTGGGCCGCGCACCATGCCGCCAAACCTGGCAACCACCCCGGCTCGGGCACCACGAACCCTCCCTCACCCGCAATGGGTTCGACCACCACACAGGCAATCGTGTCGGCACCCACCATGGTCTCGAGCGCTCGGGTCACGTCGTCGAGCCGACCCGTGCCCCGAAAGGGGTCCGAATAAGAGGCTCGGTAGATCTCTGGCGCGAACGGTCCAAATCCGAGTTTGTAGGGAGCAACCTTTCCGGTGAGGCTCATGGTCAAGAGCGTGCGCCCGTGGAACCCGTGGTCGAAGGCGACTACCTTGCTCCGGCCCGTCGCATAGCGGGCCACCTTCACTGCATTCTCCACTGCCTCCGCCCCGGAGTTGACCAGAAAGGAACGCTTCTCATGATCGCCAGGCGTGAGCTCGTTCAACCTCTCGCACACCCTGACGTAGTCCTCATAGGGAGTCACCTGAAAGCAGGTATGCGTGAACCGCTCCGCTTGCTCCGTGATCGCACGGACAACGGCCGGAGCGCTGTTACCCACGTTGGTGACGGAGATTCCCGATCCAAAGTCGATGAAGCGATTCCCGTCGACATCCTCAACAATGCCGGCTTTGGCGTCCGCGACGAAGATCGGGAGAGTCGTGCCGACACCGTGCGGTACGGCGGACGCTCGGCGCTCGGAAAGTGCCCGCGAGACGGGTCCGGGTATCTCGGTGACCAGGCGGCGGCCCAATGTGGGTGCGGCCCTTCGTTGGTTCGACATTGTGGCCTCCAGTAGTGAAGCGGTGGCGCTACGAGGTGATCGAACTCATGACGTGCTTGATCCGCGTGTAATCCTCGAAGCCGTAGACGGAGAGGTCCTTCCCATAGCCGGAGTGCTTGAACCCGCCGTGCGGCATTTCGGCTACCAGTGGGATGTGAGTATTGATCCACACACAACCGAAGTCAAGGCGTGCCGCCGTGCGCAGCGCCCGCGCATGGTCTCGAGTCCACACCGACGACGCCAATCCGAATTCCACGTCATTGGCCCAGCGCACGGCTTCACTCTCGTCGGTGAATCGCTGCACGGTGATAACGGGACCGAACACCTCATCTTGAATGACCTCATCATCCTGCGCGAGCCCGGTGACAACCGTCGGTTCGAAGAAGAACCCCCTGTCGCCGGAGTGCCTTCCGCCAGTTCGAATCGTGGCATGCTCGGGGAGCCGATCGATGAAGCCGGTCACCCGCGCAAGCTGAGCGGCACTGTTGAGGGGTCCAACGTCGGCGCCGGCGTCATCGGGCCCGCCGAGCGTGCGGCGACGGGCCGCCTCGATGAGTGCTGCGACCAGGTCATCGTGGATCCCCGGGCCGGCCAGCACCCGGGTGGCCGCCGTGCAGTCCTGGCCGGCGTTGAAGTAGCCGGCCATGGCAATGCCCTCTGCGGTCGATTCGACATCGGCATCATCGAACACGATGACCGGCGCCTTGCCACCCAGTTCAAGGTGGACCCGCTTGATGTCCTCCGCCGCCCCTCTGGCGATCTCCCGTCCGGCCCGCACGCTCCCGGTGATGGAGACCATACGAGGGATGGGGCTCGCAAGGAGCGCAGCGCCTATGTCGTGGTTCTGGCCACAGACGATGTTGAGCACGCCCGGTGGGAGGAACTCGGAAGCCACTTCGGCCATGAAGGCAGTGCTGGCCGGTGTGGTGTGGGCCGGTTTGAGCACGACGGTATTGCCTGCAGCGATGGCTGGAGCGAACTTCCATACGGCCATCATCATCGGATAGTTCCAGGGCGTGATCTGGGCACACACGCCCACCGGCTCACGGCGGACAAATGAGGTGAACCCCTCCATGTACTCCCCCGCGGACCGGCCTTCGAGAAGGCGACATGCACCCGCAAAGAACCGGATCTGGTCGATCATGGGCGGAATCTCCTCGGAGATGGTCAGACCGCGCGGCTTCCCGGTATTGCGGCACTCGATCTCGACCAACTCGTCCGACCTTGCCTCGAGCGCGTCGGCGAACCTGAGAAGCGCCAAGCTCCGCCGCGACGGTGTCGTGGTCGACCACGTCTCGAAGGCCTCCTGTGCCACCCGAAAGGCGTGCTCGACATCCTCTGGCTGCGAACGAGGAGCCTCGGCGTACTTCGAACCCGTCACCGGATCGACGAGGTCGTAGACGAGCCGGTTCTTCGCCGCCACCGATTCTCCACCGATGAAATTCTTGACCACATATGGGGCCTTGACCACTTAGATGCTCCTCCTGGGCGTAGATGGAACCCTGAACGACGCCTTCCCCAGGGCTCCTCCGGAGCCCTGTTGTGCGTCGTCGAACGAAGTCAGATCAAGCTGGCGTGCGCTCGTCGCAAGCCCACGGGGCACCATGGCTATTGACCAGCTCGAGGAAGGGATCGGCCGGCAACGCCTCTGGACCCAGCACGCCCTGACCCTTCCAGACGCCGGAATCCAAGAGCTCGAGCGCCACGATTGGGTTCATCGCCGTCTGCCAAACCACTGCCTGCGAGCCGAACTCTGACATACACCAGGCGTTGTCGACGACGTGGTAGAGATAGACCTCTCGGGGAGCCCCATCTTTCCCAGTGCCGGTGACCCAGGTGCCGGCGCAGGTCAGACCCGACATTCGATCCCCCAGCTGCGCCGGGTCCGGCAGACATCCGGCAACCACATCACGCGGGGAAACCTCGACGTTGCCCACACGGATCGGAGTAGTCGAATCAAGGCCCAGCTTGTGGATCACGGATAAGACATCAATGAACTCGTCGCCCAACCCGTACTTGAAGGTGACCCGCTGCGCGTCGATCCATCGCGGGACGAGCAGCACTTCTTCATGCTCAACGTTCACACACTCGATTGGACCAATGCCCGCCGGGAAGTTGAACGTCTCAGGTTCGCTGAAGCACTCCGTCGTGAACCACTCCTTGCCCTTCTCCCAGATGATCGGCGGGTTGAGGCACTCCTCGATCGTGGTCCAGATGGAGAAGGACGGAGCGAATTCGTAGCCCTCTATGACGAGATTCGCCCCATCCCGAACACCGACCTGATCGATGGACGAAAACAGATTGTCGGCTGCGTACCGGGCGAACACGTCCGACAAACCCGGCTCGACGCCCATGCCGCACAAGGCCAGCAGACCCCTCTCTTTCAACTGTGCGTCCATGGCAAACTGCTCGTCTCCGAGCTTGACTCCGGGTACCCGATAGGGATCGCTGGGGTGCGGGTGCGACAGAGACATAGCCATGTCGAGGTACGTCACCCCCGCAGTGAATGCCGCCCGAAAGATCGGCATCACGAACCGCGGGTCGAGCGCATTGAGAACTGCGTCCACCTTCTCGCTCTTCATCAGCGCAACGACGGCATCCTCGTCACTCCCATCCAGTTGGTAGGCGGCGAAGCGATCACCCGCTCCGGCCACAGCCCGCTGGGCCCGCGCGACGTCATATTCGGCTACGGCGACACGTTCGAAGAGGTTCCATTTCGCGGCGCTCTTGACCACAGCACTACCTACTCCCCCAGCTCCGATGACCAGTACCCGCATCGTGACCTCCATCGCTCACTCACCCCGGTAATCCGGAGCTCGATCGTTCTCTGCGCCAACTATTCGCTCCGAACGGCAAAAATGGCCAGGGCCGAAGGTCCCATCCCAGCCGTCCGCGGATCCTCTCCCCTTCGCCTCTGCATCGTTCATCGCTCGGAAGCGGCGCGAGTGCACGCGCCACGATTGGGACCTTCGACCCTGGTAGATCCTCGCCGTGGGTCAAAGATGTCGGCATGACTTTCGTGGACGCGCAACCAAGACAGTCGACACTCCGGGCGAGAGAACAGCTCAGCCAGGTTCTCTCGAAGGTCGTCGACAAGAACCCAGGCGAGTTCGAATTCCATCAGGCCGTCGGTGAGGTGGCCCATTCCCTCGAACCGGTGCTCGTGCGGCATCCCCGCTATGTCCAAGACAAGGTCTTTGAGCGTTTGGTCGAGCCTGATCGGGTGATCAGCTTCGGTGTGAACTGGGTGGACGATCGCGGGGAGATTCATGTCAACCGCGGCTACCGCGTCCAGATGAGCAGCTCGATAGGACCCTACAAGGGCGGGCTCCGCTTCCATCCCACCGTGAATCCGGGCGTGCTGAAATTCCTGGCCTTCGAGCAGACACTCAAGAACTCGCTGACGACCCTACCCATGGGCGGGGCGAAGGGGGGTTCCGACTTCGATCCGAAGGGGAAAAGCGAATCCGAGATCCGGCGGTTCTGCCAGTCGTTCATGACGGAGCTCTATCCGTACATCGGCGAGTTCACGGATGTCCCCGCAGGTGATATCGGGGTGGGTGAGCGGGAGATCGGCTACCTCTTCGGCCAGTACAAGCGCATCGCCAAGCGATTCGCCGGTGCGCTCACCGGAAAGGGGTTCAAAGGGGGGGGCTCGCACATACGACAGGAGGCCACGGGTTACGGAGTGGTGTACTTCGCCCGGGAGATGCTGGCCACGAGAGGAGAAACCCTCGAAGGTAAGACCTGTCTCGTCTCGGGCAGCGGGAATGTCGCCCAATTCACCGTCGAGAAACTGCTGGACCTTGGGGCCCGTACCATCACTCTTTCCGACTCTGACGGGTTCATCCACGATCCAGACGGCATCGACTCCGACAAGCTCGAATGGGTGAAGGACCTCAAGAACGTACGGCGGGGCCGTATCCGGGAGTATGTAGGGGCATTCCCGAGGGCGACCTATCACCCTGCAGTCGCAGGCGACGAACATGGTCTCTGGCTGTTCCAGGCCGACTGCGCGTTCCCGAGCGCCACCCAGGACGAGATCAGCGTCAAGGACGCCGACAACCTGGTGAGGGGCGGCGTCACCCTGGTGGCCGAAGGAGCGAACATGCCCACCGTCCCCGATGGCATGGACCGATTTGCCGCCGGTGGTGTGCTCTACGCACCCAGCAAGGCGTCGAACGCGGGCGGAGTCGCCGTCTCTGGGCTGGAGTTGGCCCAGGATATGCAGCTCGCCCAGTGGTCCTCGGAAGAGGTCGACCGCCGGCTCCAGGAGATCATGAAGCGCATTCACGAAACCATCCTCCAGACCGCCGAGGAGTATGACCGCCCGGGCGACTATGTGGCCGGGGCCAATATCGCTGGATTCGTCAAAGTCGGTGACGCGATGCTCGATGAAAGCCCGATCTGAGATGACCCACACCACGTCAGGCGCAGGAAATCCGGGCCAGCCTGCCGAAGCGCCAGTCGAAAAGGGCCTCAAGTCGAATGCGGTCAGCCTGGTCTCGAACATCGTGATCGGTGTCGCATCAACCGCTCCCGCCTACAGTCTGGCGGCAACCCTTGGACTCATCGTGGTGGCGGTCGGCGTGCTCTCGCCGATCATTGTGGTGCTGGCGTTCATCCCGATGCTGTTCGTATCGATCGGGTACAGCGAGCTCAACAAGGCGGATCCCGACTGCGGCACGACCTTCACCTGGGGGACACGCACCTTCGGGCCGTCGGTGGGCTGGCTGGGTGGTTGGGGCATCATCGCCTCTGACGTGCTGGTCATGGCCAGCCTGGCCCAAGTCAGCGGTCAGTACGGGTTCCTGCTCTTCGGGGCAAAGGGTATCGGCCAGAACCCGACGAGCGGATGGGTCCTCCTCGTCGGCGTGCTCTTCATCGTGCTCCTCACGTACGTCTGCTTCCGAGGCATCGAGTTGTCCGCCCGGATCCAGCGGATCCTCCTCTCGGTGGAGGTGATCGTCCTCGCCGTCTTCGCAGCCGTGGCCCTCATCCGCGTGGCCGTCGGCAAGGCGCCCGCGAGCCACCTGGCGTTGAGCTGGAGTTGGTTCAACCCCCTCCATGGACCTTCGTTCTCGAAGATCGTGGCTGGGCTCACCTTGATGCTCTTCATCTACTGGGGCTGGGACACCTCGGTATCGATCAACGAGGAGACCTCCGACCGCGAGCGGAACCCGGGCTTAGCCGCCATCATCTCCACCGTCTTGTTGTTGGTCATCTACTTCGTCGTCACCCTCGGTGCCCAGGCGTTCGCCGGCGTGGGTAAGACCGGCATCGGACTGAGCAACCCCGCTAACTACAGCGACGTGTTCTCCGCTCTCGGAGGCGCTGTGTTCGGCCATTCCACCGTCGGTTCGATCGCCGCCCGTCTGCTCATCCTGATGGTACTCAGTTCGGCGACCGCCTCCACCCAGACGACGATCCTGCCCACGGCTCGGACCACGCTGTCGATGGCTGTCTACAAGGCGATCCCCGACGCCTTCGGTCGGATCCACAAGCGGTACCTGACCCCGACGGTCTCAACCGTGACGATGGGTGCCATCTCCATCGTCCTGTACGTGGGGTTCAACCACTTCGCGGGGGGCAATCTGATCCCCGATGCCGTCACCGCCATCGGGGTGTACATCGCTTTCTACTACGGTCTCACGGGCTTTACGTGTGCTTGGTACTACCGCAAAGTGCTCACTCGCAGCGCGCGCGATCTGTGGATGAAGGGCATCCTCCCCGTGCTCGGAGGGGTGATGCTGTACTTCGCAATGGGCTGGAGCCTCTGGGAGGACTGGAACTACGACAACGTCCAGGCGCAGAGCTACACCTCGTGGCACCTGCCGTTTCCGCCGCACTCCGACGTCGGTGGCGTGTTTCTCATCGCCCTGGTGTCAGCCGTGGTCGGCGTCGTGGCCATGGTCCTCATGCGTTTCGGAAGCCCTGCCTTCTTCAGGGGAGAGACGCTCAACCGTTCGACCCCCACCCTGGTCCCCGAGGACGCCGGGACGCCGATCACGATACCGTCACCCGAGTCTGACACTCCCCCGTCATCGGCGGCCTAAGGACGGCGCACAGTTCCGGATGTCAGAGAACGAGGAGAGTGACGAATATGACGACAGACCGCGTCCTGGCTGGGGCGCCCGGAAAACACACCCCCCATCTTCTTGACGAAGCGTTGACCTGGCACACGCACTTCCGGCGTCATGGCACAATGCATCTTGGTTGAAGACAAAGTTCAGTTGGAATCCTTGTGAGAGCGAAACGCCGGCAATGGACCTGCGGGAACTGCTGCAACGTCAATCACCCTAGGACCGTTGACATCGTGAGCACCAACTACGACCACATGTCAAGATAGGGCTCTGCCACCTCGCGATCCGTCGTCCCCGGAATATTCCGTCCACGAGGTCCTCGTGCACCGCCGCGCTTTGGTCAACCTGGAACCCCTTATCGGGAGAGAGCGTTACGAAGACCTCCTCCGCGTCGCAGGAGGGAGCCGCGAAAGGCTCGAGGGTCGAGTGGTCTGGAACATCAGTTCTACGGCCCAAGGCGGCGGGGTGGCTGAAATGCTCCATGTGCTCGTTGGCTATTCGCTCGATGCAGGCCTTGACGTGCGCTGGCTGGTCATAAGCGGCGATCCCGAGTTCTTCGTCATAACCAAGCGGATCCATAATCGCCTGCACGGAACCGCCGGCGACGGGGGCGACCTCGGTGTCAACGAGATGGCCCACTACTCCAGGGTTACTGAGGCCAACGCGCAAAGTGTGATCAGCTTCATCCAACCTGGGGACGTGGTTCTCCTTCACGACCCTCAGGTCGCCGGATTGGCGCTACCGCTCGCAAGAGCAGGAGCGCAAGTCGTTTGGCGGTGCCATGTGGGACATGAGCAGAGCAACGGGTGGTCGGATCAAGCGTGGACGTTCCTGCGGCATCACCTCAACGCCTGCAAGGCGTACATATTCTCCGTGCCCGCCTACGTGCCTTCGTCGATCGACGACTCCATGGTCTGGATCATTCCTCCTTCCATTGACCCCTTCTCGCCGAAAAACGAGGAGATCGACCGGGTCGATGTGCTGCGGATTCTGCGACGAATCGGGCTCCTCGCTGGGATTGACGGCGATACCCCCGTCGCCTTCATACGCCGTGATGGCGCGAGGGGTCTGGTCGGACGGAAAGCCTCGATCGTGTCGGTCGGGGAAACGCCACTCGCATCCGGTGTTCCCCTGGTCGTCCAGGTGTCCCGTTGGGACCGGCTCAAAGACATGACCGGGGTCATGAGAGGCTTCGCGGCGTGTGTAGCGGGACGCGTCGATGCAGTGCTTGCGCTGGTGGGCCCATCTTCCGACGGAGTGAGCGACGACCCGGAAGAATCAGATGTGTATGGCGAGTGTCTCTCGGTGTGGGATGCGCTTCCGATTGAGGAACGGCGATGCATTTGTCTCGTCACGCTACCCATGGAGGACATCGACGAGAATGCAGCCATGGTGAACGCCATTCAGCGGTACGCGACGGTGGTCGTTCAAAAGAGCCTGGC
>ODAK010004763.1_pt1 | contig 13874 bp, 5 predicted proteins | sample 1539591 | NCBI WGS metagenome assembly ODAK01 (sample SAMEA3539303, study PRJEB22396) | soil metagenome | biome: tundra; feature: field; material: soil | place: USA | collected 2010-05 | depth 0.15 m | reverse complement strand
TTACGGCGTCGGCGCGTTTTTGCTCGCGGGCAGCGAGGTTTATCGGATGGCGGTGTTGGAGAAAATTGATTTCGACGAGGGAGAAATTGTTCCACTTACTCAATTCAACGACATGCCAATTACTGAAGTAATCGACCATTTGGCTCGTTTCGGTCATATCAATTATGTTTTCGATCCAAAAATTGGCTACGGCAGAGTTGACGCGTCAGGAATGGTAACCAATCCTGAGCCGATAATCAGTCTCCACTGGACGAATATGACGGCAAAGCAAACGCTGCTTAGCGTGCTGAAAATCTATGGTTTGAAGATGGTGCAAACGCCGAACGGTGGACCTGCAAAGATCACCAGCAAGTATTCAAAAGACGCGAATCCAACTTCACTACCGGCGATTCTCACTGTTAAGAATCCGGCGTCGTTTGGTCGCGATTGCGAAACGGTGGAATTTGACCTGCAAAATGTTTCTGTTTCGGGTTTGCTCGCAGTAGTGGACGGCGTTTCATCGCGCATTTTGGATTCACAAATTTACCGGGAGGCAGATGGCATGGATAAATTGCTTGTCCAAGTTGATCTTGCGCCTAACGAGACACGCAAGTTTTACATTTTAGATGCAAACGCGCTGGCTGCTTTGCCGCCGCCGATTGTAAAAACCTTTGCCCGCTACGTTCCTGAACGCTACGACGATTTTGCGTGGGAGAGCGACCGCATCGCGCACCGCATCTACGGCCAGGCGCTCATCAAGGCCGAGGGCACTGTCAGCAGCGGCGCGGATGTGTGGATCAAAAAAGATCGCGGCCTCATTGTGGACAAGATGTATGCCACGAAGCATTACCACGAGGACAACGGCTCGTTCATGGACGATTATCGCGTCGGCAAAAGCCGGGGCTGCGGCGGTCTCGGCATCTGGGACGGCAAAAAGCTTTTTGTGTCGAGCAACTGGAAGAACTGGAAGCTCATCACCACCGGCCCGATCCGTTCGGAGTTTGAGCTGACCTACGACGAGTGGGATGTGGGCAATGGTCGCAAAGTTTCCGAAGTGAAACGCTTCAGCATTGACGCCGGTTCTTGGATGACCAAGGCGCAATGCACGTTGTCGAGCGATGATAAAACGACCTTGCCAATTGGCGTCGGTCTGGCCGAACGCGCGTGTCCGACGAATCGCGAAGAATTTATTGAGCACGATCTGACCGAAGGTTGGATGACTTACTGGCAGCCGGAAGATCAGCCGAAAGGAACCACCGCGGTGGCATTTGTTTTACCCAAAGGCGCGGTGAAAGAATTTACGAACGACAATCCGGACATGCCCGACACCGTCAAGCACGCCGCCGTGCCGCAGCCGACGCACGAAGGTTATCCGCCCATCCGCACGCAGCTCGCCGTCACGCAGGCGGAAGTGGACAAGCCGTTCACTTATTACTTCGGCGCGTGCTGGGACCGCAGCGGCGATTTCACGAACCACGTGCAGTGGGAAAATTATGTGAAACGCTTTGCCGAACGCCGCGACCAGCCGTTGCAGGTGACGGTTGGAAACTAGCACGTGTTTTAATCCGCAGGAAATCCTCCGCCCGTGCTGGACAACGTCCAAGGTTCGACGGCTCGACGAGTCGGTTGCGAGTTTGCCTTGCGTGCCTCGCTGAAACGATTCGGCTTTCCAATTACATGGGCGCGAGTCCCGGCGACACGAACGCTTTGAAGTTGCTCACGTCGCCTTAATTTCGGTGCATCGGTTGTTTGTGTTACCGGCTGGAGTTGGTTTCCTACGGCCTGGATTCTGATTACCGCCGCCGCCGTGCCACGATGCCCGCCAGCGCATCAGAAGTTCAAAGTCCGACGCACGATGGCGGCGACCTGTCAATGGGGTGAACACCCCATATACAAACCATCTGGTTTGAGCGACAAACAATTTAGCTCGGTGGCAGTCGCTTCTTCCGTGGACATCCTCTGTCCCGCCTCCTTGGCTTCTGCCGCTGGGCTTTCCACCGTCAACCTCCACGACCACGCCCAAGCAGCCCGCCCGTGCGCCTTCATTCAAGTCGAGGATGGAAACCGCCAGAGCGCCGGCGATGCGGGAAAGCGCGTTACCATTGGTTTCCGCCTTTGATACCGCAGACAGTCACCCGCCCTTTAGAAGTGGCTCAAAAACGGCTCAGTCGAATTATATTTTGAAGCTTCCGAAAACCTAAAACCGCATAAACACCTTTGTTTATTGAGTTTTTAGCTTGGTGGGCCTGCCCGGACTTGAACCGGGAACCAAAGCATTATGAGTGCTCTGCTCTAACCATTGAGCTACAGGCCCACCGCGATATGCTTGCAGAAGCAGCCGCAACTTTCAATATCAGATGCAAAAAGTTGATCGTCCATCAGGCGCCCCCTCACTGATTTCGCATTCCCTCTGCCACGCAAGCGCGCAAAAAACTGGCCCCAGCTCCCGCCGGGTTTGCCCGTCCAGGGTCTTTTTCCGGCAGTTCGTGATGAACACCACATGGTATTTGCATTCCCCGTCGAGTGTTTCAATGTTTCATACGTTTGCATGATCTGTCCTGTCGTAAACTATGAGCGGTTCACAAATAACAGATGCCGCCACGACTCCCGAAATTGTCAAACTTCGGGAGTCTCTCCGGCGAAGCTGGAGAATTTATTATTCGCTAAAAGTTGCCGGAGTGTTTGCTCCGGCAATTTCCCCGTTCCCAACGAACACTCTCATGCAAAAAGAGAGTGTTAATTTTTCCAACAATAAAGTCAGGCTGTTGTAATTGATTGCGTTGTCGGCACCGCTAATCGGTTCATGGAGAAATCGCCAAGGTTTTCACCAAGGTAAAATACGTGACTCCTAATTAATTGTTCGAAGCGACCAATCCACTCGCAAGCTGATCCTAATCCGTAGTTTCACTCTTCCAGGTTGAATTGAGCGGGTAAACGGTGAGCAATTGAATGGTGACTGAACCACCTTCTGCTTTCACTGACAGTCCGTTGTCCTTGGGCAGAACGAATCTGGTGCATGAAATCTCGCCTTGGTTCACGAAGGTCTCAATGGAGGTTCGGTCAACTAAAATGTCCACCGTCTTGATTTGCCCTGCGACGGGTGTGGGAGGTGTGCCAGACTCGATCGTTTTAGAAGTCAGAATAACCGGGATGCCACGAATCATAAAAGTTAACTTGGCCCCTGCCGGAATAGCAACTTCAGCTTGGATGTGAAACTCCCGTCCCAAAGGTTCCAACGGCAACACCTCATTGGGTTTCAAAGTGCGATTGGTCCAGTTATCCTGCCCATTGTGAAGCAGCGCAATTTCCCGGATTGGTTCACGAAACACGCGGAGGCCATTCGGCGTGCTATGCAGCGTGAGTTCGCAAGGGAAGCTTATTTGCTGATTGAACGGCATGTCTGGAAACGATGGCTCTCGCATCCAAGCGGCCTGAATTCTTCGTCCATCTCCCGTCTCAGTATTTCCCCAAGTCTGCGTTGCATAAAAATTGGGGCCTATGTCACAGGGATGCCGCTCGGTCTCTTCTTTGAACTCCGTGCCGTCAAAAGTGCCAATGGAATAATTGCCATTACCCTGAATCAGCACCCATTTCATGTGGCTGCGGTCTCCGTCTATCGGCAGTTCAAAAAAGTCCGGGCACTCGTAGCAGTCTTTAATTGGATGGTGCTCGTCTTTCCAACTCAAAAGATTTGAGGAGGTAAGGATATGGTATTGGCTGTCCCCGTAAAGCATCATGACCCAGTGATTGCCAGGCGCATACCAGAAAACTTTTGGATCGCGTTCCGGGTGAACTAATACCGGGTTCTTCTCATAGTGCTTCCAACTGCGCCCATGGTCCAGGCTATAGGCGATGCACTGGTTGCGATTGTCCCAGCGCGGATAGAAGGCAACCATCGGCGGATTGGCTTTATCGGAAGATAATCCTGAAGTATTTTTGTAATCAATGACGCAAGTTCCAGACTGGACGCCGCTGTCCGGTTTTTCTTCCCAGAAAGCCGGCTCAAGTTCCGTCCAGTGGATGAGGTCGCGGCTTACTGCATGGATCCAACATTTGGCCCAGCGCTGGGCAAAGAGATGATACTCGCCACCGTAATAAATCAAGCCGTTCAGGTCATTCACCCAACCTTCTTGTCGTTCGCGAGGATTGAGCCGATCCATGGTCCATTGGCGGGCGGTAAAATGAAACTGCGGACGCAATGACTCGCGGTAAAGCGGCCCGGTGACAACCGGCAGCCGCTCCGGTGTGTCGGTCTGGACGATGTAATCCACATTGATATGCCCCCAGTCACCACTCGCCTGGTCCACGATTTGCATTTGCGCGATTTGACTTGGAAATCGGCTCACATCCCAACTGGCGGGCACCAAGCGATCACTTCTCCAGCCGGTTGCGCTTTTTACGATTTTGCCGTTAATAAGCAGGTTCACACAGGTGTCATGCTCGTCGTCGCCGCCGCCGATACGGAATGAAATGTAGTTCCGTGCGATTTTGAACTCCGGCGAGGTGAGAGTTCCGGTTGGCCCGTCGCCTTCAATTTCACTGCTGGCCACATGATTGTCTCGATTATTTTCAATCTCCAGCTTGGGGAGCAGGCCATCAGACGCGGGACCAAGACGGAAGGCCGTTCCCGTCAGCTTCCAATCTCCGTAGTTGGTGCTGCCAAAGTGACCTATCGCCAAATCTTCAGCACTGCAATTGGCAAGAAAAGTCAGTTGTATGGCAAAAGTCAGCAGACTGAAGCACCCTATTTTTTTCAAGCTTGTTTTCATAATTGATCATTTCATCCGCATCGGAATTGGCTTTTGGTAGTTCAGGAACAGACTTAAACTTAAACATTGTTTTTATTGAAATAATAAGCGGTAAAAGACACTGCCATCGGTGGCATTGATGGGGATGGCCAGCTGATTGGTGATTGTCGAACCGATGACTTCCGACCAGTTGGTGCCCAGTCCCTGCGCCAGATTGTTGGTCTGCACCTGCAAACGCCAGCCCGTATGATCCGCCGGCCATGTCAATGTCAGCAGGTCTCCCGCCACCTGCGTCATCAGGGTTGGCGACGCCGTCGAAACCACGGCCAGGGTCCCTTTGTCCGCGAGGTTATTGGCCCAAGCATTGACTCCCACTTGGGGCAGGTTCACCGTCGCAAAGCCGCTGACAGGCTGGTTAAACAATTGGAACGTGTCGCCCGCCTGCAACGCCGAACCCAAATTTGTCACCGTGAGCGTTCCGCCAGCCGTGATGGATCCAGCCACGCTCAACAACTCGTCGCTCACCAGCCCGTTAGTCCGGTTCAATTCCATCACTACCAATCCGTTTAGCAGGACATTGCTCTGCACCAGCAACGTGCCAATCGTATCCCCAGGATTGAGCACCGAACCGGACTGAGCGAAGAGATTCCCGTTCACGCTCCCGCTGCCTTTCAAAGTCCTATTGCTATTCAGTATCAAGGTCTGATCGGACCGCCCAGTCACATCGAGGGTCGCGCCGATGGATATGATAATTAATGCACTATCACTGATGGAGCCGGGTTCTGCCATCGCCAGCGTGCCAGCGTTAATGATTGTGGCGCCGGCATAGGTGTTGGCCCCACCTACTACCAGTGTGCCGCTTCCATTTTGAACCAGCGAACCGGCACCGGAAATGAGGGTGCTCACGGTGACGGTGTCCGTGCGATTGAAACTCAACACACCGTTGTTGGTCACACTGCCCGCGCCCAAGCTCCCGTTCGCATCGTTGTTGCCCACTTGCACGCTGCCGTTGTTGATCTGAATTCTGGTAAAATTATTCGCACCGCTATTGTCCAAAACCAACGTGCCGGTGCCATTCTTGACCAGGCTGCTGCTGGTAATGTTGAAGTTGCCCGCCAGGGTATAATCCTTCGTGGAGTTATTCGTGAGGATGCTGGGGGAACGATTGCCCGTGAGCGTCACGGTGATCGGACTGCTGCCAGTGGCGCTGTCGTCAAACGCTGCCAGGTTATTTTCCTGGTAGCTCGTGGAGCTGCCACTGGTGAGCGACTTCCAATTGAGCGTGCTGGTGTCCCAATTGCCATTGCCCACCGCCCACTTGACGGGTTGCGGTGTCGGCGTGCCGTAAAGATCAATTTCCGAGTAGCCCGAAGAGTCGTTCTCCCCGGCGGGCGTGGTGAAATCAAACTTCACCGCGGCCACGTTGGTTGCCAGCACGCCGTTTGCCGGTAATAATGTCGCCCGTGTGGCCGATTGCACTGCGAAAGGATTTGCCGGGTTGTAGTTGACGCTGCTTAATAGAATGAAGGCCGTTGGCGCGGCGATGGTGGAATAGTAAACCGTATAGGCCTGCTGGTCGCGACCTGCATCGCCCCAGCCACCGTAAACAATAATGTTCGTAAGGTTATATCCGCTGGCGGAACCAGTAAGGGTATAAGTGACGGACTGCCCCGCCCCGCCAGCCACAGTGCCGCAGGTGACTTCCGTTGGGCTGCCGCCGACATTCGGCCAATAGTTCAGCCGACCAAACGTGCCGTCGGTCAACACCGCGACCAAGCCTGCGCCGAAGAGACTGAAATTGCCGCTGCCCACACTGCTGGGAGACTTGCCGGCAATCAGGCTGCCCGGAGTCACGGTCCAAGTGGTTGTGAAATTCGTGACGGCACTGCCAAGTCCCGTTTGCGCGGCGTAAGAGGTAATGACATTATTCACTGCCGCCGGCACGCTGGCAACCGTGAGCGGACTCGGCGAGCTGTAGGCGACTCCCTGGCTGTTGGTTTTGTTCACCGCTTTCAGGCGGAATGAACCGGTATTGGTCAGTTGGAGATTGTTGAGCGTAATCGCCGGATTAGTGGCCCCGGAAATGTCGGTGGCCACCCCACTATTGATGAACTGCCATTGATAGTTGGCGGCGGGGGAGTTGCTGAAGGCGGCGGAGAAGGTAATCGTGTCACCAATGACTGTCGCTGCCGAGGCGGGCAGAGTATCCCGCGTCAACCAAGGTGCCACGTTGGTCACCGCCGGCGCAAGCGGCGGAGTGATCCGGATATTGTCAATGAAAACGGTGTTGTCGCCACCGGCCAAATCCGTTCCGACAAAAGCCAGAATATGAGTTGCGGCTGTAGCCGTGAAATTGGCCGTATAAGTCGTGTAGCTCGTCACCCCCGAACTGTTGATCTTGATCACATTGTTGTCAATGAGAACATTCCACGATTCGCCACCATTCTGAGATGCTCCGGACCGTTGTGCGGCAGAGTAGGTAATGGTGTAGTTCGTCCCCGAGACAAATCCAGAGAGGGTCTGGGAAATGGTGCCGAACTGTTGAACAAAGGCCGCCTGAGTTCCTTCCGGGGCATTTGGATTGCCGAAGGCGCTGCCGTTGGGGACAATGCCCGCGCCGTTTCCGGCATAGCCATTGAAGACCCACATTGCGCCAACTGGATTGTAGGCATGATTGCCGGAGCCGAGGCTCGGGATTTCAAAGCCAAAATTCGTGTTGAGATTGATGACGGCGAGGTTGACGGGAACGGAATCAGCGGAACTGGTATCGTTGAAAATCACCCGGGCAAACACACTATGCTTGCCGGCGGTGACATTTGCCCAATCACAAGTGTAAGGTGCGTTGGTGATTCGGCCGACCAGCGTGCCGGCATCGGCATAAAACTGCACGCTATTGATAATGTTGCCATGGGTGGTTACTGCCGCCGCCAGACTAACCGTGGCCGGGGCGATGAAAAGAGCGCTATTCGCCGGACTGGTCAACGCCACTGAAGCGGCCACCGGCTGTAGGCCGGGGCTGAACCGCACATTGTCAATAAATACGGTATTGTCACCGCCCGCCAAGTCCGTGCCCATAAAGGAGAGGGTATGAATCGCCGCCGAAGCCGTGAACGTGGCAGTATAAGTTGTGTAGCTGGTCGCCCCTGGAGCGTTGGGCTTGATGACATTGCCATCTGTCACGATATTCCATGACTCACCCCCATGCTGGCTCGCTCCCGACCGTTGCGCGGCGGAGTAAGTGATGGTGTAACTGGTTCCCGGCGTAAAACCAGATAGCGTCTGGGCAATACTCCCGTAGCTTTGCACAAAGGCAGCCTGGGTGCCTTCGGGGGCGTTGGGATTGGAAAAACCGCTGCCGTTCGCGACGATGCCCGAACCGCTTCCCGCTGCGCCGCTGAAAACCCAGAAGCCTCCGTTCGGGTTGTAGGAATAATTGCCGGAGCCAATGATCGGGTTTTCAAAGCCAAAATTCGAGACCGCCTGCGCCTGCGCACTCGCTTCCGCCGAGTTGGTGCTTTCGCCATTCGTGTTGACCGCCGAGACCACATAGTAATAGGTCACGCCGTTGGTCAATCCGCCGTCGGTGTAGCTGGTATCATTTGGGCTGGCCACGGTTGTATAAGTCCCGCCGTGGGTCGTCGAACGTTTCACACTGTAGCTGATCGCTTCTTTCCCCCCAATCCATGCCAAGTCTATCCGCAAACCGGTGTCCGCCGCAGCGGTCAACGCCGTTGGCACCGGGGGATAGAGTTTTTGAACCGCGATCACCACCCGGCGGTTCAATTCCGTCTGGGCCGGATCGTTCACATTGGTGATGTTCATGAACAACTCAAACTGCACGGCATACAGGGTATTGGTTGCCAGCCTGTAATAATCCAGCAGCACATTATTCGCCACGCTGACCATGCCGGAGTTATCCACGGAAAAGGTTCCGTCGGTATTGCCCGAGGCAATCGCATACGCCAGCGGACTCCCGTTGGTATTAACTGCCGGCACCGCACCGACGACCGTGTCGTTGGTCGCGTGTTCCACCACGCTCAACCGGGTGGACATCCGCGCCCCCGCCACGCTGCCGCTGATCGAATAATATCCATGGCTGCAATAGGAACTGAAGCCCGTGAGGAGCGGATCGTTGCGACCGGCACCTGTGACACGGAAAGTATAGGTGCCCGCCGCCAGATTCGTTGTGATCGTGGCCGAAAGCATAGTCTGCGGGTTGTTGCTCGCAAGCATGGTATCTGCGGCATCCGCCAAGGTGGCCATCATGGCCAGGTCAGACCAGTCGCCCACTGGATTGGCTGTCAAGGTCACAGTGCCGCCGATGGTGGTGAATTGAAACGCATCCGTGTCGTCAGTGCGCTCGATCACGCCCTCGGCAAACGCGGTGTTATTGGTGTAAACCTCCAGATAGCGCGACGTTGCCAGCGTGCTGCCGGTGTCGTCTGTCCGATAAGTCACATTATTGTTGGCCGTGGTGATGGTAACCAGCGCGTCACTTGTATTGCCGGCATATTGATACTCACCCTTTGACCACGTGGTGACCGGTTGATAATAGCCCACCCCCATGATCGGCGCCCAGCCGGTCGCGCCGCTGCCTTGACCTCCGTAATACTCGACATGCGTTGTGTTTGTGCCATTGGGTATTTCCTGCGTCTGATGGCCCAGACCGAGTGTGTGACCCGGTTCATGCGCACCGACTTCCGCGCCATTTTTGCCGATAGTATAGACTGACCAGCAAGGCGTGTCGTTGCCCCAGTTCCAAGAGCCGATATAGGCAACGCCAGCCGCAGTAATGGGAGTATCAGTAAAGCAACATCTCTGCCGGCTGGCAACCGGGGCCGCCAGATATACTTTGAGGTCTGTCGTCACGTTTATGTTGAACGGCATATAATCCTCCGCCACCCGCTTCCAAAGGTCTCTAATCGTGACGTTATCCACATTGGCGGGGCGCACATAGGTGACACCGCCCCACGTTGGCGTATAACCCCCGAAGAAATCCAGCAATAGCACGGCGGGCGAACCGGGATAACTCTGCAAGGAAACAACATTGCTGTTATAACTCGGCACGTAATCGGGCACCAAGTCAGGGCGCACCGGCGGGATATTAGCGGTTTCATTGGTCGGCGCTGCGTCCGCCAAGACCGCCTCGGCGACTTTGGGCATGGCCATGCAGAGAACTTCATCCAGCCGACGCTGCCACAGTTCCGGCTCGCCGCGCGGCCCCGTGAGTTCAATGCGATAAGCCGTCTGGCTCGCTGAAAACTCCACAACCCCGACGGCACTGCCTGCTTTCCCGCCGACCGGTGGTGTAAGGAAGAAAAACTTTCCTGCCTCCGGAGCGGTCAATTCTCCGGAAACGTAGGTCACCTTGCCGTCCGCGATCTGAACAATTTTGAGACTTCCCTCCGCCATCACGCCGCCAGTGAGTTCAAAGCGAACCGGATCGCCAGGATTTAAGGGCTGAAAACTCTCGATAAAATCCGCATTCCATTCCCGCTTGGACTTGCCGGGTTCGCGCAGTCCTTCGGCATATGGATTCACAGTCGCATCCATCACACTAGAAACTGACCTGTTGGTGTTAACAATGGCTGTTTGAATGGGAATAGTGCCGCCTCCAACCGCATTAGTCAGAGCCACATTCATAATCCCCGGCTGTGCGTCAGCAAGTGAGGTAGTCTTCCGAGCTGAAGATAAGTGCTGTCGCCAAAGAATGGTTCCAACGCTAACCGTCACTAAAAAAACGAGCAATAGCCATTTTCTCATATTATTACATAATCCGAGTCAACTTTTCTGCCTTCTCGCATTTCAGAATCCACCTAAGATCAGGGCGAGTCTTCCTGATTTGTTAGGGCTGAGTCGAATGGCACCGTCGCCTAATTGCCCGCAGGCACCTATGCCGGGTGGCAACTTGAGTTGGTAGTCCACCCCGTTGTAACTGTATGCGATGCTGTTCGACGCAACCGTCTGCACGGCCAATTTTTGCTGAGCACCACCGACCAGATCCCAAGCCCAGCCCAAGGGTTTTCCTTCTCTGTCGATGCCGGTGAAAGTGACGTTGGTTTCACCGCAAACCATGGTGAAAGTTCCGCCACCGCGCAGGGGTTGCGTGACGCTCAGATCCGTTCGGTTCAGTTCCTTGACCACCGGTGAACCGTCCGGGGTCATGGGCGATTTCTCGCCGCCGGGTGAGAGCAAGACCGGCCAGATGCCTGCCTTATCCGTCCCCGACCAGAGCGCCCCATCCATCACCGGCAGCGTGCCATAGGCCAGAAACGTCGTAGCGAGCGCGCGGTCGTGGGTTGGCGAGATGACGTGTTCGTCGAAGCGATGGAGATCGCGGATAAAAAAAGAGCCGTTTTCCCAAAACACATTAAGGCGATAAAAGCGGCTGTTATACCAGACGGTCTTGCGGTTTTCATGCTTCCAATCATTCAGGCAAACCACCGATGTAGGCGGCGTGAGGGAATGGTGATCGTGGAACCATTGGCCCGCTTGCGCCAGCGTCTGGACTTGGATCTCACCCGCCTTGGCCTGATCGGCTAGGAGTGCTATTTGCAATGTCAGGCCCGTTTTCATCGCCTCCCAACCAAACGAGTTTTCTTGTCCGGCCTGGGTGTAGCCAAAGGCCAGTGCGGGTTGATGAATCAGATTGTTCATGAACCACGCCACCCAGTCGGCCGAGCCGCCCGCCGCAGGATAGACTGGTTCGAGAGTCCACATACCAGGTGAGTTCCCATATTGATAAATGGGATCGCTGCCCAGCATCCTAAAGATCGGCACATCAATCTGCGCGGCCTTGGTCTGAGCCGGCATATAAGCGTTGAGGCGACTAGGATAGTAGGCCTGGTTCCAATAGCCACCCCACAAAGTATAACCATCCGTGCCCACCTGATCTTTGCAATTACAGGAGGCCACAATGCCGTAATGCTCGGCCATGTATGCCAGGGTGACTTCATCAATATACCAGGAGCCGACGGTGCGGGGATAGTAACCAAAGATCGCCTTGAAATCGGCCATATAGACATCCACCAACTTGCGGCGTTCTTCCGGCGTGTAGCCCGGAGCAAAACCGACATTGGCCGTTGAATCCCACTCGTGCTGATGACCTCGCCATTTCAGGTTGGCCTTTTCCACCAATGGTCGCGGAATCTCCCACCAGGCCGCGATCTCGTCATTGGTGCCCAATTGCTCCTTGAGAAGTTTTTGATAACGGGGGTTGATCAAGGCGTCATATTGCAAAGCCCAAGTCGCGGGCAGGTTGGCCTGTTTGACCAACTGAATTTCCTGCCGGGTGGCGTCGAAAAGGACGTCTTCGGAATTGGCGAGGCGATAATCGGAGTTCCGGACGAAATTGTAAATATTGACGATGCGCGTTTCGCTGGCCGCCGCCGGTTGCAGGCTCTCCGCTAAAAGGACACCGCAAAGTATGAAAAAGGAGAGACTCCCTCCCAGAGACAAGTGAATGCTTGCCATGAGTTTCTTCGGAAAAAGCCAATTAAATGGTTGGCTAGTTATCTCAGGAAAACCATAACCACTCTTCACGGTTTCGGCTGGATTTGGTTGGTAATTTCGAAATGTCATTGTATGGAAATGGAAATGGCTGATTGCAGTTATTATCCTATGATGCGGTAGAATTTCTGCGGGCAATTGGCGTTGACGTTGGTAAATATCGCGGTTGCCTGCGTCGCCGCCCGACCTTGATTCAGCAGCGATCCCCAGTTGGAAGGTCCAGTAAAGGAGGTGCCGCTGCATGCCGTCGAGCCGTCGCTGAACGTAGAATTTCCATTCGATTGGACGGTCATGGTAAACAGAACCATGGTGGTGAAGTCCGAGAGCCTCAAACCATTTATTTGCGAAATGGTCAAACCAATTGCGCTTCCCATGATGTCGTTGCAAAAAATCATCGCCATGGCCGCCGACGCTCCCGACGGGCTGGCCACCAATCGGAGCAAGACAAGCAGGCCACCCGCCAGCCATAACATTTTTCGCGGCATAGTTGTTTATTCTTCCTGGCTTAACATTTTGCAACCGAGTGAACACAATTGCCACCGACCGACAAATTCCAAAAGCCGGGATTCAAATTACCACCGATCCTTCATAATGCCGGTTTAAAATTTCGGGCTGGTCTTTGAAAACAGTAATTTCAACGACATGATTGCCTGTGCTCAACGAACCTCGAGCGCACCTGTCGTTAAACGTCGCCAATGGGATACGATACCAATTGCAGGGCACCTCTTGGTCGCTCGTTGAGTTGTAATTCAACAACGCCGCGCGCAGCAAGGTGGGTGTCAATGGCTCACCCTGGACCTGGGCAAGTGCCCGCACAACCAACAACCATGCCGCCATCACCCAGAGTGGAACAGAAAGAACTCCGAAGTTCATTTTGGCTGGTTTCATGAATTACGCTGAAAACATTGGGCTGTTTTCACAATCCGCGCGCTGCCCAACACCCACACGCCGGCTGATGAAAAAACCCGCACGCATCTTGTCCGAGCTTTATTAGGCTTTGAAACCGGGCAATGGAGTCGTCCGCGAATTTTAGTTTTGTTTGTTATACTTTAGCCTCCAATCGGCATATGCGTCCACCCCCCGAACATGGTGAGGTTTTTATCACCGGAAAAGGGGATGGTTCAGGAAATTCCACTTACACCTGATTTTGTTGGCATGGGGTCATTCATGATATCTATGTGAAAGAGCATGCACCTCGTTCGCCGCAAAATCGTTGGCAGCGGTTGAATCACCGCTCAAGCATCCTCAAATATGGCCTTTAAACCCGAACTCCGAAATAGGAATGGGTAGCACAGGCGACGCGCCTGTGCCGTCCGGCCACTGGCCGGACGGAAGGGACGGGATGCTGGCACTGAAAATCGAGGCGCGGAAAATTCCGGGCGCTTTCCCCGTTCCGAGCGGCGGGTCGCCGCTCGGCACAGGCCAGTGGCCTGTGCTACCCACCGAGATGGCAGCCGCTGCTTCGGAATCCGGGTTAAAATGGGATTCGACGGGAATCCCTACTTATCTCTCTTGCACGCGTTGACGAGATCTAATCCCAAGGGATCTCCCTAAAAAAATCAGCGCACTGCTTAACTATTTAAGGTTTAGTTGACGAGTCTTAGTCGGAAGAAGCGTTGATCGGCGGGGCCGAAGTCA
>ODAK010004761.1_pt1 | contig 13887 bp, 13 predicted proteins | sample 1539591 | NCBI WGS metagenome assembly ODAK01 (sample SAMEA3539303, study PRJEB22396) | soil metagenome | biome: tundra; feature: field; material: soil | place: USA | collected 2010-05 | depth 0.15 m | reverse complement strand
AAGCGCGCCGGTTCGATACTAAAGATGCCGTTCGTGCCGCAACAGGGGATGCTTCGACTGCCTGGGGGACCGGGTCTGGGCATCGTGCTCGACGACGACGAAGTTGCGCGTCGAACGGTCAAGGTCTAGAGCCTCTCATGACGGGCAAATGTTTTGCGACTCCAAAGTTGGAAGAGGGAGGGCACGATGGCGTCGATCTCGATTGAAAAGGTGTCCAAGATCTACCCCAACGGATTTAAGGCGGTGCACGAGCTCGACATTGCGGTCGCCGAAGGCGAGTTCATGGTGCTGGTCGGACCATCGGGGTGCGGCAAGACCACGGCGCTGCGCATGGTCGCGGGCTTGGAGGAGATCACGTCGGGCACGTTACGCATCGACAACCGCGTCGCGAACAAACTCACCTCAAAAGAGCGTGACGTGGCCATGGTCTTTCAAAACTACGCCCTGTACCCTCACATGTCGGTCGCCGAGAACATTGCCTTCGGCCTGAGCCTGAGGAAGATACCAAGGGACGTGATCAAGAAAAAGGTAGCGATCGCCGCCGGGATCCTCGGTCTCACCGATCTGCTTCAACAAAAGCCGGGACTACTTTCGGGCGGCCAGCGACAGCGAGTCGCGATGGGGCGGGCCATCGTCCGCGATCCCAAGGTCTTCCTCATGGACGAACCGTTGTCGAACTTGGACGCCAAGCTACGCGTGCAAATGCGTACCGAAGTTCGCCGGATTCAACGGCGAATTGGCGTGGCGACCCTGTACGTTACGCACGACCAAACCGAGGCCATGACCATGGGCGACCGGGTCGCCGTCATGCGCCTGGGCGTGCTGCAGCAATGCGAACATCCTCAGGTTCTCTACTCCAATCCCACCAATCTATTCGTCGCGGCGTTCATTGGATCGCCGGCCATGAATCTCTTTGAGGCGGTCTTGAGTGACGACGGAACCTCACTGCAGCTCGGTTCGCAGCCGCTTCTAATTGGCGAAGCGGTCCATCAACGCCGTCCCGGCCTGGCCGCGTTTCGTGGACGAAAACTTATCGTCGGAATCCGCGCGGAGGATCTCCCGGTCGTCGACGGTGAGTACGTCCCGGGCAGGGTGATGAAGGCCCACGTCGAAGAGATCGAAGCGCTGGGGGCGGAGCTGTTGGTGCACTTTTCCATTGACGCCACGCGCGTGGGCGGCGACATCCAGAGTGAGGTCAAGGGCGATGAACTGGACTCGATCGCCATCGACATCGTGGGCGAGGGTGTCGCGCGCGTCGAACCGCGCGCGGACGTGCGCGTGGGTGAAGATGCGCTCTTCACTATCTTCCCCGAGCGAATGCACTTCTTCGATCCCGAGAGCCAGAAGGCCGTCGAATCGTGAGCCACCAGGGCACGGTTCTCTCCCGGTGATCCACCTGGAGGCCGAGGGAATTGCCCTTTCTATGATGCCCGAACGCGGCGGCAAGATCACCAGCCTCGTCGATACCGACCGTGGTCGCGAGTGGCTCGAGCAGGCCGCCGACGTGTTGGTCGGGCCCGCGGACGTCCAAAAGTCCTTTGATGAGGGCGACATGAGCGGGTGGGACGAAATGATGCCGACGATCTCTGCCTGTCGGTACCCTGGCGCCACCCTCGAGTTGCCGGATCACGGCGAACTCTGGCGAGTTCCGTGGGAAGTGACACGACAGTCCCCAAGTTCAGTGTCCACGCGCGTGCAGGGCCAAGCTCTCCCGTATATCTTCGAGAGGACGTTGACCCTGGACCCGCGTCGCGTGCGAGTGGAGTACCGGGTGTCAACGAGCGGTGATGGTGAACTCACGTTTCTCTGGGCGGCGCACCCGCTCTTTACGCTGCACTCGGGAACCAAAGTGGCCGTCGACAGCGGGTCGAGCAGTTTCGAGCAGGTGCACGAGGACGGCACGAGAACGCCCGTGACCTGGCCCGCCAGCGGTGTCGTAATCGCCGACGTCGCGGGCGCAGGCCAAGGGCAGAAATTCTTCACGCGCGCTCTAATTGAAAGCGTCGGGGTCTCATTGACCGATCCTGACGGAGCTCAACTCACGCTCAATTGGCAGCGGTCCCAGATACCGTGGACCGGACTATGGCTTGACAACTGTTCTCTCTCACGCCGACCAGTGGCGGCGATCGAACCGACCGGCGCATCGGACGACTCATTAGAAGCGTCATCATTCGCAGGCAAGTCTTGGACGGTTTCGCTCGGACTCGCCAAGTATTGGAATATTGAACTGAGCGTCAGCGGGCTGGGGCACCGTAGTGGTGAAGCACATGGGTACTGGCTCTTGTCCACGTAGTGCATTGGTCACTATCTATCGACGGACTCGGCGCCCAGCGCAGTTCGGTCGCATGGGCGTAGTACGAGAGAGAGGAACATAGTGGAAAATCTTGCGGGCAAGCGAGCCCTCGTCACGGGAGCGTCGAGCGGCATCGGTCAGGCAATTGCGCTCAAACTGGCGAGTGAGGGTGTGGCTGTCGCCGTAGGAGGTCGAGATACGGAGCGAGTCAGCCTGACGTGCCGTCAGATTGAAGAGGGGGGCGGCGGAGCCACTCCGGTGATGGGCGACGTCGCCAAGGCCGACGAGGCCGAGAACGTGGTGGCCAGGGCGGTGGAAGCGCTGGGCGGGTTGGACATCGTGGTCAATAACGCGGGCATAGACGCCAACGAGTGGCACGACGTCGCGGACTGGCCGATTGAGAAATTCGACGAGATCATGGCCATCAACATTCGTGGTCCGTTTCTCGTTTCCAAATTCTCAATCCCGCACCTCTTGGCCGCGGGAGGGGGATCAATGCTGCACATCAGTTCAGTGTGTGCAATTACCGTGTGGGCGGGTGACTGCGCCTACGATATATCCAAAGCCGCTCTCAATATGCTCTCGGACCACATCGCCGTGGAGTACGGATCGAGGGGAATCATCTCCAATACGTTGATGCCGGGCGTGGTGAGAACAGCGTTGCACGAGAACGTCATGGAGGGAATGAATGACGGGCGCGCCTTCGAAAAGGTGTTGTTATCGCGCCATCCAATCGGACGATTCGGCACCGTTGAAGAGATCGCCGAAAGTGCGGCGTTTCTTTGCAGCGGCGTGGCACCGTTTCTCACGGGCTCGAATATTCTGATTGACGGCGCATACAGCAGAGTGTGAGTGCTCACACTACGCTTAAGCGACCATTCACGACGACGCTGTATAGCCATTGATGTGACGAGTGTAGAGGTTGGGGTCTGGCGATAAGCAACTGAGGGTGCATAGGCGAAGTTCTTAGGTTTTCGGGGAGAAGACATGGGCGTTTTGGAAGGAAAGGTTGCGCTGGTCACCGGCGCGGGGGCGGGAATCGGTCAAGCGATCGCTATTCAACTCGCCAAGGCCGGTGCTTCGGTGGCCGTCATTGACCTGAATGAAGACGCGACGCATGAAACGCTCGACAAACTTGAAGTATTCACATCGGCCGGACGCTCGTATCTGTGCGATGTCTCTGACGGCGCTCAGGTCGATGAGACGTGGGCCGCGGCGGCGAAGGACTTCGGCCGACTCGACATTGTGGTCAACAACGCAGGCGTGAGTTTCGTTGGTCCGCCCATCATTGAGACGACTGACGCGGCGTGGCACAAATCCATCAACGTCATGCAGACTGGCGTGTTCTACGGGATGAGGGCAGCGGCTCGTCTGATGATCCCTCAAGGTTCGGGCAGCGTCGTGAATATCTCTTCGATCCGAGGCTTTTCACCAAACCCGGGACGGATTGCCTACTGCGCGGCAAAGGCTGCGGTCTTGATGATGACAAAGGTTGCGGCCGGTGAGTGGGCGCCATACGGCGTGCGCGCCAACGCCATCGCACCAGGAGTGCAGAAAACACCCATGTGGGATACTGACGTGGCGAATGGCATCTTCGACGAGGGGGAGTTCCTGAAGCTGATTCCGGCCGGTAAATTGGGCGATCCCAACGACGTCGGCGAGCTGGTGGTGTACCTGAGTAGCGACGCGGCCAAGTACATGAACGGTTCGTGCATCACCATCGACGGCGCCCTCACGTCAGTTCCCCTCGGATGAATTCTCAGAGAAAGACGGAGACGAAATATGATAAATGTTGATCACGCCGCGAGTAGCCGGCGCCCGGCGGATTGTCCGTCGACGTCCAATGAAGTGACGTCCTTAAGGGGCTCAACAATGGGGAGGCAGTGATGTCAGAACGTGTCAGTGGGATCCATCACGTCGGATTTACCGTCACGGACCTTGATCGGTCGGTGAAGTTCTACACCGAAGTGCTCGAGTGCACCGTTGTGGTCGAGCAAGAAAAAAAGGGCGGCTACCTGGGCGCCATCGTCGGATATCCCGAGGCGGATGTCCGAATGGCCCAAGTTCAACCGCCGGGTAACACCCCTCGCATTGAACTGTTCGAGTACCGCACTCCGCGGTCTGCATCGAAAGATCTCGAACCTCGCAATGTTGGCAATGCGCACGTCTGCTTTGTCGTCGATGACCTTCCCAAGATGTACGAACGACTTTTGGAGCACAACGTCACCACTTTCAGCGAACCGATTGAGATCGATACGGGCGTCAACGCGGGTGGGTACGGACTCTACGCAAAAGATCCTGACGGAATCACGATTGAACTGTTCCAGCTTCCCAAGTCGAAGCGGTAGCTCGCGGAAGTGTGGAGCAGCTTTGCCCGAAGTGGATTGTCAGCAACAAGAAAAGGTTTCACTCAATCAAGTTTTTTGATGCCGACAATTTTCTAGTCTCGCTCAGGCCTCGTTCTCGCTCTTACTGTGCGTTCTTGGCGTTGTGACTGTCCTTAGGACTGGTCCGTCGAGGACCCGGACGGAATCGCAATGCCGACCATACCTCATTGATGGCAACCTGACGGACGGGTTGGACGCCACTTTCGCTCAGCAGCGCGGTGAGCGAATCTCGATTCAAATCGGTTCCGAGATGTCCCGATTTTGGGTACGCCACCCACGTCAAATGGTCTCTGGATGCGGATTCGAATATTTGTTCGCGGTGACTTTCGAGTGCTGCGCGGTCAGTGATGAAGAACAGCAGGGCCACCTCTTGCTGGTTGTCGCTCACAAAATCTAAGTCGGCCAACGCGGATGACACTGAGTGGGGCGTCCCAATAGCTTTCAATGATTGGTTGGGCTTTAACTGCAACTTGGCGGCCAGTTCCATGCGAGAACTATAGCGAATGGGTGATTTCACTGGTTTTCGAATTCCGGGGTCCCTTACGTCGGGAACGATTTTGTGCTTACTTAGAAAGGGCTGTCGGGGAGACTACATCGCTTCCAATGTCGGATCGTGTTTGGTTCCAGTACATAAGCGATATTGGTCCTCTTGATGTGTCAAGACATAGGAGACACCTTCTCAAGGAAGTCTTCCTATGGACGTTGGGCGCTACTTGGCGGAAGCACATCTGAAGGAGGGACATTCCGTGGCGTCGTTGGCGAGAGACCATGGACTGCACCCCAGTTGGATTCATAACGCGTCCGGACTTTCGCTCCTGGAGGTCGGCAAGCAACTCGGATTCTGCGTCTCGAGTTGAGGTAGTCTCACATCGTGAGCGATCAGAAGCGAAGCGTTCCGACCGGCGTTGCGTTGATGGTCAGTTCACTGCTCGTCGCGGTGTCCCTCGTCATTGGCTTGGTTGCCGTCGGCCGCGGGGTGTCGGTGCGCGGCAGCGTCACCGGCATCACCATCACCGGCGAGGCGTCGGCTGCCGTCTCCGCCAACCAAGTGGTATGGACGTTGACGGCGCAGGAGATCGCCCCCACCGCCCGAGGGGCCGTCTCGATTGTGGCCGCTGACGTGAAGTCCCTTAGCGCATACCTCAAGAGTGGGGGGATCGACGTCTCGAAGTTGGTGCTGAGTGGCGTCTCGACGTCGAACAACGAGCAGTTCATCAACGGCAATCCGACGGGCAAGATCCTGAACTATCAGGCGAGCCGTGACATCACGGTGAACTCGGACAACGTCTATCTCATTCAGAAGCTCAGCCAAGGCATTGGCCAGGTGCTGGAGACAGGTGCAAACATCAACTCCACGGGACCGCAGTACTACGTGAGCACCCTGCAGAAACTCCGACCTCGGCTCATCGCTGCGGCGGTGCGCGACGCGAAGTCGAGGGCTATCGCGCTCACTTCCGCCACGGGCGGGTCGGTGGGGTCGGTTCGCAGTGCCAAGAGTGGACCGTTCCAGGTCAATGCCGTGGGCTCCGTCTCGGTCTCCAGCGGTGGCAATTACGACACGACGACCATTCGCAAGACCGTGTCGACCACGGTGACGGTGGTCTTCAACTTGGGCTGACGGAGGGCGTCAGCTCGTGCCAATTGCCAAGGTCAGTCGACTCCGTCGGATCTGGAAAGTGGCACGGCGTCACCCATTGTGGTGGGGCGATATTCTTCAGAAAAACCCTATTTATCAGGAAAGTTATTAGTGGAGGTAAGGGGATTCGAACGCCTGACCCCTTGCATGCCATGCGGCCTTTTTCAGATCGCTGATGTTCGCTGGTGACCATATTTGGTTGGAATATTGGGGCTTCAGTTCGCCGACATTCAGGTGTGACCGCAGGTAATCGCCGGCGTTGCTAAAGGCGTTGCCAAAGGAAATAATTGCCAAAGAAGTTCAGTTTCGTGCTCACCATCTCCTCCGACGAACTTCGCACGCGACGTTTGCGGGGACGCCGTATGACTTGCACGCGTGCAATGTGTCACAACGATAAGCCCTGGGGCGGTAAGTCTCAAAGCAGTTTCTTGTAAAGATTTGACTGAAGCCAGGGGCGCTTCAGTCACGATATCTCGTGCGACAGCCCTGCACGACTGGTCTCGGCGACCGCCTTGAGCTTGTCGGCGAGCGCTCGGCGGAAGGCCATCGGACTCGAATAGGTCGTTGGAATTTTGATGTCGATTTTGGCGCCACCCGAAGAGTCAGTGGATGGTGGTGGTGCACGTCTTGTTGCTGAGTAGGACCTGAAATTGGCCTGATTATCGCGAAGTTTTCAGAGAGAGGACCCCACCGCTAGAACGAAGGTAGTGCGACGCAGCCAGATTTTTCTGCCAACTTGAGTGACTGCTTCGCTTGGAGTAACCAGTGGCGGCAGAGCCGCGCCTTGGCGTTGGTCTTATCGGCATCGCAAATCGCGGAGGTGGTGGCGGAGAGAAGGGGAGAGACGTTCATGACTAGGGTGCAGCGGTCCCAACGCGAGGACGGTATACTGAATCGTGTTCAGCAAGTTGTCCCAATGTGGAGGATTCTGATGGCGGGTGCGGTCGTCGCCGACTTTCTCACGGGTGACTGGGGAGTGTGGCGCACGGTTCAACAGTCGATTCTGATCGTGGGGGAGCGGTTGGTTGAACTCGACATCAATGACGATGGTCGTGCGTGCGGGCGAGAACGCCGTCTTCATGGTGTCCCCCGGATGCGCTTGTTCGACCCGGAGAGTGAGAACGCCATCGCGAAGGGGGGGATCGCTCGAGGCTGGCCACGGTGGCGGCGAAAGTCGCGGACAAGGAATGGAGGCGAATCATGAGACTGGCCAGAGTGGGAGCGGCGGGCCACGAGCGCGCGGTGGTGATCGACGACGGCGTCGCGCGGCGACTGCCCGAGGCCCTCGGTGACATCGACGCCGACTTCTGGCGCGAGGACCGGATCGTCGAGGTGCGTCGCCTGTTCGAGGCCGGTGCGCTCGGCGAGGTGGTCGAGCGCCCCCTGCGCTTTGGCGCACCGATCGCCAAACCCGAGAAGGTGATCTGCATTGGCCTCAACTACCGCGACCACGCCGCCGAGACTGGTCAGGTGATTCCCACCGAGCCGATCATCTTCATGAAGGCGCCCAACTGCGTCGTCGGGCCCGATGACGAAGTTCTAGTGCCGCGTGGGTCGACCAAGACCGATTGGGAGATCGAACTCGGGGTGGTGCTGGCGCGCCGGGCCCGGTACCTCTCTTCACCTGAGGAGGCGGCGTCGGTCATCGCCGGCTACTGCATCTCGCACGACGTCTCGGAGCGCGAGTTTCAACTCGAACGCGGCGGCCAGTGGGACAAGGGCAAGTGTTGTGAGACCTTCAATCCGCTCGGGCCGTGGCTCGTCACCCCCGACGAGGTCCCCGACCTCCAGAGCCTCGCGCTGCGACTGAGCGTCAACGGTGTCGTGCGCCAGAACGGCACTACCGCGGACATGATTTTCGGAGTGCACCACATCATCTGGTACCTGAGCCAGTTCATGGTGCTCGAACCGGGTGACCTGGTCAACACCGGCACACCCGCCGGCGTGGCGCTTGGTCACCCCGACGTCGCCTTCTTGAAGGCTGGTGACGTGACCGAGCTCACCATCGACGGTCTCGGCTCGCAGTGCAGCGTCTTCGGCCAGGCGTAGGCGTGGGCCAGTGACGACTACCACGCGGCCTGGCGACGTCGTCGACCGGTCGGGCGTCGACGAGGCCGCCCGACGGGTGATCGAGCGCGAACTGACCGGCGTCGTGCGCGGCGAGGTCCGTTTCGACGGCGCGACCCGAGGCATCTACGCGACCGATTCGTCCAACTACCGCCAGGTCCCCCTCGGCGTCGTTTTCCCGATCGACGAGCAGGATGTAGCGGCCACGCTGGAGATAGCCCGGCATCACGGCGCGCCGGTGCTCGGCCGCGGCGCCGGCACGAGCCTCGCTGGTCAGGCGTGCAACGTCGCGGTGGTGGTCGACATGAGCCGACACATGAACAAGATCCTCGACCTCGACCCGGTAGCGCGCACTGCCCGGGTCCAACCCGGCGTCGTGCTTGACGACCTGAACGCGATGGCACGTGCTCTCGACCTCACCTTCGGACCCGACCCGGCGACCCACGCGTGGTGCACAGTCGGCGGCATGGTCGGCAACAACTCCTGCGGGACCCACGCCCTCTACGCCGGCAAGACCGTCGACAACGTCGAGGAGCTCGTGGTCTACACCTACGAAGGCGTGCGCATGACGCTCGGCGCCTGTGACGACGAGCGCTACGCCGAACTCGCCGCCGTACCCGGTGACGGGGGGCGTATCGTGCGCGAACTTCGTGAGCTGGCCGACGTGTACGCCGACGTGATCGCCAACGGGTATCCGACGCTCGATCGTCGCGTCTCTGGCTACAATCTCGACCAGTTGCGGCCCGACCGGGGCTTCCACCTAGCGCGGGCCTTGGTGGGTTCGGAGTCGACCTGCGCGCTGGTGACCGAGGTAACGGTACGACTTATGCCCTGGCCGCGTCGGCGTGTCCTGGTCGTGCTCGGCTACGACGACATCTACGTCGCCGCTGACGACGTACCGCATCTACTCATCCACGACCTCATAGGGCTCGAGGGCTTCGACGGTCGTCTGGTAGACCAGATGCGTGGTGCTCGCCTGCACCTCGACAAGCTGTCACTGCTGCCCGAAGGACGCGGCTGGCTACTCTGCGAGGTCGGCGCCGACACCGATGAGGACGTCGAGGCGAAGGTGGCGGACCTCGTCAGCGATCTCGGACCCGGCGTGCGCACAGTCGTGTTGCGCGACGCGATGCTCCAGCACCGCGTCTGGCAGATCCGCGAGTCGGCCCTCGGCGCGACGGCCCGGCCGGCTGGCCAGCCCGTGAATTTCGAAGGCTGGGAGGACGCCGCAGTTGAGCCCCACCATCTCGGTGCGTACCTGCGCGGCATCGAGGAGCTGTGGCGTGAGTACGGCTACACCGGCGCCTGGTACGGCCACTTCGGTCAGGGCTGCGTGCATACGCGCAATAATTTTGATCTCTCGAGCGTCGAGGGACTGCGCGCCTACCGTTCGTTCGTCGAGCGCGCTGCCGACCTTTGCGTTTCACTCGGCGGATCAATCTCGGGTGAACACGGCGACGGTCAGGCTCGCGGGGAACTGCTCTCGCGGATGTACGGGCCCGAGATGTTGAGCGCCTTTCGACGCTTCAAGTCCATCTGGGACCCAACGGGTCGGATGAACCCCGGCAAACTTGTCGACGCCTATCCCCTCGATACGAACATCCGCTACGGTCCCCGGTACCGGCGGTCCACCCTCGAGGTCAACGGCTATTCGTTCGCAAAAGACGGGGGTTCACTCCAGCAAGCCGTCGAGAGGTGCGTCGGGGTCGGCAAGTGCCGCAGCCACGTCGACGGCGTGATGTGCCCTTCGTACCGGGCGACCGGTGACGAACGTCACTCGACTCGGGGCCGTGCGAAGCTCTTCAACGAGTTGTTCCAGGGTGAGACGACCGAGGCGTCGTGGCGAAACGAGGACCTCGCCGACGCGCTCTCACTCTGCCTCTCGTGCAAGGGCTGCGCCACCGACTGTCCGACCCAAGTAGACATGGCCACCTACAAGTCCGAGTTCATGTCGCACTATTACGCCGGGCGCCTCCGTCCTCGCAGCGCCTACGCGCTTGGCCTCTTGCCGTGGATCGGGCGCGTTGCGTCGCGCGTTCCCCGCCTCGCCAATGCCGTGCTCGCCAATCGGGCGCTACGACCGGTGGCGATGCGGGCGGCCGGTCTCACAGCGAATCGGCCGGTCCCAGAGTTCTCGATGAGGACGTTGCGACGCCGCGCCGTCGCGCGAACGGCTACGGCGACGGTCGTGGTGTGGCCTGACACGTTCACCGACCTCTTTCGACCCGAGCGCGGAGAGGCCACGATTCGCGTGCTTGAAGCCGCGGGTGAACGGGTTGACGTCCCCTCGCGCTGGGCCTGCTGCGGGCGCACACTCTACGACTCGGGGATGCTGAACCTCGCGAAGTCCACCGCACGTAACGTGCTCGACGTGCTCGACGAGCATCTGGACGCGGGCCGTCCGATCATCGTGCCCGAGCCGAGCTGTTTGGCAGCTTTCCGCGACGAGGTCCCGAACCTCCTGCCCGACGATCCGCGAGCCGCCCGACTCGCGTCGCTCAGTCGCAGTCTCAGTGAGCACCTTGTCGTGATCGGATGGGGCCCGCCACCGATCGGGGCCGGCGAGCACGTCGCGGTTCACCCCCACTGCCACCAACTTGCGGGGCAGGCCACGGCGGCGGACCGACAGGTTCTCGAAGCGTGCGGCTTCGATGTGGAGGTGCTCGACACCGGGTGCTGTGGCCTCGCGGGTTCTTTTGGTTACGAGCACGACGATCTGTCGCGACAGATCGCTGCGGATCGCTTCCTCCCAGCGTTGGTCGAGCACGGTGCCAAGGGTCTGCTCGTCCTCGACGGTTTCAGCTGCGAGCTGCAATTGGACCAGTTGGCGGGCATCGCGTCGCTGTCGTTGGCCGAACTGATCGCCTCTCGTCTCGTCTCGTAGAGTCCAACGCGAGTCTGGTCATTCGATCCGTGAGTGTTATGCTGAATCTCATTCAGCAGGCTGAACACGAGAGTGGATGGTTCCGATGGGAGGGGGATTATGAAGATCACCAAGGTTCGATGTCACGTACTACTCGATCCGAAGGTCGAAGTGGACGCGACTAGTTCGGCCCAGGACGACCTGGTCGTCGAAGTCGAGACCGACGAGGGCATCGTTGGTGTTGGTGAGTCAGACATCAACGCGTGGATCGGGCGGGCCTGCATCGAATCACCCGGCACTCACACGATGGATGTGGGCCTCGGCAAGGCCATCCTCGGTCTGGACCCGACGGATCCACCATCAGTATGGGACCGCGTTTACGTAAAGACCGCGATGACCGGGCGAAGAGGGGCGCTCATTCACGCGCTGGGCGCTCTCGATATGGCGCTGTGGGATATTGCCGGCAAGGCGAAGGGCGTGCCTACTTGGCAGCTTCTTGGTGAGAAGGTCGAGATACCTGGACAGCCCTACGCGTCGCTCCTTCCTCAGGACTCTACCTTCGATGCGTTCCTGGCTTCGTTCGTTCGACAAACCGTGGAGGCGAAGAAGATCGGCTTCACCGCCGCCAAACTTGAGACGTTGATCTGTGGGCCCTACGCCACCATGGGCATGGACGAATCGGACGAGCGGATGATTGAGATCATCGCGGCGGTGCGCGAGGCGGTCGGCCCCGACTTCACACTCATGGTTGACGTGGGTTACGCCTGGAATGACGTGCGCCGTGCCCGCGAGGTCATCGAGACCTGGGTCGACTATGACATCCTGTTCGTGGAGACACCACTGTGGAGTGACGACATCGACGGCTACGCCGAGTTGGCTCGGACTTCACCGATCCCGATCGCTGCCGGTGAGTGGTTGGCGACCCACTACGAGTTCCGTGAGTTAGTCGATCGCGGTTGTTTGCACGTGCTCCAGCCCGACGTGGGGCGCGTCGGCGGCCTGACCGAAGCCCGGAGGGTCTGCGATCTTGCAGCCGCCCACGATCTGACTGTCGTGCCACATTCGTGGAAGACGGGGATTGGCGTCGCCGCGACGACGCAACTGGCGATGGTCACTCCCCAGATGCCCTTCTTCGAGATGATCCCACGTCAGTTCGCGGATTCCGAACTGCGCCGCGACCTCCTGACTGTCCAGCCGGAGATGACGCCGGACGGCCTGGCCGTGCCCACTCTGCCGGGACTGGGCATCGAACTCAACCGCGAGGCTATGGAGAAGTTCGAGGTGATCGCTGCCAAGTTCACATGACGGCAGCCGTAAAGGTAGCCCTACGCGGCATCACGTGGGACCACCCCCGTGCCTACGAACCGCTCGTGGCCGCCACGCACGAATTCGTGTCAGCGCACGGGTCGGTCGCGGTTGAGTGGTCGACGCGCAGCCTGTTCGAGTTCGGGGAAGGCGACGTCCGGTCGCTGGCCGATGCGTTCGATCTGCTGATCATCGATCATCCATCGAGTGGGCTCATCGCGGCGAGCCACTGTTGCCTCGCTCTGGACAAGTACGTGGGAGCGAACGACCTGCGAGTCATGAGCGAAGAGTACGTAGGCGCTTCCTTCGCCAGTTACCTGTTCGACGGCCGTCAGTGGGCGCTACCGATCGACGCGGCGTGCCACGTGACGGCGTCACGGCCAGACCTGTTGGCGCGCGCCGGTGTCGGGTTACTGCCTACGACCTGGCCCGACGTGGTTGAACTCGCTGAATATCTCGCCGGCCGGTCGGACGGATGTCTCGTGATGCCGTGGTCACCGACTGACGTGCTGATGAGCCTCTACAGCATTCACCACGCAGCGGCCGAAAAGGGTGGTGATGACGTCGCAGCGTGGACAGCGTCACTCGAATTGCTCGGGCAAGTGGCGACACTCGCGGATCCGAGCGAGGACGAACGTCGCACGTCTCCAATCAACGTGCTCGACCGAATGAGTTTAACCGATGAGGTGGCTTACTGCCCTGTGCTCTTCGGCTATTCCAACTACAGCCGGACCGGCTTCCGGCCGAACCTCGTTACTTTCTCCAACGCGCCGGGCCGAGACGTCGGTCATCACGGGAGCATCCTCGGCGGGGCTGGTATCGCGGTCTCGGCCACGACCGCCTTCCCCGAGGTCGCGGTCGAGCTCTGTCGGTTCCTGACGTCATCCGAGATTCAGGCGGGCACGTACGTGCGAACCGGAGGTCAGCCAGCCCACCGGGCGGCGTGGAACGACGACCGGGCGAACGAACTCACCAACGGCTTCTTTTCCAACACGCTCGACACCATCGAGAGTTCGTATCTGCGTCCGCGACACCTGGGATACGTCGAAGCGCAGAACGAGTGCGGGCGTCTCCTTCACGAGTGGTTGTTCAGCGGGGCCCGGGGTGACGCCGCCGAGTTAGCGGCGGTGTTTGCCTCGACTCTCTTCTCGACGCCGACGTCCGAGATGGCTCCGGATCCACTCGGGTGACGACGTCCGAGGACTTCGGGCCCCGAGGGCGACCCGTCTACGGCCCGACCGAACCTTCCTCGGTGAAGACCGTGCATCGTTCGGCGCCGTTGTCCTCGAACGAAGTCGACGAGGTGGTCGCCGTCATCGGACGGGGACGTCGCAGT
>ODAK010004760.1_pt1 | contig 13887 bp, 8 predicted proteins | sample 1539591 | NCBI WGS metagenome assembly ODAK01 (sample SAMEA3539303, study PRJEB22396) | soil metagenome | biome: tundra; feature: field; material: soil | place: USA | collected 2010-05 | depth 0.15 m | reverse complement strand
GGGCGCTCGCCTTCGGGATGCGAGCCTGGGTGCCGAAATCGACGTAGACGAGGCCAAACCTGCGGCTGTATCCGTCCGCCCACTCAAAATTGTCCAGCAATGACCAGACGAAGTAACCGCGCACGTCCACCCCAGCCTCAATCGCGTCCAGCGTTTCGCTGAAGTGATCGTTCAGGTAGGACACCCGTTCGAGATCGTCTACACCACCTTCGGGATCGACATAGTCGTGGAAGGCGGCGCCATTCTCGGTGATGTACAGCGGAAGAGCCGTGTAGCCGTGGACGCGGCGCAGCAGGCGGCCAAAACCGGCCGGACTTACATCGAGGCCGCCGGCCGTGAGGCGGCCGGTTCTGGGCAGGACCCGCGCGTTGTGGTAAGGCTCTCCGGTATCCTCGGCGACCGTTTTTGTCTCGTAGTAGTTGACGCCAAGAAAGTCGGTCGGTGCCGCCACGACCTGCATGTCGCCGTCGCGGATGAAGTCGATCGGCACCTGCCGCCCGTACCAGGCGAGCATGTCCGCGGGATAGTTCCCGTGCAGCACCGGTTCGAGGAACCATCGGTTCTCGTACCCGTCCAGTCGCCGGGCGGCGGCCTGATCGGCGTCGGACTCCGATGCCGCGCTGATGTCAGAGAAAAGTTGTGTGACGCCAACGCGCGCACCGGGCGCGCTCCGGCGGATGATGCCAACCGCCTGGCCGTGCGCGAGCAGCAGGTGGTGCGCCGAGGTCAGCGCCGAGGTGAGATCCGCGATTCCCGGCGCATGCCGGCCTTGGAGATGGCCCACCATCGCCGAGCAGAACGGCTCGTTGATTGTTACCCACCGCGGAACGACGTCACCGAGCGAGTCGAGCACGACCTGTGCGTACTCGCAGAAGTAACTGACGGTATCGCGGGAAGTCCAGCCGCCCGCATCCTGCAGCGGCTGGGGAAGGTCCCAGTGATAGAGCGTCGCCGCAGGCTCTATCCCCCTGGCGTGCAGGCCATCGACCAGGCGCCGGTAGAAGTCGAGGCCCTTCTGGCTCACCGTCCCGGTGCCATCGGGGACAATACGCGGCCATGCGATCGAGAAGCGGTAGGCGGTCAGGCCCATTCCCGCAATGAGATCGAGATCGGAGTCGAGCCGGTGATAGTGATCGCACGCGATGGCACCCGAATCAGCGTGGGTCACCGCACCGGGGACTTGGCAGAAAGTATCCCAGATCGAGGGCCCTCGACCGTCTTCGTCAACAGCGCCCTCGATCTGATATGCGGAGGTCGCCGCGCCGAAGAGAAAGCCCGGTGGGAAGCGCTTGGACAATGACGACTGCTCCTTCACTGCGCATCAGAGATGGCTACGTGCGGCTGCGTCGTCGCGTCAGCAGCCCCTTACTTTAGTACTTAGGCTAAGGCTTAAGCAAAGTGGGGTCAAGCATGTTCCCGGCCATGGGTGGCTGATGAGGCCCTGGCCTGTGCGCCTGCTGTCAGCCGGGTGATACGGCGGATCGGATGCGGCGGCGGTTGCCGGTATGGTCGGCGACCATCGCTCCCGCCGTCAGCAGCCTGGCGATCGGCAGCGTCGCGCCGCCGAGCGCGACCGCGTCTTTGCCCAGGTCAGCCTTGACGATCTCGACCCGGCTGAACGGCAGGTGCAGTGCCTGGCGTCCCGCGGCCTCACGGATCCTGGGCAGCAGTTCGTCGCTCAGTGCCCGGCCGAGCCAGCCGCCCACGACCACGCGCTCGGGGTTGAAGAGGTTGACCAGGTCAGAGATCCCGGCGCCGAGGTAGGTCACCGTCTCGTCGAGCACCTGGGCCGCAGCACGGTCGCTGCCGGAGGCGTCGATGATCGCCGCGATCCGCTCCTCAAGCTCACCTGGGCTGGTAGCGACGCGCCTGCGCTTGAGCTGGTCGTACCGGGCCGCGATCGCTCCGGCGCCCACATACGCCTCGAGGCAGCCTTCCGCACCGCAGCGACAGGTCCGGCCGCCCACCATCACCGTGGTATGCCCCCACTCCCCGGCGCTGCTGGTCGCTCCCCGGTAGACCTCGCCGTTGCTGATGATGCACGTCCCCACGCCGATACCCAGCAGCACGATGACCGCGTTGTCGGTGCTGCGGGCAGCGCCGAACCACCGCTCGGCCTGGCCCAGGGTCTTTGCACCGTTGTCAACGAGAATCGGCAGGTCGACCTGGCGGCGCAGCATCGCCTCCAGGGGGACGGCGTGCCAGCCGACGCTCTGGCCATGCACGACCGCGTCCTCGCGATGCTCCACCAGGCCGGGCACGGCCACTCCGACGCCGAGGATGGCCCGCGTGTCCACGCCCGACTCGGCGATCACTGACTCGATGCCCTCGACGATATGGCTGACCGCGTCCTCGGGATCCAGCACCGTCATATCGGTCACCGACGTGTGCCGTGCGCACACTTGCAGTCCGAAGTCGAACAACTCGACCAGGAACGCGGTCTCCCCGACGTCGACGCCGATGACGTAGCCGTACTTCGGGTTGACCTGCAGCAGCCCGCGCGGCCGGCCTCCATTGGAGTCCTCGAGTCCCACCTCAACGACGACGCCTTCCGCCTCCAGGGCGGCGACGAGGTTGCTCACGGTGGCGGGACTCAGGCCCGCCTGGGTCCCGACCTCCTGCCGCGTCAGCGGGCCGCTGAGGAATACCTGCCACAAGGCGCGGGACCGGTTGCTCTTGCGGAGATCCCGGACGGTGGTTGTTCTGGGCCTGGGCATCGACCTGCCTGACCGACGGAGGGACCGCGACGATGCGGGTATGGACCTCCTCTACTTTACGGCCTGGAATAAGTCGGTGCCGACGCCTTGACCAGCATCAAGGCTTGCGCCGTAGCCGGCCAAGGGGGTGCCGCCGCCGAGCGGCCTGGGCTCGCCGAGGGAGGGCGCCTCGGCGCGGCGGGGGCGCACTCACTAGCTGCGCCGACAGAAGCATCGCCTAGGTAACAAAACGGAAACGGAGGCTGTCCCGACGTTGACAGCCCGACCTGCCTAGGCAGAACATAATTTACGTCTTAGAGGAAGATGTAAAAGATCTTGTTTTTACTGTCCTGCGCGGCCCGTTGTGTGCTCGCGACCACTCCCGGAAGGACATTGCATGAGACCGACGAAGCTCTCGACCCTGGCGCTTGCCGCCGCACTGGCGGCGGTGCCGCTCGCCGCCTGTGGCGGCAGTTCCGGCACCAGCTCGGCCGCCCACCCGACACTGACCTACTGGGCGACGAACCAGGGTACTAGCCTGCAGGATGACCGTCAGGTGCTCGGTCCGCAGATCGCGAAGTTCACGAAGCAGACGGGCATCAAGGTCAACTTTGAGGTCATCCCGTGGACGACCGTCCTCAACCAGATCACGGCGGCAACCGTTTCTGGCAAGGGGCCCGACGTCCTCAACATCGGTAACACCTGGTCCCCGTCACTGCAGGCCACCGGTGCTCTGCTGCCGTTCACGTCCTCGGTCATGAGCCAGATCGGCGGTTCAAGCCGGTTCCTCGCCGGGAGCCTGTCAGCGACCGGGGCGCCCGGCAAGCCGCCGACCGCCGTGCCGCTGTACAGCCTCGCCTACGGGCTCTACTACAACAAGGCGCTGTTCGCCGCGGCCGGCATCAGCAGCCCGCCGACCACCTGGGCGGAGCTTGTTGCCGACGGCAAGAAGCTCACCACGAGCAGCCACTGGGGCCTGTCGATCGAGGGCGGCAGCGTCGCCGAGAACATTCACATGGCATTCGAGCTGAGCCAGCAGCAGGGCGGCCAGTTCTTCGACGCGGCTGGCAAGCCAACCTTCAACACTCCGCAGAATGTCGCCGCCGTCAAGCAGATGATGAACTTCATCCAGACCGACAAGATCACCAATCCGAGCGATGCCCAGTACTCCAAGGGCACCGAGGCCCTCGTGGACTACGCCACCGGGAAGACGGCCATGGTGATCTGGCAGGCTGCCTCCGGGTCACTCAAGCAGCTGGGCATGAACGCCGCCGACATAGGCGTGGCGCCGGTCCCGCTGCCGTCCCCCATGCCGTCCGGGGGAAAGACCGTGACCAGCATGGTGGCCGGCATCAACATGGCCGTTTTCAAGAACACCAAGAACATGTCCGCGGCGCTGCAGTTCGTGAAGTTCATGACGAGCACCCCGGAGCAGGAGTCCCTCAACGGGACGTACGGATCGCTGCCGACGGTTTCCGCCGCCTACAGCGACCCGGTGTTCCACACCACGGCCGTGAACACGTTCCGCGGCATCCTCACGTCGAGTGCCGCGCCGATGCCGCCGGTGGCGCAGGAAAGCGCGTTCGAGACCGCCGTCGGGACGGCGATCATTCACCTGTACGCCGACGCGGCTACCGGCAAGGCCGTGACCGACAGCATGATCGCGCAGGCCCTCACTCAGGCCCAGGCGCAGCTAGGAGGCTGACCCTCGGTGGTTGACACCATCCGAGTAGAGAAGGGTGTCACCGCATCCGCGCCGCCGCCGCCGCGTAAGCGGCGGTGGCGGCGCGAGTGGCTGCCCTACGTCCTGCTGATCCCCGCTGTCCTCCTTGAGCTGCTGATCCACATCATCCCCATGCTGGCCGGGGTGGGCATCAGCTTCCTCCAGCTCACCGAGCTCTATTTGAGCAACTGGCGCGCTGCGCCATTCGCCGGCACCAGCAATTACGCGATCGCCCTGGACTTCAATGGCGTCATCGGGCAGGCGCTGCTGCACTCGTTCACCGTGACGATTCTCTACACGGCGATCGTCCTCGCCGTGTCCTGGACTTTCGGGATGGCGGCCGCGGTCTTCACCCAGCGGGCGTTCCGCGGCCGGGGCGTGATCCGTACCATCTTCCTGGTCCCCTACGCGCTGCCCGTCTTTGCGTCGGTCATCACCTGGAACTTCATGCTCCAGCGGGACACCGGCATGGTGAACCAGCTGCTCCTTGACCTGCACCTGGTGCATTCGCGGGCGTTCTGGCTGATCGGCCAGAACAGCTTTTACTCGCTGGTGGTCGTCGCGATCTGGCGCAGCTGGCCGTTCGCCTTCCTTATCCTCACGGCGGGCATGCAGAGCATTCCCACCGACCTGTACGAGGCGTCCGCGCTCGACGGCTCGGGAGCCCTCGGCCAGCTGCGGCACGTGACCCTGCCGCTGCTCCGGCCGGTCAACCGGGTCCTGCTGCTGGTGCTGTTCCTGTGGACGTTCAACGACTTCACAGTGCCGTTCACGCTGTTCGGCTCGGCCCCGCCGACTCAGGCCGACATCATCTCGATCCATATCTACGAGAACTCTTTCGTCAGCTGGAATTTCGGCACGGGATCGGCCATGTCGGTGCTCCTGCTCCTCTTCCTGCTGCTCGTCACGGTGATATATCTGGCTGTCGGCAGACGGGGAGAACGCCATGCGTGAGGCCGCGTGGTTCCGCTGGGCCCGGGTGGTGGTCCTGACGCTGCTCGGACTGTTCGCCGTCATGCCGGTCTACGTCATGCTCTCGGCGTCGCTCAAGCCCCTGAGTGACGTGCAGGGCGCCTTCCGGTGGCTGCCGAGCCATCTGACCGGGTCGCCCTTCATCGACATGTGGCGGACCATTCCGCTGCTGCGGTATCTCGAGAACAGCCTCATCGTGTCCACCACGGCGTCGGTCGCCTCGGTCCTCGTGGCGCTCCTGGCCTCGTATGCGATCAGCCGCTACCGGTTCCACGGCCGTCAGGTCTTCTCCATCACCATCCTGTCGACGCAGATGTTCCCCGGCATCCTGTTCCTGCTGCCGCTCTTCGTCATCTTCGTCAACATCGGCCAGGTCACCGGGCTCAACCTGTATGGCAGCCGGACCGGCCTGATCATCACCTACATGACGTTCACGCTGCCGTTCGCGATCTGGATGCTGGCCGCGTACCTGGACACGATCCCGCGTGACCTCGATGAGGCGGCCGAGGTAGATGGCAGTGGCCCGCTGGGGGCCTTCATCCGGGTGGTCATCCCGGCCGCGATCCCGGGCATCGTCGCCGTCCTGATCTACGCGTTCATGACGGCATGGAGCGAGATGCTCTTCGCCTCCGTCCTCACCAATGACTCGACCCGGACGCTCGCCGTGGGGCTGCAGGGCTACGCCACGCAGAACCAGGTCTACTGGAACCAGATCATGGCGGCGTCGCTGACGGTGAGCGTGCCGATAGTTGTCGGATTCCTGCTGCTCCAGCGCTTCCTTGTAGCCGGCATGACCGCCGGATCGGTCAAGTGAGAGGGGTTCCCGCGATGTCGCGGTTCCGTCTGATGCTCATCGCGGCCCTGGCCGCCAGCGTCGCCGTCGTGGCGCCGGCCGCCGCCGTCCCGGCCATGGCGTCGGCGGCTGGTGCCGCGGCCGTGCCGCCCCCGGTGAACTCCGGCCCGGCACCGGACTTCGGCAAGAACGTCTACGTCTTCAGTCCCAGCATGCCGCAGAGCGAGATCCAGGCGACGGTCGACTCGATCGCCAGCCAGCAGGTCTCGAACCAGTTCGGGACACAACGGTATGCGCTGTTCTTCGAGCCCGGCAGCTACGGGTCGGCGGCCGACCCGCTGACCTTCCAGGTCGGCTATTACACCGAGGTGGCCGGCCTGGGGGCGGCGCCGGGCGACGTCACCATCAACGGCACGATCGACGTGTACAACCAGTGCTTTGCCAGCAACAACTGCATCGCGCTGGACAACTTCTGGCGCTCGCTGTCGAACCTGACCATCAACGTCACCGGCGGGACCGGCTGCCAGGCCGCGACCGACTTCTGGGCCGTCTCGCAGGCCGCGCCCATGCGGCGGGTCCAGGTCAACGGCAAGCTGTCCCTGATGGACTACTGCGATGGCTCCCCGGACTACGCCAGCGGCGGGTTCATCGCCGACTCGGCGTTCACCGGTAGCACCGTGATCAACGGCTCCCAGCAGCAGTTCATCGTCCGCAACAGCAACCTCGACGGCTGGACCAACGGCGTCTGGAACCAGGTATTCTCCGGCGACGTGGGCGCCCCGGCGCAGAGCTTCTCCGCTAACTCGGGCCTGCCCGGTGGCACCGCGCCGTACACGACGCTCGCGACCAGCCCGGTGACGCAGGAGGCGCCGTTCCTGCAAACCGACTCCGCGGGCCATTACAGCGTGTTCGTGCCGACGCTGCAGCACAACTCATCCGGCACCTCGTGGGGCAGCGGCCCAGCAGCGGGCACGTCCATCCCCATCGGGAGGTTCTTCATCGCCAGCCCCAGCACGCCCGTGCTGCTGATCGACGTGGCGCTGGCCCTGGGCAAGGACCTGATCCTGACCCCCGGTGTCTACGACCTGAAGGCCCCCATCCTGGTCTCGCGCCCCAACACCGTGGTGCTCGGCCTCGGCTTCGCCACGCTCGTCCCGCAGAACGGGACCGCGGCCATGCAGGTACTCGGCGTGCCGGGGGTGAAGCTCTCCGGGCTGATCTTCGACGCCGGCCCCAAGAACTCGCCCGTGCTGCTGCAGGTCGGCGGCCCGCTGGCGCGCGCGACCGGTGACGCGTCTGACCCCACGCTGGTGCAGGACGTGTTCTTCCGCATCGGCGGCGCGACGGCGGGCCAGGCCACCGACAGCCTCGTGGTCAACAGCTCCCACGTCATCCTCGATGACATCTGGGCCTGGCGCGCCGACCACGGCGCCGGCGTGGGCTGGACCGGCAACGTCGCCGACAACGGGCTCACCGTCAACGGCAACGACGTGACCGCCTACGGCCTGGCCGTCGAGCACTACCAGAAGAACGAGGTCGTCTGGAACGGGCAGGGCGGGGAGGTTATCTTCTTCCAGAACGAGAACCCCTACGATCCGCCGAACCAGGCGTCCTGGATGGCCAGCCCGACCCAGGACGGCTACCCGTCGTTCTACATCCCCAGCAAGGTGACGAGCTTCCAGGGGTACGGGCTGGGCAGCTACAGCTTCTTCAACCAGGGCGTACCGATCGAGAACGCGATGGCCTTCCAAGCGCCCGATACCCCGGGTGTCGAGTTCCACGACCTGCTCACCGTGTTCCTGAGCGGGTCCGGAGGCATCGAGTCGGTGATCAACGGCACCGGCGCCGCCGTGAACTCCACCTTCGGCGGCCCCAGCGACGTCGTGAGCTATCCCTGACCGAGCTGCAACGGCGCTAGGGTGACCTGGTCAATGTTCGGCGCCGTGCTCGACCGCAGCGCCTCACCGATGTCGCTGCCCGAGTAGATGACGCCGATCGTCATACCGTCGTAGTTGTACTGCTGGTTGGCGATGAACTTGATCGTGTTGGCACCTCGCCGGAGCTGGACCGGGATCGTCAGGTTCCAGAACTGATTCCAGCTGAAGGTGCTGGCGAAGTTGACGTGGAACGTCGGGCCGCCGTTGACGCTGATGTCGGCCGGGGAGGTCATCAGGTCCGGGTTGTAATGGTTGGCCACCACCTGCTGGTTGTTGGCGAAACGGACGGTCATCCCGTAGGTGCCGGCGACCGGCGCGTGCACGGTGAGGGTGAGCGAGTTCGCCGGGCCGTTGCCGACGCCAGTGACGACACCGCCGTTCGCCTGGCTGTAGCTGGTGTCGACCTTGGCGGTGCCGGCCAGCGTGCCGTCCTCGGCCTGGTAGGTAGTGACGTCCGGCGTCACCTGGGGGCTGTCCGCCGCCACCGGAGTGACAGTCAGCTTGTCCAGCGTCAGCTGACCGCCGTGGCCGGTGACCGTCACCTTGTTGATGCCCGCGTTCAGGTACACCCGGTCGGTCTGGGTGGACCAGTTCCGCGTGCTGGCACCGGCCAGCCCGCCGCTGAGCGGGTGCGTGTTGACCGCGACGCTGGCCGCCCCGTCGCCCCTGGCGCGGAACGCCAGGTCGGAGTAGCCATCAGCAGCTGAGTAGACCCAGAAGGTCGCGCCCTGGCCGCGCCCGATGTCAGCCGCACCGGCGCCGGACTGGCCCTGCGCGCGATAGTCCGCCGTGGCGCCGCGCAGGTCGGCCTGCTCAGCCTCGTAGCTGGTCGAACCGGTGACGGCAGGGTTCTCCAGCTGAAGGTCGATCTTGTTAATGATCGCGTCGCCGTTGGTCGCGGCTCCGTTCGCCCCGGTCGTGGACAGGCTGATCTGGTGGGTGCCCGCGGTGAGGTGCATGGTGGTGTCGGCGTGGTTCCAGATCGGCCAGTTGTACCCGACCGGCAGCCACACCTCCAGCGGGCTGCCGCCGTCGGCCCGCGCGAAGATGTTGGTCGGACCAGAGACGTCGGTGGCAGCCGCGTTACTCCCGTCGAACACGGACAGCTTGTAATCACCGGTCTGCGGCACGGTCACGTCGAACGTGATGACCGTGCTCGATCCGGTGCGCAGGCCGCCCACGTCCTGCTCGCCCGCGGTGGCGAAGCCGCCGAGGTTGCTGGGCGTGCCCTCGGTGTTGATGTTCCAGCCGGTGCCGGTGAGCGTGGCCTGGGACGCCAGGTAACTGTGCAGCCAGGTGGCGTCCGGCGGGGTCGCCGAGCCGCCGCCCGGGGACAGGATGACCTCGTAGGCGTCCATAGTGGGGGGCGCCTGCGGCGCCGAGATGATGGTGCCGTCTCGGCCGTTGCCCGAGGAGTCGGTGGCGGTCGCGCCGCCCGCCTCGTCGAACCGGTAGTCGGCGACGTTGCCGGCGCCCTGCTGCCCGCCGGCCAGGCCGGCTACCTGCGCCGCGGTCAGCGCGTGGTCGTAGATCTGGAAGTCGTCGACTTTCCCGCTGAGGTACGGGTCGGCGGGATACTGCGAACGGCCGATCCAGTCCTGGGTCGTGTTACCGAGGTCCGACGGGTGCAGCGTCATGTTGCTGTTCGTGCCGACGGCCGTGCCGTTGACATACAGCGTCCCGGTACTGCCGGACAGCGTCACCGCTACGTGCGACCAGGTGTTAAGGGGCAGGTTGCCGGTGCCGTTGATTTGCTGCTCCGCGCCGCCACCGCTGGTGGTGATCGCGAACCGCAGCGGGCCGCCGCCCGCGTTCAGCGTGAGGAACATGTAGTTGCCGGTGCCCGTGCCGAAGTCGAACACCCGAGACCAGGGGGTGTTCTGCGAGGGATTGACCCAGGCCGAGATGGTGAAGTCGGTCAGCCCGGACACGATGCCGGACGGCAGGTTCACGTATTCGTTGTTGCCGCACAGGGACACCGCGCTGCCGAGCTGGCCCGCGACCCGGGGCCCGGTGGCGGTGCACGACGCGATGTTGCCGCCCGCGCCGTCGCCCTGGTCGCCGCTGGTCACCGGGAGCGTGACCGAGCCGTCCGTGCCCACCGGCACGTTCGCGTCGTAGGTCCGGGTCGGCTGGGCCGCGGAGCCCGTCATGCCGCTCCACCGGTCCTGCAGGACGGTGGCGTGCACCGAGTGGCCGAAGATGGCCAGGTCGATGTTCTTGATCGTGACGTCCTGCGGCCCGGCCGCTCCGCCGCCGAGGATGACCCGCGCCTGCCGCTTCGCCTTGTCCAGCGTGGCCAGGCCCTGCAGCGTGTCATCAGTGTTGCCGTGCGGCGCGGTCACTGCCACGGTGCTGCCGGTCAGCGAGGAGTACCAGTTGTACAGCCACCACTGGGCATTGGGGATGTTCTGCTGGGCCACTGAGTCGCCCAGCGAGCCGTTGATGTTCCAGTACGGCAGGTCCCCGTCGACCTTCGTCGCCTCTAGCGCGGACAGCCAGGCCACCATCTGGCCGGGACTGGTCAGCTGGTACCGGGCCGCGTACTCGTTGATGTTGACCGGCAGCGGACGGGTCAGCCCGACCGTGCCTTCCAGCGTCCGGTAGGCCGCCACGTCGGTCCGCACGGTGGACGGGACCGCGAGCTCGTGCCAGGTCATCACGTCCGGCAGGCAGCTGTTCGCCTGGCAGAACTGCAGGAACGAGCCGAGCGCGGCCGGGTAGAAGCCGCTGAAGTTCGGCCCGGCGATCCTCGCCTGCGGCCACAGGCCCTTGATGAACTGGTAGGTCTGCCGCCACTCAGCCTCGAATGCGGCGAGCGTGCTGGCGTTGCCGGTCAGGCCCGCGAACCAGTTGCCGTCCGGCTCGTTATACGGCACCAGCACGATGTGGTTCTTGTCGGGCGACGTGAGCACCTGCTGGACCTCGGTCTTCATATAGCCCTGGTACTGCGCGTAGCTGGTCCGCTCGTACGGGAAGTTGCGGTACACGTCGGTCATGTAGATGTAGACATCCCGGCCGCCGCTGCTGACGAACGGCTTGACGATCTCGAGCGCGTCCGACCCTGGATGCTGCTGGCCGTCCTGCGCCTTCGTGTCCGTGGTCGTCAGCCCCATGCCCTGGATCAGGTTGTTGCTCGGCACGCCCTGGTCGTAGATCCCGTACAGGCTCCCCGACGCGCCACCGCTGACCTGCCCCGTGGAGGCACCCAGATTCACTACGAGGTCATTCGGGGTGGTGGAGGCACCTCCCGGCGACGCGGCCGCACCGAGAAGCAATCCCGACGCGGCCAGAATGACCGCCGCCGCACTGGCCAGATGTTTTCTCATCGGCTATCTCGCTCTCGGACGGAGCGCAGGCGCTAAGGAATAGGTTTTCCCCCGGACTGTAGAGCGCAGCGGATGAGAGAGTCAACCCTTTCATCCAGTTTCAGCGCGCCATGGGGACCCCCGCAGGTGGGGAGCGGTCAGAGAAATCCTTTGCCCTGCTGGGGCGGCCCGGCCCGAGGCTGAGCGCCCACGCCACGCCACGCGACGCCACCCACGCCACCCACGCCACCCACGCCACCCACGCCACGCCACGCCACGGACGATCAGCAGGATTCGCTCGGATTAGCTGTCGACGGACTGAGCGGCGGCTTCTTCGGCGCCCCGGCACGCCAGCCGGTCAGCGCGCTCGTTCTCAGGGTGCCCTGCGTGCCCCTTGACCCAGAACCACTGCACATCGTGCTTGAGGGTCGCCGCTTCCAGCCGCGTCCACAGGTCGACGTTCTTGACCGGCTTCTTCGCACTGGTCATCCAGCCATTGCGTTTCCATGCGGGCACCCATTCGGTGATGCCTTTCCGCAGGTACACGCTGTCGGTGTAAACGCGTACCTGCGATGGCCGGGTCAGGCTCTCCAGGCCCTGGATGGCGGCCATGATTTCCATGCGGTTGTTCGTTGTGTCGGGCTCACCGCCGTGCAGCTCCTTCTCATGGGAGCCGCACCGCAAGATGGCGCCCCATCCGCCGGGCCCTGGGTTACCCAGGCACGCACCGTCGGTGAAGATCTCCACGGCCTGGTCCGCCGGGGGTGCCGGGTCCAACTGACCCTCCCGCCCGTCACCCACCGCGGGCGCTGCCTCGGGCATGTCCGCCTCTCTGTTCGCGAGAGCGGGGCTGGAGGATGGCTTCCGCCAGCCCGGCACTCGTGTCAAGAATGGCATGGACCTGGGTGGATCATCGGCTCCTGTCGTCAGGCGCCCTGGTCCGGGCGGTCAGGGGATGGCCCAGTTCTGGTTGGCGCTGCCCGTGCAGGACCAGATCTGCAGCTGGGTGCCCGGGGTGGTGGACCAGCCTGTGTCGTCGAGGCATTTGCCGGATTGCGGGTTGTAGAGGGCGCCGCCGCTTTGCGGCTGCCAGACCTGGGCGCCGGTGCCGTTGCAGTCATAGAGGTCGACGGTGGTGCCGTTGCTAGTGCCGCCGCCGTTGATATCCAGGCACTTGCCGAGGGCCTGGAGGGTATTCCCCGCGGCGACCGTCCACTGCTGGGCGGCGGTCCCGTTGCACGTGTAGACCTGCACAGGGGTCAAGTTCGCCGCGCTGGCGCCCCGTACGTCGACGCACAGGCTGCCGTAGCCGGTGATCGGCCCGGTTGCGGTGCTGCCGCCGCCACCACCGCCGCTAATCGCGTTGAAAATCCTCGAATACGCGTAGCCAGTGGCCTTGTCGTAACCGTCAACTTCCCAGAAAGACAACTCCTGGACACCGTTGGAGGCGGCGAAGCTCTCCAGGGTGGAGGCGTTGGCCTGCGAGAAGTACTCGTTGTCATCGTTCTGCCCGGCGATGGGGGTCAGGCCGAGCCTGGCGTAGGCCTGCGTGGTCGAGATGCCGTAAAGGCTGGCCAACTGACCTGCGGTGGCCTGCGCCGCCGAAAGCGCGTCGTTCAGCGCGTTCTGGCCGTTGCCGAAATCCATCGTCATGATGTTGACGACACTGACCTTCACGCCGTAGCTCTGGGCGCTCTGCAGCACGCCGAGTTCCTGGGCGGGCAGTCCGTTCGGGGCCACCGCGAGCGTGTAGTCAACCTGCACCGCAGGGTTCTGGGCCTGCAACGCGGCCAGAGCCTGATTGCGCCGGTTGTTCGCTGCCGTGTCGCCCAGCGTGGAACCCTCGATATCGAAGTCCAGCCGGGTCACGCCGTAGGTGTTGACGACATTGGCATAAGCGGCGGTCAGCGAGGAGACCGAGGTGCAGGTCTGGGCGACCTCGCCGCCGCTCTCCCCGCCGAACGAGATGATGGCGTTGCCGCCTGCGGATTTGAGCGAGTTGATCTGCGTGCTAAACGCCCCTACCGGGTCGCCGCCGTCTTCCCATTGCTGGGTACAGCCGGACTGGGGGATCAGGAAGGCCAGCGTGTAGTACTTGTCGCCGGTGGCGCTGAGGTCAGCGGCCATGTCGCCCGCATCGCTGCCGCTGATCTGCAGGTAGGGCGCGGCGTAGTGGGCGGGGAAACTTGTGGCCGTGGCCGCGGCCACATGCGCCGCCACGTTGGTCGTGGCGGTGGAGGCGGCCGCCATGCCCGCGAACGCCGCCGTGGCCAGCAGGGGGGCCGCTATCAGCGTCATTGCCGTGCGCGATCGTCGCATGAAGATCCTTTCCTGATCCGTCTGTGGTCCGGGCTGTGGCGCCGGGGAAGTTCAGCGGTGGCTGGTCATGACCGGTGCGCTCCTGGGCCCGCGGATGCGCTGGCCAGCATGGCGGTGCACGGGTCCTCCTCAGCGTTCC
>ODAK010004759.1_pt1 | contig 13887 bp, 16 predicted proteins | sample 1539591 | NCBI WGS metagenome assembly ODAK01 (sample SAMEA3539303, study PRJEB22396) | soil metagenome | biome: tundra; feature: field; material: soil | place: USA | collected 2010-05 | depth 0.15 m | reverse complement strand
GCTCCGGATCCCGCACGCCCGCCATGAACGGTACCGTGCACCCTACAGCGAGCACCGCCAGGAGCAGGTACCCCCGGTTCCCCGGCATCACCATAGTCACCAGAAAGACCGCAATAATCACGCCGACCACCTGCGGCACCCCCAGCCACCCGGACACCGCCCCGCGCTGCGACACCGGCACTTGGTCCGGCACCGAGGCGACAATCCCGGCCTGCATGGCATTCATGCCCGCCTGCGCCAGGCACCAGCCGACCACGACCCCGGCGATCGTGTGCTGCCCGGCCAGCATGACCAGGGCGCCAAGCCCCGTCACCCACCCGAAGGCGACCACCTTGTGGTCCTGCCCGGCGATGGCCTGCACCTGGTTGGGCAGCAGCACCCCCAACGGCCCGAAATAGGCCATGAACAGCCCTAGGTTGGCCAGCGACACCGACGCGACCCAACGCCGGGACACCCGCTCCACGGGCTCGGTCCAACGTTCAACGACCGCCATAACACTGAATTGTTCCGGCCAGCAGGCCCTCGGCCCCCGTCAACGGCGTTGCCAACCAGTTTCACCATGATGCAACGCGGCCTGCACGGAAGACGTCTACGCGCGTCCCGAATGTCGGCGGGCGGCGATAGCGTCGCCGGTACTTGGCTCGTACGATAGCTACGAAGGTTGTCCGCTTGCCTTAGCGGAATGGATTGGCGACCCGGACGCCGCCATAATCCTGGCCGTCGTTGAGGTCTTCGGACAAGACCTGAGTGCAGCCCATCACACGGGATGCCTCGATGATCGCGGCGTCCCAGTACGAGAGCTGGAATCGCTGGCGAGCGTCCAGAGCCGCCCTCATGATCCCGCTCGTGATGTCCTGGACAGGAAAGCGCCGGAACGACTCGATGAGCCGGACCGCCTGGTCATGCCCGATGGCATGCGGACGACTCGCGCGGGTCGCCTGCACGTAGAACTCCTGCAGCACCTGAACCGACAGCGCCAGGTCACGCTCGGCCAGGATGTCGTTAGCGCGCTTGGCCTTGTCCTGCTCGGCCGGATCGCGCGAGATCACGTAGAGCAGGACGTTGGTGTCAACGAACCGCACGATCATGCACCTCGTCACGGCTCAGCCGGTCGGCGGCGCGGAACTGGCCGATCTCAGCCTGGACCTCGCGCTGCAGCGCCTCAAGCCTGCCAAACTCCTCCATACGCCCGGACAGGCGCTCAAGGTAGGCGACGACCAGTGCGCTCACCGAGGTGTCACGCTGCGCGGCAGCGACCCGGGCATTGCGGTACACGTAATCGGGAACAGTGACCGTAATATTCTTCACAGTTTCACAGTAACACAATTTCTGTGAAACAGACAAAGTGCTGGAAACTAGACGGGACGGAGCTGCTGGCAGCATAGGAACTCATTAAGCGTCACCCGCTCATCCCGTAGCGCTGCGGACTAGGCAAGCTCATCCGCGTCGTTCCGGCCACCCGGTGGCCCCTCCCACATGAACACGGCCCCCAAGAACCTCTGGATTCGCGTTGAGTTGAGCACGTCACCATGGTCCACCGTGCAAACGATAACCACACACCAAGTCCACGTTGGCCCGCCGGCCTCAGCGTGCCGATGGCGCTATCGGCACGCGGTCGCCGCCCGCCCGCGCGCAGATGCCCGGTACGCGGCTCCGCAGCCGGTGACATGCAGTTATAGTGAGCTATAGATCACATCGGGATGTATCCATAGTGCGCTGTAGATCAGACTAACATGTAATCATTATGAGTTATACTGCACTGTGTAATCAGTTTATAGTGAACTACTCTTCACGAGTCTGGTCTCCTCATGCCTAGGGTCTCTAACGAGGTGTCTGTCCGGAGCCGGGAGTTGCTCGATAGCCACTTCGATGAGTGGCAGCAGCTCCGAGGGCTTGCCCGCCCGCCGCGGGGCTGGGTTCGCGCCGTCCGCGAAGCACTCGGCATGAGCGCCGCAGCCCTCGCCGGGCGGCTAGGCACCACTGCAGGGGCAGTGACCAGGCTAGAACAGTCTGAAGCCGCGGACCGGATCCGCCTGGACACATTGCGCCGCGCCGCCGATGCACTCGGCTGCGATCTTGTCTATCTGCTCGTACCGCGCCGCCCGCTGACCGCGGTCGTACGCGACCGGGCTCGCGAACTGGCCCACTACCAAATAGCCGCCACCGAGCAGACGATGCGGCTCGAGGACCAGGCGACAGGCAAAACCAGGGAGATGGAGGACCAGCTCACCGAGCAGCTGCTCGAACGAGGCAGCCTGTGGAGCCGAAGTGCCTATGAGTGATCCACTCGACGAGCCTGACGACGGCACGCCGCTGACCGACGAGGAGCGCCAGGGGCTGCTGTTGCCGGTGCTTACCCGCAAGGAGCTGAACCGCGCCGAGGCGGAGAACATCAGCCGTGCCATGACATGGCTGTTTCTCTCGCGGCGTCGGCTCCGGCCGGAACCGGTAACGCGGGAAGCATGGCTACAGCGCCTGCACCGGCGAATGTACGGCCAAGTCTGGGCCCGGGCAGGCCAGTACCGGACGACCGACCGGAACCTCGGCGTGCCGTACTGGCAGATACGCGTGGACATGCGCGATCTTGAGGCTGATGTGCAGGCCTGGCTGGCCGACAGCAGCGCGACTCGATGCAGCGACGACGAGTGCGCTATCAGGTTCGGCTACCGGCTGGTGGTAATCCACCCCTTCCCCAACGGGAACGGACGGTGGTCGCGGCTGGCAGCAGACGCGCTCATCGTGGCGCTCGGCGGAAACCGGTTCACGTGGGGAGGAGCTGCACTGACCGAGACAGGCCAACTGCGCCGCAGCTACATCAAAGCACTCCAGACAGCAGATACGTCCAGAGAGTTCGGGCCTCTTATAGCGTTCGCACGCAGCTAGCGACTCAATCGTCAAGCATCCCGCAGACCGCGAGCTCCGGACTCAAACCGCCAGTAACCAACCCCGTCATGGTGACGATGTCGACTAGAGCAGCGAGCCCACGTCGTAGAGCCAGGCGCCGCCGTGCGCGCCGACGATATGATACCGCGCCGCCACCTGGCCGCTCTGCTCGAGCGGCTTGGCGTAGGCGGGCATCCGGGCGACCGCGGCGGCCACCCGCGGGGACAGCAACGACAGGTCAAGTTCCAGATGACCAGGAACTTCACGCCGGTTCCGCTTTTATTGTGCCGCGTCGGAGGTTCCGGCCTTGGCCAGGTCTACCTCGAACTCCACCACGACCTCATCTTTGAGCTTGAGCGCGCCGAAGAAGCCGCTGTACGGCTTGATCCCGAAGGCTGACTGCGGCACGGTGACGGAACCCCGGTACCGGCCTTCGCCGGGCGAATTCACCTGCAGCCGGACCGGCTGCGTCTGGCCGTTGAAGGTGAGCGAACCCTCGACCGCGCCGCCGCTGGCGCCGAAGCGGACGGCCCGTGACGAGGTGAAGCTGGCCGAGCCGTCGCCCAGGATCCCGCTCATGGTCTTCTTGATGTCCCTGCGGTCCCCGTCGTTGAGCGGCTTGGCCCCGCCCGTCCCCTCCCGGACCTCCAGCGAGCCGAGATCGAGGTCGGCCGTGACCTTGGCGGCCGTCACCCCGCCCGCGTCCTCGTCCGGCACCTCGACCTGCGCCGACCATCGGGTGAACTCGATGGTCAGGTCGTGGCCCGCCTTGGCGGCCAGCCCGGCCCGGCTGGTCTTGATAACGACACGGCCCGTGTCCGGCCCGAGCCGGAAGCTACCTGTATTTGCAGTCACGGGCCCACCGTAGGTGGTCAAGCGGGGAAAGGTCTACTAGAGGTTCGGCTGAGGCTGAATGAAAGCCACGATATCGGGCAATCGGGTAATTAAAGTGACACGAACACCATTGGTCACATGTGTCTCAGGGCCCTAGGTGTTCCGCCTGAAGGCAGCGGGTGTTTTGTCTTAGGGCAGGGGAAAATCGCCGAAGAGTTCCCGGATTCGCCGCAGATCGCGCAGTCGCGGCTCGGTGGCCCCGCCGACCCAGCGGCTGACCGTTTTGACAGAAACTCCGAGCTGGCGCGCGGCCGCTTCCATGGTCATGCCCTCACGGCGCAATACGCTGGCCATCCAGTCGGCGAACGCGGTCTGATCGGACGCGTCGTAGCCGGGCGGTGCTCCGCCCCGGGCGGCGGCCTCCCCCATCGCCATCGCGTCGGTCTTGAGCAGCGAGGTCAGGGCGTCCAGGCCCGCGGCCGTCCCGACCTGGGCGCCGGAGCGCAGCACGTCGACCTCGACGTGGTCAGGGAAGATGCGGAAGGAGATGTTGATCGCGCCGCTCGGGCCTGCCGCTTCAAGCAGCGCATGGGAGACAGTCTCGCCCACTGCCCGGTTGTCCTCCTCGGACAGAGGTGACTGGGCCAGGCAGCGGCGGACGAAGTCACGGACATCCGGGATGGAGGACGGCCGAGCGGGGAACGTCTGCGACAGGACCACGACGGGTACTACCTCGATGTTGTCGCTGATCAAGTCACTTGGCTTCTCCATCGCCGCCCTCCGGTTCGCGGATCACGAAAAACTGCCCGATGCGGCGCCGTCACCGGGTATGACAATGAGAGTACGTTGAAAATGTCGCGGAAGACGAGCCAGAGCGCTCAGACACATGTGTCCAGTAAGGTGACGCATCTGTCTTGAGATCAGTCTTGGACCGGTCTACTGTGAGGGAACCGGTAATGGTCCCGTGGCCATAGGCCTAGTGAGCATGTGATGAGCGGTCAGCTGGGCGGCGTATGCCGTCAACGATCTACTGTGGCGCGGCGAGAATGGACTCGCCAGCCGCAGCGATACCGCGCGGCCCTTTTGCTATTGGCCGGCCTCGGGCCGGCCAGGGCTGCACTATGCACCGGCGTGATCCGGACCCAGGCAACAGACCAGGCGACCAGGCGTCGCCTGCTCGCGCCTGCCCGTCCGGGGCACGCGCGACCTTAAACCGGGCTCCCGCGTCCGCGGGCGACCCAACGAAGGGGTGGGCGCTATGACCCAGGCCACGGAGGAACCAGTCCTGCACATACTCTGGATGAATGGCGGCCTCGGCTGCGACGGCGACTCGGTGGCGCTGACCGCCGCGACCCAGCCCAGCATCGAGGAAATCGTGCTCGGCGCGCTGCCGGGACTGCCCAAGGTAGCGGTGCACTGGCCGCTGATCGACTTCGAGTGCGGGCCCGAGCAAGGGGCGGACAACTTCATCGAATGGTGGCACAAGGCGGACCGGGGGGAACTTGATCCGTTTGTGCTCGTCGTCGAGGGGTCGATCCCGAACGAGGACATTAAGTCCGAGGGGTACTGGTGCGGCTTCGGCAACAACCCGGCGACGGGCCAGCCGATGACCACCAACGAATGGCTCGACCGGCTGGCCCCCAAGGCCACGGCCATCCTGGCGGTGGGAACCTGCGCCACCTACGGCGGTATCCACGCGATGGCGGGTAACCCGACCGGCGCCATGGGCGTACCGGACTACCTGGGCTGGGATTACAAGTCCAAGGCGGGGCTGCCGATTGTCTGCGTGCCGGGCTGCCCGATCCAGCCGGACAACCTGTCCGAGACGATCCTGTACCTGCTCTACCAGGTGGCGGGGCAGGCGCCGATGATCCCGCTCGACGAGGCGCTGCGGCCGCGGTGGCTGTTCGACGCCACCGTCCACCAGGGCTGCGACCGGGCCGGGTACTACGAGGAAGGCGACTTCGCCTCCGAGTACGGTTCACCGAAGTGCCTGGTCAAGCTCGGCTGCTGGGGACCCGTCGTCAAGTGCAACGTACCCAAGCGGGGCTGGATCAACGGCGTCGGCGGCTGCCCGAACGTCGGCGGCATCTGCATCGCCTGCACCATGCCCGGATTCCCGGACAAGTTCATGCCCTTCATGGACAAGCCACCAGGCTCGACGATGTCGACGACCGCCAGCGGCATGTACGGCACGGTGATCCGCAGCCTGCGCGGCTTCACCGCCCGCACGGCGGACAAGGAACCGAAGTGGCGCGCCAAGGGCTCTGAACTCCGCACCGGCTACCAGAAGACGTGGTGACACGATGGCAACCGTAGAAAACGAGATCCCGACGACCACCGACAAGAGCCAGCTCACCGAGATGGCCTGGGATCCGATTACCCGGATCGTCGGCAGCCTCGGCATTTATACCAAGATCGACTTCAAGGCTAAAACGGTCGCGGAGTGTCACAGCACCTCGTCGATCTTCCGCGGCTACAGCATCTTCATGAAGGGCAAAGACCCCAGGGACGCGCACTTCATCACCAGCCGGATCTGCGGGATCTGCGGTGACAACCACGCGACCTGCTCCGTCTACGCCCAGAACATGGCCTACGGCGTCCGCCCGCCGCACCTCGGCGAGTGGATCATCAACCTGGGCGAGGCCGCAGAGTACATGTTCGACCACAACATCTTCCAGGAGAACCTGGTCGGGGTCGACTACTGCGAGAGGATGGTGGCCGAGACCAACCCGGGCGTACTCGAGCTGGCCAACCACACCGAGGCGCCGGGTGCGGGCGAGCACGGCTACAAGACCATCGGCGACATCATGCGCTCGCTGAACCCGCTGGAAGGCGAGTTCTACCGCGAGGCGCTCCAGGTCAGCCGGTCCACCCGGGAGATGTTCTGCCTGATGGAGGGCCGCCACGTGCACCCCTCCACGCTGTATCCCGGCGGGGTGGGCACGGTCGCGACCGTACAGCTCTTCACCGACTACCTGACCCGGCTGATGCGCTACGTGGAATTCATGAAGCGGGTCGTGCCGATGCACGACGACCTGTTCGACTTCTTCTACGACGCGCTGCCCGGATACGAGGAAGTCGGCCGCCGGCGGGTGCTGCTCGGCTGCTGGGGCAGCCTGAACAACCCCGAGTACTGCGACTTCACCTACCGGAACATGGCCGACTGGGGCCGCAAGATGTTCGTCACGCCCGGCGTGGTGGTCGACGGCAAGCTGGTCACCAACAGCCTGGTCGACATCAACCTGGGCATCCGGATCCTGCTCGGTCACTCGTACTACGAGGACTGGGAAGACAAGGAAATGTTCGTCACCCACGACGAGCTGGGCAACCCGGTCGACCGGCGTCACCCGTGGAACCAGCACACGATCCCGCGGCCGCAAAAGCGCGACTTCGACGACAAGTACAGCTGGACCATGTCGCCGCGCTGGTTCGACGGTCAGGACCACCTGCCGCTGGACACCGGCGGCGGCCCGATCGCCCGGCTCTGGTCGACCGCGCTGGCCGGCCTGGTCGACTGCGGCTACGTGCAGTCCACCGGCCACAGCGTGAAGATCAACCTGCCGAAGACCATGTCCCGGCCGGAGAAGACCTTCGAGTGGAAGATCCCGGTCGACAAGCAGGGCCGGCCGCTGTCCAACGCGCTCGAGCGGAACCGGGCCCGGACCTACTTCCAGGCCTACTCCGCCGGGGTCGCGCTGTACTTCGTCGAGCAGGCGCTCGCCGAGATCCGGGCCGGGCGCACCAAGACCTGGGAGTCGTTCAACGTGCCCCAGGACGCGAACAGCTGCGGTTTCACCGAGGCGGTCCGCGGTGTCCTGTCGCACCACATGGTGATCAGGGACGGGAAGATCGCGAACTACCACCCGTACCCGCCGACCCCGTGGAACGGCAGCGTGCGCGACAGTTACGGGACGCCCGGACCGTTCGAGGACGCGGTGCAGAACACGCCGATCTTCGAGGAGAACCCGCCGGACAACTTCAAGGGCATCGACATCATGCGCGCGGTCCGCAGCTTCGACCCGTGCCTGCCCTGCGGTGTGCACATGTACCTGGGCAATGGCAAGACGCTCAACACGGTGCACTCCCCGACGGGAACCCCGCTGGCGATGTAACGCCCGGGGGGAAACGAAGAAGCGGTCCGGCAAACTGAGGGAGGGCAGATGGCCTCGGGCCATGATGCGCAGGTAGCAGGCGAACGGGTAGAAACGCTGCTCGCCGAGTTGCGATCCCATGCCGGGCCGCAGGTCGCCGAGACCGCCGAGGAACTGGTGAGCTGCCTGGTGGAGCTGTACGGCGCCGGGCTGGCTGAGATCGTCAGGATCCTCGGCGACGACCCCCACGGAGACGGGCCGCGACTGCTGGACCGTCTGGTCGCGGACCCGCTGGTGGAGAGCCTGCTGCTGGTGCATGACCTGCACCCGCTCGATACCGATGCCCGCATCCAGCGGGCCATCGATCAGGTCCTGCCACAGTTCGGTTCCCACGCGGGCAAGGTCGAGTTCGGCGGCATCGACGATCAGGGCGTGATTCACCTGCGGATGGAGGCAGGCGGTCACGGCTGCGGATCCTCGCCGGATGCGGTCCGCGCGGCCGTCGAGGAGGCGGTCACAGCCGCCGCCCCCGAGACGGCCGGCCTCGACATCGAGGTCGTCGAGGCGCCGACGGAACTGCCGCTGCTGCAGATAGGCCGGCGCCCGGCCGGACTCCAGGGGGCCCGGTGACCACCTGGGGCGGCGCTGCGGATCCCGGTACCGGGACCTCCGGGACCTCCGGGACCTCCGGGACCTCCGGGACCAAAGTGACCGGTCTTCGCCGCTTCGCCAAGCGAGCGTCCGGTACGCACCGGCTGGGTGACCAGCCGGTGCGTGCGCCGGTCGCACCCCCTCCGCAGGCTGCCGAGGTGGCGGCTCCCCCCTCTGCTGGTGCTCAGCCGGCGGGTGCTCAGCCGGCGGCTCTCCAGCCGCTGGACGGCCTGGCGGGCCTGCTGGCCGGGCTGCCCGCCCTGGACAGCATTCCGGGCCTGGCCGGCACCCAGAGCCCGGACGCCGACGCGGCGGGCGCCGAAGTCGAGCACTGCGAGTTGTGCCGTGAGGTGCTCAACGACCGGCACGGGCACCTGGTGGACACCGAGAAACGGTCACTGGCCTGCGCCTGCCGCGCATGTTATCTGCTTTTTACACATGAGAGGGCGGCAGGCGGCCGGTACCGGGCGGTGCCCGAGCGCGTCTATCACGATCCAGGCCGCTCGCTGAGCGCCGAGGACTGGAACGAACTGCAGATCCCGGTGGCGATGGCGTTCTTCTTCTTCAACTCGGCGATCGGCCGGGTGGTAGCGGGATACCCGAGCCCGGCCGGCCCGACCGAGTGCGAGCTCGACCTGGCGGCCTGGGACAGGATCGCCGCGGGCCATCCGCTGTTCGGCGAGATGGCCCCCGATGTCGAGGCCATCTTGGTAAACCGCACCGAACTCGGCAACGAGGTCTTCCTGATCCCGATCGACATGTGCTACTCGCTGGTCGGCGAGCTCCGGATGTACTGGACGGGGTTCGACGGCGGGGCCGAGGTCCGCACCGCGCTGGCGACGTTCCTGACCGGCTTGCGGCACCGCGCCGTCCCGCTGGAGCGGCGGGCCGCCCACCAGGAGCTGGGACACTGAGATGGCAGACCTGATCTTCGGCTGTACCGGCGCGACCGCTGAACGGTACGCCGTGACCCCGACGCTGGGTTTCCGGCTGACGGTGACCGAACGTTCCGGCGCGCGCATTCACGCCATCGCCCTGCGCTGCCAGATCCGGATCGAGCCGCACCGCCGCCGGTACTCCGCGACCGAAGCGGAGCGGCTGCACGACCTGTTCGGCGACCCGTCCCGGTGGGCCGACACGGTCAAGCCGATCCAGCTGGCCACGGTCACCGCCATGGTCTCCAGCTTCACCGCGGTGACCGAGGTCGAGCTGCCCGTCCCGGTCACCTACGACCTGGAAGTGGCCTCCGGGCGGTACCTGTCGGGCCTGGACGACGGCACGGTGCCGCTGCTGATGCTGTTCAGCGGCACCGTCTTCATCGCGACCGAGCAGGGTTACTCCGTCGAGCTCGTGCCGTGGAGCGCCGAAGCCTCCTACCGGATGCCGGTGACCGTCTGGAAAGACCTCGTCGACGCGCACTTCCCCAACAGCGCGTGGCTGCGCTGCAGCCGGGAGACGCTGGACGCGCTGTCGGTGTACAAGGCGAAGAACGCGCTTCCCACCTGGGACGCCACCCTGAACGCCCTGCTGGCCACGACACAGAGCCCGGACGACGCGATCCCGGAGACCCCTGAGGCGAGGCAGCCGTGAGCCTGGACGCCGTCCGGCGCATCGCGGACGCGGTGCTCTACGAGGGCTACATCCTGTACCCCTACCGGGCTTCGGCCCAGAAGAACCGCAGCCGCTGGCAGTGGGGCGTGGTCATGGGGCCCGGATACGCGGCCGCGGACCCGTCGGAGCGTGACTTCACCCAGGCCGAGGTCGTCCTGGAGCACTCCGGCCAGCCCGCCGTCCAGGTCATGCTGCGTTTCCTGCAGGTGCAAAGGCGCAGCACCGAGGCTTCCGAGCCGGGCGCGGCGGCGCAGACCTGGGACGAGGCGGTGGAACGCGAGATCGAGTTCACGGTCGGGCCGGACGACCTGCTCGGCGCGGGCTACGTGCACGACTTCGCGGTCGACGGCGGCCAGGGACGCGAGCCGCTCACCAGCGGCGACGGACCCGGCGAGCCCGGGGCCGGCTACGCGGTCCGCCGCCGGGAACCGCTGGCCGGCCTCGTGTCCGTGCGGGCGTTCCCGCTCCAGGGCCCGTGGCAGGCGGTGCGGCTGCAGGTGCGGGTGGAGAACCGGACCGCGGCCGATCCCGTCCCGCCGCGCCGGGAAGACGCGCTGCCCACCGCGCTGGTCGCCGCGCACGTGATCATGACCGCCTCCGGCGGCGAGTTCATCTCGATGATCGACCCGCCGGAGTGGGCCAAGACGGCCGTGGCCGAGTGCGAGAACGTGGGCGGCTGGCCGGTGCTGGCCGACCCCGACGGCGGGCGGGACATCGTGCTGTCCTCGCCGATCATCCTGTACGACCACCCCGAGGTCGCGCCGGAAAGCCCGGGCGAGCTCTACGACGGCCTGGAGATCGACGAGATCCTCACGCTCCGCACCCTGGCACTCTCCGACGACGAGAAACTCCAGGCCAGGGCCACCGACGCGCGAGCGGCCGCGCTGATCGACCGGGTCGAGGCCATGGATGCGCGCGACATCGTCAAGCTGCACGGCACGGTCCGCTCGCCGCGCCCGGCGCCCGCCGGATCTGGCGCCGGGGCCGGGGGCATGGCCGCCGCCGACGGCCAGACCATGGTCGCCCGCAACAACGCCGCGGGCGAGCCCGAGTGGATCGGCGATCCGGACGTGCCCTGGTGGGATCCGGGCGCGGACGCGTCCGTGTCGCCGGATACCGACACGGTGAACGTCGGCGGTCACCAGATCGGCCGCGGCAGCAAGGTGCGGCTGCAGCCGGGGAAACGCCGCAGCGACGCCCAGGACATGTTCCTGATCGGGCGGATCGCCGAGGTCCAGGCGGTGCTGCTCGACGTGGACGACAACCCGTACCTGGCCGTGGCCCTCGACGATGACCCCGACCAGGATCTGCGCGTCGCGCACGGGCGCTTCCTGTACTTCACCGTCGACGAGGTCGAGCCGGTCGAGGCGACGTCGTGACCGGGCGGACGCTGGTGGCGGGCGTGGGCAACGTGTTCCTGGGCGACGACGCCTTCGGGGTCGAGGTCGTCCGGCTGCTCGGCGAGCAGCCGCGAGAGGACGGCGCGGAAATCCGCGACTTCGGCATCCGCGGCGTCCACCTGGCCTACGAACTGCTCAACGGCTGCGACCTGTTCGTGCTGATCGACGCGGCGCCGCGGGGCGAAACACCGGGCACGGTCTCCGTCATCGACGTGGAACTGCCCGACCCCGCCTCGCTGACCAGCCCGGTCATCGACGCGCACAGCCTGACGCCGGACAGCATCTTCGCGCTGCTTGTGTCGCTGGGCGGGCGGCCCGGGCGCACCCTCCTGGTGGCCTGCGAGCCCGCCGACGTCAACGCCGGCATGGGCCTGTCCGACCCGGTGGCCGAAGCGTTGCCGCATGCCGTTCGGGCCGTCGAGGAGATCCTGGCCCAGGCGGCCGCCGACGAACTTACAGGGGAAACCGCGACATAGGGAAGGGATGTGCGCGGGATGCTGAGCAGGCTGATCAAGGCGGTTGTCGTAGCCGCAGTGCTGGCGATGGTGATCGAATCACTACCGGACATCAAGCGTTACCTGGAGCTCCGAGAGATGTAACCCACCCGCGCCGGAGAGGATGTGATAGGCGTGGAAGTAGTACTTGGTTTTGCGGTCGGTTACTATCTCGGCACGCGCCAGGGACGGGACGGCTTGCAGAAGGCGCTGGACTCGGCCCAGGCCATCGTGGCGTCGGAGGAGACCAGGCGGCTGCTGGGCGAAGGCCTGTCCGCGCTGGAGTCGGTGGCCGCTCCGGCCATGGACCGGATGGGCGGGAAGTCGGGCCGGAGCAAGTCAGCCCTGCTCGGCAGCGTGATGGACGAAGTTCTCGAGCGGCGGCACGCGCGCCGCGCCGCCGCCGCGGCCTGACCAGCTGGGAGTGGAATGCACGAATACGGCTTGTGCGAAGGCGTACTGGAAACGGTGCGCCAACGCGCCGGCGGCCGCACGGTGGCCGGGATCCGGGTCCGGTTCGGGGTCCGGCACGCGGTAGACGAGGAGTCCCTGGCGCAGGCGTTCGGTTTCGTGGCCGACGGGACGGAGGCGGCCGGCGCCAAAGTTGAGCTGGTCACGGTACCGGCCACCCTCACCTGCCCCGACTGCGGGTTCAGCGGCGAGACCACCGACCTGCTGGCGGTGTGCCCGCGCTGCGCCGGGGACAACGTCGATATCACCGGCGGCGACGAGATGATGCTCGAGTCGATCACGTACGAGTCGGCGGCCGCCGAGAGGACATAGCTATGTGCCTGGGAATTCCAGCTCAGCTCGTCGCGGGCGAGACGGGTGGCCCGGCTAACCCTCGACGGCACCAGCCTGGCCCATGACATCGGACCAGGTGGCATGGTGAACCACCGGGTCGAGCACTCCGGACCGCTCGCCGTCCTCGGCTGACCAAGCAGCATCGGTAACACGCGTAACTGGTGACCCGAAAACGGGAGGATTTGGGCTTCCGGGAAGGTTTGTGCACCCCAGGCCTACATCCCAAGTGTGAACACATCTGCCCCGGCCGGCGGCTGACCATCGAAGCCACGGTCAATCTGTGATCGCTCGCGCTTAGAGCGGTGCCGGTTCACCTTACTGAGCGTTTGATAAATACTCCAGGTTCCGGCGGCCTCGATATCGCGCTCTGCGCCCGCTCCTGCGTGGGGGTCTGGTCCCGGGTGATGCCGGTGTGCGTCGTGGTACGACAGCGTGCTGTGGTACGCCGGGCTCCGGAAAAGATCGTGGAAGATCGGGCTTCCGCGGAAGATCGGGGCAACGGGGGGGTACCTTTTTTTCCACTAAAGCCGGATCTTCCGCGATAATCCTCCTTCTTGCCGTACTGGTGATCGAATGTGGGGCGGGTGGGGCGGGCTGGGCTGGTGAGGCAGCATGGGGGCGGGGATGGGCCGCGGAGGCGGCCACGGTCCAGCGGATCAGGTCCAGCGGATCCCTTTATCAGACGCTCCGGTCAGACCTGTGGCTATGACTGGCGACCGCGGTTCTGTGGCTTACCGATACTCACTGCGAGGGCCGCCGCGGGGCAACAGGTCGCCGCAGCAGCGACAGCGAAGCACGCGGCCAAAGGAAGTCGGTTGATCAGCAGGCCAATCCCTGTGGTGCCTGCGGAATTGCCCACGTTGTAGCCAGTATTGACCCATGCGCCCGCCTCGGCGCGGGCACCTGGTGTGGCGGCCCCGTCCACGATCAAGTACACGGAGGTTGAGCTGCCCCGCTGCCGACACCCGCACACTGACAACCCCAGATGTCTCTTCTTGCCTTCCCCGAAGACACCGACGGACTCCAGACCCGCCACAGGGCCCGCAGCGCCGGCGAACGGCCGCCGGCGAACGCCGCGTCGCGGTACAGGACGTCGCCCGCCACGATCAGGCCCCC
>ODAK010004758.1_pt1 | contig 13889 bp, 14 predicted proteins | sample 1539591 | NCBI WGS metagenome assembly ODAK01 (sample SAMEA3539303, study PRJEB22396) | soil metagenome | biome: tundra; feature: field; material: soil | place: USA | collected 2010-05 | depth 0.15 m | reverse complement strand
CCATTTCACAGCGACCCGGGAGCCTTGCCGCGCCGCAAGGAGCGTGTCAGGAGAACGGCTCGCCACCATGGGTACGGGCATGGGCAACCGGATCATGGTCCACGCCCTCGGCAGCGGCGGCGCTCCGTCTCGGTTTCTGCAGTCAGAGCCACTTCGCCGCCGCCTTCCGGAGCGAGTTTGGCCAGACGCCGCGCGGCTACGCAGCCGAGAGACGCGCCCTTTTCGCCGTTTCTTGACGGCAACCTGCGCGATTTCGAAAGACGGGCGAGCTCTCCCGTTGCACAGAAGAGCATGCGTCGCAGGGCCCGGGCAGTCTTGGTGGCAATCTTGGTGCTGGCGATGATGGCGGTCGCATCCACCGGCTGCGGATCGAGCAGCGCGGGTTCGGGTGGGGGCGCAGGTTCGGGCGCGAGCTCGGGCTCGACGACGGGAGGGGGCTCGAGTTCGGGCTCTGGTTCTGGTGGGGGCGCTGGTTCGGGCGCGAGTTCAGGCTCGGGCGATGATCTGGGTACGTCCGAGATCCCGGGCGACGCCGGTCAAGCGGACACTTCGATCGGCGGAGATGGCGGCGCCATCAAAACCGGCGACGGGGGGACGAGCGCGCCTTCGATCATCTGCCCGGCCACGGCGCTGCAGCCCGGAGACACGACCGCTTCGGTGCAGGTCGGTGGCGTGATGCGAAGCTACATCCTGCACGTCCCGACCGGCTACACCGGCAAGACGGCGGTGCCTCTCGTCCTCGACTTTCACCCGATCCTCGCCGACGACACGTACGAGCGAAATAACTCCGGGTATGCGGCCCTGGCGGACCAAGAGGGGTTCGTGGTCGCGTTTCCGAACGGCATCGACAACGCCTGGAACATCGGCCCGTGTTGCACCCAATCGCGTACGGTCGACGACCTCGGCTTCGCGAAGACCCTCGTCACGACGCTCGAGGGGCAGGCGTGCGTCGACGCGAAGCGCGTCTATGCCGTCGGCTATTCGATGGGGGGCGGGATGTCGCACTATCTGGCCTGCAACGCCGCCGACGTCTTTGCCTCGGTCGCGCCGGCGGCGTTCGACCTGCTCGAGGACTCCGAAGAGCCCTGCCATCCATCCCGTCCGATCACCGAGATCTCGTTCCGAGGCACGGCCGACCCCATCGTTCCGTACGGCGGGGGCGCTTCGAATCCGCCCAACGGTCTGAACGTCACCATCCACTTCCTCGGGGCTGTGGGAACCTTTCAGAAGTGGGCCCAGCTCGACGGATGCACCGGCTCGCCGAGCGCCGCCGACAGCCACGGATGCTCGACGTACTCGCAATGCCAGGTCGGGGTGGAGGTCACGCTCTGCACCACACAGGGTGGCGGACATGTCACCGGAGACCCCCAGATCGGCTGGGCGATGCTCAAAGCGCATCCAATGCCGTGATTCTGGACGAGGCGATCGCATACACTGGCGTTCGAGATGGCCCAGGAAGAGGATTGGACGCGCGAGGCCGTTCGGCTCCATCGGCGCTATCAGACCGAGATTGTCGACGCCTTCGGGCTCTGTCCCTGGGCTGATCGCGCGGCGCGCGACGGGCGGGTGCGCGAGCGCGTCGTCTTGCAGACCGACGACGCGTTGATGGGGCCTTCCCTCGCCGCGATCGACGCCTGGATGGGCGACGCCGGTACCGACGTGGCCTTCGTCATCTATCCGCGCCTGCGCGTGACCCGCCACGGCTTTCACGACTTCACCGCGCGCATTCGCGACGCGGACACGCCCCGGCATCCGCTCGGGCGTGTCCCGTTCGTCTTCGCGGCTTTCCACCCCGAGGCGACCGCCGACACGTCCGATCCCGAGCGCCTGATCCCGTTCTTGCGACGCACCCCCGATCCGACGCTCCAGTTTCTCCGCGCGTCGGTGCTCGAGGGCATTCGCAACGGCGCCTCGCAGGGGACTCAGTTCGTCAACATGGCGAGCCTCGACGCAGCGCTCTCGGGGACGGGGCAGCCGCCGCTTCGCGAACGGATCGCGCGAACCAACCTGGCGACTGCCGAGCGCGTCGGTCTCGACGTCGTCAAAGGGCGTTTCGACGACATTCGCCGCGATCGCGACGACACCTACCGCGCGCTCGCCGCTCGCGTCGAGCATGCCTCCAGCGATCGCGACCGTGAGGCTGTCTGACCGCCTGGCACGGCCGATGCTTGACGTCGCGCATCATGAGCCAGACCACGACGGACCTGAAAAACGAGCTGACGAAGGGTCTCACCTATCTCCAGACGCTTCGCGACGAAGTGCGCGTGAGGCTGCACCTCGCCGGTATGGAAGCCAAAGCCGAGTGGAACACGCTCGAGCCGCACCTCTTCGAAGTCGAGCAGGCCGCGAAACAGGCGACCGAGTCGTCTCACCACGCGCTGATCGCGGCCGTCGCCAGGCTGAAGAAGCTCCGCGAATCGCTGACCTGAAAGGCGCCTCTCGGCGGCGCGGCGTTCTGGTCTAGAACGTCAAGCTACGATGGTGACCCTCGAAGGCGTCGAGAAGCACTTCGGAAAGCGCGTCGTCGTCTCGTCGATCACGCTCACGGTGCCCGCGCACACGTCGATCGCGCTCCTCGGCCCGAGCGGCTGCGGCAAATCGACGCTCCTTCGTCTCTTGCTCGGACTGCTCTTGCCCGACGGCGGGCGAATGACTGTGGCGGGAACGCTCGTCACGCCCGAGAGCGCCACGCGCGTGCGCCGCCGGGTCGGCTACGTCATCCAGGACGGCGGCCTCTTCCCGCACCTGACGGCGCGCGACAACGCCGCGCTCCTCGCTCGCCACCTTGGTTGGGGCCGTGAGCGCGTCGATGCACGTCTCGCCGAGCTGGGCGAGCTCGTGCGGCTCGATCGGGCGACCCTCGCTCGCTATCCGGCCGAGTTGAGCGGCGGCGAACGCCAGCGGGTCGGCATCATGCGAGCGCTGATGCTCGACCCGCCCGTTCTTCTCCTCGACGAGCCGATGGGCGCGCTCGATCCGATGGTGCGCGCCCGGCTGCAGCGCGATCTGAAACGCATCTTCGCCGAGCTCGAGAAGACGGTCGTTCTCGTGACCCACAGCCTCGACGAAGCGGCGTACCTCGGAGACGAAGTCGTGCTGATGCGAGAGGGCCACATCGTCGAGCGCGGCACGATGCACGATCTCGAGCGCTCGGACGACGCGTTCACGCGCGAGTTCGTCGAGGCCCAGCGCGGACCCGACGCGTGAAGCCCCTCGCGATTCTCTTCACGCTCCTGGTGATCGCGGCCTCCACCTGCCTGGCCGACGCGGGCGAGCGCCCGCGACTCCGGATCGGATCGAAGCGCTTCACGGAGTCGTACATCCTGGCCGAGATCGCCGTTCGAGCGGCGCGGGCCGCCGGCGACGCGGACGTCTCCCACGAAGAGGGCCTCGGCGGGACCGCGATCGTCTTTCGCGCCCTCGAAGAGGGGTCGATCGACGCGTACCCCGAGTACACGGGCACGCTCGCCGAGGCGATCTTGCACGCCCCGGAGAGCGCCGATCTGCCGACGCTGCGGCGCCGCCTGGAGCCGCGGGGGATCGAGGTCACCGATCCGCTCGGCTTCGACAACACGTATGCGCTGGCCGTCACCAGCACGCTCGCCGCGAAGCGGCACCTCGCGACGATCTCCGATCTCGCCGTCGCCCTCGATCTGCGCTTCGGCTTCAGCCCAGAGTTTCTCGGACGGAGCGACGGCTTCCCCGCGCTCGCGGCGCGCTACGGGCTCGCCGCCGCCAAGGTGCAGGCGATGGACCACGGGCTCGCCTACGAAGCGATCGGGCGGGGCAGCATCGACGTCGCGGACGCTTACTCGACCGACGCGAAGATCGCCCGATACGGGCTCACGCTCCTCGCCGACGACCGGCGCTTCTTCCCATCGTACCAGGCGGTCTTTCTCTACCGGTCGGACGCGGCCCGACGCGCGCCGAAGGCGGTCGGGGCGATCCGCGCGCTCGCTGGCACGATGGACCGTGCCCGCATCGCCGCGCTGAACGCCGAGGTCGAGATCGACGGGCAGACGTTCGCCTCCGTCGCGGACGAGTTCGTCCGCGCGCGCTCCGGGCGCGCCGGGGTTCCGGGGGCCGCCGGCGCCGAGCGAAGGCAAGCACTGGGTCCCGGGATCGTCTCGGTGATCCGCGCCGAGGGACCGACGCACCTCGCGCTCGTGGCGCTCTCCTCGCTCTTCGCGACGCTGATCGGCGTCCCGCTCGGAATCGTCGCCCAGCGGTCGCGCCGCTCCGGGCGGATCGTCATCGGCGTGACCAGCGTGCTGCAGACGATCCCCGCCCTGGCGCTCCTCTGCTTCTTCATCCCGCTCCTCGGGACGGGCACGAAGCCCGCGCTCCTGACCCTCTTCGTCTACGGCCTCTTGCCGATCGTGCGCAACACGGTCGCGGGGCTCGACGGCATCGCGCCGTCCCTCCGCGAGTCGGCCGTCGCGCTGGGCCTGGGCCCGTGGACTCGCCTCGTTCGCGTCGAGCTCCCGCTGGCGTCGCGAACGATCCTCGCGGGCATCCGGACGAGCACGGTCATCGCGGTCGGCGGCGCCACGCTCGCGGCGTTCATCGGCGCGGGCGGGTTCGGCGCGCCGATCACGACCGGCCTGAACCTCGACGACACGAACCTCGTCCTCGAAGGCGCGATCCCCGCGGCGCTGCTCGCAGTCGTCGTCGAGGGCCTCTTCACGCTGCTCGACCGGACGCTCATCCCGCGAGGCTTGCGCCTGCCGCCGGCCACGTCCTGATCCGTCACGCCCGGGCGAGGACGACCACCGAGTAGCCCACCGCCGACGCATCGCCGGGGTTCGTGTACGAGTGCTTCTGGTCGCCGCGGAAGGCGACGACGTCGCCGTGCGCGAGTTCCCACCGCTCGCCCGCGGCGATGAGCACGATCTCTCCGCGCTCGCAGGTCAGATACTCGCGCGTTCCCGGCGTGTGCGGGACGCCGGTGATCGTGGCCCTGGGCGGCAGGTCCATCCGGTCGATCTCCATGCCGGGGATCGCGTCGGGCAGGAGCTTGTAGAGCTTGGCCGCGCCGCGTTGCTTCTCGGGCAGCGTGCCCGCGGGTAGAAGGCGACGCCCGAACGGGGCGTCGCGACGAGCTCTTCGAGCGTCACCTGGAATGCGCTCGCCACACGGTGCAGCACGGCGAGCGTCGGGTTCGCCTCGCCCGCGTTGTCACGGTTGCCAACGAGCGAGCAGCGGCGATCCATCCTCCGGGGAGAACACGGACGGATCCACACTCGGAGGATTGCCATGAACCTGAAAGACAAGGTGGCGCTGGTCACGGGGGCGTCGCGAGGACTGGGTCGAGCGCTTGCACGACGCGCGGGACTCGACGCAGTGGAGGGCGATCCTCTTCGGCCGCGGCGACTGGCGCGTGCGCACCGAGGACCGGCCGCCGCCGCCGCGCCTCGACGAGGGTGAGCGCTTCCGCGTCGCGGGAGGTGCCGCCGCGCGCGTCGTCGCCGTCGATCGGGGGTCTCCGCGGCTCGTCCGGATCGCGTTCGAGGGGAGCGTCGCCTCGATGTGGGCTTCGATCTACGAAGAAGGCCGGCCGGTGCAGTATGCCTACGTGGACGCTCCGCTGGCGCTGTGGCACGTGCAGTCGCCGTTCGCGTCACGGCCGTGGGCCGTCGAGCTGCCATCGGCCGGCCGACCCTTGACGTCGGCCGTTCGCGCGGCCTGCGCGGCGCGGGGCGTGCCGGTCGTGGCGCTCACGCACGCCGCGGGCCTCTCTTCGTCGGGCGACGCGGCCCTCGACGCGCGCTTGCCGCTCGACGAGCGCTACGATCTCCCCGCGCCGACGGTCGACGCCGTCGAACGCACGCGCGCTGTCGGCGGGCGAATCGTGGCCGTCGGCACCACCGTGGTCCGCGCGCTCGAAGGCTGCGCCGACGCGCACGGTGGCACGCTCGTCGCGGGCGAGGCTCCACCAATCTCCGACTCGGACCCCGATCGAGGCTCCGCGTGGTCAACGGTCTCCTGACGGGAATTCACGAGCGGGGGACGAGCCACTACGAGCTCGTCGAGAGCTTCGTCAACGGACGCCTCCTCGGCCGCGCGCTCGAGCACGCCGGTCGTGTCGGATACGTTCAGCACGAGTTCGGCGACACGGTCCTCGTCCTTCCCGGGCGCTGACGAATCTATTGTACGCTGCTCGAATGGCAGAATACGCATTCGAGCACGCAGACGGGTTCGAGCAGGGGGAGCTCGCGGGTCAGGTCAGGCTCGGCAAGTTCGAAGCCCATTACGAAGAAATCTTCGCCGAAGTCATCGAAGACGGCGTCATCACCGCGGACGAGCGCGCCCGGCTGCACAAGGCCGCCGACGCGCTCGGCCTCGACCGCGTGCGCCTGCGGAGCCTCGAAGAGGCGCTCCAGGCGGCCTACGAGGCCCGCCATCACGTCCGCGTGCGCGAGGTGTCCGACGACGACGCGTCTCCCGCCTCGATCGTGCTCAGCCCGCAAGCGGCGCAGGACCCGCGCGTGGCCTCTCTCGAGCTTCGCGTGCGCGATCTCCAGGAACGAGTCGCCGAGCTCACGCGAGAGCTGGCGCTGGCGCGGTCGCAGGTCGCCGTCGAAGTCGATCTCTCCAACCTCGCCGTACCGGCGGGCGGCGTCGAGGTCGTCGAGGAGTCGGCCGACGACCTGGCGCGACGCCTCCGCAGCGATCCACGAGACGTGGCGAGCCTCCATGGGCTCTATCGGATCTACGGGCGCACGGGCGAGGTCGACCGCCAGTGGCTCATGGCGGAAGCGCTCGTCTACCTTCAGGCGGCCGACGCGGGCGAGCGCGCGATGCACGCGAAGCACCGCGTCGACGGCCTCATCAAGCCTGCGAGCTCTCTCTCGGCAGAAGGGTGGAAGCTCCTCTTTCACCCGGACGAGGAGCTCCTGACGGGGCAGATCTTCGCGGTCATCGTCCCCGCCGTCCTCCTGGGCCGCATCTCCACGCTCCGGCGCGAGAAGGCGCTGCCGAAGCTCGATCCCGCGCGCAAGCAAGATCCGAAGGTGTCGACCATCCAGGCGGTTCGTTGCTTCTCCTGGGCCGGATCGATCCTCGGGCTCGGGTCGCCGCCTCTCTACGCCGATCCCGAGTTCGAAGGCATCGTCGAGATGGTGCCCGGCGTACCGCCCGCCACGCGGCTCGGCCGCGCCGCGCTGTCGGGACGGTCGCCCTTCGAGCTCGCGTTCCTCGCCGGGCAGCACCTCTCGTACTTCCGCGAGGAGCACTTCATCCGCCTCGTCGTCCCGACGATCCCGGATCTCGAAGACCTCTTCCTTGCCGCGCTCAGCATCGCCAACGCGGGTATCCCGCTCTCGTCGGAGGTGAAGCGGCGCGTCGGTCCGATCGCGCGCGCCATCGAGCCCGTGCTCGAGCCCGCCACGGTCGATCGGCTGCGCGGTCACTTCTTGCGCTTCATCGAAGAAGGGGGGCGTACGAACCTGCAACGATGGGCGACGGCCGCCGAGCGCACCGCCGCACGTGCGGGGCTGCTGCTCGCCAACGACCTGGGCGCGGCAGCGGCCGTCTTCGCCCTCGAAGACCGCGCCACGGCCGAGTCCGTGAACGCCAGGATGGACGACCTCATCGTCTTCTGTACGAGCGACCGCTACGCGAGGCTGCGCGCGCAGATCGGCCTCGCGCTCCCCCGATCGCGGTGAAAGTCGAGACGTCGCGCGGCGGCGAGAGGCGGCGAGAGGCGGCGAGAGCATGTGAGCACCTGTGGTCATTGCTGCCGGCAGCGCTTCGGTCGCGGCCGTCGTATAGTTGGAGAGAATGGGTCGAAGTCGAAGCAGTGATCTGCCGACGGTGCCGCCGCCGTTCAATGTGGCGCGTTTTGCGAGGGACTCGGACGCGAAGGTCACGGTCGTACCCCCGGGGCCGGCGGCGCCTCGGGAGCTGCAAGATCAGGGCGTCGACGCGACGGACGCCGCGCCTCAGTCCGAGATGCGCATCGCGACGCGTCCGCGGATGGAGGCCGCCGAGACCGACGAGGCCTGGGCTCGCACCGCCGTCGGCCTGCTCGTCGTCGCGATGTCCGTCGACGAGCTCAAACGGTTGCCGCTCGACCACCGCGCCGGGTACCTCCTCTCGCGGATGGACGGCTCGCTCGATCTCTACACGCTCGTCGAGGTGGCCGCCCTCCCTCGCCGCGATGTGCTTCGAATGGTCCGCGATCTCGTCGATTCGGGAGTCGTCGCGTTCCGCTAGCCCCTGCGGTAGGTTCCGGTCGGCATGGACAGCCGATACGATCCCGAAGCCGCTTCACGTCTCGTCCACGATCTCGCCGGTCGGGCCTCCGAGGCGCTCGCGCTTCGCACGTACACCGCGCGGCTCGTCGGGAGCGAGCCGTCGCTCGTCCTGCACGGCGGCGGCAACACGTCGGTCAAGGACACGACCACCACGCTCCTCGGCGAGACCATCGAAGTCCTTCACGTGAAGGGGTCGGGATGGGATCTCGCCACGATCGAGCCTCAGGGTCACCCGGCCGTCCGCCTCGCGCCTCTTCGCCGGCTTCGATCCCTCGGCGCGCTGACGGACGAGGCCATGGTCAACGAGCTCCGCGGGAACCTCCTCGACTCGGCCGCTCCGAATCCGAGCGTCGAGACGCTGCTCCACGCGTTCCTCGCCGCGCGCTTCATCGATCACACGCACGCCGACGCCGTCCTGGCCGTGTGCGATCAGCCCGAGGGCGAGCGGATCTGTGCGTCGATCTTCGGCCGCGGGCTCGTCTGGGTGCCTTACGTCATGCCGGGGTTCGCGCTCGCCAAGAGGTGCGCCGAGGCGTTCGAGCGCGTCGCCGCCACGGGCGATCCGACGGTGATGGTCCTCGAGAAGCACGGCCTCTTCACGTGGGGGGCGACGGCTCGCGAGAGCTACGACCGCACGATCGCCGCTGTGACCCGCGCGGAGCGCTTCGCGGTCGAGCACAGCCCGACGGTGACTTTCTCCCTGGCGAGCCGCGGCGGCATCACCGATGAGCAGGTGCTCCCGCGCCTCCGAGGCGCCGCGGCGGCCCTCGCCGCCGATCCGCTCGAGCGCGGACCGATCGTGCGCCTGCGGTCGACGCCGGCGATCCTCGGGTTCCTCGCGCGCCCCGACGCGGCGGAGCTCGTGTCGAAGGGATGCGTGACTCCCGATCACGTGATCCGCACGAAGCCGACCGCGCTCTTCGTGCCACGGCCCGCCTACGACGTCGGCCCCGCGAGCGGCGCGGGCGACGTGCTGGGCGCTCAGCTGCGCGGCGCGATGGAGCAGTACGGGAGAGAGTACGACGATTACTTCGCGGCGATGTGTCACTCCAAGGGGGTGACGAAGACGAAGCTCGACCCCTGGCCGAGGGTCGTCCTCCTTCCGGGGCTCGGTGCCTGCGCGCTCGGCTCCACGGCCGCCGAGGCCGATGTCGCGCTCGATCTCTACGAGCACACGATCGACGTCATGACGAGCGCGGCCGACATCGGCGCCTATGAGCCCGTCGGGCGCTCGGATCTGTTCGACCTCGAGTACTGGAGCCTCGAGCAGGCGAAGCTCAAGCCCGCTGCGCCGTTGCCGCTGTCGCGGTGCATCGCGCTGCTCACCGGCGCCGCGAGCGGCATTGGCAGGGCCACCGCCGTCCGGATGGCTGTGGCGGGTGCGCACGTCGCGCTCGTGGATCGCGACGCGGAGGGCCTCGCTAGCGTCGCCTCGGAGATCGGCCAGAAGCTCGGCAGGGGCGCGGCCGGTCGCGTGCTCACGTTCGTCGCCGATGTCCGCGAGCCCACGGCCGTCGAGCGCGCGTTCGTCGCCACCGTGAGCGCGTGGGGCGGGCTCGACCTAGTCGTCTCGAACGCCGGCGCGGCTCCCGAAGGACGCCTCGACACGCTCGCGGGCGAGACCGCGCTGCGCGACTCGCTCACGCTCAACTGCCTCTCTCACGCGAGCGTCGCCCGCCTCGCTTCGCGGATCATGACGGCGCAAGGGCGCGGCGGATGTCTGCTCTTCAACGCGAGCAAGAGCGCGTTCAACCCCGGGCCGGGCTTCGGTCCGTACGCGGTCGCCAAGAGCGCGCTCATCGCCCTGATGCGTCAGTATGCGGTCGATCTCGGGCCGGCGGGCATTCGCTCGAACGCGGTGAATGCCGATCGCATCCGCACGGGGCTCTTCGCGGGGGGCGTGGCCGAGTCGCGCGCCAGGGCCCGAGGCGTCGGTCCCGACGAGTATTTTCGCGCGAACCTCCTGGGCCTTGAAGTCACGGCCGACGACGTCGCCGGCGCGTTCATCTACCTGGCCTCGGCGCGGGCGACGACGGGCTGCGTCGTGACCGTTGACGGCGGAAACGCAGCGGCGTTCCCCCGCTAGTCGTCTGGACGCCAACGGTAGTCGAGGGACGCGAAGTCGCGGAAGGTTCGCCGGATCCTCGAGAGGGCCGCATCGAGCAGGCTCATCTCTTGGAGGCAGTGCACGTCGTCGTACCAGCGGCTACCACGCCAGCCGGCGTTCGGATCGTGTTCGGCGCCGAGCGCCGTGTCGAGGGCGAGCTGCGCCCACCCGCTTCGCCGCAAGAGCCTGTCCGCCTTGCGGATGAGCGTGCGACCGAGGGCGGTCAGCGTGACGCGAAGCTGACGCCGATCGCGCTCGCATCGCTGCCGGACCAGGAGCCCCAGCGCTTCGAGCGATGCGAGCATGCGACTCACGGTAGGGCGGCTCACGCCGAGGGTCTTGCGGAGCCGGCTCTGAGGGAGACCGGAGTTCGACCCGCGTCGGCGACCCAGCGTCCACCCGCGCCCGTCGGGACTTCCGAGCAGAACGAAGAGCAGGTCGTATCGCGCGGCAGTGAGTCCCATCGCGCTGAGCATCGGCCGCGTGATCCGAAGCGTGCCATGGTGCGCCCGCTTCAATCCGAAGAAGATCGCGTTCATCGACGACCGAAAGAGCACCTTGCGTGCCGCGATGCGTCTGGCGCTCCACCTCTCGGAGTAGCCCCCCTTCGGGTCACGGCCTTTTTGCCGACATGCCCGAAAACGAGAGCAAGCTAACGATCGGGCCGTGGGGGGGTGATTTGGCCCGGGGTGAGATGGCGGTCGGTCGGAGGGTGGCGAGGATCCGTCGCGGCGTGTCCGTGGACACGTCGCGACGTTGGTGCTTCACGACGGCCGATGCTACCGAGCGCTTAGAACCTGAGGGTGAGCTCGGCGCGGGCGCCCTCGAAGGCGGGGAAGGGCCGGCAGATGCCCGAGGCGCACCGGAACGCGGCGCGCTGCTGGCCCGCGAAGACGCGCAGGTTCGAGCCGCTCGAGAACCTGTAGAGGACCGATCCGTTGACGTAGTAGGTCGGGTCCCCGAAGAACGTCGTGTACTCGAAGCCCTGCGTGAAGACCCACGCGGGCGCGATCTTGAAGGCCACGTAGTTCTCGCCTTCGTGCCACCAACGAAAGACGCTGGGGTCGCGCGGGTCCTGGTTCTTATTCGTCTCCCAGCGAATGCGGTGAAAACCCTGGAGCTCGATCGCGAATGGGCCGCCGAGGATCTTCGCGATCGAGTAATCGACGTGTCGCTCGCGATAGTAGAAGTCGCCCGTGCCCGCTGTGTCTTCGCGCACGCCGGCCGACGCGAACACGTGCGAGTTCTCGCGGTCGAACGTCCACTCGATGCCGGTGATGCCGTCCCACACGGTGTTCGTGACGGCGGCCGCCGGCAGCGTCGACACGACGCGTCCTCGAGCGTCGCACCCGCCGAGCGTGTTCTCCGACCGGGTCGAGTCGTAGATACCCTGGCCGTACACGAGCAGCGAGTCGCTGGCGCGTACGTCGGCTCGAGCCCGCCCGCCGTTCACGCACGCGTTGAAGTAGCCGAACTCGGTGTCGAGGATCGTGGGCGTCTCGGCGGGCGGCACGAACGAATATGCGACGACGTTGAACTCGGGAGCGTGCGACGTGTCGACGGCGGCGGCGACGGGATAGTAGTTGCGGTTGCTCTTGAACTCGAACGTCGTCGTCAGCGGACCCCCGTCGAGCGAGAGCGTCGCGTAGAGCGCGTTGCCCGTGTTGTCCTTTCCAGCGTCGGGCGCGACGGCGCCGATCGGCGCGCCGTCGTAGGGGGTCCGCGACTGCGCCGCCGCCTCGAGATAGAGCTTGCCGCGACCGCCGAGGCTCGGCACCTCGAGCGACTGGCCAACGAGGGTGATGTCGCGGTCGTCGAGGGTGGGCGGCGCGCCCGGCAACGAGGCCAGCCACGTGGCGGTGTCTTCCGCGGCGCACGAGCCGAAGGCGACGCCGCCGGGCGAGCGAAAGAAATCCGTCACGATGCCGTTCGCGTCGTAGGCATAAGGCGCGCACCGCGAGAAGCGCACCGCGTGCGTCGAGAGGGTGACGGGCAGCCCGCGGCCCGCCATCACCTCGGCGCCGACGAGCCGGTCCGAGCCGAAGACGGGGGTCTTCGCGTCGATCGAGCTCGCGACGGTCGGGAAGAGGGCCCGGCCGCTCGCCTCGTCGACGCGAGCGGGATTGGCGATGCCGGCGACGAGCGTGACGGCGAAGGGATCGCGCTCGATCTGGATCTTGCCACCGCGCACGGTCGTGTCGATGCCGAGCTCGTCGATCTTGCGCATCGAGAGCGTGAGCCCGCGCCCGAACTGCACGTACGCGTCGCCCGCGGTGACCTCGACGCCGGGTGCCGAGTAGGTCGCCCACAGCTTGGCCGGATAGATCGAGTTCTGGAAGCGCGACTCTCCGTCGCGCTCGATCTGACCCGGCGTCACGGTCTGCGAATCGTCGGGACGGTCGGCGGCGCGCCGCCAGTAGACCGCCGAGTCGAGGCGCACTCCGGCGGCCCAGCGTCCCTGCCGGATGGCGGCGTCGAGGCGGTTCATCCACTCGCCCCAGCCGCTGTCTTGAGGCGTCTCGTTGTCGCGGGCATCGAAGTGCTGGGCGACGATCGACGTCTCGGTGACCGAGACGGTCGGTGGCGCGACGTCCGAACCCGCGGCGCGCGCCGCGCGCGGCGAGCCGACGAGCCCCGCGCACCAGGCGGCGAAGACCGCGGTTCGCGCCTTCACGTCCCCTTCACGCCCTCTGCACGCGCGCGCGGTTACCGCGCGGGCGCGGCCTCGTCGAGCGCCTTCGCGACGTCGGCCGCGAGGAGCTTCTCGTCGCCCGGATTGTACCCCTCGCGCACGACGGCCATCCGTCCGTCGTGCCCGATGAGCACCGTGAGGGGCATCGATTTCTTCGGGTCATAGAGGCTCGCGATCCGGGAGTCGTCGTCGAAGACGATGGGAAACTCGATGCGATGGCGCTTCGCGAACGCGGGCACGTCGGCGATCGACTCGGGCCCGTCCATCGCGACGCCCACGACGAGAAGACCGCGGCCCTTCTCGGCGTCGTACATCGCCCGGAGATGCGGGAACTCGGCCTTGCACGGCTCGCAGTAAGTGGACCAGAAGTCGAGGAGCACGACCTCTTTGCCCAGGTGATCGGCGAGGCGGAACGTCCGCCCGTCGAGATCGCGGGCGGTGAAATCGGGCGCCGCACCTCCGGACGCCGGCATCTGCGGCGACGCGGCGCCCGGCGTCCCTCCTCCGCAGGCGATGGCGACGAGGGCAACGCCCGCGATCGTCGCGACGGCTCTCACGGGCACGCGATCGCGACCGGATATCCGGGCGGCCCGCCAGCGGCGGCGATGCCCGGCGCGAGCTCCATGTCGACGGTTCCCGCCCACCCCGTGCCGTCGTCGAGGATCTCCATGGTGCGCGGATCGATGTCGGCGTTCCACGGCACCGCGGCGGCGTCGAAGAACGTCCCCAGGTTCGCGAGGTTCGGGTCGAGCATCTCCGTGAAGTTCGATTGATTCTGCTTGATCCAGTAGTTCAGATCGCTCTGCGTCGCGCCGACGTTCATCGTCGGCCC
>ODAK010004756.1_pt1 | contig 13890 bp, 15 predicted proteins | sample 1539591 | NCBI WGS metagenome assembly ODAK01 (sample SAMEA3539303, study PRJEB22396) | soil metagenome | biome: tundra; feature: field; material: soil | place: USA | collected 2010-05 | depth 0.15 m | reverse complement strand
CGGCAATCTTGCCGAAGAGAATAGCGCGGTCTGAAAGGCGGCTGGCAAGCAGCGTCTCGAGGGTGTGCCGTTCCCGCTCCCCCGCGAAGGAATCGGCAATAACGGCGCTGATCACAACCGCGGAGAAGAACGTGGGGATCAGAAGCCCTGCGGCGCTGAAGAATTTCTCCGGCCCCATGCGAAGGGGCACGAAGATGCCGAGGACCAACAGCAGAAGGAGCGGCCGATAGCTCCCGCTGCCGCCGGCTGAGCGTTCCAAAACGATCTCCTTCCATTCTTTCCAGAGAACGGTTACGAAATCGGCGTTCATGCCTCTTCCCCCATCATCGTGAGAAACACATCCTCCAGGCTCCCCTGGGAGCCACGGATCTCCTGCACTTCGCCACCTTCCCGCACGATCAGGCCGACCAGTGGCGCAACGCTCGCGCCGTTTTTCAAGACCAGAATGAGTTGGCCACTTTCGACAAACGCCTGCGCGACGCCGGCCTGTTGCCTCAAAGCAGCGAGCATGGCGTCGGAAAACCCGCATCCGGCAATTTCTGTGCGCTGGCCGCCCCCGCGCATGCGCAACTCGGCCGGACTGCCGACAGCAAGAAGCTTGCCTTGACGAATAACAGCCACCATGCTGCACAGCTTCTCGGCCTCGGCCATGTTATGGGTTGTGAGAAAGATGGTGGCGCCCTGGCGGGAGGCCAGTGCTGCAAGATCGTCGCGGAGACTGGCGGCGGCAACGGGATCGAGGCCCGCGGTGGGCTCGTCCAGGAAGACGAGGCCAGGACGGTGCAGCAGCGGACGCGCAATGGCCAGCTTTTGTTTCATGCCGCGGCTCCACTTCACCACGGCCTCCTTGCGCCGATCCCACAACCCGAGATGCGTCAGCAACTCCTGAATCCGCTGGTCAAGCTGCGCTTTGGGCATGTGCGCCACGCGCCCGTAGAAGCGCAGGTTGTCCTCCGCGCTCAGCCTTTCGTAGAGACCGGAGTGTTCCAGCAGCGCGCCCGAGCGGGCACGAATCTCGGCACCCTGCGTTCGCGTGTCAAAGCCGAGCACTTCAGCGCTTCCGCTGGTTGGTTGAATGAGGCCGAGCAGCAGCCGGATGGTGGTTGTCTTGCCTGCGCCGTTGGGGCCAAGGAAACCACACACCGAGCCGGCCGGAACGTCCAGCGTGAGATCGTCAAGGGCTCGAACAGCCCCGAAGGTGCGCGTCAGGCCTTGAGCGCGAATTGCAAGTTCTGCCATCTTGATCCTGTACAGATGTATACTACCTGAACCTCTTAGGGTCAAAGGCTGAACTTCGGCAGAGTTACCTTCCTGTCAGGCTCTCTGAAGGGAAATCGGAAGGGAGTTCTTTAACATGCAAAAGACCTTCAGGCGTACTCTCTGCAAAATCGGTTTGCTGGCATTCCTCCTGGCAGCGTCTTTCCTGCTGGTTCGTTCGACGACCTTATTCGCCAGGACGTATTACAGGTTCAGGGAGAGTGATCCCGGCCGCGGCGCTGCGACCGTTTCTGTCGATATTTTTGGCGACCAGTTCAAACGAGTGACCTACCTCGATCAAGGCTGGGCGCCCTCTGACAGTCTCTGGTTCTACACGACTACACAAGGTTCGGATCTGTTGCCCTACGATTTCTTCATCGCGCTGGAGCAGGAGAAATCGCAGGAGCCATTCCGAAGCCCGGAGAACATCAATCGATACCGCTATCTGGCACAGAAAGCGACGCCCAGTAACCCGGATGCTCTCCCAGTCGGCTTCGTAGCGGATCATTATCGCGGCAAGAAGTACATGGGCCTGACCTGCGCCGCGTGTCACACCTCGCAGGTGAACTTCAAGGGTGTTGGGATTCGCATCGATGGTGGCCCTGCCGCGGCGGATATGGACACCTTCATGAAGGACCTGGCATCTTCCCTGGCAGCCACGCGCGATGATCCCGCCAGGCGCCAGCGATTCATCGCCGCAGTCCGTAAAGCCGGAAACTATGGAACTGACGACAGCGTAGTGCAGGATCTGAAGGTACACACAGTCCGCACGCAAGCCTACAACTTCTTCAATGAGTCGAGCCTGAACAATACTCCCGTGCCCTATGGCTATGCGCGACTCGATGCATTTGGACGGATCTTCAATCGTGTGGCGGAGCATGTCCTGAATCCCGAGGCCCTCCGCGCGGCCCTCGATGGCGAACTGCCGCCCGACCAGGTGAACGCCTTGCTTGCAAAGCTCGGACCGGTACTCACCAGTCAGGACCGCGATGGTCTGGTGGACCGGTTGCTGGCGCTCCTCACTAAGGCCGACCTTCAGGCCCTGCGGGATCGCATCTTCACCAGACCCAACGCGCCCGCAAGCTATCCCTTCCTGTGGGATATTCCACAGCATGATTATGTGCAGTGGAACGGCATCGGAGTAAATGCCGGCGTTGGCCCGCTTGGGCGAAATACCGGCGAGGTGATTGGTGTTTTTGCGACTCTGGACTGGTCACAGAAGAAAGACTGGACAGTCTCCTCGGTAATTGGCGGCCAGGGTTTCGGTAAGACCCATATCAGCTTTCGGTCCTCAGCGGATTTCAGTAATCTGCGCGCGCTTGAGGATCGGCTGACATCGCTCGAGTCTCCGTTATGGGCGGACGCCGTGCAGAAGGCTGGACTGCCGGCGATCGATCCGCAGCGCCGCGATCGCGGAGAGGCGCTTTTTGCGAAACACTGCGCGGCATGCCACGCAGTGATCGACCGTGCGAGTCCCGATCGGCGCGTTGTGGCTCACATGGATAAGATTGCCGGAGGCGTTGGCACAGATCCGAGAATGGCAAATAACGCCGTCGATGACATGGGCTACAGCGGAGTGCTCCGCAACCTGTACTCGAATACTTCCGTGGGCAACATTCTGCTCGACACGAAGGCCCCCGTGGCTGCCTTGCTCACTACGGCCACCGAGAACGTGGTCGCCACCCCTGATCCCGACAAATGGTTCTTCACCCGGGCGGCGGACTGGGCAACCAACCTCGTGAAGGCGTATTTCTCGAATAAGATCAAGCCTTCCGTAAAGTCCGGGGAATACACACCGGATTCCACGGTTGGACCGTTCGAATCGCTGCGTTCGTATAAGGGGCGATCCCTGAATGGCATCTGGGCGACGGCGCCGTACCTGCACAACGGGTCCGTACCGACGCTCTACGACCTCCTGCTGCCGTCGGGGCCACTGCCAGGCGATCTTCCTGGAACCGCGTATCGACCCGCCAGGTTTATGGTCGGCTCTCGCGAACTGGATGTGGGCAAGGTCGGTTTCAGGTCTGGCGTGAATGAGTATCAGGGCTTCCTGTTTGACACCTCACTGCCCGCCAACAGCAACGCGGGCCACGAATACGGGACTCGCCAAATGTCCGATCAGGACCGGTGGGATTTGGTCGAGTTCATCAAGAGCCTTTGAGCGCAGGCGCCCAACGCGCGAATGAAACGATAGCTACGAATATCACTGTGCCTGATTTGGACAATAACTTACTTCGCAAAAATGGATAGGCCGTAGGCTTGTGCATCCCGCTTCGCGCGGAAGAAGACCCGATAGCCGATGTACGCCACCGTGATTGGTATATCGGCGTAGAGCCAAACCAGACCTATAGCCCCGATTGTGCCGGGCGTGTTGTCGTTCAGCAACCCGGCAAGGAGAACTAATGCCAATGCCGGTAACCAGATCGCGCAGAGGAAACGCATGTGGACCGTTCTTTCCGGGCTGCCTCTTCAGTGAGCAGCTCATGCCAAATGATTATATTCCCGATTCGCGGTGCACAACGTGGGTGCTCCTCAGATTTCCGTGGCCTAATTTGCCCGCTCTCGCGACGGAGCCGGGGCATTGGGCGTGGGTACCGCAGCAGGCGCAGGAAGCGCGGCATGGCCGTCGAGCTCGAACACAAACAGTAAGGGCGGGTTGTCAACCTTCGCATCGTTCGGGCCCACGATGGCAGCGGGCCGGCCTGAGCCACCCTGGAACGCGACGTACTGCTTGCCGTCGATCTCGTATGTGATGGGAGGGCCCATGCCGGTTCGCCCGGTCTGGATCTCAAACAACTTCTCGCCCTTATCAGCGCTATAGGCGATAAAACGCCCGTCGTTGATGGTCAGGAAGACCAGGTTCCCACCGGTCGTAACGGTTCCGCCACCGATGGCGCCTCCGCCATCCGCGCGCCAGGCCAGGCTGTGCGTTACGGGGTTCCAGGCTTGCAAGCCGCCACGCACTCCGTCCGGCGCCGAGGGACCGATGGGCGGAGCCTTGATTTGACGCGGTTCCGCAGTTGCGCGAGTAGTTCCGAAGGTGTGGGGCTTGTATTCCGCGTCCGCCTGATAAACGTACGACTGGTAGAAAGCGGGAATATAGACGAGCCCAGTATTCGGATTAAACGACATCGGCGCCCAGTTGTGCGCCCCTCCCCCTGTGGGATAGACCGCCAACGGCTCCACATCGTAATAAGCCTCGGGATTCACCATCGGGCGCCCGCTGTCGTCGAGTCCCTTTGCCCAATTCACTTTCACGAACGGAGCTCCCGAAACGAACTGCCCGGTGAGCCGGTCGAGCACGTAGAAAAAGCCATTCTTCGCAGCCTGCGTCAGCACCTTGCGCTGGCGTCCGTTAATCGTAAGATCGAGCAGCATCAATTGCTGGACGCTGTCGAAATCCCAGTTGTCATTCGGCACGGTCTGAAAATGCCACTTGAGCTGCCCCGTCGTAAGATTGACGGCGAGGATCGAACACGTATACAAGTTGTCTTTGTTTTGCGCACCGCGGAACTTCTGCACCCACGGCTCCGCATTGCCTGTGCCGATATAAACCAGGTTGACATCGGGATCGTAAGCGAAGCCGTCCCACACCGCTCCGCCGCCGCCTTTGGTGTAGAAGTCACCACCCCACGTTTTGGCGGCTGCGCGCATGGCCTCGTTCTCGTAAGGCTGACTCGGATCACCCGGCACGGTATAGAACCGCCACGACCGCTGGCCGGTGGTGGCGTCATAGGCATCGAAGAAGCCGCGTGTCTCGCCTGTATCGCCGCCGGAGACTCCGATGATGACTTTGTTGCCGGCGATGCGGGGAGCCATGGTCATGTAGTATCCCTGCTGTGGATAAGCGACGCGGGTCTCCCAGACAGGTTTGCCCGTCAGGGCATTCAGGGCGAACAACCGGCCATCGATGCCCGGAGCGATGATCATGCCGTTGTGCAGCGCGATGCCGCGGTTCACGATATTGCCTGTCATGGCACGAATGGCGCTCTGATTGATCTCGGGATCCCACCGCCACATCTCTTTGCCGGTGCGGCCGTCGACGGCGTACACCACGCTCCACGTTGTAATGCCGTAGATGGTGTTATTCCAGACCAGCGGCGTGCCTTCCTGGTTCGCACCGCCCGCCCCCACCTCGTAGGACCAGGCCAGCCCGAGACGCTTCACGTTCGAAGTGTCTATCTGTTTCAGAGGGCTGTAGCGCGTCTCGCTCTGGGATTTCCCATAGGTCAGCCAGGAGCCCGGGAGTTGATCATTGGGCGTACCGGCGCTCTTCAGGACCTTGAGGTCGACCACTGCCGGCTGCTGGGCGCTCGCCGCGGCGGCCGAGCCCAGCAGACTCAAAGCCGCCAGCAAAGGTGTGACGCAATAAGGTGTGACGCGATTCTGTCGTAATGTCTGCGTAAGGATCTCCTTTTGATCACATCGAGCGTCGCAATTTCTCAGAGTCTACTGCAATTCGAGACCATGCGCACAAGATGCTAAATTAAATCGACAAGGGCGCGAACCGGGCGTCAGCCACGCACCCTGAAGGGATGGCCAATGTTAGACGAAGGCGACCTCGATGTCCTGATACGAACCAGCTTGTCTGGCCCAGTTGCAATCGGTTTGGCGAAAAACCTCCTGGATGAAGCCGGAATACCCTTCTTCACCATGGACCAGACTCCGGCTGCGCGCCAGGAGAGCGGGAATTTTATCGGCTGGTGGAGCGTTCGTGTTCCTCGGGAGAGGGAATTGGAAGCTCGCGAGATTCTTCAAAGCGTAGAGACAATGAAGTAGCCCGCGCGCCTGCACTACGAACAAAACAGGAGTATCTTCTTACAAGGAGATTTTGCTTGAGAATGCGCAGTTTTGCCGCTTCGCTGAGGTTTACTTTGATGCTGGCTCTTGCCGCAGCCGTCGGACGCGCGCAGCAGCCCGCAGGTCAGGGAGCTGGGGCAAGACCAGCGCCTACCGCGCCGCCGCCGATCATCTGGCCATCGCCGCCACTTGCCGATGGACCGATCGTTCTCGACACAGGTGTACAGCACCAGATCCGCTTGATCGTAACCAAGGGCTTGAACCAACCCTGGAGCATGGCGTTTCTCCCGGACGGCAATATCCTTGTGACCGAGCGCCCCGGGCGCCTGCGAATCGTTCGTGACGGCGTGCTCGATCCGAATCCAGTCTCGGGCGTTCCGGCCGTTCAGGCGCAGGGTCTCGCAGGCTTAATGGACCTTGCGCTGCATCCCCACTTCAGCGAAAACAAGCTGGTCTACTTCACGTACCACAAGCCAACGGTTAACGGTAACGGCAATGCCGGCACTATAACGCTCGGGCGGGGACGATGGGACGGTACAGGGTTGGTCGAAGTTCGCGACATCTTCTCCGCCATTCAAACCGCGAACGCTTCGCGAATCGTCTTCGGCAGGGATGGCATGGTGTACATGACGGTCGGCATCGGCGATCCTCCGGCGGCTGCACGCGCACAGGACCCGAATGACCTCGCCGGTAAAGTGCTGCGGCTCCGCGACGATGGAACCGTTCCACCGGACAACCCCTTTGTTAATCGTCCGGGTTATCGGCAGGAGATCTACACGATGGGTCATCGCAATGCTCTCGGGCTTGCCGTCCAGCCCGATACGGGTGCGATATGGGAATGCGAGGACGGACCCAATGGAGGCGACGAGATTAATATCCTGCAGCCGGGCAAAAATTACGGGTGGCCGGTCGTAAGCTTTGGCCGGTTCTATCTGGGGCCGCGTGTCACCGAGAAACCGTGGCAGGAGGGGATGGAGCAGCCTCTGGTCTTCTGGGTGCCGGCGATCGCTATATCGGGCATGACTTTCTACACAGGCGATAAGTTTCCCACCTGGAAAAATAACGTTTTCGTAGGAGGCATGAGACAGGGGGAAGTTCCCAGATCCGGCCATCTTGAGCGAATTGATTTCAATGGAAAGTGGGAGGAACTGCACCGCGAGTCGATGCTTCGCGAGCTTCAGCAGCGTATCAGAGACGTACGTGAGGGTCCCGATGGCTTCTTGTACGTATTAACAGCCGAAAATGACGGGGCACTCATGCGGATCGAACCTTACGCGGTGCCCGCGGCAAGGTGACGTACTTATCAAGCGGCCTTACCTCCCAGGCCCTGCGCGCCTCGGCATTTTGCGTTCGCCGTTTACAACAGGCGGGAAGTCCTTCACTTCGTCGTACACTTCTGTGATGAACCGGTCCTTGCTCTGCTTCGTATCGCCCAGCGTGGTCGCGTCATAGGGTGCAGTAAGATTCGCGGCCAGAACCTCATCCAGCGACTTGCCCTCATCGCGGAGTTTCTGCACCTTCCCAAGGATGTCGACGAGCATCGCACGGTAGCCCAAAAGGTCATTCTTCCTGACCAGCGTTCCATGACCCGGGACGAGCGTCGTATCAGGGCCCGCAAGCTTTTGAATGAGGTCAATGGCCTCGATCATGCCTTTGATCGAACCGCCGTTGGCCTGGTCGGCAAAGGGATAACCAAAGTTGCGATAGAAATCCTCGATGTAAATCACGTTCGCCTTGTTGAAGCGCACGATAGTGTCACCCGCAGTGTGGGACGGCATCATCGGAATAAAGTCCACCGTTTCGCCGTTCATATGGATCGTGACGGCAGGAACACCCGGTGAGCCGTACCGATAGGTAACAGCCGGAACGCCCGCCGGATCGCGTGTGGAGTTGCCCTGGCCCGGCGGGCTCAGCATCTCCTCGCGCAGATTCTCCTGCGAGAAGATCACCGCCCCCTGTTTTGCGAAGAATCCATTACCGCCCGTGTGGTCGGGGTGAATATGAGAGTTGACCACGATCTTAATGGGACCGTCGGTGAATGTCCGGATTGTGTCGAGTGTCTTTGCTGCCAGTTGTGGGTCCTCGGTGTCCACTATCAGCACACCGTCGGAGCCGAAGAGCACTGCGACCCTGCCACCGGCAGCATCAGGATGTGCCGGGTCAAGACCCGCCGAACCGTGCAGAGAATATAGATTCGGGGCCAGCTTCTCAGTAACCTGCATCTCGATCTTGTCCCAGGGCGTTTGGTACCCCTGCGGAAATTGGTCCAGCCTTTTTCCCGGGGGGACGACCGTTATCGGATAACCCGGTTCCTGTGCCCACGCACCGGCGGAAAAAGCCGCGAGAGCCCACAGTAATAGAACTTCCTGTTTCATAGCCTTGGTCCTTCCGAGCCTGAGCTTCGATATTACCGGATCTGAAGCCCGGGAAATATCATCAGCGTTTGCGGCTATAATCAAATGCGGCCATGAGTCCAGATCCACAAATTCCTTCGACTGCAACCTCAGGGTCCGCCGCCCCGGTTTCTAAGAATACTGAACCAGGTGATGATCGAATCAGAGTGCCGATTAATTTCAAAGATCTGTTCGTTGACAGTTCTCTGGCTATCCTGCAAAAGCATCTCGGGAAACAGGCCGAACAGGCGACCGAGAAGAAAACCAATTACGAGGAAAGGATGGAGACAGCAAAGGGAGAAGACATCTTCAAGTACCTCCTCCTGATCAATGTATCGGGAATCGACAGTTACGTTGCACAGACACGCTTGCAGGCTCAGGCCAGTTTTCGATTGTGTAAGCGTGTGGCGCTTGGCGGCTTTGGACTCATCGCTCTGGGTGTAGGGCTGGGAATCGCCAAATCGTACGGCCAGGAAAAACTCGATGCTGCATATCTTGCATCTCTTGCTGGCGTGATCACGCAGTTTATATCAGGTGTGTTCTTCTACTTCTACAACAGGACGCTGCAACAATTCAATTTTTTCAGCGATAAGCTTGTCGCTACGCAGGAAATTGCGATATCCCTGTTGGCCAACAGCTCGATCGCTGATGCGACAATGCGCGATACATGTTATGGCGATGTTGTCAAGCAGCTATTGGGCAAAGGAACGCCGCCTCCCGCAAGTGTTTTGCAACGCGCTAATCCATAACCAGGGGCTTCGCCCTTGAAATCCCGGGGAGAAGGCCCCAGACCCATTCCCATTCGGGAGAGTAGGTTGTCCCCGAGGCTGAGACAATCCGTTCCGGGATCGGGAACAATAAGTTTACAGCGAACGATCAACAGGGTCTTAACTGTTTGTCCCGGCCCACGGGACAACGCCAAGTGAAAATGAAATAGCTATACTGAACTGAATCTTTAGAAGCCTATAAGGGAGACCCGCATGCCCAACAGTCTTTGGCGAGTGGTTCTGATCGCAGTTGTCAGCGTCGCGCTCGACGCGCCTGCTCAGGCGGAAAGCCTGGACACAGCCGGGAAGCAGATTGTGGCCGGCATCGTAGTGGTCAGCGCTGCCCTCGCAGTTGGCGTCACGCTCCTGGTCTTTCATGAGAAGCACAAGACCGGTTCTATCACCGGCTGTGTCAGTTCAGGCCCAGGCTTGGTGAATATAACGGACGAGAAAGATAAGCGGACCTATAGACTGGCGGGCGATCCCGTGAGCGTTAAAGTGGGCGATCGAATGACGCTGGAGGGAAAGCGCCGCAAGGAAGGTGGGAACCCTGTCTTCCAGGCACACAGCGTAACCCGGGACTTTGGCGCCTGTCAGCCGTAGGAAAGCTTCCACCAGGAACTCGGGATCTGCCGTGCCAGGGCCTTAGATATATGCCAACAAGCGCCCTGCGGTGACCGCCCCCAGCCAGCAGATCAGGCCCGCCCACGCCAGGGCTCTGGCGCTCTCCGGTAAGGCACCGTCGGGACCAAGACGCCGGAACACCTTATTCCGCGTGAGTTGCAGCACGGCGACACCCGCGAAGATGAAAATCATCTTGATGTAAAACGTGGGATCGACCAATCTCGCGGACGCACTCGCCAGCAGTAGCGCCGTGCCGGTTACGGCATTCACCCAGAATCCCAACCACATGAGGGGATACAACCGCTCCAAAGGCCCCACCGGGGTTTTCGGCGAAACCCCCAGGAGCCGCAGGCTGATCACGGCGCTGATGCCCCCTACTATGCCCATGCCCATCACGTGCAGCCACAGAACCGTGGGGTAAGCCAGAAGTGACGGGGATTCGCGCACCCAGGTGCTGATGCTGAGCTGCTCGAGCGTTGCCGGGAAATCCATCGTTTATGCTCCGGTCCCTTTCGTCTTTTGCTCCGCGGGCTCAGCGCCCTTTTCTATGAGATATCCGAGAACTCCGACCAGTACGACGACACCAATCACTATGAGAGTCACGATCGAAGCCAAACGCATTCCCCCGGGCATCAGAATGAGTGGCTGCCGATAAAGGGCAGCATCTGACCGCAGAAGATCACGCCCACCCACAGGCAGATTCCCGATGCTGCGGCGAGTCTTGCGGACACGGGTGGCGTATCGCCGGCGCCCAGGTCCCAGACCTGGTCGAACACCGTGAAGTACATGGCGTTGGCCCCCGCCACCAGGATGAGCGCCAGTTTCCAGAAGAAGAGGGCATTCGTGACGTAGAAGCTCGGCGGAGCGCCGATAAAGAACAGGATGCCGGTTGCCACGTTCAGGCCGAAGCCCAACACTCCCCAGGGCAGCAGCCGGTGCAGCGCCGAAAAAGGGATGCCTTTCATGAAGCCCAGCATCCGCAAATCGATTAACAGCACCACGCCGAACAGAAGGCATAGCCCGACGAAATGAACTGTCTCGCAGGCAGGCCATCCCCACTTCAAGTCCACCATCGCCGCTCCGATCGTTCGCGTCAACGTCGGTTGTGCCTGCGTGGTTTCCGCTACCGCTGGGCCGATGCGTATCTCGGGGTGGCGGATTTCGCCGCCGATATCAGCAGCCCGGGCCATCAGGCCGAAAGTCGCCAGCGCCACGACCATCACTGCCGCGATGGTTCCTCGAGGCACGCGCGACAACCGGCGATACTGCCACAGCCCCAGCCACGAGAGAGCGCCGGTGAGTTCCATGACCCAGAGCGACAGGAAGGCCGCGTTTTCGTGGGCCTCGACGGCGGTCTTCGAAACAGCCGGATTCCCGTCGAGCGCGAGCTGCGCCGCAGTGCCGGTGGCAAACGTCGGAATCGACAGCAGCGCAATGAAGAAGAACACTGCCAGGCTGGCACGCTTGAGATCATCGCTCCGAGCCGCGATGGCGGTGACGAACAGGCCGAGCCCGACAACCATGCCGACGGTCGGGAAATGATTCAGCAAAAGATGCACGTGGGTCAGATTCATAGATGGCAGGCCGGGTACCCGTGAGATGCCGCCACTTCAATGCCGAAACTGACTGGATATCTTGCCTGTCTCGTATACCTCACAATAGGCCCGCTCGGGTAGAAGCCCCGCGTCGGGAGCGGTGCTGAGCCGCAGCATTCGCGGCGCCATCACCCATGGCTCCACCAGAACGTCGGGATCCTCAGCGGTGACACCTGCGGTCGCAACATCTGCCGGCACCAGTTGTCCGGGGTTAGCCCCTAATACGGGTGGATCCGTTACCCCAGCCAGCGCAGCCTTGGGCGCGCCCTGTGGACTTGCCCAAAGGCGGATGAGCCGCTCCTGCACAGCGGCCGGCATCGGGGTGGCTTTGCCTTTCCCCGGAACGATCTCGGTGCCCAGGATGTCGTCGTTCCAGGCATACTCGGCATTGACATTTTCTATGTTGGAATATGTCTGTCCGTTGGACCGGGTGCAAGTGTACTGGATGCGCTCACCCGAAGTCTGGTAATTGTTGCTGATTCGATACTTCGTGAGCGTACAGGGCTGGCCATCTACCTGAATGGCGCCTTTACCCTGATATTCCAGGGTTGCGACCAACTCGTGTTCATCCTGACCCCGCAGCATGCCCATGGACGATGTCCAGTTGAAAAGCACGTCCCGCAAGTCTTTGGCGCCGGCTGCGGGCTTGTAGCGCGGCGGTTGCGCGCCGCGCCCCTGCGCATGGGCCGCCGGCACTGAACCGATTGCGAGAACGGCGCCGATGGCAACGCGCGTCCACATGATCCTTCGTCCAAAAGTCATAATGGTCCCCGGTTGCTGCCTACTCGTTGGGGTTGGTGCCGCCCGAGACGATGATCACGTGCCCGTCAGGATAGGTCACCGTCTTAAGAAACCCCAGCGGACTCCCGTCCTTCGCAGGGAGAAACTTTACCTTGATCGCATCTCCGGTGTGCAGGGCATTCGGTCCTATTTTGCCGATTCCTTTTTGCGCGAGCGCCGAGGCCGAGCCGAGTGTCAGCACCCACTCGGTCGAAGTGCCGTCGGCATTCTTGACCGCGACGGCCAGCGACCCGTGGGGATTCGTGAACTGTACTTTTGCGACCGTCCCCGACACTTCTTTGTCCGTCTTCATGTCATACACGCCCGCGAGCGAATGATGCGCCTGCAGGGCGCTGCCGGTCATCAATGCCCATAGGGCCACGCATCCAAGAGTTCGCTTCGTCATCTGTTCACCTCCGCAAGCTGCCGATGGCGTCGAATTCTATCACGGCCAAATAGCCACCGCAATGCCATGCCGACTGGATGGCACGCGTCGCCCGATGCGACGCTACGATAAGCTGATGCCCGATCTCGCCGATCTGCTTGCCAACAACCGGCAATGGGCCGGACAACAGACACGTCGCGATCCGGATTTTTTTGAATGCCTGTGCGGAATCCAGGCACCTGATTACCTTTGGATCGGGTGCGCCGACAGCCGGGTCCCGGCGAACGAGATCGTGGGTTTGGCACCAGGCGAATTGTTCGTCCATCGCAATGTTGCAAACGTCGTTTCGCCGGGGGACACGAACTGCGTGGCTGTAGTGCAGTACGCCGTGGAAGTGCTCTCGGTCCGGCATATCATTGTGTGCGGCCACTATGGTTGCGGTGGCGTGGAAGCGGCGCTCGGAGGCTCCTTGTCCGGCGCGATCGATCGGTGGCTTCAGCATGTCCGCGACGTCCGTTCCGCAAACGCCTCCGAACTTGACCGATTGGCCGATACTGCCGCTCGGTGGCGGCGGCTGTGTGAGTTGAATGTCGCGGCACAAGTCCGATCAGTCAGCCAAATCCCGGCCGTTCGCGAAGCCTGGTTTCGCCGCAGGGAACTGGCCATCCACGGATGGATCTACGATCTGCACGATGGCCTGTTGCGCGATCTCAAGGTCAGTATCGCCGGCACGGCGGCCGCTCATTAGTCACCACACCCTTACCCGAGCAATTCTGGTATGATCAGTCGGCGTTTTTCCTTAAAGGAGGAAATCGATATGCGCATGTTGCTGAGAGTTTCTATCCCCGTGGAGACCGGCAATGCCGCTGCCACAAACGGAACGCTGGGTTCCACTATCGAGGGAATCCTGGCCGATCTCAAACCGGAAGCGGCCTATTTCTTCGCGGACGACAGCGGCCGGCGATCAGGCTCTATCGTTTTCGACATGAAGGACACATCCCAGATTCCGTCGGTCGCTGAGCCGTGGTTTCTGGCCTTTAACGCCCAGGTGTCGTTGCGGCCTGTCATGAGTCCACAAGATCTTGCCAAAGCGGGGCCATCGATTGGCAAGGCTGCCAAAAAACACGGGAAGCAGGCGACGTCGTCGAGCTAGCCCTGCTGGACGCTACTGACCGACCTCGATGTTGTGCAGATTAACGGAGAGATTCTTATGAAACGACACTGCTGTCCAAGACCGGCAGGACGTTGCTGAGCGTTGCTGAGAACAAAGGCGTTGATGGCAGGGGAGC
>ODAK010004755.1_pt1 | contig 13891 bp, 6 predicted proteins | sample 1539591 | NCBI WGS metagenome assembly ODAK01 (sample SAMEA3539303, study PRJEB22396) | soil metagenome | biome: tundra; feature: field; material: soil | place: USA | collected 2010-05 | depth 0.15 m | reverse complement strand
CTACCGGCAATCATATCGCTTCAGGAATGTTCTGGGTGTGGTTGTGGGACCTTGTCTATGAACGCGCGATGACTCATCAGGCCAAGCTGTCTCCGTAAATGTCAGATGCAGATTCGTGACGGAGTGACAGGTGTGACAGCTATTTCCAATAGATGACAACTACCGATTAATTTTTACTGGACTATATGGAAAGTGCTGTCACAGCCGTCACGGATTTAAGTCTGGCGGTCCGCTCGGTCTGTTGCGCTCGTAGCTTTCTTCCCAGGAGCTGGGAGCCCGGCAGATCTGCGCAGCCCGATTAGCAGCATGAACAACACCTGTTCTGTAGCCGAAAACCTGACCGAGGGTTTGATCACGAGTGTGACGTCGTGACAACTGTGACACCGGATTCCAATGCCTTTTCAGATTTCTGAATGACCAGTCACGAGAATTCTGGAACCAGCCACGACGTTCGCGGCGGGGCCGCCTTTCACCGGCAATCCCCACTTGCAGATCGCTACAGATCATAGCGAGAACTGCGTTCGCCATCCGTCGTCAAAAGGAAGAACGGGTCGCGTGCCAGAGGATACTGCGTTTCCCCGCGGCCCAGCCGGTTTGCGCATTATAGAACTGCACCTGATCGAGCGCGTTGCCCCGAATGCGCGCCGCCGGCTCTTTCCATGTGGCGCCGGAGTCGTCGCTCAGCAGCAGCACGGAACCGAGCGTCGCGGAACCGCTGTGCAGATCGCCCGCAACCAGAATTTTCGTGCCCTCGCGAACCACGGCGCTGAGTTCCAGGTAGATCGCGCGCGGCTGGTCTTCGGTGCAGGCCATCCCGGCCATTGCAGGTCTTCCTACACGCAGGGGTAAGCGACACGCATCGGTTCGGCATTGTTAGTGAGAACCGCAGCCTCCCGCGCGGACGACGTCAGGGCCACCGCCAAAAGAAAACACCCGACTCGTATTGTTGTGGTTTTCACCATGCAGGCAGACCAGGTTCCAGCATATGCAACCCGACCTCGCGCTGTCGTTCCGCCCGCATATGTTGTAACCTACGCGATGTGTCAGCAGGGTATTTGAAAACTCGAATAACGCTTGGTGTGGCCGCCATCGCCGCGTGTGGCGCGACGATCCTCGCCCAGCAACGTTCTGCCGGTCCTTACACCGCCGAGCAGGCTGCGGCAGGGCGCGCCGCGTATCAAACCAACTGCGCCTCCTGCCACGCCCCGGATCTCTCCGGACGCGAAGGGCCGCAACTCGCCGGCGCCAATTTCATGACGCAATGGGGCGACAAGACAGCGGGCGACCTGATCGGCTTCATGCGCGCGACCATGCCCCCCGGGGTGGCAGGGTCGCTGCCGGACCAAACCTACATCAATCTCGCCGCCTTCATTCTCGACTCCAACAGCGCGCGGCCTGGCGATCTGGCGCTTACCGCGAATGCCGCCGTTGCGATTCGCGCCGTCGCCTCCGGTCAGCGCGCGATTCAACAAGCCCCCGCCGCTCCCCCCTTGCAGCAGACTCCACAGAGCCAGGCCCCGCGTGGAATCACCGTTGCCGGCGAAGTAAAGAACTACGTTCCGGTCACCGACGCCATGCTGCGCAATCCCGATCCCGCCGACTGGCTCATGATTCGCCACGATTACCAGGCGACCTACTTCAGCCCTCTGAATCAAATCACCGCGCGCAATGTCAACGATCTGCACCTGGTGTGGAGTTGGGCCATGCAGGAGGGCGCAAGTAACGGCAATCAGCCCGCGCCCATCGTGCACAACGGCGTACTCTACGTGAACAACGCGGGCATGGTGCTGCAGGCCCTCGATGCCAAAACCGGCGAGTTGATCTGGGAGAATCGCTACGGAACGAGCACCGCCTCTGCCTCCGCGCCAGCCATGCGTGGCATTGCGATCTACGACGACAAAATCTTCGTGAACACCGGCGACGCGCATCTGATTGCCTTCAATGCCCGCAACGGCACGACGGTCTGGGACACCACCATCGGCGACCGCTCCAAAGGCGAGTTTGCCAACACCAGCGGCCCGCTCGCCGTAAAAGGCAAGCTGATCACAGGCATGGGACGCGACTCCTGCGCAGCGTATCGCGAAGAGAAATGTTTCATCAGCGCTTACGATGCGAAGAGCGGCAAAGAAGCGTGGCGATTCCGCACTGTGGCGCTTGAAGGTGAGCCGGGCGGCGAAACCTGGGGAGGGCTCTCCAATACCTTCCGCGCCGGCGTCGAGACGTGGATCACAGGAAGCTACGATCCGGATTTGAACCTGACTTACTGGGGCACGGCGCAAGCCAAGCCGTGGATGCGCGTCAGCCGCGGTTCCGGCAACGGCGCCACGCTCTATGCCAACTCCACCCTCGCCATCGACGCCGACACGGGCAAGCTGGCCTGGTATCACTCCTACGCGCCGGGCGAGACGCTCGACCTCGACGAAGTCTTCGAACGCGTGCTAGTGGACGACCAGGGTCAAAAACTGGTCTTCAGCGCGGGCAAAGCGGGGATTCTTTGGAAACTCAATCGGAAGACCGGAAAATATCTGGCTCACAAGGAAATGGTGTTTCAGAACGTCTACGATTCCATCGATGCGCGGACGGGGGAACCGCACTATCGCAACGATATCGTCGAGCAGCGGATCGGCGAATGGGTCACCGCGTGTCCTTCGACGGAGGGCGGCAAGAACTGGCCCTCGATGACTTACTATGCGCCGGGCAACCGGCTGATCGTTCCCTTGAGCCAGAGCTGTCTCGACATGAATGGGCAGGCTATCGAAAAGGTCGCGGGCGGCGGCAGCGGCAACGGCGCTCTGCGGCGCTTCTTCGAAATGCCGGGAACGAACGGGAATGTCGGTAAACTCGCCGCGTACGATGTGCGCACCATGCGCGAGATCTGGAAATACGAGCAGCGCGCGCCCTTCCTCACCGGCGTGGTCTCGACGGCCGGAGGCGTGGCCTTCGTGGGCGATCTGGATCGCATGTTTCGCGCCTTCGACGCCGCGACCGGCCGCATTCTTTGGGAGACCCGTTTGCCGGCCGCCGTGCAGGGCTTCCCACTGACGTTCACGGCAGGCGGCAAACAATATATTGCCGTGACAACGAGCAACGGCGGGGGCAGCCCGCGCAACGTTCCCGGGGTGGTAGCGCCGGAACTGCATTATCCGGCGACGGGCAATGCGCTGTACGTTTTTGCGCTTCCCGACCGCATCAAATAGAAGCCGCCGATTAGCCGTGTACTGAACCTGATCTTGAATCACTTCCTCAAAATCGCGGCGGGCTTTGCGCGCGCCTACCCGCCATAGCACAGAGGCCGTAGCCGGCAGCCCCGGTCAGCAGCGTTGTCGCCCCGGCATATCGAACCGTGGGCTTGGAAAGCGCTGCGGATGTAGATCAGAAAGGAGAATACTGTGACGTCGTTACAGCCGTGACACCGGATTCCAATAGTCGTGGAGATATCTGAATTATCTGCACAACTATATGTAAAGTGCCGTCACCTGCGTCACGCTGTCACACGCCTGCCGATTGGACCACCGTCGTGCGGTCTTAACAGAACGTCCTCGGTATTCGCTGATCGTGGAACGGGTTGAGCGTGCGATTAAACCAACACCCGATTACCAGAACCAGCATGATCAGGGTACTGAAAAGGCTCGTCGGCTAGAAGCAGATGTGCAGATTCATCAGAATTCCGGAGAATATCGACGTGCACGAAGACACAGCCCATTTGCCCCCGCCAAAGGCGGAATCGCCGGAACACCCATTCCGCAAGCGGGCGCACGCAGCGGCCCTTCCGGCCGTTGATGGCGCTCCCTGGCGCTCTGGAATATGATGTACGTGAAAAGCAAACGTCGCGCACGTCGAGAGGAATTCCAGTGACTAAAATAACAGCCACACTGTTTGCTGCGAGCGTCGGCATCCTGCTCGCTTCGGGCCCCTGCTACGGGCAGTCTGCCGTTACACCTTTCGACAAACTCCCGGACTGGAGCGGCGTCTGGAGCATGATGGGCGGCACGATCTTCGACTCCGCCACGCAGACAGGAAAAGGCGGCGCCATCGACAAGGGCGTGCGGGAGCGTCCACCTTACACCGCCGAATACGAAAAGAAATACTCCGAACATCTCGCCCTGCGTGATGCCGACCGATTTCCCGACGTCATCACCAACTGCGGCGTGCCTGTCGGCTTTCCCAGAATTCTTAATCTGCCGGATGCCTATGAATTCGTTGTTCGGCCCGATGTCTTTTACATCATCGCGGAGAACGGCGGCAACACCATGCGCGTGTATATGGACGGGAGAAAACTACCGGGCAAAGAAGACACCTGGGGAACGTATACCGGTGTCTCAGTCGGCCACTGGGAAAGCGACACTCTGGTGTGGGAAACGGTCGGTCTGAAAGGCGATCGCGACAACGACTCAATTCTCGACAGATCGGGCATTGTGCTCAGTGATCAGGCCAGGATCACCACGCGGATGCGCAAGATCAACGACACCATGCTTGAGGCAAAGATGGTGATCGAAGACCCCAAGGCCCTGACCAGACCGTGGAACGTGACCAAACATTTCAGGAAGGGTAAACCCGGCCTCTTCCTTTACGATTATGGTTGCGCCGAAAATCAACGGAACCCTGTCGACACAAAAACGGGCAAGACGCTGACGCTGGGCGCCGACGGCAAACCGGTCGAGTAGCGCCGTAACAATCATCGAAATCTGGCATAAACTTGCAGAGGAGAGATTCTACATGAAATCAGTCCACGCAGCCTTGGCTCTTGCGGTCGCCGGGCTCGCAGTCCAACCCGTTCTGGCGCATCATTCAGGCGCCGGGTTCGGAAAAGATACAAAGGAACTTTCAGGCACGGTAAAGGAGTTTCAATTCCGCAATCCGCACTCGTGGATCCAGCTTTATGTCCCGGATGCGAATGGGAAAAATGCGGAATGGAGCGTGGAATGGGGCAGCCCGAACCAGCTGGGCCGTGAGGGGATACGGCCTTCGACATTCCCTCCAGGCACAAAGGTGATCATCAGAGTCCACCCGATGACAAGCGGCGCACCAGTGGCCAGCTTCATCGGCGCGAAGATGTCCGATGGTTCGACCATCGGTAAATGGGAAGACGCTGATCCTCAGAAGTAAGGACTTTTCAGAAGACGAACTTAAACGCCCCCTGCATCAGGCGCGGGTCGTCGGCTGACAGAATCTTGCCGAAATTCGGATTGTTCAGCGCGGCGGTGGGCGTGATGAATCCGGCCGATGCGGTCGACGTGCCATTTCCCGACAAGCCATTCGGCGGACCCAGATTCACGTGGTTGGGAATATTGAAAGCCTCGAAGCGAAACTGCAGGGACTGCTTTTCGTGAATCCGGAACGTCCGCGTGACCCCGCCATTGATGTAAACGCCGCCCGGCGCGAGAATATTGCTGGGTCGCAGGTTGCCGTAGGTGCCTAGCGCGGGCTGTTGGAAGGCAGCCGGGTTTAAATAGCTGGCCGCGGTCCTGTTGGGTTGATAGACATCGGCCAGCACTTGGTTGGGCCGCTCATAAGCGGTCTGGCCGGTCAGCGCCTGGTCGATGCCCGTGGTGATGGTCATAAAAGGGCCGGTTTCCAGCCGGATAATGGGCGAAATCTGCCACCCGCTGGCCAGCAGGCGCAGCCCAGTGTTAGCAAACCTCGGAGTCTCGTAAACCGCCGAGAGATTGAATAACTGCCGCCGGTCCCCAAGCACGCAATTGGAGCGGTCGAGGTGGCGGTTGCCAGGCACCATAAAGTTGGCGCCGGCCACCGCCAGTTCGGGATTCGCCAGATCGCTGATGCAGTGCGACCACGTGTAGTTTGCCTGAATGCTGTAGCCGTGCGAACTGCGGTGCTGCGCCGAAAGCAGCATCCCGTGGTAGTTGCCCGTTCCACCATCGTCCAGTTGCGCGATGTTGCCGTAGTAAATTCCCTGGGCCGGATCCTGCAGATACAACACACGGCGCGCGTTCACGTTCGCAGCCGTTGAACTGCCCGGAATGTAAACACCCGGATTCGCCTGGTTTCCGCCCCAGATATGAATCGTATTGTTGCCGACGTAGTTGGCGCTCACCAGCCAGTCAGTTCCCAACTGCCGCTGGATGCTCAGATTCCATTGCTGTGAATAGGTCGTTTTCGGATTCGTCGGGAAATTCTCAAACGCCCCATAATTGATGAAAGGCGCATCTTTGGTCAGCGCCAGAGGATAAGGGTTACCGCCCGGAATTCCCTGCCAGGGATTGGCGAAGCTCGCCGGAAAATTGATTGTCGTGTTGTTGCCGAACGGAGGTGCCTGGCCGAACCCGACGTAGTTGTTGAATGAAGGCAGATCGAAGAAGCGGCCATAGGCGGTGCGAATGGAAGTCTTGCCGTTGCCTTCCGGATCCCATGCCAAAGCGATGCGCGGCGCCAAGTTATTCATGCGGCTGTTCGAAGCCCCGTTGCCCGGATACTGGGGGTCGCCAGGGAAAAACAGTCCCGCGGGCGCCTTCGTGTAAACGGTGCTGTGTACCCCTTGCGCGAAAAGCGCAGGGTCGAAATGCGAAAGCCAGCCGTACTTGGTGGTGACTGGCAGATACGGATCCCAGCGCAGGCCGAAATTAATGGTCAGCCGCGATGTCGCTTTCCACGAGTCCTGAATGTAAGCGCCGAAGTAATTCATGCGATCGTATGCCAGCGTCGTTGTCGCCTGGGTGAAAGCAGATGGCTTGCCCAGCATAAAATCGGCAAGCCCGAGCCCTGTGACGGCGCCGCTGAACGTGAATGGCCCCGAGGCGTTCAGGCCCGACGAGGCGTTCAAATAGCCCCGAATGAAATCCGCGCCCGCGGCGATCTGGTGGGCGCCGCGCACGAAATTCACGTCATCCGTGAACTCGAAGTCGGTGGTGTTGTAGGTGCTCGGCGTCTCGTTGTTCGATGCGATATTGAACCCGTTCGTGATGGCAATGCGCGTGAGTCCCGGCACACCGTCCCAGATGTTGATGCCGACGGAACTGGGCGAAAACACCTGAGGATTGGTCTTCGGCACAGCCGAGCGGTTCAGCGTGCCGTGAAAGCTGTTCACCGTCCTCGCGCCAAAGAGATAAGTGTCGCCGAACACCGCCGATTGCGCGACGAAATTCAGATTCGCCGTCGATCCGGAAAGCAGGTTATTCGGGTCGTGGTCCGAAGCCTGATCCAGATGCGCCTGCAGATATCGCAGGAACATCGAGTGTTTGTCGCTCTTCTGATAGTCTCCCCGCACCAGCGAATCGAACTGGTTGCTCGGCGTGCGCCGGCCGAATGAAACCTGGCCGCATTGATTTGCGGTGCTCGGGAAGCCTGTCAGCTTCAGGATGTTCAACGCCGGGGTCGAGAAGAGCGACGGATCGACTTTGTTGTTCACGAACGGAGCCCCGAGGGTGATGGGTTTTCCCAATGTATTGCAGGCCGCCGCCGCGATTCCGGTGAAGTCGCCCGCGAGCATCTGCGCGGTGGGAACAAACGCAATGTTCGTGGCCGGCGCGGTGCGCTGCAGCGTGCTTTGTTCGCCCAGAAAGAAGAACAGTTTGTTGCGGATGATCCGCCCCCCCACCGTGCCGCCGAACTGATTTCGCTTCAGCGAGTCGACAGTCGGCGAGAAGGTGTTGCGCGCGTTCACCGCACCGTTGCGGATGAACTCAAAGACATCCCCGTGAAATTCGTTGGTGCCCGCTCTTGTCACGGCGTTAATCGCGGCAGACGAGTGATGTCCGTATTGCGCAGGCAGCGCGCTGGTTTCCACCTTGAATTCCTGCAGGGCGTCAGGGAAAGGCAGAGGCAGGTTGAGGTTGTTGTAGGGATCGTTGTGCGAACCGCCATCGAGCCGGAAGGTCAGGCCATTGGCGAGTCCCCCCGCAACCGAGATGTCCACCGTCGGGAAATTGCGCACACCGGAGTTGAGCCCCGCGCCATTGACTTGCGTGGCCATCCCGGAAAGGTAAATGAGTTCGGTGACCTGCCGGCCATTGAGCGGCAGTTCCAGCACGCGCTGATTATCGATGACCTGCCCGACCCCCGAACTGCGCGTTTCAACCAGCGCAGCGTTAGCCTCCACCTGCACCTGTTCGTTCACGGCTCCGATCTTCAGCGCGATATCGATCGTCGGACTGCTGCCGACCTGCAGGACAATTCCCGCCTGGACATAAGTGCTGAATCCCGCCCTGGAAGCTTCGAGGCGGTAAGGACCCACAGGAAGGTTTGTGAGCGAGTAGCTGCCATCGGCGCTGCTGGTTGCGTTTCTGACCAGCCCGGTTTCCGACTCAGTGGCTTTGATCTCAGCGCCGGGCACGGCAAGTCCGGAAGCGTCCTGCACTACACCGCTGATTTGCGCCGTCGATATAGCCTGGGCAAAAATTGTGGAACAACTCAGTACAAAGCCTATCGCAATGCCAACGATCATCATTCTCAAAAGACTCCCTTGGCCAGGACGCTGTCTGACGGGGCGAGCATATTTTAGGTTCGGGTTAAAGTCAAGCGCCGTATAATCGGCAGTTTAAATCCCGCCGGCAGACCTGACAAGAAGCTGAGCAGCTGATGGCTTGGCTTGACTTTGTCCCCAGCCGGGGTGTTTCGCGCGAGCCTCCATGAGATTTACTCAAACTGTCCTCGTCCGGATCCCCGCCTCCATCGGCTTGATTTTCACGGAAGGGATGCGGGAGCGGCTAACACCGAATGATTGGCTCAGGAACTGGACCCATGCGGAGGTGGATGCGTGTGCGGACATCATAGTGATGCATGGCGCGCCTCTGCACGGGGTCGAGATTTATGACGGCCGGCCCATCTTCTACGATTCGGGCAACGTCATTTACAATGTGCCGCCGACGCTGACGAACATCGTACGTCCGGTTTCAGCCGAAGTGTCCTGGCCGCCAGTTGGGCATCCTCGGTATTCACCATCCGCACACCGTCGAAGCCGATGAGCACTGCGACCCGGCCCCCGATGGCATCAGGATGCGCCGGGTCAAGACCCGCCGAACCGTGCAGAAAATAGAGATTCGCGGCCAGCTTCTGGGTAACCAGCATCTCGATCTTTTCCCAAGGCGTTTAGTACCCCTGGGAAAATTGGCATTGCGCTTTTCCCGGTGGGACAACCGTGATCGGATAACCCCGGTCCTGTGCCCACGCGCCGGCGGAAACAGCCGCGAGCATCCACAGCAATAGAACGCCGCGTCTCATACCTTCGATCCTTTCGTGCCCGCGCTTCGATGTGACGGGATTCGGAGCCCAGCGTTAACGTTGAATCGCCCGGAGTACGCAACTCGCGCGGCTGCAATCCTACTGATCCGGACAGCCCGCAGCGGACAACTGATTCGACAGTAAGTCTCACATACTAATGCCGAATTCTTTTTTCGGCCTTGACTCCAAAATCAACGCGTATTAAAGTTGATCTGCTTTTTCTTCGGTCAATCTGCTTTTGCTTTGAAAGATGGAAGGATCTCTTGATGAGAACAAACCGGCTCGTACTTTTCGCGCTCGCGTTCAGCATGGTCACGCTGGCACAGAGCGACCGCGGCACCATCACCGGAACAGTGTCTGACCCCGGCGGCGCGGTCGTGCCAAGTGCCGCGGTCCAATTGAGAAATGTCGATACGGGCGCCGTCTATCAGGCTGGTGCGTCCGCAACGGGAAATTACACCCTTGCTCAGGTACCCGCCGGCGACTATGAACTGACCGTTGATCAGCAGGGCTTCAAGAAATACGTTCGCACGAATGTCCGAGTCGAAGTCTCCCAGACATATCGTGTGGACGTCGTGCTCGAACTGGGTTCCAACACGGAATCGGTCACGGTAACGGATTCGGCCCCGTTGCTGAAGACGGAGAGCGGCGAACTCAGTCATACCGTGACAACGGAAACCATCAACAATCTCCCCGTGATGGGTATCGGCGCCGCGGCCGGTGCGTCGGGCTTGCGCAACCCATATGCCGTGGTGCAATTGCTGCCCGGTTCCACCTACTCCCCCGATGTCGCCATTCGTCTCAATGGCGCTCCCGCGAATACGCAGGCCATGCGAGTGGAAGGCCAGGACGCGACGAATGGATGGTACTCGGTACAGTCGCAGACCCAGGGCAGCGTCGATGCCATGCAGGAATTCGCGGTACAGACCAGCAATTATTCAGCGGAACTCGGGCAAGCCGGCGGAGGGCTGTTCAATGTCACCATGCGTGGCGGCACGAATCAGTTCCACGGGGGAGCTTACGAATACTTCGTCAACGAAGCGCTCAATGCCGGCACGCCGTTTACGAACGACGGCAACGGTCACCTGCTGCGGCCTCGCCAGCGGCGAAACGATTACGGCTTCAACCTGGGAGGACCGGTAAGGATTCCCCGGCTCTTCAACGGCCATGACAAGGCGTTCTTCTTTTTCAATTACGAACACTTTGCCGAAACCATCATCACGAACAACGTCGCAGGCACCGTTCCTACGGTTCCTTACCGAAACGGTGACTTTTCGGCGGCTTTGACAAACCGCAACCTTGGCACCGACGGGCTCGGGCGTCCCATCCTCGAAAACACGATCTACGACCCGACCACCGATTTCGTCTCCGGCGGCCTCCGATACCGCACACCATTTCCCAACAACGTCATCCCTGTCTCACAGCTGGATCCCGTGGCTCTCAAAATTCAGAACTTCATTCCGCTTCCCACGCGCGCCGGAGTCATCAATAATTACCTTCCCACTTACGCTAATCCTAAATACACTCAGGTCCCGTCAGTGAAGGCCGACTATCAGGTCAGTTCCAACACCAAAATTTCGGGATTCTGGTCGCTCAACCGGCAGGACAATCCGAATAACAGCCCGCTCCCGCCCCCGGCGCGAAACGGTCAGCCGCGCCTCGTTAACTCGAACACTTATCGGCTGAATTTCGATGAGACACTCACTCCTACGCTTCTGCTGCACTTCGGCGCAGGCCTGCTGGATACCAGAATCAACGATCACACCGATCGCTTCGACCCCGTTGCCCAGCTTGGACTGACGGGGACGAACTCGTCTCTGTTCCCAGTCCTCGGGGCCGTCGTCGGCGCGGCCAGTTCCACGCTGCTCAGCAATCAGGGTGGTCTGGGGTATACGACGGGCTCCGGAAACCAGATTCATCTCATTTATCGCAAACCCACCGCCAACGCAAGCCTTACGTGGGTATACAACAATCACACCTATAAGTTCGGTGGCGAAGTCATGGTGAATGGCTATCAGATGTTCAATGAAACCTATACCATGGGCTGGTTCAATTACAGTCCCAACGAGACCGGCCTTCCTGCCCTGAATGGCGTCAGTCTTGCTTCCACGGTCGGCTTTGCCTATGCAAGTTTCCTGATGGGCCGCGTCGATAACGGCTTCGATGCCGTACCTGCGGCGACGCACATGGGCGCTCACTCCATGTCCGGCTTCGCGCAGGACTCCTGGAAAGCAACGCGCAGGTTCACCCTCGATTACGGACTGCGCTACGATTTTTCGACGTACCTCAAAGATGGCAACGGTTATTACGAAATCTTCTCTCCCTCCACTGCCAATCCCAATGCGGGGGGGCGCCTGGGCGCCATCATTGGCGAGGGTTACGGCGGCGGCCGCTGCAATTGCGAGTTTGCGAAGAACTATCCCTGGGCGTTCGGTCCGCGGCTCGGGATGGCTTATCAGATCACCCCGAAAACCGTCTTTCGCGCCGGCGTCGGAGTGTCGTATTTCAAAACCGATGACAACAGCCTCGGCTTCTCCGCCGGCTCGCAGTACATCTTCCAGACGGCCTCCTACGGCGACCCGGCCCTGATAATGGGCCAGGGCGTGCCTTACAGGATCACGTTCCCGAACTTCGATCCAGGCCAGTATCTCTTTCCCGGAGTATTGGGCTCCGCCCCACAGGCACAGGATCCGAACGCAGGACGCCCGGCGCGCCAGATTCAGTGGAGCATTGGTGTGCAGCGCGAGGTTGTGCGTAATCTCCTGATCGAAGCCACCTACGTTGGCAATCGCGGCGTCTGGTGGAATGCCGGAGGTTTACCGTGTACCAATTGCATCCAGCCGCAGACACTGGCCGCGCGCGGTCTGGACCTTAATAACGCTGCCGACCGCACTCTGCTGGCTTCGCCCATCAGCTCCGCCCAGGCCATCGCCCGTGGCTTCACCGCGCCTTATCCCGGTTTTCCGGCATCGGCCACCGTGGCCCAGTCGTTGCGGCCATACCCGCAGTACGGCAACATCACCAACTGGCACTGGGTACCGCTCGGCGACACCTGGTATGAGTCCCTGCAGGTCAAGGCGACGAAGCGGCTCAGTCATGGCCTTGAGTTCGGCTCCGCGTTCACGTGGGCCAAGCAGCTAACGCTCGGCGTGGAAGACGATTTCGGGCGCGGCGGCGGCGTGATCGTCAACGATGCGTTCAACAGAAACAATCAGAAGGCACTGTCGTCTTACGACCAGCCCTTGCAGCTTGCGATTTCCGGAAGTTACACGACACCCGCACTCCGCGGCAACCGCTGGACCGGCAGCCGGGCGCTTTCCTGGCTGGCGCGCGATTGGACGCTCGGCACACTCCTGCGATATGCCAGTGGTTTGCCGATTCCAAGTCCGACTTCCACCAACAGTCTTTCTACCTATTTGTTCCAGAGCACTTTGTTCAATCGCGTTCCCGGCGTGCCGCTCTATACGCAGGACCTGAACTGCCACTGTTTCGATCCCAACAAGACGTTCGTGCTGAATCCGGCCGCGTGGTCGAATCCGGCACCCGGCCAGTGGGGCACGGCGGCCGCTTACTACAGCGATTTCCGCTACCAGCGGCGTCCCGTCGAGAACATGAGCATCGGTCGCGTTTTCCGCATCCGCGAAAGAGCCAGCCTGCAGGTCCGGGCCGAGTTCACCAACATCTTCAATCGCACGCAGATCAACAACCCCACGGTGACTAACCCGCTGGCGACACAGACGGTGAACAGCGTGGGGCAGACCACCGCGGGTTTTGGCTATATCAATGTAGGCTCCACGTTCTCGGCACCGCGCCAGGGACAACTGGTAGCTCGCTTCCAGTTCTGAAAACGCAGGGAAGTTCAGCAGGGTGGAAAGGTTGCTAGGCCGTTTGAAAAGGGCGCTTTTCCGGTCATGCGCGCTCTGCAAACTCCTCCTGCCCTCAGTGTCACAGCTTAGAGCAGCGTTACAAACGGTACGTAAGGGACGTTAACGCAAAGCTTGGTTTCTGCACGGGCAGATCATGCAATGTGCCATCGGCTAAAAGTGTACGGTTCAGTGCCTTGCAAGTGTGACTAGGTCTATCCCTCGCTGCGGCACGTTTACGTCCCATGAACGCGCTGGTCAGTCGCGACTGTAATTGCCCAAGCCTCTTTCCCAGGCAATCGCTCGCGAGTGGCATTAAGTCCGAAAATAGCGCTTGTCCTGAGCATATCTACAGGCGCAAATCCATCAGCTCGGTTTTCCGCCCCGTTACACTCGATCCCGAGATCAACTGGCAACGCGACCGTATTCCGGCAAGGCAACGGCACGCTCGATCCAATGCGGTCTCTGTTACGGGCGGATTGGAGAGTCGGCTCGTGACGGAACCGGTGGAACGTATTCGGGCGGCGCAAAGAAACACACGCTGCCGCAAAATCGCTAACGAGGCAGGGACGTATCCTTCGGGGGCCATTCGGCCCATTTGTTTCCCGCGGTCGCCTCGATCGAAATGGGCCCTTCCAGCGAAAATCCGGGTACAAAGCCCGGGCGGCTCGGTCTCGGGGGTGGCGGCGGTTGATGGTCAGTCGCTGTGGTGCACCGCATTTCGTTCCATCCGACGTGAGCGGTGACGTGCTTGTAGAACGTTGGCAACTCCCCGTCGCCCCAGTCTTCGTGCAGAATGTTGAACTTCAGTGTGTCGCCCTGGATTTCGAAGTCGTCCAATGCCGCCATGG
>ODAK010004754.1_pt1 | contig 13892 bp, 11 predicted proteins | sample 1539591 | NCBI WGS metagenome assembly ODAK01 (sample SAMEA3539303, study PRJEB22396) | soil metagenome | biome: tundra; feature: field; material: soil | place: USA | collected 2010-05 | depth 0.15 m | reverse complement strand
CCAAGCGAACCATCACTCCTCCAATGAACGGACTTATTTTCCGTCAAATGAAGTGTGTTGCGCCGATCCCGTGAATCCGCCCCCGCAAACTACATCCGGAGAATCTGAAGGGCCAAGACCGTTTCAAATGAATTGAAAGCAAGGTACCGGAGATTGTTGGTGTCGAAGGCCCGACGTCATCGTTCTGCAACCTCTCATTGGCGTCTGATTCCATGATCTGATTACAAGTCGGATCATCTTCGAGATGAGTTCAACCTCGCTTGTCGTCGGGGCCTAGTGATGGCGTGATCAGTGGAGGGTCCGACGTCGTCGTTTTGCAATCCAAGTACTTGCGGCTAACTGATGACCCTGTCGTTATAAATGCTTTGCCAGTCGACTGGTGATACTCTTCCACTAATCTCTTAGTAGAAGGGTACTAATGATCGAATTTCAATTGGATTCCACCTCAGGCGTAGCGACCTATCTCCAACTCGTCCAGCAGGTGCATCAAGCTCTTCAACTCGGTCTCCTCGAACCCGGCGATCAGTTACCAACAGCGCTTCAAACCGTGGCCAAGCTCGCAATAAATCCGAATACGGTGCATAAAGCATACCGCGACCTAGAACGTGAGGGCCTCGTAAAGGCTCGTCCCGGTCAAGGGACGTTCGTCATCAAGGCGCTTCCACGCACCGACCCTTCGACACAGACCCGCTTCCTCAATTCAATGATCAAGTGGCTGCGCGACGCGCGAGCGGCCGGTCTCGGACCCGATGACATCGAGGCTATCTATCGAACAGCCGAGCGGAACATTTTTATTGAAGGTGTCGCATGACCAACGTAATTGAGACGAACGAACTCGGTAAGCAATATGGTCAAAAGTGGGCGCTCCATCAATGCACTCTTTCAATCCCCGAAGCGAAAGTTGTCGGACTCGTCGGTCCCAACGGTGCGGGCAAGACCACACTCCTTCAACTCGCCGTCGGTCTTCTATCTCCAACCACCGGAACGATCGAGGTACTTGGTGGGCGTCCTGCGGAAAGTCCACGTCAACTCGGGCGGATCGGTTTCGTCGCTCAGGATACGCCGATCTACGCGAGGCTATCGATCGCTCAGCACCTCGCTATGGGCACTTGGCTCAATCCCAACTGGGACGCAACTTTTGCTGAACAAAGAATCGACGACCTCGGCCTTGACCGCCGTCAACGGGCCGGCTCGCTCTCCGGCGGACAGCGTGCACAACTCGCCCTCACCCTTGCGCTGGCAAAAAGGCCCGAACTATTACTGCTCGACGAGCCAGTTGCGAGTTTGGATCCGCTCGCAAGCCGAGAATTTCTCCAGACGCTTATGGAGGTTGTTGAGGAACGTCACGTGACGGTCGTTCTCTCTTCGCACCTCGTCGCCGACCTCGAACGAGTCTGCGACTATCTCGTGGTGCTCGCGGCATCGAATGTTCAATTAACCGGGGACGTTGAGAGCCTATTGGGGTCGCATTGGCGCATCTCAGGACCACGCCGCGATGCGAGAGACCTTCCCTCGGACCAACACGTCATCGAAGAAAGTCACACCGACAAACAGAGCACGTTCCTGATCCGCACGACGCAACCGATCCACGATCCGGTTTGGACGATCTCGGCGATCACCCTGGACGACCTCGTGCTCGCATATATGAGGCAAGCCCGCAAAGTTGATCACAAACTGACGTCCGCATTGAGGGTCGTATCATGATCCGTTTCGTCTGGCTCCAGTTCCGTACACAAGCCGCCATCGCATTCGGCGCGCTGGCGATCTTGGCCATCATCCTCGCGTTCACGGGCTCACATTTGGTGCACGTCTACGATACGACGATCGCGACGTGCAGAGCTCAGCGAGACTGCGGGACCGTCACCGCGACTTTCCTTCACAACAACCGAACATTGCGCACATGGCTCGGGTATTTGGTCATCGTCGCGCCCGGCATCATAGGGATCTTTTGGGGTGCGCCGCTCGTCGCTCGAGAGTTCGAAACGGGTACCCAGCGCTTGGTGTTGACACAGAGCGTCACACGCACGCGATGGCTGGTCGCCAAAATCAGCGTCATTGGATTCGCCAGCATTCTCTTCGCGGGGCTCCTCAGTCTTATGGTGACGTGGTGGGCCAGTCCGTTGGACCGGGTCAACATGAATTCATTCACGACCTTCGACCAACGAGACATAGTTTCCATCGGCTACGCCGCGTTCGCCTTTGCGCTTGGGCTGGGGGCTGGTGTGCTGATCCGTCACGTCGTGCCGGCAATGGCTGCCACCTTCGCAGCGTTCGTGGTAGTGCGGATTGCCTTCATCAATCTGGTGCGTTCACATTTTGAAAGTGCGCTCATGCTCTCCAGGCACTACTCGGCGTCGTTCGGACCCGGACATGGCATCGTCTACTCCTACCCCATGACCTTCACTTCGAGCCCTGGATCCTGGGTGATCTCAAGCAAGACATTCAATGCAGCCGGCAACGCCGTCACGAACATCGCGTGCAAGTTGAAAAGTGGTATCCGGGTTGGGCCAGGTAGCCAGTCTCTAAGCCAGGCGGAACTGAAGGCGAAGGTCCGGGCGGCTGAAGCGGTTTTCCAGAAGTGTATTGAGCAATATCGCCAAGTCTTCACGTATCAGCCAGCAAGTCGCTACTGGCAATTTCAGTGGTACGAGACCTCCTCATTTATCGCATTCGCGTTGGTGCTTTGCGTGGCCACAATATGGTGGGTTCGCCGTCGTTCGTCGACTTGACAACGTAAAGAGGAGTTCCTCAAATCGCCCTTCGAACTTCTTGTTGCTTCGTACAGGCCCTTGCATCACACTTCACTGTTCAGATCCATCGTTAAACCAAGTCTCAAAGACCGAAGACGGCGTGCGCGAAGCGCAAAGCCGTCAGTTCGGGCTACTTGGTTGATCATCAATATCCGCCGATACCGCCGATTGACGATTCAGGTCGGCGGTTCACCACCGATTCTTCTGACGAATCAAGAGGTCGTGTTGAACCAGGGTTGCAAACCTAATGGTGTCGGAGGCCCGACGCGAACCCGCACGCCAACCGAAACAATCCGTTCTTGAAACCCGCCGAATAGATTGCGAGCTGCTACGTCCGGATAGGCCTCATTTTAGGCCTCATATTTCTGCAACACCACGAGACGAGACTGACTCAAAACAACACGATTCCTTGAAAACAATGGACATGCGCAACGAGACCGACGCGGATCAACCGACGGAAGGTTCCTTTAAACCCAAGGTGCCGGGATCGAGACCCGGGCGGCCCACCAAGGGAATCTGATCGTTCATGCTCGTGAATCCCAACGGTCGCACTACTTCGGCGCGGGAAAGAAAGTTCAGTGGTTTAGAAGAATATTGGTCAACGCGAAACCCGGCGTGATTCACATCTCCCCATTGGTCAACCAACTTTCCTCGAGAACGATAACTGCTGGGAAGAGTAGATTGTTTTCCTTATGAACGTGCAGATGCGTGTCAGTCTCCAGTTCCGCGAGGCCGTCGTACAAGGCACGATAACTCCTGCACCCATTGGCCGGGGTCTGGTAGCCGTTGGTCAGAGTGTGAAGCTTCTCCAGAAGTTGGCCTACTTGATCGTGCTCGAGCATCATCACCGATATTGGGTTTTGCAGTGATCCACCGTGAAACGTCGGTGTCACCGATGACGTGGCCAACTCTCGAATCATGGGGAACAGCACTCGTTCCTCTTTGGCGAGGTGTGGCGTAAAGTCCTCGCTGAGCTCGGTGAAGACGGTTTGCACCTCATTGAGTTCGGGATGCCTGACTGCGTGCTTCGCGGTCACCTTTTCGGCCAATGCCCCCAATCGACCCAGTTCGGTGTGCAAGTAGGCGTGGTGCGTCGCCTCAATCTGGTCAACCAGCTCAATCAGACCCATCGAAACCCAGTCCGGCTCCGGTCCCTTCTCGGTAGCGAGCAGCGCCTCGAGCACTATCTCAGGGTCAATGCCGAGCTCTTCGCAGACCAAGCCCAGTGGGCGTCGACCACCACAGCAGTAGTCCAAGCCAAATGATTCCAGCACCCGAAGCGACGCCGGGTGTGTCTTCGCAATCTCGGCTATCGACTCTTTGATTGTAATTTCTGTCATGATCCCCTCTTCTCCATTCATCTAGTGAAAAACGTGCACGCCAATCGCCGTCGCTACGACCACGCCAAACCCCATGACCATCTGCCTGGCTCCGATCACCGCCGGACGGGCCACTCGACCGCGACCACTGGACCGCTGGATAACGATCACGAGCACGACTGCTACGCAACCAATGATGAGTACGTAGTCGAGACAGGCCGCTGCAACCACTGCGGCCACGGCGGCTAGGTCGGCGGCTGCGCCGAGCACTGTTGGCTGAGGTCGCCCATGAAGGCGAGTAATCATCGCCCTGACGTGAGAAATCGAGGTCACCGCCCTTGCGCCAAGTACCAGCCATGCGCCCACCGCAAGTCGAGCACCTCCCCCGTCCGACAGCACGACCATCGTGACGACGGAACATACACCCACCGCACCAGCCAGTTCTGGGACGAGCCGCCGGCCCCGAGAGCGCATCTCGAACCAAAATGCGGTAATCACAAATGGTCCCGCAACTAGCGCTGGCACCCAGAACCTGCCCTTGGCCAACTCGAGGGCTGCGATGACCAGTGCCACGAATGCCACCAGTTCTCCAGTCATGACCCAACGGGCCATCCGCGTACGCTCCAACGAGCGACCACGATGGTGATCAACCAGGACCAGGCGCAGTGGTGTGCGTGCCAGAAAGCCCACCAGCGCGGCGATCGCCAGGCACAAACCCGCAACTCCTGGAATCACTAGCAATCCCAACAGACCCGGTTCGAACGTGAGCCCCCAACCGCCGTGCTCCCTCGGCACCGCTACGGCGCGAAACGTTGAACGCTCCTTCGCGCCAAGTTGGTTGCTACTCGAAGTCGTCACGAGTCCGCTCCCCGCGCCATGAGCTGGACTCCCCTCGAGTAAATTCCACTCGGGCCTAATTCGCTCATGACAGTTTCTCTGACATCAGACGGTGCAGGGAGATTGACGAAAGCTTGGTCAGTAGATCCGCCCGCGCGCTAGACCACGAAGAATGAAGTGCGCATAGTCCGGTCTCACCGCAGGGGCGACTCTCGAGAACACACCGACCAGTATCGGTCGGGCCCTCAACGGCTTCAATCACATCCAGCACACTCACGTCCTCTGGATTAAACGTCGCCGCGTAACCACCCGAGGGACCTGGGTCAGATCGAACCCAACCTCGCTGAACCAACGCCGACATGGCGTGCGACAGGAATCCCGGCGTAGTGCCAATCAATTCCGCCAACTCCGAAGACTTTGACTTTGAACCATCGGACGACAGGGCTAGTAGAGCTCTGGTGGCGATGTCTGATTTACGAGTAATCTCTAATCGCATACTGTAAGACTATACAACTTGCCGGCACTCCATCATCTTGAAGAAATCACCAAGTGAATTGACCGGTGCTCCTATCGAAGTAGCCCGGCGACAGATCAGTAGAGGTGCCCGAAAGCTTCTACGTGGCGCCGTTCCCTTTTCTTTTGGGAGGTCATTCAATCGAGTCCGAACTGAACCATATGACCTGATTCGTCAAGGTAGGGGCTGCCGTCAAGAGCGGCATGGTGTCGCATTCCACCCCTCTTCTCCGCATCGTACCGCGGGCATTCTGCGAAGTCCATGCGCCCCACTTCGAGGCTTCAAACACAAGTTCCGGGTTGAAAACATCCACTTCCCGAGGCCTTTTGAGTACGTCGACGCACTTTGCCAACTTGCGATGGGAGCCGAATTGTCACAATTCTCGCACGCGTGACGGGTAGTGAACGAGTTCGGGCCCTTTCAGCACTTCGCGGCCCACTTGGCACCCAGCCCCGCCAGTGTCGTAAGTACTCGTTGGCCGCCAACTCCTCGATCTGCTCCCAATGAAAGAACCGACTCAACAGAGAGCCCCTGAGAATCACGATTCGCTTGGGCCCAACCGAGCTTTTCGCTGGATTCGAGTGCTCACATTGGCCACGATGGTCACGACCTACTTCCTTATCGTGCTCGGAAGTACCGTTCCTGTAACCAACTCGAGAATGGGCTGCTCGAGTTGGCCGCTGTGTAACGGTCAAGTCGTTCCAATCGATCGGTTCCATCCATTAATAGAGCAGTCCCACCGCTACCTCGCGACAATTGTTACGTTTTTAATCGTTTGACTCGCCGTGCTCGTCTGGCGAGCCGGACCGAAGGCTCGCCACATGCGAAGATTGGCTCTCGTTTCCGTAGGGGTGATCGTGGTCCAGATCGTGCTCGGGGCCATCACGGTACTTACAAACAACGCACCGGCGACCGTCGCGCTGCACCTTATCGTCGGGCTGTTGTTTCTCGCGATCGTGACGATGACCGCAGTCGCGTCATTCATCGACCCCGAGGAGTCGTGGTCACTGTTTCAGCGAGGGGACCGGCTCGCCTGGGCGAGTCTCGTCGGCCTATTCTTCGTACTCATATCCGGATCACTGGTGGTCGACGGCGGAGCACAGTCGGCGTGCAAGTCGTGGCCCGCGTGCTCTGGAAGTCTGGCGTCGGCGGGACTCGTCACACTCCAGTACCTGCATCGGTCACTCGTCTTCATCGGCACCTGCCTCGTCGTCGTCTACCTCGTCACACTCTGGCGCCGGCGCAGCGGTCTCCCAGCGCTACGCCTGCTGGCGATGTGCGGATTGGTGTTGCTGGCAGCTCAGATCATCGTTGGCGCCTTCGACGCCCTGCTTGGCGCGCCCACTGCACTGGCGGATGTGCACCTCACGTTGGCTTCGGCACTGTGGGCCATTGTCGTCGCGGTCGTCGCGCTGTCCACTAGGGGTCGGGGGACACGGTCTCTGCCTATCGGATCTGACGACGCGCAGAGCCCAACCTTGTCGAACGCCGATCGAAAAGACACCTGAGGCACCCCTTCGCGGAGCGCTCGGTTGCCAGCCTGCGCCGACACCATCAATTTCACTGTCTCGATCAGCGACACCGGCATTTATCCCAACCTGGCAACGAGCACACACGTAGGCGCGTCACGTCAACCCGTTGCACTACTGCTAACTAAACTTTGGGTATCGAATTTCCGATTCACCTTGGCTCGAACTTATGCGGGCACTAGCATGCGTCCCTGTTTTCGCAATGAGGCAATCGTGCACAACATTCATTTACGGGAGCGATCTGCATCCGGCCAACCGGGCCCAATGCTTTCAAACTCAAAGCGGAGGCTTGAGTCGCCCGAAGAGTGCGCGCCAGTTCGCAACGGCGAGCACGATCAACACGACACCGGACGCTGCAAAGCCTTCGCGAGCGCCCACTGTCTCGCTCACAAATCCTACGAAAGGACTCGTGATCGGCTGGCTACCGGGAAGCGCCATCGTCCACACGCCCATTACGCGACCGCGCATGGACACATCGGTCTCGAACAGCACCAGCGCATTGGCTCTGGCAATGAACCAAATGGAAAGACATCCTGTGATTGCGAGATCGCAGTAAGCCAAGGCGACGCTGGGAGCAAATGCCGTGGCGAGAACGGACACCCCGGTAACGGCACCGAGCGCGCCGACTGACCGCCTCGTCGGTCGCGAGCGTCCGGTCGCGGCCAACACGCCTCCGACGACACCGCCGATGCCAAATACTGACATCATGAATCCGAAGCCCGCGGGGCCGAGATGAAACACCCTCGTCGCGAAGAGCGGCAGCGGCACGTTCAAGTTAAAGAGCATGCCTGACGCAGCAGCGAAGAAGAGACTCATTCGGATAGTAGGACTGCTCAACGCGTAGCGCAGTCCGTCGAGAAAGTGGTCCGCACGTGGCTCGGGGTCGCGCAGTGGCGCCGTCTCGCTCTTGCGCAACGTGAGTAGAACAATGAGGGGAGGCACGAAAGACGCGGCATTGGCAAAACAACACGCTGAGGCCCCTACCGTAGCCAGAAGGGCCCCACCGAGGGCGGGTCCGAGCACACGCGACACGTTCAAGACAACCTCATTCAAACTGATGGCGCTCGTGAGGTGGTCGATGCCGACGAGATCCACGGCGTACACCTGGCGCGCAGTTGAATCGGGAGCGCCGACGGCACCCGACGCGAACGCGAACAGAAATAACATCCACACCCGAATCGCGCCGATCGCTATCACTACGGCCAAGAGTGTCGACAACGAGAGAAAAAGACTCTGAGTCACGAGGAGAAGTCGGCGACGATTCAACCGATCCACGAGGTTTCCCGACCAGGGTCCAGCCACCAGCATGGGCAGGAACGTACAAGAGGTCAGTAGTCCGAGGTCTACGCCACTGCCGGTAAGTCGCAGCATCAGCCACGCCAGCGCAACCCCCTGGGTCATGGTGCCCGAAGCCGAGAGCACCTGACTCACGAACCAACGTCGAAAGGGTCTTACTGAGAGCGCACTGAAGGTTTGGCGAAAGCTCGACGGCCGAAAGTGCGCGCGCGAGTTCGTCAGATGACCGAATATTCGCGCACTGCGAGTCCTCATTGTCGTGGCTCAGTTTGGCGTGCTCGGCTCATCACGAAAGCCCACCTCGGACCGAGTTGGTACACATCGATTGCCTCATGTGACTCAAAGACACTCACGTTGTTCGGAGTAGTTCCGCGGCGGTGCAGCAGCACAAACTTCGGTTCACTGATCGCGTTCGTGCAGCCTGTCGCGACCGGATAGTCCGCGCACTGGTTGAACGTCAGCGACCGCTCCTCTCCAAGACGGAGACTGCACGGGCGCGGGCGAGCATCGGACCCACGCGCAGCTCCTCAAACGTCGCTGCGGCGGCGCCGGCGATCGCCAATGCCTCGTCGGGCCGGCCCTGACGGGCCAACCACTCGGCCAGGTCGAGCTGGACGCGAGCCTGCCAGTACCGGTAACCGAGGTCGGCCATGACCGCCTCCGCACCACGCAGATCTTGCTCCACCTCGGAGTTGTCACCCCGTTCGGCCGCCGCCAGGGCCCGTGCCCGACGGACCTGCATCCGAAGAAACAGAGGCACCGCACCTGGCGGCCGGTCGGCGAAGAGGGCCACCATTCGATCGATTGCGTCAAGGTCGCCGAGCGCCAGGGCGGCGTCCACACCATCGGGGAAGGCGGCGCGGACTGATTCGTGAGACGGAAGCCGAAGATTGTTGATACCAATGTCCAGGGCCTTGTTTGCTGCCTCGAGCGCCCGTCGATGGTCTCCTTCGGCCAGAGCGACAGCCGCTACCAACCCCGCGTCTTCGGCCATGTTCTGGACGTCTTCGGTGTCGGCGAAATCACGACACAGGGCGAAGTGGATTCTGGCTTGCTGCACGTCGCCGCGCAGAGCGGCAAGGAAGCACAGGCGGGCGTGCAACAGCTGCACGTCCAACCCAACGTCGCCAGAACTCGACGCCAGGAGCTCGTGGGCGCGTCGGTCCGCCTCGTCGAATCGGCCGGCCACGGTCAACACGTACATTAGGTTGCCGGTCAGGCTCATCTCCGCGCCGCGGGCCCCACGGCGCCTCGCCAGGGCCAAGCCGGCCAGGCAGTGCTCCTCGGCACCCGGACGGTCGAAGCACATCCAGAGGTCGGTGATTAAGTTCTCCGTGCCCATCTCGACCCGCACTAGGCCGTTGGCGCGCGCAGTTTCGAGGCTGGCCTCCATATAGAGAAACGCCTCGGCCACACGACCCTCGCCGAAGTAGAGGTAGCCCTTCATCTGCAAGGCGCGGGCCAGGGTCTCAGGCAATTCCCAGTGCTGGGCCAGGGTTAACGCGTGGTCGATCGGTTCAGCCACTTCCTGGGGGCGCCCGGTGTACCAGAGGTTCGTTCCCAGTTGTTGTTCGAGACTTGCGATCACCGCCGGTGGGGCGGTGGCCGGATCGAGCGAGGCCAGTGCGGTCCGCAACTGGGTGAGCGATTCCTCGGCTCGGCCCAGCCTCAGCACGATTCCCGCCAGCTTCTCGGTCACCCGTGCTGCATCGACCACTCGCCCGAACTCCCGGTGAGACGCCTCAGCCGCTTCGAAGTGAGCCCGTGCCCGGTCGTCGGCGCCGATCTCGCGGGCCATGGAGCCAGCCCGCTCCAGGAGATTCGTCTTTTCGGCTTCGTCCGCACTCAACGCCAGAGCGGTGACGTAGGCCGCCTCGGCTGCGGCCGGGGCGCCGACCGACTCGGCCCGGTCGCCGGCGGCGATATAGGCGGCGACCGCCTGGGCCTGGAGCAGCTCGGCGTCGAGATCGTCACCGGCCGCCCGGTAGGCGTCTCGGAGATGGGCGGCGATGACCTCAATGACCTCGGCACCGTCGTCGGGGAAGGCCCGGCGTAAGTGGGCCGCGGTGCTCACGTGGCGGGCCTTGCGTTCGGACCGAGTCAGGGAGTCGTAGGCCACGGACCGGATGAGCGACTGGGTGAACGCGTAGTTGCCCCGCTCTGGCGAGAGCTTGTCGGCCCGGACGGTCAGCACCTCCTTACGCACCAGCGAGGCCAGGAGCTCGTCAAGTAACGAGGGATCGGCATCGGTGACCGCCTCGACGGCCTGCCGGGGGAAAGAGTCCCCCAGAACGGCGCACTCTTTGATCAACCGTCGCTCGTCGTCGGTGAGGGCGTCGAGGCGCGAGGCGATGAGGGCCTTCAGTCCCGGTGGGACCTCGAGCACACCGAGCTCACCGACCAGGCGCAGCGTCCCGTCCGCCCCCCGAGCCAGAGTGCCACGGTCCACCAGGCTGCGGACCGTCTCCACTGCGTAGAGCGGGATGCCTTCGGCCCGCTCGATGATGCGCCCCCGGGCTTCGGCGGGAAGGTCAGCCACCAGTCCGTCGAGTACCTCGCCGATCATCTCGTCGGAAAGGGGATCGAGCGACAGGCTGGTGAGGTTGCGCCGGCTCAGTACGAGGCCACTGCGTTCCGCACCCTCCGGTCGGGTGAGGATCAGCAGGTAGATGGCGTGGTCGGCCGACCAGTCGAGGAGGTGGTCGAGGAAGTCGATCAACCCGGCATCTGCCCACTGCAGGTCCTCGACAACCATGACGACCGGTAGATGCTCGGCCAACCGCTCGAAGAACAGCCGCCATCCGGCGAAGAGCTCCTCGCGCTCAAGAGCGAAGTCCGTCGGAAGTCCGAGCAGCTGGGCCAGCCGGGGTTCAATGAAGTCGCGCTCGGCGGAATCGAGGATCCAGCGCTCGAGCCCGGAACGCAGCCGGGCTGCGCTGACATCGAGGGGGTCCTCTTCACCGATCTGCAGCCGGGCACGGACCATCTCCGACAGAGCCCAGTAACTCACGCCCTCGCCATAGGAGAGGCAACGACCGGCATGCCACAGCACCTCGGTGGCCAGCCCATCGACGTACTTGAAGAACTCCCAGGCCAACCTGGACTTCCCGACGCCGGCCACGCCCGACACCAGCAGGAGGCGCGCCGAGTGCCGCTCAGTCGAAACGTGAAACAAATCCTTGAGCAGGCGCAGCTCATGGTCGCGGCCGAGGAATGGTGCTTCGAGCACGCTGGCTCGCTGCGATCCCGCTGTGGCGGCAATCACCCGCGTCGCCTCGAAGAGCCGCAGTGGCTCAGCCTTTCCTTTCAGCACGTGCTCGCCTACGTCGTTGTACTCAATAGCCGCGGCCGTTGCCGTGCGCGTCATTTCATCCACGTAACACGAACCCGCCGGTGCCGCCGACTGAATTCGAGCGGCGGTGTTCACCCGATCGCCGATGACCATGCCCTCTTCTGGGGTTTCGGTGGTAGCTGCCTCGCCCGTCACCACACCCACGCGCGCCGCGAGGTCGACGGCGTGGTCACGGCCGTAGGCAGCCACGACGGAGGTGAGCTCGAGCGCGGCCCGCACGGCCCGCTCGGCGTCGTCCTCGTTGGCAACCGGCGCACCCCACACCGCCATGACGGCGTCCCCAATGAACTTCTCGATCAAGCCGCCGTAGCGACCGACGACCGCTCGTGCGAGGTCGAAGTAGCCCGAGAGCAGTTCTCGAACTTCAGCCGGGTCACGTGACTCCGACAGGGGCGTGAACCCGACGAGGTCGCAAAACAATACCGAGACGTGCCGGATCTCGGTGGCCGACGGTCCGGCAACGATCCCCTCGCCAACAGGAGGCGAGGTTGGCTTCACGGGGACCGATGATGCTACCGCGGCGGCACCGCCCAACGAGGCGCCGCAGTCCCCGCAGAAACGCTTGCCGGGCTCGGCCTCGACGCCGCAGGACGGGCAGGGCCCCGCTAGGGCCGCGCCGCAGTCCCCGCAGAACCGCTTGCCGATTGGGTTCTCCGCTGAGCACACCTGGCAGGACACAGCACAGTCCCCCTTCTCGTCGTGGTCCGAAGATTACGACCCACGACGCAGACTACGCCAAGCGCTCGCTGTCGAGTATCGGGTCCCTGCCCAATGCGAGTGTTCTCGGAGCCAGCCGGCGCTCACTCGGGGCGGGGGCAGTTGGACAAGGTCATGAGGGAGATTATCTACTCCCCCAGTCACAGGTCACACACCTCGCCGTTAGCTCCTCGAAACTGAATGGTAACTAGACCTTGAAACGAACCCTGGTCTAGCCAATTGACTAGCCACGAATTCAAATGCGCGAGGACTTCGGAATATGTTGACGGACGTGCCACTTCATCTGGCCAACAAATCTGGACGCTGAGCGACACTCCTGGACGTTCGCGAAACACTCCCAAGGTGCCAGGATCGAGACCCGGGCGGCCCACTAAACCCACCGGTTGGCCCGATTGAGTGGACCACGCTTATCAGAGCGTGATCTGGGTTTGGGTGAATTGCAGATTCTCGAATTCTTTCGACGTGAGATAATTCAGTTAACTGCAATCCCAGTGGACTTGACGGCACAGAGCCGATCACTTTCACTCCCGTCGCCCTTTTTCAAGCATGTCGATTCCAGTGAGACCTCGTACGATGCTTGGCGCGAGACAGGGACTGCACCGTCTCAGAAGTAAATTCATCCAGATGGGTGGCGAGCGCAATGAATATCTGGGCAGTCGTGAGAGCATCTCCGAGCGCGTGATGTTGCCGATGAACAGGAAGCATCAGGCTCCGGGCGAGCTCATCCAGCGCGCGCGGCGCGGATGGTACGTTCCGTTCGAGTGTTAGAAGTTGGCCGAGTTCGTACGTGTCGAGGACGGGCCCGCGGAGCCGTATCCCCTGACGCTCAAAAGCTCGACCGAGGAACGACTGTTCGACCCAAGCCACGTGCGCCACCATCACTCTTCCGGTCATAGCGACAACAAGCGGTTGGATCGCTTCGTCAAACGGCGGCGCTTCGGCGAGATCGACCGTGCGAATGCCATGGACGAGTACCGACTGCTCCGGCAGTCGTCGAGTGGGTCGGCACAACCCGTACAAAGCGCTGCCGGCGATGACGCGGCCGGAATCGATCGGCACGGCGGCGAATGAGACGATTTCGTCGCGACGGGGATCAAGCCCGCTCAACTCTAGATCCACCACGCAGAAGTGGGCGCTGCGCCACGGGGTCTTGCCCTTCGCCGCAGCCGCCTGAGCGTACTTCGCCGCAGCCGCCGTCGCCGGTGACCGAAAAAGTAGTGGACGCTTCACGTCAGGCAGGCCATGAGAGATCGTTCGCGATACGCCGCTGCACTGAGACAATGGCGCGGAAGGCCTCTTTCAGGTAACTCCGGATCAGAGGGCTCAACTCGTCGAGATCGATAACATCACCTGGCTCAACGCCCGCCTCGAGTTGGGTGATTTGGTGATCAAGCCTCAACTGACAAACGAGCTCGAATGCGTCGCGCAATGTGAGTGCATCGGAAGCCACAAGCGTGCCGTAGTCGCTCGCCGCACTCAAACGCGCGGTGGAGGAAGCGCAGGCCACCCCGGCGGTCATCCCGGCCCATCGAGCGAGGTCGGTGATCGGCACCACCGCACCGCTCTTGAGATCCAGCC
>ODAK010004752.1_pt1 | contig 13895 bp, 13 predicted proteins | sample 1539591 | NCBI WGS metagenome assembly ODAK01 (sample SAMEA3539303, study PRJEB22396) | soil metagenome | biome: tundra; feature: field; material: soil | place: USA | collected 2010-05 | depth 0.15 m | reverse complement strand
CTCGCCAGCGACTCGCTGAGCGCGCAGGGTTACTTCGAGTTCGAGGGCTTCACCGGCGAGCTGCCCGAGAAGCGCGCGCGGTCGTTTCAGGGTTGGTTGCAGATCAGCGTGGGCTGCAACTGCGCGTGCTCCTACTGCATCGTGCCCTCGACGCGGGGCCGCGAGGTCAGCCGGCCGACTGGAGATCTGCTCGACCAGGTGTGCCGGATGGTCGAGGACGGCGTGCGCGAGGTCACGCTGCTCGGGCAGAACGTCAACTCCTACGGGCGCGACCTGCGGCCGTCGCGGGCGAGCTTCGCGCAACTGCTGTGCGAGCTGGACGCGATCGACGGGCTCGACCGCCTGCGCTACACCAGCCCGCACCCGAAGGACATGCGCGAGGACGTGATCCGCGCCCACGCCGAGCTGCCCTCGCTGTGCGAGCACATCCACCTGCCGCTGCAATCCGGCTCCTCGCGCATCCTGCGCTCGATGCGGCGCACCTACGACCGCGAGCGCTACCTCGACCGCGTATCGCTGATTCGCGAGCACGTTCCCGACGTGGCGCTGACCACCGACATCATCGTCGGCTTCCCGGGGGAGACCGAGGCCGACTTCGAGCAGACGCTGTCGATCGTCGAGCAGGTCGGCTACGACGGAGCCTTCACCTTCATCTTCTCGCCCCGTCGCGGCACCGAGGCGGCGAGCCTGACCGGCGGGCTCGTCCCGCACGCCGAAAAGGTGGCGCGCATGGAGCGCCTGGTCGAGTTGGTCCAGCGTGGCGCGCGCGAGCGCGCGCAGCGCTTCGTGGGACGCACGGTCGAGGTGCTGGTCGAGGGTGCGAGCCGCACGGACCCGGATCGACTGCGCGGTCGCACGCGCCACAACAAGGTCGTCAACTTCTCCGGTCTGGCCGGCCCGGGGGAGTTCGCATTCGTCGAGATCCACAGCGCAACGAGTCAGACGCTCGCCGGGGAGGAGCGCCTGCTGGCGCGCGCAGGCTGAGTCGCGGCGCGGCTTTGGTTAGCGCCTACGCGACCAAGCGGCCGAGCGGACTCCGCGGCGTCGCCGCGCGCCGGCCGTCACTCCTCGACCGTGCCGAAGAACTTCCGCTCGAGCTCCGCCAAGGCGGCGTCGTCCATCGGCGAGAGCGGACCGAGCGCCTGGCCGTTGATCAGGGCCTCGGCCGTTGACTCGAGCACCTCGAGGCGGTCGAACGCTTCGAGGACGCTGTTACCGGTGACCAGCACACCGTCGTTCTCGAGCATCGCGATCGGCTGCCGCGGCGAGAGGAGCGCGGCGAGCGCGTCCGGGTCCTCGAACTGCAGGCGAAAGGGAGCCAGCGTCGGGCTTCGCACGACGAGCCGGCTCTCGGGGATCGTGCGCGTGTCCGGCACCGAGTTGGTGATGCTGAAAGCGGTCACGTTGACCGGTGAGGCGTTGACGATCGCGCCGATCTGGGGGTGGCGACGGTAGATCGCCTCGTGCAGGCGCGTCGCGTGGCTCGGTTGGGATCCGGCCGCGGCGCGTCCGGTATCGATCAGAACCAGGTCGGAGCGCTCGATCGCGCCGCGGTCGCTGTCGTGCGGCGTGATCACGAACGACGCGTCGTCGACGCGCGCCGAGAACGTCCCGTGCGTGCTGATGAACAGGCGCTGGTGGTAGCCGCGTCGGACGAAGTCCTGAAGGGTCGTCCGCACCTCCTGCTCGCCGGTGGTCGGCAGCGCGCGGCCCGTGAATCCGGCGGGCACCGCGACGTGCTCGCCCGCGATCAGCAGGTCTGCGTCCGAGAGCTCGCGAATCTCGTTTCCAAGCAGGTGGGCTTTGATGATGCTCTTGCCGGCGAACTCGAACGTCTCGAAGCGCTGGAACGCCTCCGCAAGGTCAGCGCCGACCGTCACGACGCCGTGGTTCTCGAGGATCACGCAGACGTGGGTGTCGCCGAGTGCGCTCGCGATCGACTCCCCGAGCTCGGCGCTACCGGGAAGGCGGTATGGCGCGAACGAGCCGTCGCCACAGATCCTCCACGCCTGGTGGAACACGCGCGTCGAGGGCACTTGCGCAACGATGCTGAAGGCGACTAACGCCACCGGATGCGCGTGCACGATCGCGTGGACATCCGGGCGGCGGCGATAGATCATCTGATGCAGCGGCAGCTCCGAGGAGGGCGGAGCTTCGCTCTGCCAGGAGCCGTCGGCCTTCACGAGCACGATGTCGGAGCGTCGAAGCCTTCCCTTGTCGATCTTCGCCGGGGTGATCCAGATGTCGCCGTGCTCGTCGCGGATCGACAGGTTGCCGCCGGAAGTGGTGGTCATCCGGTAGCCGTAGATCCTCGTCATGTACTCCTGGATGACGTCGCGCGGGTGCATGTAGGGGTCGTTGCCCATGTCGCCGTTGAGACTATGGCGTCGGCCCGCCGGACGTCACCATCGCGCGCGGCGAACGACGCGCTCGGAGCACAATCAGCGCGCGGATTCGCGGCAGCGGCTGCGGGCCCGGCCGGATTTGAGTAGTACGCTGCCCCGATGGAGGGATCGGAGGTTCACATGAGCGTCCAGGTTCCGCCGGAGCTGACCGCGGGGGCGTATGCCAACGTGGTCGGGATCTGGCACACCGAGCACGAGTTCACGCTCGACTTCGCCGTGATGATGCCGACGAACCCCCCGCAGGCCCCGGGCGAGGCGCCGACGATGCCGTGCGAGGTCGTCGCCCGCGTGAAGATCGCTCCCACGCTCGTGTTCGACATCCTTCGCGCGCTGAACGAGAACATGACGGTGTACGAGACGACCTACGGCGAGATTCGGCGTCCAGGCCAGACGGCCGACGAGGATCAGCTCTGACGCTGTAGCGATCTGGCGCAGTCGTCCGCGCGCCATGCGAACATATGTTCGTGCGCTGGACGAACCTGACGCTCACCGACGAGGAGCAGCGCCGGCTGCCGGGGTACCGAGACGAGGCGGTCGTGCGCCGTTTCGACGCACCGGAGGCGCTCGACATCCGCTTCTACGAGGTCCACGCGCGTTCGGTGCTCAACCGCGTGCCGGAGCGGTCGGCGATGGCGTTCCGCTGGACGGTCAACCCTTACCGGGGCTGCACGCACGCCTGCGTGTATTGCTTCGCGCGCCCGACTCACCGCTATCTGGACTTCGACGCCGGGCGCGACTTCGAGCGCGAGATCGTGGTCAAGGTCAACGCTCCGGAGGTTCTGCGCCGGGAGCTGGGGCGTCCCACATGGACGCGCGAGCACGTCGCGCTCGGCACGAACACCGACCCCTACCAGTGGGTCGAGGCGCGCTACCGGTTGATGCCGGAGATCTGGCGGGCGCTGCTCGAGCACCAAACGCCCTGTTCGGTGCTGACCAAGTCGCCGCTGCTGCTGCGTGATCTTCCGCTGCTGGCGGAGCTCGCCGCCGAGGGGCTGTTCACGGCGGCGCTCTCGGTGCCGACGCTCGACGAGCGCGCCTGGCGGGCAACCGAGCCGCACACGCCGCATCCGGCGGCACGCCTGGCGGCGGTCCGAGAGCTCACGCGCGCCGGCGTACCAACCAGCGTGCTCGTGGCGCCGCTGATGCCAGGCATCAACGACGACCCGCGCTTGGTGCGTGAGATCGTCAGCCGGGCGCGCGCAGCGGGAGCCCGCAACGTGACGCCCGTCGCGCTGCATCTGCGCTCGGGCGTGCGCGAGGTGTTCACCGACTGGCTCGCAGAGTCGCGCCCCGAGCTCGTCGAACGCTACGCCGAGCTCTACCCGCGCGGCGCCTACCTCCCGGCGGAGGAGCGCCAGCGCCTGAACGCCCTGGTGCGTCCGGACGGCCCCGCTGGCAACAGCCGGCGCTTCGAGCGAGCCCGCGCTGACGCGCGACGCGAGCGTGTCGAGACCAGGCCGCTCGCGCAGCCGAGTCTCTTCTGAGTCTCGGGCCCAGGGGCGGGTCCTTGCCCCGCAGGCTTCGCACCGCGGCCGAGGCGACACCCTCCGCTCAGGCCTAGCCCCTAGCGCTTGTCGGCCTGGCGCTGCTCGAACTCGCGAGCGAGCCGCTCACCGTGCAGCGCCCGGCTGGCGCGCGCAGCGAGCGCGGGAGCCAGGTTGGCGAAGTCGGCGCTCAGCCGCATTGGGAGCGAGGCCACATCGATCTCGCCACGGTTCTCGAGGATGGCAGCCACAACCGCACTTGCGACCTGCTCGGGCGTGCGGGTCGTGATCGCACGGGGGAGGGTTATCTGCGTATCGGCGAACATCCCGGCGTCGCTGACGAAGGCCGGCGACACGAGCGAGACCCCAATACCAGCCGGGCCGAGCTCTGCCCGCAGCGCGAGGGCGAATCCGCGCAATCCGAACTTGGTCGCGTTGTACAGCGACGATCCGGCAGTCGCCGCCTTGCCTGAAAGCGAGCCGATGAACACGAGATGGCCTCGACCGCGCGCCGCCATTGCCGGAAGAAGCCCGTGCGCGAGCGCGATCGGGGCCCGCAGGTTGACCTCGATCGCGCGGTCGACGTCTTCGGCCCGCAGCATTGCGAGCCGTCCACTTCCCGGCAGCGCGGCGTTCGCAACGAGCACGTCGATCACCCCGACGCTGCCAAGCAGCCACTCGACCTCCTCGCGACGCGCCAGATCAGCCTGCAGGACCTCTGCCCCAAGCTCGTCCGCGAGCGCCGCGAGCGTGTCGGCTCGGCGCCCGGTCAGCACGAGCTGTGAGCCTTCGCTGCGCAGTCGTCGCGCGATCGCCTGTCCGATGCCCCCGGTCGCGCCGCTCAGCAGGACGCGCGCATCATGGAGTGGGACGCGCGTCATCGCGTGAAGACCGCCACGCTGGCGGAGAACGCGTGCTGGAAGCTCTCACCGGCCACCGGTCCGATCTCCCCGGCCGCGAAAAAGCCGGCGACCGCCGCTCCCGGGAGGGCGTTGGCGAGCGCCGTGACGTCGTGATCCGCAACGCCGAAGAGGCCGCGCCCGCGGCCGTTGCAGGTGAAGCACAGCGCTCCGGCCGCGCTGGCCCCATCGAACTGCAGGCGGCGCCCCTCGAGCGCCATCTCCAGGTCGCGGTCGGCGCTGCGCGCGTCGCGCACATGCAGCCGGACGATCTGGCCAGCCCGCAGCTTGGCGCTCAGCGCCACCGCGCCGTTCTCGGGGTCGGCGCCGACCACGCCGCGCACGAGAAAGTCGCCGTGCCCATACTCGGGCTTCCCGGCGTCGATCACGACGCCGAGCAGCAGACCTCCGGCGATCGCGTCGCGCTCGCTGTCGTCCAGCTCGTCGAAGACCTCGCGCAGCTTGACCAGCGCGGGCTTGCCCGCGAGCTCGTGGATCACCTGTCCTTCGGCCCGCGTGATCGTGAGCTCCGGCCCGAGCGGGGAGGCTCCCTGCGAAACGCAGGTGTGCAGCGGGATGCCTTCGAAGGTCAGGCCGACCGCGCCTTGCTCCAGCACCGTCTCGTCGTGAAACAGCGCCGCCGTGCCGTCGAACGTCTGCGCGCTCGCGATGCCGCCGAGCACCGGGACGTGCGGCGCCGAGTCGCGCAGCGCGCCCAACAGTGCCTCGGTGTCGAAGGTGTAGGGGTCAGGGAACACGAGCGCGCCGGTCGTGGTGGCCGAAAGCGCCGGCATGCCGAGCGGCGCCGCGGCGGCGATGGGCTCCTCGTCAGCCTCAGGACGCGGCGCGGTGGCGTGAAACGCCGTGACCGACCCTTGCGCCAGCGCGGCGGCCCAGACCGCGACCGCCGTGCCGGTTTCGACCTCCGTGCCCGCTGCCAGCACGCCGGAGGCGCCACAGCCGATCAGCGCTGACGGCGCGAGTGCCTCATGTACACCCTCCAGGACCGCCTCAGGGGCCGCCAGATGGGTTCCGCAGGCGAACACGAGCACGATGTCAGCGTGCTCGCCCGCCAGCCCCACGGCGGCTGCCTGGCCCGCCTCGATGGCTCCGACGCGGGCATCGTGCGTTCGGGAGATGCCCGCACCGATGCGAATTGGCACGCCCGTCACGATACTGAGCCGGTGGGCGAGGTTTTGATCGCGCTGTTTGGACCAACCGCGGTCGGCAAGACCGACGTCGCGCTCGCGCTGGCGGCGAAGCTGCGCGAGCACGGCGCGACGCCGGTCGCCGTGTCGGCCGACGCCCTGCAGGTCTATGCGGGCCTGGAACTGCTCACAGGCGTCGCAACGGCAGCGCAGCAGCTTGCGCTTGAGCATCGGCTGGTGTCCTTCCTGCCGGTCGATGCGCGCTTCAGCGTCGCCGAGTACGCCGCGCTCGCGCACGCCCAGATCGACGAACTGCTCGCCGAGGGCGCGACGCCGATCGTGATCGGCGGCACCGGCCTGTATCTGCGCGCAGCGCTGACCGAGCTCGCGCTGCGCCCGCCGCCACCGCCCGGAGTGCGCGAGCGTTGGAACGCCGAGCTCGAGCGGCGCGGTCCGGAGGCGCTGCACGCGCTGCTGCGAGCGCGCGCGCCGTGGGCTGCCGCAGGCATCGATCCGGCCGACCGCCACCGCGTCGTGCGGGCGCTGGAGCTTGAGGAGATCGGCGCGCTCGAGCCGCCGCAGGGCGACTCGCAGCTGTGGAGCGCGGAGGTCCGTCATCCGACCCGCCTGATCGGCCTGACGATGGAGCGCAACCAGCTGTATGCGCGGATCGACGGCCGCGTCGACGCGATGGTGGCGGCCGGCGTGATCGAGGAGGTGCGCGCCGCCCATCGCGCCGGTGCATCGACCACGGCGCGCGCTGCGCTCGGCTTCGAGGAGTTGCTCGCGGGCGACGTCGAGGCGATGAAGCGCCGGACGCGCAACTACGCCAAGCGCCAGCTCACGTGGATGCGCAAGCTAGCGGGGGTGGAGCTGCTCGATGCGACGGGTCGTTCGGCCGACGAGCTGGCCGGCGCGCTGCGATGATCGGCCCTCGGATGCGCTTCGAGAAGTGGCAGGCCCTCGGCAATGACTACCTGATCGTCGAATCGGGCGATCTGCCGTGGCCGTTGACGCCGACGCGGGTTCGCAAGATCTGCGACCCGCACCGAGGGGTGGGATCCGATGGCATCCTGCTGCTTTCGCCCAGCGAGGATCCGTCGTACGTCGCCGCGCTGCGGATCTTCAACCCGGACGGCTCCGAGGCCGAGCTCTCGGGCAACGGTTCGCGCCAGGCGATGATCTACCTGCGCTCCCGCGGTCGTGTCGAACGCGACGAGTTCGCGATCCTCACCGCGGCCGGAGCGATCCGCGCGACGATCTCGGGCCGATCGAGCGCCGCGGTCGACATGGGACGCGCCGCGACCCGCTCGAAGGACTTCCCCTCGGGTGCCGCCGACGGGCGCGGTCGGCTCGAGGCCGGCGGGCGAAGCTGGAGCTTTCAGCACGTGTCGATCGGCAATCCGCAATGCGCAATCGCCTACGAGGAGCTGGAGACGCTCGAGCTGGCGGACGTCGGCCCGGGAATCGAGCACCATCCGCTGTTCCCTAATCGCACGAACGTGTCGTGGTACCGTCCGCTCGAGCCAGGCGTGATCCGTGCGCGGATCTTCGAGCGCGGCGTGGGCGAGACGCTCTCGTCGGGGACCGGGGCGTGCGGCGCGGCGATTGCCCACCACCTCGACGGCGGTCCGCGCAAGATCGTCGTCGCGCTCGACGGCGGCGAGTTGACGGTCGAGCTGGGCGAGAACCTGCAGGTCACCCTCACGGGCTGGGCCGTCCCCGTATGCGCGGGTACGCTCTCCGACGACTTCCGCAAGGAGCTAGATGAGACACAGTGAGCGCCTCGAGCGCATTCCGCCATATCTGTTCGCCCAGCTCGAGCGCAAGATCGCCCAGAAGCGGGCGGCTGGAATCGACGTGATCACGCTCGGCATCGGCGACCCCGACGTGCCGACCTTTCCGCCGATCGTCGAGGCCGCCCAGCGCGCGGTGGCCAACCCATCGACTCATACCTACCCGTCCAATCGCGGGCGCGAGGAGTTTCGCGAGGCGGTCGCCAGCTTCTACGGGCGTCGCTTCGGCGTCACGCTCGAGCATGACAGCGAGGTGATGCCGGCGATTGGCGCCAAGGAGTGCATCTTCAACCTCAACCTCGCGTTCCTGGACCCGACGGACGTGGCGCTGGCGGCCGACCCAGGCTACCCCGTCTATACCGGCGGACCGCTGCTGGCCGGCGCGGAGGCCGTTCTGATGCCGCTGGTTCCCGAGCTGGGCTTCATCCCCGATCTCGAGGCGATCGATGCGGACACGCGCAAGCGCGCCCGGCTGCTGTTCGTCAACTACCCGAACAACCCGACCGGAGCAGTTGTCCCGGAGGGTTTCTTCGAGCGGCTCGTGGAGTTCGCTGCCGCCAACGACATCCTGATCGTGCACGACAACGCTTACTCCGAAACGACCTACGGCGACTACGTCGCGCCGTCGTTCCTCCAGACGGCCGGCGCGAAGGAGGTCGGCGTCGAGGTTTTCTCCTTGTCGAAGGGCTACAACATGACCGGCTGGCGCTGCGCGGCGATCGTCGGCAACGCGCAGGCGATCGCGTCTTACTGGCGGCTGAAGACGAACGTCGATTCGGGGCTCTTCGAGGCGGTGCAGCTCGCCGGCGTGACCGCGCTCTCGCCGCAACTCGACCCCTACAAGGCCGAGATGAACCGGATCTATGAGCGCCGGCGGGACCTCGTCTGCGACGCGCTCGCGAAAATCGGCGTGGAGGTGACGCCGCCGCGCGGCACGATCTACATCTGGGCGCCGGTGCCGGCGGGCTTCGACAGCGCCGCTGCCTACTGCGAGCACGTGCTGGAGGAGGCCGCGGTCGTGCTTTCGCCGGGCGGTGCCTATGGACGAAGCGGCGAGGGCTTCTTTCGCATTTCGCTGACGACGCCCGACGATCGGCTGACCGAGGCCGTCGAGCGGCTCGGCAAGCTGGCGATCTGAACGAGTTCGAGGCACCGAACTCGTCGCCGCCGGCCCGATCGGTGCGGGTGACTCGCGCGATGAGCCGGCCTGTGCGCGATGATTGACGGCGTGGTCCAGCGCTCCCGCGCCCGCAACAGCCAGACGCAGGACGTGCCGCGCGAGGGTCGCGCGCGCCAGCGCGCCGTCTGCATCGCCTCCCAGGCGGTGCCCGAGGATCTCGCCGAGCTGCGCGAGCTGCTGCGCACAGCCGGCGTCGCGGTGGTCGGCGAGCTGGTTCAGCAGCGCGAGCTGCCCCATCCGAACAGCTACCTCGGCTCGGGCAAGCTCGAGGAGCTGAAGGATCTCGCAGCCTCGCTCGATGCGAATGTCGTCGCCTGCGACGACGAGCTCACACCGCGGCAGGAGCGCACGCTCGAGTCGGCGCTGGGAATCGCCGTCGTCGATCGCACGGCGATCATCCTCGACATCTTCGCCCGCCACGCGGGCAGCGCCGAGGGCAAGCTGCAGGTCGAGCTGGCCCAGCTCGAGTACAACCTCGCGCGGATGCGCGGGCTGTGGTCGCACCTCGAGCGCCTCGGCGGCGGTGTCGGCACGCGTGGGCCGGGGGAGACCCAGATCGAGACAGACCGTCGTCTGGCGCGCAATCGGATCTCCGTGTTGCGTCGCCGGCTGCGCGATGTGCACGCGTCGCGGCAGGTGATGCGCAGCGAGCGGGAGCGCTCGGCGCTGCCGCAGATCGCGCTTGCGGGTTACACCAACGCCGGCAAGTCGACGCTGCTCAACGCGCTCACCGGATCGGAGGTCGCGGTGGCCGATCGCCTCTTCCACACCCTCGATCCGACGACCCGTGCACTCGAGATCAACGGTCGCACCTACCTGCTCAGCGACACCGTCGGCTTCATCCGCAAGCTTCCCCACCAACTCGTTGACGCCTTCGCCGCCACACTCGAGGAGACGAGCCGTGCTGCCCTGATCGTGCACGTGGTCGATGCGAGCGCGCCCGAGGAGGACGTTCAGGCGATGGCTCGCGCGGTCGAGGACGTGCTCGAGGAGATCGGAGCCGGGGAGCGCCCGCGCCTGCTCGTGCTCAACAAGGCCGACCTGCTCGATGAGCTGGAGCGAACGCGCGCCGTCAACGGCCATCGTGACGCGCTGCTGGTGTCCGCGAACACCGGTGAGGGACTCGAGGCGCTGTGTGAGCGGATCGATGAGATCTTCGTCAGCTCGCTTGCGACCGTCGAGCTGCTGCTGCCCTACGCGGAGGGTGCGCGGCTTGCCGAGCTCCACGAACTGGCGGGCGAGCTCGAGCGCAAAGACACACCCGATGGCGTCCGCGTGCGCGCGCTGCTACCGGCGGCCGCCGCCGCTCGCTTCGCGCGCTTCGCCCTGCCGCCCGGCACCACATGACACTGGAGGTCGCACGCCTGCAGGCCGGCGCGATCCTGCCGACGCGAGCCTACGACGGTGATGCGGGGCTGGATCTGTATGCCGCCCACGCCGCGCGCATCGCAGCCGGCGAGCGCGCCAGCGTCGGCACCGGAATCGCCGTCGCGATCCCGCCTGGGCACGCCGGGCTCGTGCTGCCGCGCTCGGGCCTCGCGATGCGACACGGCATTGCGCTCGTCAATGCGCCGGGGCTGATCGACGCCGGCTATCGCGGCGAGCTGCGAGTGCTGCTGCTGAACACCGATCGCGACAGCGAATTCGAGATCGCCGCGGGAGACCGCATCGCGCAGTTGCTGGTTGTCGCGTTCGCGTTGGTCACGGTGGTCGAGCTGGCGGCGCTGGCATCATCGGAGCGCGACGAGCGCGGATTTGGTTCGAGCGGCTGACGCTCGTCGCAAACAGCTCCGGTCTGCTAGCTGGCTACGCGGCACGGGTCAGGGCGCCGAAGAGGAACGTATAGTCGCGGTCGGCGTAGTGCACGGATGGTTCGTCGACTTGGAGGAGCAGCGGCTCGAGGTCGCCGGCGGGCACCAGGCCGTGGTCGGCGGCGGCGCCCATCAGGGTGCCGATCTCCTCAGCGCTGAAGATCGTCCATGGCAGATCGAACAACGCCGTGCCGGACGTGTCGATCTTGTCCGGCCAGTAGTCGGTCGAGAACAAGAACACGCCGCCTGGACGCAACAGGCGCGCGACTTCACGCCAGAACACGTCGGCGTGAAGGCCGTGCTCGATAACGCTGATCGATGTGATGGCGCTGAAGCTGTGGTCGTCGAAGGTCGTGGCGTTCATGTCCTGTGTCGAGTAATGGATGACGTCGTGAAAAGGCATGTCCAGGACCTGCGGGTTGAGGTCAACGCCGTGCAGCCGCTGGTATCCGAGTTGGTGAAGCGACGGCAGGATGGCGCAGCCGACACTTCCCATGTCCAGGACGGCGTCGCCTCGATCAACGGTGGCGTCGATCGCGTCGAGTGCGAGTTCGACGTCCCAGGTCTTGAGACCCCAGCTTTCGGCCCCGCTCAGGCCTCGGCCAACTAGCAGTCGCCGCGCCGCGTCGATCTCGTCATGGCTCCGCAATACGGCAAACGACGGCTTACGCGGATCGCCGGTAGGCGCTGGCACCCGCGGCAGTCTAGTGGCTCCTAAGTCGTGAGGATCACCCGCAAAAGCCGGCAGTCGGCCGCCGTTTTCAGCCTGCTGTGGCGCGAGCGAAGGCGCGCGGTGACCGCGCTCAGCCGCGTCCAGCTCGCCCCAGCTCGTCTGCGCTTGCGCCGGTCGAAGCCCGCTCAGGCGGCGACCGCGAACGCGCGCGCAGCCACATCACCCGGGGCGAGATGGATCAGCTTACCCCCGCGGCCCGCAGCGCACCTGCGTGCGCCGCGCGCTCGAGTGAGTCATCGAGCGGAGCGAGCGCCTGCGACTCGACGCCCAGAGCGCGGGCCGTCAGCCAGTCGCACAGCCAGGAGTTCTTCGGCAACAGCGGACCGTGCACGTAGGTGCCGATGACGTTGGCGCGCCGGGCGCCCTCAAACCCGCTGCGGCCGTCGTTTCCGTGACCGCGTAGCACGCGGCCCAGCGGCTGCTGGCTGCTCGCCAGCTGTGTGTGGCCGGCGTGGTTCTCGAACCCGGCGATCACGCCCTCGTCGCTCTGCACCACCACGTTGCCGATCAACCGTGGCCCGTCGGAGCGCACGGTGCGCACGTCGAGCAGCCCGATCCCGGGAATCTCCTCCGCACCGAGCTCGTAGGAGTGCCCGAGCAGCTGGTAGCCGCCGCAGACGCCGAGCACCACGGCCCCACGGCTGGCGGCGGCATGCAGCGCGGCCGCCTTGTGCTCGAGCAGGTCGCGGGCGCAGCGGCGCTGATCGGCGTCCTGGCCGCCGCCGATGTAGTAGAGGTCGTGCTCGTCGCGCAGCGCCTCGCCGAGCGTGCTCTCGTGCAGCTGCCACTCGATGCCCCGCCAGGCGCAGCGGCGCTCGAGCATCAGCAGATTGCCGCGGTCGGCGTAGATGTTCATCAGCTCGGGGTAGAGCGCGCACACCCGCAGGATCACCTCGCGACCTCCAGGTGGACGATCTCGCTACCCGCGTGTTCGCGAGTCGGTGCGATGAACTGGCTCTCGAGCGCCGTAAATCCAGCCGCGCGCGCCTCCGCCGCAAGCGTTGCGCGATCGCACTCGCACAGGCGGGTCTGCTCGATCGCCGACTGCGAAGAGCCGGGCGCGATGCGCGAGCGGCGGCGCTCGAGCAGCACTGCGCCGTCGCGGCGGCGGAGCGCCGTCGGCGCACTCTCGTAGCGCACCGCTCCGAGCTGCACTGCCTCCGCGTCAAGCTCGAGCTCGAAGGGCTCGACGCCCTTCCCAAGCAGGGCGACAGCGAGCATTCCGCCCGGCTCGAGCGCACGGCGCGCGCAGCCAAGAAACGCGGGACGGTCGGCGAGCAGGTGAATCGTCTGCATCGGCACGATCGCCAGCGCGGCGGGGGAGAGCAGCGCGAATTCGCACGCGTCCGCGCAGAGGACCTCGAGCGGCAGGCCCGCGCCGCGGCGCGCGAGCTCGCCCGCCAGCGTCGTGTCGCGCTCGAGCGCCACCACCTGGTGCCCGTCGCGCGCAAGCGGTAGCGCGACCCGGCCTGTGCCGGCGCCCACGTCGAGCACGCGACCGCGGTGGCGCTCGGCCAGCGCGCGCCAGTAGGGGATGTCGGCCGCGTATGCCCCACATTCGAGGTCGTGCCAGATGACGACGTCGCCGCTCATCCACGTGCCCATGAGCTCTGGGCGTGGCCGCGACGCGTGAGCAGCTCGCGCAGCGCCAACATGGCCGTGTAGGTGGGCAGTGCGTAGAGCTCGCCGTGCGAGCGCTCGAGCGCGTCGTGCAGCGCACTCTCGAGCTCCGCGTTCACGCTGATGCGCTCACTTGGAACCCCCGCGTATTTGAGTCGCAGCGCGAGCTCCGCCGCGCGCGTCCCGGCGCACGTTGCGTGACGCACACGTGGCGCGAGTGTCTCGAAGTCGGCGTCCCAGATCCATGAGACGTCGCGGCCGTCGGCGATCCTGTCGTTGAGAATGCCGAGCACGTCGTGCATGCCGTCCTGCGCTCCCAGCAGACGCAGCACCTCGTTCGCGCCGGCCGGGTTCTTGATCAGCAGAATCGACAGCTCGCGGTCGCCGAGCGCTATCCGCTCGCCGCGACCGAAGACCGCCGAGGCCGCGGCCAGTCCGGCCGCGATCGTCGCGGGCTCGATCCCCAGGGAGCTCGCCAGCGCGGCGGCGCTGAGTGCGTTGTAGACGTTGTAGAGCCCGGGCAGCGAGATCCGCGCGGTGGTTGCGCCGAGCGGCGTGCGCAGCTCAAAGCTCGCTCCGCGCAGGCCATTGAGCCTCACGTCGTGAGCGCTGACGTCGGGCGCCGGGCGCCGCGCGCCACACCCCTCGCAGGCATAGACGCCGAGGTGCGCGATGTAGACATGCGCGTAGGTGTAGGCCGCGCCGCAGCGGCGGCAACGCGTCGAGTCGGATGCGTGGGCGAGGCCCGCCGCGCTGGCGGCCGCAGGATCCTCGATGCCGAAGTAGAGCGTGTCGGAGTGCTCGCGCCCGAGGTCGGCG
>ODAK010004751.1_pt1 | contig 13895 bp, 12 predicted proteins | sample 1539591 | NCBI WGS metagenome assembly ODAK01 (sample SAMEA3539303, study PRJEB22396) | soil metagenome | biome: tundra; feature: field; material: soil | place: USA | collected 2010-05 | depth 0.15 m | reverse complement strand
CGAGAGGCAGTTGGTGACCACGGTCGGCCCTGTGTGGGTCCGTCGATGACGCACAGCAGCCCACCGACGCGCATGCTTACGCGCATGTCCAGCCACGCGTCGAGGTGCTGCCACGCCCAGAGGTCCATGCCGACCTCGCGGCGCTTGCCGCCCTTCCCGCGACGCACGAGTCCAGGGCAAGGTCGGAGATCAGGTTTCGCTCGATGAAGCCCGAGAGGCGGCACGAGCGACCGGGTTGTTTCTCTTGGCCTCGCTACGAGCTGAAATCGGTTCGTTGGACAGGGTGGCGTCGATCTTGAAGGTTTTCGGCATGGTCAACTGTGCGCCGGGGTTCAACCAGATGGCGGCAGTCATCGATGGATGCTCAGATCTTCTCGTCGACGTCTTTGGCGAGAGCGTTGGCCGGCACGCTCGCTCCGCTATCGGGATGGCTGAGCTGCCGCTTGACATCCCGCTCGAGATCGAAATGGTCGCTGCGGTCCAAGCGGACTGACCCGCTGATCAGCGCACGTCTGCTGGCGGCATCCGCTTCGCCGGCTCAGGCGCCGGTGGAGCACTCTCAGAAGAACCGACCAGGCTCTTGTCGAGACTCGCGCTCCGGAAACGAGGCCTCGCGTTCGGTTCTGACCCCGCGGGACGCTGCCGCTTTCGGGTGATCCGCGCGCTGAGGTTGGCTGGCGAGGCTGCTGCTCTTGACGGCGACGAGCAGCCGGGGCTGATCCGGCTCGAGGACCGACCGCCGCTTGAGTCTGGCGGTCCGGGGCCGTCTCATCCGGGCGCTCGCTTGTGGCCCGTTGCGAGAGGCCGCGGTGCAGAGCTCTCGATTGAGGAACCCTCGCCTTTTCCTATGCAGCCACTGACGCCGACCGTCGTCGTCTTCCCCGCTCATGGGGTGGGAGTCGTCATCAACGGCAGCGCGGCGACGCCGATGTTACGGCTGACCTCACGGATCTCGTCTGGGAGTGCGGCGAGGTTGACGTTGGTCGAGAACCCCATCGGAGCTGACAGCGGTCGGAAGAAATCGTCGTAGTGGTTGGCGACGACGATCTGGGGGTCCAGGTGATCGCAGGTCAGCGCCCCGTCGATGGGGACCTTGTAGCCCAGCAGCAGCTTTGAGTGAAGGCTGGGGATGAACCGGACAGTGAATGGTCCAAGCTGGTACGGGTGGTGAGGCTGGATCTCGACCGCTCGGTCGCCGAGCCCGTAGAGGCCCATCAGGCGCATCAGTGAGTCTGACCCGTAGGCCATCGTGTCGTGGGAGCGAGCTAGCTCGGGGACATCGATTGCGTGATCGAAGTGCGTGTAGACGGGCGTGTAGACGGGCGTTGGCCAGATCGTGCTGAGCGGCGGTATCAGTCCGCTCGCGCGCATCGCGCCGCGCCAGAAAGCGAGCGAAACTAGCGAGATGCGCTGCCGTGCGGTGGGCACTCACGGGTGGGCCATCCAGTTGGTTCGATGCTTGCGGTAGATCCGGCTGCCCGCGTCAGGGTAGAGCGTCCATGTCCGAATGAATGAGGCGCTCGCCTGGCGCCCGGGGGGCGCTCGGAGTAGAGTCGCGCCGCGATGCCGAGAAGGATCACCGGGGTCTTGGTCGTGGTCGCCGTTTTCGTCGGCGCGGCCGGGGGGTGCGCGCCCGCTGCGCTCGCCGCTATCAAGGCGCGGGAGACGGGCCTGCAGTACACGGCCAAGACGGTCAAGGTCGCTCGGAGCGTCGTGCGTAGGAACCTGATCGGGATCTCCGCCGACGGGATCTTCAAGTTCAAGCACGCTACGGGTGCGCTGAGCGGCCTCAAGCGCGGCAAGGTGATGTTGCTGGAGGGCTCCGACGCGTTGCTGGTCACGGCGATCTCCCACAGCCACGGGAAGCTCTTGGTCCACACCAAGCACGCCGGGCTGACCGACGTTCTCTCCAAGGGCACGATCTCGTTCTCGGGTGCCCCGAACTTCCGCCAGGCCACGCTCAGCCGGCTGGTGGAGCCGGTCAGCACGACGGCGTCAGCCGCGTTCGCCCGGCCCGGCTATCCGTACGTCGGGGCCGCGCCCAGGCCGGAGCATGCGTCGGCCGCCGCCGCGCCGGCCTTCTCGGCCCAGGGCAGCAGCTCGACGTACGGCTACTCGATCACCTTCACGCCGACCACCCCCACGCGTCTCGACATCTCGGGCACCCTGTGTTACCTCTCCTTCTCGGTCTGCGGCAACGGACCCGCCACCGGGCTCTCGGCCGAGATCAACTTCTCGGGCTACATCGACACCGGTCAGGCGTCCGGCGGGATCACGCTCAACGGCGGCGCCGTGACCCACACCGACATCTCCATGAAGAGTCTGGCCGAGCACGCGCACATCACCTACACCGTGGCCCGCGGCGACGGATCCTCGTCCGGGGGCGACCCGCCGGTGTTCCACGTCCCGATCGGGTTGGATTACACGATCCCCGGCGAGATCCCGATCTATCTCAAGGTCCAGGTCGGGCTGCTGATCAAGCTCGGCGTCTCGTCGAAGAACGCGACCATCCACGGCGGGTTGGACATCAACACGGCGGGCTCGGACACGATCACCCAGAGCGGCAAGACGGTCACTGGCTCGCAGACCGGGGACAGCATCACGGGCAACATCCTCACCCAGGGCAACGGTGGCGTGCCGCCATCGATCTCGCTCGCCCCCTCGGGAGTGGTGGTCGCCGTCCAGCTGCCCAAGCTGGGGGTCGGCCTGGGCTTCACCTCGGCCAACGGGATCGCCTACGTCGACGTGATCAGTTCGATCGGGCAGACGGTCGGTTCGGCGATTGCCGGCATGTTGTGCTCGAGCTATGACGTGGATGTCACGATCGGCGCGGGGCTCGAGGCCCAGGTCGGCCTGGGGAAGTTCGGCCTCAGCCTGGCCAGCCCGAGAAAGCTTCTCTACGAGAAGAAGGGCCAGACCCACGATCCAGGCTGCCCGCAGACCTGACTCCCGACCGGTCCGTGCCATCTTCATCGTGACGATTCCGTTCGGGATCGCGGCCCTGCGGACGCTTTCTTTGGCGTCTGGCCGTTTGGACGTGCAGTGGTGCCGCAGCCGACTAAGGGCGCTGGCTCGACGATGGGCCACTCCGACGCGCTCGAATGGCTACTGCTTCCGCTGGCGTGCTTGCCGTACGCGCGTTTCGGCGTCGACCCGGCTGTCGCGGCTACCGGACACCCCGCTGTCGGTTTGGACGAACTGCGGTAGCTCCGAAGGCGGCCGCCAGAGTGTCGAGTTGATCGAGAAGGAGCAGCCTGGACGAGGTGTCTGCTCTTGACAAGCCGCAGAAGCATTGGCGCGCGCCGGTCCGCAGTTCGGCCTCAAAGCAGACGTGACGAGCAACGATTCGATTCCGACCAAGCACGGCCAACGACCGAACGCCAGCAGCGCCACACCGACCACGAGCTGGAGAACGCTCCCGACGCAACGATTCCCGTATCGGCCAAGACCCAAGCAGCACACAAATGCAACGTCGTCGTCCCTCTTCAAAGTTCTGCCCTAGAGCCGAGAGCAAGATGCGTCGACGAGCCCGAAATCTGTTGCGCTCGATCGAATTGGGGTAGCCGTTATAGGGTTCAGCCAGCCCGGCCTGCAGGAGCCGCGGCAATCGAGCACGAGGAGACAGCATGAACCGATTCGCAGCCCTCGCCGTTTCGACCGTCGCCGTCGGAGTGGCCGCCCTCGCCCCCACGGCGACCGCCGCGCCCATCTCGAAGTCGATCCATTTCCAGAACAGCAGCGGGAAGGTCACGTGCGGGATCGAGATCCACGCGCCCAACAAGCCCGCCACCAACGTCTTGTGCGCGGCCCGCGGCATCCCCGCACCCAAACAGAAAGGGGTCGGCGACCCGGGATTCGTCCAGATCGGCGTGCTCGGCCAGCCGCAGGTGCTCAGGCTCAGCCAGGACTCATTCGTCGCCGGCAAGTCGGTCAAGCTGGGTCGAGGCCGACTCTGGAACCAACTTGGCGTGACGTGCCACATGGCGCTGACCACCGTGATGTGCTTCAACGGCGACAACCACGGGTTCGTGATCGGCAACGGGCACTACACGTCGTTCTGAGCGACAGGTGGACCTCGCCAGCCTCGAGTCCGTGGCGCTCGCCGTCGGCGGCCTGCACTAGCAGCCGGCCGTCGTCGATCCCGCCCGCCCCTCCGCACCGCGCGTTTGGTCTCGGGAGCGCAAGACTGCTGCCTCTCGCGCGGGTTCGTTTGGCGATCGTCCTCAGGGCGGACTGGATGTCGCGGAGGCCGTCCCGCGCCAGCGGCGAGGGCGTCTCAGTACGGAACGGTAGATCCTGACTGTCATCGCAACAGTAGTGGTCCGATCTCCTCGATCGGCTTCGCGAAGCCTAAGCGTTTGCGGGGTCGGTCGTTGAGTTCGGTGGCGACCCAGTCGAGGTCGAGGGCGCTGTGGGCGCATAGATCGGTGCCTTTGGGGAAGTACTGGCGCAGCAGCCCGTTGGTGTTCTCGCTGGTGGCGCGTTGCCGCCAGTGGCCGGGCACAACGCGGTCATCAGCCTCGGCGGGGCGCTGGCTGATGTTGATCATGTCCGGGATCCGGTTGCGGCGTTTGCCGGCTTGGCGGCACGGGCGGCGCAGCGCCCGCCCGGTCCGCAGGCACTTGATGAGGTCACGCCGCAACGCCCCGCGGGACTGGACATACAGCGATTGGTAGATCGTCTCGGGCGACACCCGCATCTCCGGATCGTCAGGGAATTGGCGGCGCAGGCGGCCGACGATCTGCTCGGGCGAGTAGCGCCGCTGCAAATCATCCTCGACCTTTCTGCTCAGCACCAGTTAGTCATGACGCGGACGGCGACCTGATCGCATCGCACCGGTCCTGCAGCTGAAGCTCAGCGCCGACGTTCTCGCGCACGGGCGGAGCCGCCGTCGCGGTCAGCGCCAGCGCGACGGGGCGGTAAGCGCGTCGTCCAGCCGTGAGGCGGGCCGGGGCGTTCAGACGCCGAATGCGCGACCATGTCGTCAATGGCCGGCGACGACCTTACAGGCCATGCCGACGTCCAGACTGGGAGGTGGATGCGGGCGAGCTGGCGGGTGCTGGGCACCGCGGTCGTCGGCGTGGTCTCTTTCGCCGCGCTGCTCTGGGTGGCGCCACCGGGAAAGGTGATCGACCAGCTCGGCGATATGAGCCTGAGCTGGGTGCTGACGGCGGTCGGACTGGAGCTCGCGTCCTGCCTGAGCTACGTGGTCGTCTTCCGACACTTCTTCCCGGAGCCTCCGCGCGCGGTCAGCCGACGGGTGGCGTGGATCGCCATGGGTGCCGGGGCGATCCTGCCCGGCGGGAACATCTCCTCAGCCGCGGCCACCGGCTGGCTGCTGCGTCGCCACGGCGTGGGCACCCGGCGGCTGCTCAAGCGCTGCGCCGCGCTCGTTTGCCTGCTGACCGCATTCGGGTTCTTCGTGAACGGCATGGCCGGCGTGCTCCTGCTCGCCAGGGTGCCCGATGGTCCGCACGACCTGAGCCACACCGTACTTCCGATCCTCGTCTCGATCGGAGTGCTCTCGTTCGCCGTCTTGGTCGTGGTCGCCGCCCGCCGCCTCGGCGGGGGTGCCCCCCGCTTCGTTCGCGCGGTCGCCGCCGGGCTGGAGGGCGCCTGGCGGGAGGTGGGCACCCCGCACTGGCGGCTGCTCGGCGCGGCGGGGTTCCTGTGCCTGGACATGGGCGCGCTGTGGGCCGCCTGCGCCGCGACCGGCCACCGGATCGGCTTCCTCGCCGTCGTGATCGCCTACTGCATCGGCTACCTGGCCACCGTGGTCCCGATGCCGGCCGGCCTGGGCGTGCTCGACTCGGGCCTAGCGGCCTCGCTGGTGCTCTACGGGCTGTCTCCGGCGGCGTCAGTCGGCGCGGTGCTGGTGTACCACGCGATCTCGATCTGGGTGCCCGGATTGGGCGGCCTGATCGCTTGGTTGCCGACGCGGGGCGCGCCGATCGGCACGGCTGGGTTCGAGCCCGCGACCTCTCGCGCGTGAGGCGACCCTCAGCTGTTACGCCACCCGCTCCAGGGCGCTCGTGACAGCGGTCTCGCTGCCGTCGCCCAACGGACCTCTTCGGGCGTCCCGTTCCGGCGGCGAGGGCGCCCGAATGCGGAAGCTCGTGCGGACGCCGTCACCGCTGAGCAGGGTGCTGCGGTCGCTCGGGCCCGAGAGCTGCTGTCAACTTCGCGCAACACCACCGCGACGACCGGTGGACTGTCAGGCGGAACTCCGCGTGTCCTCGGTGAAGGGCGGCGCGGCGGCGGAACGCGAAGCGCCTGCGCTCGCCTTCACGTCAAGGATGCCCCGGCGGCACTCAGGACTCGGCCTCCTCGACGGCTGCCATCGCGCCCTGGAATCCGATCTTGGAGTGGGTTCCGTCGCAGAACGGCTTGTTCGTCGAGCCGCCGCAGCGGCACAGGAACACCGCCCCGCCCTGCGTCTGCACCGCTTTGCCCTCATGATCGAGCAGCTCTATGTTGCCGGTCACCTTGTACGGGCCGTTCTCGGTGATCTGGATCTGGACGTCGCTCACTGGGTGCACTCCTGGCGATTCGTGTCTTGGAACCGGAACGCCCGAACCCTCGGCTCGGTAGTCATCGCGAGCAGCCTATCTTCTCCCGCTCTGGTCCGGACTTCTGCCGCTACGCGCGGAGATTCAGTCGCGTCTCGAAGTCTCTACGCGGTCGACGCCGGGTGTCCGCTGGAGCTTCCCAGGCGGACGCGCGGACGCACGGGAACCAAGTCGTATCCGGCTTACGGGTGCCCGTCGTACGCGCGCCCGATCGGCAGGTCAGGCTGTCGCGCGCGGAATGACAGCGTGCGTCCCCTCTCTGTCGATTTTCCTCGTGTTCTTCACGATCGCCACGCGCATCTACCGCAACATCACTACCTGAGCGAAGACGTCGCTTCACGGACGCCGCGCTTGTAGCGGCGGGTTTGAGGCACTCGTAGCCGAACGTTCTCCGTGTTCGGTTGAGGTTGGCGTATTGAGACGCGCTCGCCGCTGGTCCAAACGCCCTCCGCGGAGGCCCGGAGCGAGCAGCATCACAGACTCGGCCGCTTGCCCCGCGGCGCGGCCCAGCAAGCAGCTCGACTCACGTGTCGATGGGTGCTGGGCGGCCGATCGCGAAGCCCTGGGCGTAGTCGACGCCGTACTCCTGGAGCAGCGCGAGCGTCGCTTGGGCCTCGACTCCGAGCGCCATCGTCTTTCGCCCAAACCCCTGCGCCAGGTCGACGATCGCTTTGACGACGCGTTGGTTCTTTGGACTACCGAGGAGGTCGCGGACAACCTCGATTTCGATCTTCAAGGTCGTGAACGGCAGGCGCTTGAAGCGGGTGAAACCGCCGAAGTCATCGAGGGCGATCCCACAGCCGAGCGCCGCGAACTCGTGTGCGAACCATTGCGCGGCAGCCTCGTCGCTAGCGAGCGTGGTCTCGGTGATCTCGCACACGAGCAGCCCCGGGTCGGCGCCCGTGTCGCGCAATGTGCGGACGAGATCGCTGATCAGCAGGCGAGAACCGAGTGACTTGCCGGAGATGTTGAAGTGCACCTTCAGCCCACCCGCCGCCAGCCTGGCAGCCTCGATGATGACCCAGCGGTCGATGTCCTCGATCAGGCCGAACTGTTCAGCGGCCGGAAGGAACCGCCCCGGCGCGATGATCGTGCCGTCGTGGTCGACCATCCGCAGCAGCAGCTCGTACATCACGACGTTGCGGCTGAGCACGTCGATGATCGGCTGGGCGTACAGCACGAGGCGGTGCTCATCGAGCGCGTCCCTGATGCGGCCCACCCAGCTGAGGGCGTTGAGCTCCCGCTTGCGGCGCTGCTCCTCCGGCAGAGAACAGGCTTTCCACCGCGCGTTCGCCTTAATCGCTGCATTCAGCTGCGCCGCGTGGCGTAGCGCTTGGGCTTGTTGGCATCCGGCACACGTGCCGGAGTGAGTCCGGTGGCCGACCGCGCATGTGGCGACGTTGGCGCCATCGTGGCCGGTCGGTAGTGGGCTCGGGGTACGGTCGGATTCAGTGGCCATTGGTTGGAGTTCCTCCAACCAGCAGCATCGACAACGAGCTCCGTCGTATTAGCTCGGCCCCGTCTCGTACTAGACGGGCCAGTCCCAATGAGGACAACCAACCGTCCGTCTACCGCGCGAACAACCCCGGTCACCGGCACAAGGCTCGCCCGCTCAGCTCGCGGCGATACGACTCGGCGAGAGCTCGCCGTGCGCCTGCGCAACAAAACAGCGACAAGCTCTGCAGCGGCTGACCTCGAGTCGACTCAGGCGCCCGCGGGTCTTTCCGGAAGAGCGGTGCGCTCGAGTGGCCGGAGGCAGACGCACAGCTCTACCTGAGCCGGATGCAAGACCCCGCCCGTGCGTATGCAGGATCGCAGTGGTACCGAGCGTTCCAGGCGCGCGAGGCGCTCCAGTGGCTGCGCGGCGAGTACGCCGACGCGCGCGTGGAAGTGCCGCTGCGCTGGGTCACAGGCTTGAAAGACCCGGTAATCACTCCGACGCTGCACCGCTGGTACGAGACGCGCGCAACCGACATCGCGTTCGAGCACGTTCCCGGCGTCGGCCACTGGATTGTCGAGGAGGCCCACGACCTCGTCCTCGATCGCCGCACCTTCCTGAAGGAATGACGGGTCGGCCCGCGGGCCGGAGGAGGATCATCCCCGCGCGTTGGTCGCTCGAGTCATCCGCACGCCGCGTGAGCTGAGCCCCGCGACTGCAGTCACGCGATAGCAGCAGCCGCGCTCGTAGCGACGCGAGCATTTCAGGGGGGGTGCAACTATGTTGGCTTGTTGTCGGAGGCGGTTTGTGTGGGGCGCTGTCGTTCGCGCTTCAGCACGCTGAGCAGCTCCTCGTAGGGCCCGGCCAGGTAAGCGTCGTCGCCGGCGGCCAAACGGGTGTCGCGCCTGGGCGGATGCTCGAGCTCGTCGCTGCTGGCCCGGCGGCCGATAGCGATCACGCGGATGTCCGCAGATAGCTCGCTCATAGCGAGTCCTACAAGGCCGCCACCGGGTTCGACCCGTAGCCTGGCGATCAGGAATGGATGGCTGCCGACATAGAAGCTGAACAGCACCTCTAGCCCGAGCGCTGCTCCCACGAACCACGGCGCTGCGATCGCTACTGTTGACCACACGTGGCGGAAGGCGAAGTTCTGCTCGAGCCGGCTGCCTAGATCTCGCTCGAACACGCGTAGGATCACGGGAACCTCGGCCCACCGTTCGCCGAGCCGATCGCGGACCGCGAGTCCGGTCTCGATGTTCGTCATGTCGTCGGAGGTAACGATGGCCACCGACGCGGCGTGCATCCCGCCGGAACCCAGTCCGACCATCACGACGTGACCGCTCATCCCAGTGATCTGCGCCTGGCCGAGCGACTGAGCGATCCGTCGCGTGACCAGGGTGTTGGTCAGCAGCGCGAAGATCGTCGTGATCAGCGTCGTGCCGGCCATGATCAGACAGATCCCGAAGATCTCCATCCACACCGGCTGGGTCGAGAAGGAGAAATCGCCGAAGCCGACAGTCGCGATCGTCTCAACAGTGAAGTACATCGCGCTGATCAGGCTCAACTCGCCTCCACCAGTTCGGGTTCGATAGCCGAAATGGAGGGTCAGCGTCGAGACGACCAGCAGCAAGACTGCGAGACCTAGCGCGATCCTCAGGGATCGATCACTGTCGCTCATCAGCTGCCCGACGAGTCGACGGATCGTGCTGATTAGCCGCACTCCGGCGGTGCGCACCTCCTCCGCGCCGGCCGAGCGCGACCGGAGGCCGACCGCATCGAGCTCTCCGCGAGTTCCGAGCAGCGTCACCCGGTCGCCGGCCTTCACCAGCACGTCGCGCCCAGGACAAACGACGGGATCCTGATCGGTGTCGTTGGCCACGCCAAGCGGAACCAGACTGCCGTACAGCTGGCGGAGGGTCGCCTCGCGCGGAGCGACTACTTCCGTCGTTACGAAGTGGGTGGTGCCGAGCACGATGTCGTGAGCGCGGCGCTTGAGGCACGCCTCGATCACCGAGGGCGCGAACAACGACGCGACGTCGAGCACCGTCGCGACACCGCTGATCTCCTCCACCGCTCGGGCGACCGCGGGGTTGTCCAAGTGAGCCACGAGTCTCACGTCAGATCGCAGATCGTGGACCAGCAGGACAGTCTCGAGCGTTTTCAGGTCGGTCGGCTCGATCACGATGACCGCCTCCGCGCCGACGATACCCGCATCAAACAGCGACTCGGACAGGTTCCCGCCACGAACCACTAACGGGATCCCCCAGTCCCGGACTATGCGCGCGTGCCGCTCGCTCACCGTTTCGTCATCGAGAACCACGACACGCGCACCGGCAAGGTGTAGCTGCTCAACCGTCCGAACCCCCACCGTCTGCAGGCCACAGACGATCACATGCTCAGTCCAATCACGCCAGCCGCCCACACCGGCCGCGAACTGATCATCCGCCTCCTGATCGCTCGACCGCGCCGGAAACTGAGCGCGCGCGAGGGTCTCTGGCATGGGGCGATCGTGCCGAGATCGGCCGTGGCCGGATATGGCCAGCTGGCGTAGATCTCAGCGGCCGCGCACGCCAAACTGGCTCGAGCCACCGGCATCGCGTTGGCGAGGGAAAGCGCCGCGACCAACAGGCCGATTCCCACGCCACCAACCGCACAACCCGCCTACCGCAAGACAACCCCGAGCTGCCTCCAATCGGCGTCGCCCACGATGCACAAGCCAGAATCTCGCTGTCGCTTGCCGAGAAGCACAAGCCCGAGATCCCGCGCTCGCACGCAGGAAAGGGAGCGTGCACCGCGGGCTCGTCCACCGCGGCCCGAGCCGGGTGCTGCTCATCGTCCTGGGCTGACCGACGATCTTCGCGCAGACGATTTGCGTCCCGTGGCGAGCCCACATGAGTTGCCGTCGAGGTCGCGATGCGGCAATGTTGTCGCTGTGATCTGGCCTGTCGGGCGTTTGCCGTCTGTCTGCGTGTTGCCGGCGGCAGCCGCGGTGGCGCTGCTGTTTCCCGCCGCCGCCGTGGCGGCGAAGCCCACCACGGACGCGGGTGTCCAGCGCGGCCTCGAGCGCCTGGTTGCTACGCCGGGCGGGCCGGTGGGTGCGATCGCGACCCTATATCGCGATGGTCGCACGACCGTTCTTCGGGCGGGACGGGCCGACGCGGCGCGGCCTGGCGCGCCGCGCTTGGGCGATCACATGCGCATCGCCAGTATCTCCAAGGCGTTCAGTGGCGCGGTCGCGCTGCACTTGGTGCAGCAGCGCCGGCTGGGCCTGGATGACACGATCGGCCAGCGGCTCCCGGGCTTGATGCCAGGGGCGTGGTCGGCAATCACGGTGCGGGAGATGCTCAACCACTCCAGCGGGCTGCCCGACTACACGAAGTCCGACGGGTTCCGCGAGCAGGCCATGACGAGCCCGCGCGGGTACGTCTCGCCGACCGAGATCATCGACTGGGTGCGCCGGGATGGCCTGGTCTTCACGCCGGGCTCGCGCTATGAGTACTCGAACACGGACAACATCGTCGTAGGACTGATCGCCCAACAGGTCACGGGCCAGTCCTACGGCCACCTGCTATCGACTCTCGTCTTCCGGCGGGCGGGGCTGACCCAGACGACGTTCCCCACATGGAGGATCTCGTTGCCGGTGCCATTCATCCACGGCTACGACGTGGAGCCGGGCAGGCAGCCGCAAGACGTCACCAAGCTGCTGAGCCCGAGCGGCGCCTGGGCGTCGGGCGCCATCGTCTCCACCCCGGCCGACCTTGGCGCGTTCATCCGCGCGGACCTCGACGGTCGGTTCTTCGGCAAGGCGCAGCGGCGCGAACAGCTGCGGTTCGTCCCTGGCGCTTCAAGCCCGGCCGGCCCCGGTACGAACTCGGCGGGGCTGGCGATCTTCCGCTACAAGACGCGCTGTGGCACCGTCTACGGCCACACCGGCAACTTCCCCGGATACGTGCAATGGGCGGCCGCGACGGCGGACGGCCGACGCTCCGTCACGACAACGCTGAATATCGCAGCGCCGACGGGCGCCCTGCTGCAGCAGCTACGCTCGGCCCAGGCGTCGGCGGTGTGCGCGCTGCTCGGGAAGTAACACCGCTCGGACCTCGATCTCTCGCAGCCCCCGCGCCCAGCCGCGTCTTTCGCTCGCGCTTGGTCGTGGGCGATAGGGAGCGCGCGGGGTCGTAGTCCGCCGCTTCTGCTTTCGTCGCATGCGAGCGTCACGCTCCGGTGACCGCCACGGCTCCCTCCACGCGAAAGCGAGTCCTCTTACGATCGATCGTGTTGCTTGGTCAACTCACGGGTCGTCGAAGACTGCGCGAGGGGTCCGTCCGCGCCATCTTCGAACATATGTTCGTAGCATCTAGAGTGCGGTTTGGACGGCGAGATACAAACGCCCCTTCGATTCGGCCGCCCGGCCTCAGCGGGTCCGGTCTCGGAAGTATCGGCTTAGCGATTGCAACGTTCGTCCTAGCGTTGAAAACATGCAGGCTGGCGAGCGACGCCAAGTTGGCTACGAGGACGTGCCGGGACCCAGGATGGCTACGCGCTTCCGTCTCCGAGACATCTCGGGGTCGACGAGGCGAATAACTCTCGAGCAACTTTGAGGATCGAGTCGATGCCAGCCGAAGCCAAGGTCAAACGCTGTCCCTGCACGGGAGCGACGCCGGTCTCGAGCGCGCGCCGCGTAACGCCTGCGCGCCGATGATCACGTGGTCGCAGCCTGCGACGAACGGGCTGACGGCTAGGTGATCGCCGATCGGAACCACTTACAACACGCCGCCGACGCCCCGTCCGGGAGGCATGCGTGGGGCCGCCGACACGCTCCCGCAGCCGGAGCATCGAATTGACAGTCGAACAGGCTCTGATCCGCGATATTTTCGAGCAGTACTACGCGGGCGCACGCAGGACACAACGCATCCTGACCATCATCGCCAACGCCTTTGACTGGCTCTGACGCCCCCATCGGAAGCGGCGGCATCGACAACGCCGCTCCGCCTCGCGGAGCAACAGTGACCGTCCCGACGTTCCGCTGCGGTAGCGTCGCCGGGCAGCGTGTGGCGCCTGCTCTCGCGGCGATGCGAAAGCGACTCGCGCATCGAGGCGCTTGCTGATCGTCCGGCTCGAGTAAGTAAGGACGCGTCCGAGGCTTTGACTTCTTCTCGCTGTGCGTGAACCGCGGGTCTCCTGAGTAGGGGCGCCAAAGTGGCCAACGATGTGCCCACTAACGTGGGTTAGGGACAAGCTGGTTGCGATCCCGCCAAAGTCTTCGCACGCATAGTTCCGCTCCGGGACGATTGACGGCCGCGTGTGGGTGAAATATCTTTGATGCGATGGCAGTCAACATAGACACAGCTGACCCCCGCGAGCCAGGCGCCGACGAGGTGATTCTTGAAAGGCTCGAGAACACACCGCGTACAGCGTGGCGGATTTTGGCTCGCAATCAGGCCAGTGCTCTGTTTGACCAGGTCCGCGAGGCTGAGGGTACCCACCACCTCAGCGACAGCCAGACAGTCCAGGCCAAGCTCATTCGCCAGGGCATCTCCCGGGCTGCGGCGACGACGCTCTACAGCCCCGCTCGTTGGAAGGCACGCAAGCGACCACCGTCACCGCTGGGCATCTGGGAGGCGCTAAATGATTGGTATGCGGGGGCGGGCGTCGAGACGGCTTGGTCGGAGCTGCATCGGGCCGATGAGCGCCTGCTACTCGTGCAGAACCCCCAGTCCGTCAGGGACCGGATCCTAAGTATCGACGCGGCCCTACGGAGCAATCTGAAGGAGGACGACCCCCGTTTGACGCCCGCTACCGATCGTCTCAAGGAACTCGCCGACCGCACGGCGCCCGCACCCGTCGCGCCGCCCGCACCCGTCGCGCAGCCCGCACCCGTCGCGCCG
>ODAK010004750.1_pt1 | contig 13896 bp, 12 predicted proteins | sample 1539591 | NCBI WGS metagenome assembly ODAK01 (sample SAMEA3539303, study PRJEB22396) | soil metagenome | biome: tundra; feature: field; material: soil | place: USA | collected 2010-05 | depth 0.15 m | reverse complement strand
GAATGGAACTGTGAGCCAGCCTGGAACTGTGAGCCAGAATGGAACTGTGAGCCAGAATGGAACTGTGGGGCAGGTTGGAAACCTGCGGCCGATTGGCAATCGGCCTCTTCCCCCCCTCTCATCCTCCCTCGACCGAGTCGAACTCATCACCCACCAGCGCAAGCACTCCATCGCCGCCGAATCCTTCCGCGTCGTCCTCACCGCCATCCTCTTCTCCGGCGAAAACGGCAGCCGCCCCCGCGTCCTGGTCCTCACCTCCGCCAGCCCATCTGAAGGCAAGACCACCGTCACCAGCAACCTGGCCATCGCGCTCGCCGAGATAAACCGCAAGACCCTTCTCATCGACGCCGACATGCGCAAACCCAGGCTCCACGAGATCTTCCAGGTCCCCAACGATCGTGGACTCAGCACCGTGTTGCAGGAACGGACCCTCACCGAGGAATCCCTGCAAGGCGTTGTATTCGAGACCGCCATCCCCAACCTCTACGTCCTGCCTACGGGTCCTTCGGCCGCATCCGGCCTTCTCTACTCTCCGGTGTTGCCTGAGCTGCTCAAGCGCTTCAAGAAAGAATTCGACATGGTCCTCATCGATACTCCTCCCATGCTCCAGATGCCGGACGCCCGGGTCGTCGGCCGTCAGGCCGATGCGGTGGTAATGGTGGTCAGGGCAGGCCAGACCACGCGCGATGCCGCCATCGCGGCGCGGGAACGGTTGGCGGAGGATGGCACGCGCATGCTGGGCACGATCTTGAATGACTGGAATCCGAAGCAATCGCCCAACGGATACTACGGATCTTCGAATGGGTATGGCTATTACCGCGGCTACTCGAATCACTACTACGCGGCGAATAAGGAAGAGTAATCACTTTCCTTCAACTTGTCAAGCGAGCGCTCCAGCGGGTGCTGTGCTGAGAGTGAATGCAGAGGTATCCCAAACGGAATTGGGGAATGTAGGCGCGTGACGCGGGAAACAAGCCAGTTTGTCGCTGCCTCCCATCACCTTCGCAGGTATCTCTCTTGGGAAACTGAAAGAGCTTGCTAATCATGAACAGCCAGAACAACTACTGCACCGCGGGCTACTCAATGGTCTCGCCGGCCAGACGCCACGTCGCGTGTCCTCTTTGCCGGTCCGCGGAGACGCAGTTGCTGGAAGAAATCCCGGCCTCTCAGTTGTCGGATTCGTATCGGCGCGTATTCGGGTACCCGCCCTCGCAAGAGTTCGCGGACATTTGTAGCATCGACTACCGGCGGTGCGGTGAGTGCGATCTCCGGTTCTTTCATCCGCCGGTCGCGGGCACCGAGTCCCTATATAACGCCCTTCGAATCCAAATGGGCGATCACTACTACATGCAGGACAAGCCTGAGTACGAGATCGCGCGGCATTGGATCGGCGAAGGCCAGTCGGTCCTTGATGTGGGGTGCGGTGTGGGCGCGTTCGCAGCGGCCATTCCGCAGAGCCCCTACACGGGTCTTGAGCTAAATTCGGGCGCCGTCGCTGAGGCCAAACTGCTTGGCCGTGAAGTACTCAAGGAGACGATCGAGGAACACAGCGCCAAACAACCTGGCCAGTATGACGTGGTTTGTTCTTTCCAGGTGCTTGAGCATGTCTCCGATGTGCGTGGCTTCTTAGCGGGTTGTTGCGCGGCGCTCAAAACAGGCGGACTGCTGATCACCTGCGTCCCGAGCTTCGATTCCTACCTCAGTTCTCAAACGAACGCCTTGCTGAACCTGCCGCCGCATCACCTGAGCCACTGGTCCGACCTGTGCCTACGCCAGATCGGCGAGATCTTCCCGGTCCGCCTCGAGGGAATTGAACATGAGTTGCTTGCGGACGTACACCTTGATTCGTACACGACGACATTGGTTATGACGGCCTTTCGGGGGCGGCGCCACCTGCTCGACACGTCGTTGGCCAACAGACTTCTGACACGTGTCTCTTGGAAGCTTGGTAAAGTGCTTTCTGGCGCGTTGCAAGCCGACTCGATGCGTCCGCGAGGCCATTCCGTGGTTGCGAGTCACCGCAAAGTTGGAGAATCGGTTGGCCTCTAACTCGTCGCTTCTTCTGGAACACTCGCTTGGAGCGCTGCCTTGGCCGCGGGCCCGAGTTTGGGCCTTGCGTGCGTCGCGCCATGATCTTTTCCGTAGGATTCTGAGCGGTGCAGCCTGGTCCTTGATGAGCAACGCGGTCACACAAGGACTGGGCCTCTTGGCGGGGGTCGTCTGCGCACGGTATCTAGGGCGCAGTCAATACGGCCAGCTTGGTGTCATCCTCTCGACCGCCAACCTCTTCTCTACGTTGGGCGCGATGGGACTTGGCGTCACTGCGACGAAGCATGTTGCCGAGCTACGGCGGTCCGATCCAGAACGGGCGGGGCGCATTATCGGCATGACCCGGGCGACTGCGATCGTGGCCGGTCTCGCCTTCTCAGCTGCGTTCCTCGTTCTATCTGGCTGGCTGAGCCGTACGGTGCTGCGCGCCCCGGAACTCACCGGATTGCTGCGTGTGAGTGCGGGTATTCTGTTCTTCACATCGCTCAATGCGTATCAGGCGGGGGCGTTGACGGGATTCGAGGCTTTCAAACCGCTCGCGGCTGCCAACCTCATTCGGGGCGCCTCGGTGCCTCTCTTGGTGATTGGCGCAGCGTACTGGGGCCTGCCCGGAGCGGTGCTGGCGAGCATCGCCGTTGCAGCAACAAGTTGCGTCGCGAACGCGGCAATGCTAGGTCGCGAGTGCCGCCGCTATCACATCCGCATCGACGCCCGACCCAACCTAGAAGAACTCCGCATCCTGTATCGCTTCAGCTTTCCTGTGCTGCTCGCCACCGTATCGTCAACACCCGCTGTTTGGTTGAGCACGGCCGCAGTGGCGCGGACAAGCGGCTTTGCTGAAATCGGCATTTTCAATGCAGCGATGCAGTGGCAGGCGGCGATACTTTTCATCACCAACGCCGTCGGCGTCCTCGGCCTGCCAATGCTCTCCAGCGCCGTTTCCGAGCGAAACATCTCCAAATACAAACGTCTGATGGGACTCAATTTTGTCCTCACCTCGGGGTCAGCGCTCTTGGCTGCCATTCCGATCTGCATGGCAGCGCCCTGGATCATGCGTACCTACGGCAGCGGCTTTGAAGTCGGAACCAAGGTGCTCCTCATCGTCGCGGCGTCAACGGTTCTTACAGCCATGAGCGTTACTGTTGGGCACGCAATTTGGTCGTTAAACGCACCCATCGCAGGCGTCATGTTTGCACTGTTACGAGGCTGTGTACTTGTCGGTAGCGCGTTTGCACTCGCGAGGTTCGGCGCACTTGGCTTAGCCGCGGCTAACCTGCTAACAATGGTGATACAGACTGTTGCGGTAATACCATATATGAAATACTTGATTCGCAAACAGGAGTTGGTGTGGTCCAGCACCCACGATGCCCCTCAGCTCATAGCCATGGTTGCGCTTCCCCCTTTGATCGCTGAAAGGTCACCTACCCTGTAGGGTCTAGTAGGGTCTATATCTCGTGCGCGTACAAAAACCCAAGAAACTGACGCTCCATCACCTCTCCCTCCTCTTCTTGTCGTTGGGGCTCTGCGCCTCCTTTGTGACTATGATCTGCATGTCGCAAAGCTCCGGTACGCCGACAGACTACAACGTACAGCGCGCCGGCCGAGATTACCGTAAAGGAAGCATCTACTACGCATCTTACGGCACAGAGATCGTTTTCATGCTGCTCAGCGGTTTCACTGCGATTGCGTCCACGCTTCGAAGAACCGATCTGAGCAATCTCAGGATATCTTATGGGGCACTGGCGGCTTCTGCGGTCCTCATGTCGTACCAAGGCTACACAAACGCCGATGTGTTCAGCGTCAAGATCGCCGCCATGACGGGTCCTTTGCCGCTGGTGATCTCTGCGTTAGTGTTTGTCAGTGCTGATGCCACGAATTGGAGAGCCATAGCGCGGCTGTTAAGAGTGGGGGCCGGGGTGTTAAGCCTATGCGTCTTAGTCAACATTGCATACCTCCAGTCAGCGAGCCGCACCGAAGCACTCACACAACTTCTCTTTTACCTAAATGCACTTTACTGGCCCGCAGTATGGTTGTTCCTCGAGGACACCTCTATCGGGATCAGGCGTATTCCCTGCCTTCTTCCGCTCATAGTCTACGGTGTCGGCGGTATTGTGGTGCAAACGCGATTGTGCTTCATAATGATCGCCTGCGCGCTTATACTTCGTGCTTACAGACATGGCACTGGGCGTGCCGTGGCAATGATGTTCGTAGGGGCGAGCTGCGTGGTGATGCTCCTTACATCAAGCGGCCTCAACTCAACAGGTAAAATATCTACGGCCTGGGAGGGACTCTCGGAACGCTCCCTAGAGGATACGCGGACCGGTCAACTGGAGCAATTCTTTGACGATGTCGGACTCAAAGAATTGGTGGTCGGTCGGGGCTCCTTCGCGACATGGACTTGGAACGGCGTCGCCTGGGATGGAGGGACGGATGTTGGATACCTAAGTCTGGCACTGTTCGGGGGCGTGCCGCTCTTGCTGAGCTATGTAATGTTTCATTTTAGTCCCATTATCTGGCGGGCGAACAGAAGGCGGAAGGGCTTCAGTAGCAGCTGCGATTTGATTGTTGTTCTGTGGGCAGTGAGAATGTTCTCGTCATCCTACCCCAGCTTGTCAATGGAATATTACTATCTGCTGTTATGTATAGGCGGATGTTTCGCGCGGTCCACCAAGCCGTCACCTAGTTGCAGTCACTTAGCGCCACAGCTGCAACGTCTGCGGTGCGACCGCACTGCATTATCGTTCGCCTTGCCTATAAATAGACAGATTCAGTAGGGTGACCTGCTCGCGACGAACGGTCAGAGCACATGCGGCTGCAGATCAGGAAAAGCTGTCGTCCAGTGGCGGCAACGAGATCACTTCTGATCTAGGTTTGATCGTCTCCGAAGGTACCGCAGGTAAAGAGGCTTCCGCTCCAAAGACACGGAATAGGGGCGAGCGACGCGCCAGTCCCGACCGCGGCCCAAAGACATAGACGGTCAGCCTACGAACATTAGAAACCTGTGCGTATACTGTGGTTTACAAACACGCCAATGCCACCTGCGTGGAAGGCAGCGGGCATTACTCTAGGCGGATCAGGCGCCTGGATGTCGTCCCTGCTCGCTGCTTTGGTGACCAGCCAAGCTGGCGAGTTCAGTATCGTAACAGCCATGCCAGGGTGGCCACGGCTACGTGTCCAAGACGAGAACGTCCAGCACCACGTCGTGCCTCAATCGAGGCGCGCTTCATTCTTGGACGATGATAGGCGTGCGATGGCAGAGTGCTTGGCTCTGGTCAATGAATTCAAGCCGGATGTCATCCACGTACATGGATCGGAGCGGTTCTACGGGCTGCTGCGAGCGCGGAACTGCGTGAAGATCCCGACCCTGCTATCGATTCAGGGCCTCGTCAGCGTGATTGAACGATATATTCCGGGTACTCTCAGAATGCGCGAACGGTGGCAAACACTTTCCGCACTGGAAATAGCCACAAGGAGAGGTTGGCTTTGGGAGAAACGGTCGTTCCGATCCGCATCGGCCCGTGAGATTGAAATCCTCAGGGGTGTCGACGGCATAATGGGGCGCACTCTCTGGGATCATGCTCACGGTTCGGCGCTGAGTCGTGGCGTCAAGTATTTTCAAGGGGACGAGTTGTTAAGGCCTGAGTTCTATTCTGGGACGTGGGCCTCCGACAAGTGCGATCGGTACTCACTTCTCTTTACGAATGCAGGGAGCACGAAGCGAGACGCACACGTATTGCTTGAGGCGCTTCGCCTTCTGCGAAACCGATACCCCGCCGCGCTTTTGCGCCTCGCAGGTGCGGGTGTCTTTCGCGGTGCATACGGGAAGTACCTGAAGCGCCTCGCGCGCGACCTAAATTGTTCCGGCGCCATCGAAGAGCTGGGCTATCTGTCAGCGCAAGAACTGACCCGAGAGCTGCTCAGATCTCATGTGTTCTGCATCGCTTCGGCAATCGAGAACAGCCCGAACAGTTTGTGTGAAGCGATGACGGTTGGTACTCCGAGCGTGAGCAGCTATGTTGGCGGCATTCCCTCGCTGGGGGCGGACGGCCGCGAACTGCTCTTCTTCCCGGCTGGTGACGCTTACCTCCTAGCGGCCAGAATCAGCGAAATCTTCGAGTCCGACTCTTTGGCGAACTCCCTGAGTTCCAGCTGCCGCGCACGGGCCAAGGAGAGGCATTCGTCCGCCAGGGTCGTTGGCCAGGTTATGGGCGCATACAGAGCTCTGCTGTCCGAAAGAACAGTGCGGGTTTCTCAAAGGTGACTCCGACATGTCTTGGCACAGGTTTCTAGACCCCACCAGGCTGGCTCATAACGTTGAGTGTGGTAGAGCAGTGGCCGCCAGCCTGCTCGCGACTCCACTAGCTCGAGTTACATCGCGGCGGTGGGGGGTCGAACTTGGAAAGGGATGCAAGTTTCACGGTGCGCCAGTGTGGCGTCGCTATCCCGGGACCACGATAGCCATCGCAGGGCGGTGCGAGTTCCGATCATCGCATAAGTCGAATCTAATTGGAATATGTCATCCGTGTGTCATTTCTACTCTTGGCGCTGGTGCAACAATCACTATCGGCGAAGAATGCGGTTTTAGTGGGGCAGTGGTCGCTGCGGAGCTCGCAATAGAGATCGGGAAGAACGTGCGCGTCGGGGCGAACAGCGTCATCACGGACACAGACTGGCATGCCGGCGATCCGAGGACTACGGGCCCACAGAAAGCTGTCATAGGAAATAACGTCTGGTTGGGTTTAAACGTAACTGTTTTAAAGGGTGTCACGATAGGCGCAGGTACGATTGTGGGGGCAGGAAGCGTCGTAACTAAACCACTGCCGGCTAATGTGGTAGCGGCAGGGGTCCCTGCCCGCGTACTACATCGCCTTTCAGATGTCTAATGCGCGATCAAGAGGTGTTTTTCTGTCTGCATATAACATCGTGAGCCGGTCTAACCCATCACGGTTCTTAGAATAAGCCGAACATCCACGGCGAAAAGCACGGGTGTTCAGCCTACAACGGCTACATCGTGGAACCTCGGTGGCTGGCCTGCGGACGTCCTAGTAACCGAGCCGTCGTCTAAGCATCATGGTGCTGCCGAGCAGCGTGTTCCAAGCGCCTGAACGAGTACAATTACATGCTCTGTCCAGATCAACATCCAATCTCCGCGGGAATTCGAGCCTATGACTCCCGCAGATAGTGTCTTTCTGAGACGCAACAAGCCGGATGTGCTCTGCATCTGCGGCGGAATCGGTTTTCCCGCCGGGTTAGCAAGCACCCAGCGGATCACTTTAATTTGCCGCGCCCTTGTCGAACAGAACCTCGCCGTCCATCTCTTTCATTGCGGACCTAGCCCAACTGACCGAAATACATTAGTTTCTGGCTCACATCATGGGATTTCTTATCAGTACCTTGGGGCACGCTTTACCCGCCCGCGGTCGACTTGCGCTAGAATCTTAGCGTACGCGACCGCCTATTTGCACCTTACTGCTAGACTGCTGCTCACTCGTGCTGCCGGGTGCACACCTCACGTGTACTTGTATATGCACGGCGGCCTCCCTAATCTGTACGTCGCCGCTCTGTGTAATTTGCTGCACTTCCCAGTTGTACAGGAAGTCTGCGAATGGCCTCCAAGCTGGCCGAGTAGTGGTAAGGGGACTGTTTTCATTTACAATCGCCTCTTGTTCCGCCATTGTGCCGCCGTCCTGGTCATTTCAGAGACCATAGAACACAATATCAAACGACTATCTGTATTTGCCAAGCGCCTTTTTCCGATAGTCCGGATTCCTGTCTTGGTCGATCCAAGCGAGGTAAGCACAGACACGTCTGTCAGCCCGCCACATCCGGTTTTGGTGTGGTGCGGGGATGCGTCCGGATATATCCGGGACGTTCTATTCTTCATTGACGTGCTTGCAGAACTCCGTAAGCAACGTCACAACTGTTTTCTTGAGATTATTGGCGAGACTTCAAAGCAAGTAACGGAACAGATTCACGGGCGATTGGCAGAGTTGAATATGCCCGTCACGCAAGTGCGGGTGCTCGGATACCTAACCCGCCGTGAGATGCTTAATCATTGCCATGACGGCACTGCGGTGATGTTGCCCCTATGGGACGACGAGAGATCGCGATCGCGATTTCCCAACAAACTTGGTGAATACCTATTGCAGGGCGTGCCCGTTGTGACCTGTCTAATTGGAGAGGTGGGTCGCTATCTCAAAGATTCGGAAACCGCCATTATCTACAGAACGGGAGATGTAGTTGATTGCGCAAGGGCAGTGCTGGTTCTCGTTACTGATCAGGAAACCCGCGACGCGGTCGGACGCACTGGCAAGCTACTGGCAGAGCGACTGTTCGCATACCAGGTGTACGGATATCAACTGGCGCGATTGTTTCGTAAGGGGCAAATAGGGCTCAGCCTGGAGTCGGGCACTTAGGCTCTCCGCCATCCGTTTGTTGCAACGCGATCCCGGGGGAACAAGTACGGCGATGATCGTGCGACATCATCTGCAGATTTGCGGTTGACGAAGGAGGTCGTCGCGGGTCCTGGGTTTGCTGTAGCAACTGCCCGTACGCGCCCTAAGTCGCAGCCGGACATTCTGCGTAAGACTAACGGTGACTGCTTGGGAAACCATGACTGCAACACATCATTGTAAAGCAAAAGACTTTGTCGTGATAGAGATGGCCGACCTCACTGGAGAACACATCAGTGGAGTCGCGAGCGACGTGCTGAATCTCGTGCGGGCGTATAGTAGCCGGGTTTCGCTCATCGGTTCGTGTCGAGATGGGCCTCATGGCGAATGGGCGGAGGCAGTAATAAGTGGTCACAGAGTTCCGTTCTTTTCAGTCGGTTGCCTCGGAGTACCGAAGAAGGGGCAATTGCTTCCCAGAGCCGTGTGGGTTGCCGCGCGCCTATGGAGGTATAAGCGCCAGATTCTTAAGCAGGCACCTGAGGCAATGTTTACTTGTGCCGCAGATGCCTTAATTGCCACTAACGATTGGGGATGGGCGCAGACATGCTTCCGATTTCCTGGAATCGAAAACGGAGCGGACAAATCACGATTCCTATTGGGCAGACGACTGGCGGGCAGATATGACAGGCAGCGCATGCGCGCCTTGCAGAACGTAAATGTCATTTTGGCTGCGGCAGATGAGGATGCCATTATGCGGCTAGTTGTTCGCAGCAATGGGGCACTCTCTCGGGAGCGGATAATCGGTTTCCCGACATCGGTAGATACGGAGGTGTTTTTCCCCACACCGAAGGATGTCGCAAGGCGGTCTCTAGGGCTGAATCAAGAGGACGTGATACTAGCAAGTATCGGGCGATTGAGCAAAGTTAAAGGCTGGCGTCTCTTGTTAGAGGCGTTTTCCAGATGGTGCAATGGCGGATCACACGGTCAATTATTGTTCGTAGGCGATGGGGAGGACCGTCACCTTGTACTCGGACGGGCACGCGAACTTGGCATCGCGTCGCAAGTTCGCATAACCGGGATCAAAGGTGCTACGGAAGTGAGTCAGTACTTAAACGCTGCTGACCTTATTGTCGTGGGTTCCGATTCTGAAGGGTGGTCGCTATCCATGCTTGAGGCGCTTGCCTGTGGACGACCAATTGTTTCAACTCCGGTGAGTGGGGCGCGAGCGATGGTCAGGAACGGTGAAAATGGCTATGTAATAGACCACTGGAATGCTGACGAATTCAGTCTGGCTATTACGAGAGCGCTCAAGCTTCATGATGCAACAAGAGTGGCCCGAGAAATCGCCGAGAGCTACAGTACTCGGCACCTCGCGTCGCGACTAGAGAGCGTATGGCCGTACCTCGCGGCGAAGACTGCAATGTTGGGTGTGAGTAGCGTATGACTAGCCGCGAGGTGAGATCCGCAGAATCCGGGAGGCAGCCTGAAATAGGCGACAGTCTCAGACACCGCGGTATTTCGAGCTCTCTGGGTCGAGCGAATCAATTCGGCAGAGTGGTCTGGTCGGTTGTTTATTGGTGGGCATTCCGACCTAGTCCGCGGGTGTTAAACGTTTGGCGGCGGCTGGTACTGAGGTGTTTCGGGGCGTCTGTTGGCCGAGGGGTCGCCGTTCATCCGTCGGTGCGGAGTTGGGCACCTTGGCACTTGACGATGGGGGACTATTCTGCGATCGGATATCAGGTTGATTGCTATAATGTGTCTCCAATCCTGCTGGGCAAGCGAAGCATCGTTTCGCAGTATTCATTTTTGTGCACTGCGACACACGACTTCGAACGAGCCTTGTTGCCTTTGGTGCATTCTCCGATCATCGTAGGAGATGATGCATGGGTTTGTGCGGACGTGTTTGTGGCTCCGGGAGTTACGGTAGGAGCCGGAGCAGTCATTGGGGCACGTTCCTCCGTGTATCGGAGCGTTGAGCCGTGGACGGTCGTGGCTGGCAACCCGGCGCGCTTTCTGAGACGTAGAGGTGTTCAGGCGAATTCAGCGGGCCCAGGGACTTAGTGAAGGCATGATGAAGCCGCTTTCTTTAGTAGCCATAGTACTCACAAAGAACGAGGAGCGCGATCTTGCTGCGTGTCTGGATAGCTTAATAGGCGTTGCTTCGGAGGTCTTTGTCGTCGACTCAGGAAGTACGGGCCGTACGGTGACTATTGCAGAGGAACGAGGCGCCCAGGTCTTGAGTCACGTGTTTCACAGCCACGCCGTGCAGTTTAACTGGGCGTTGGCAAATATTCCCTCCTCGTGCGAGTGGATTTTGCGGATCGACGCCGATGAGCGGCTCAGTTCCGAACTCCGCGCAGAGTTACTCGAGCACCTGCCATCTGTGGGAGAACACGTGGCGGGCTTCATGCTCCCGTTGCGAATTAGGTTCTTGGGCTGTCGGTTACGGTGGGGTGCCTCCTACCCGATCTGGCTGCTCAGACTGTTCCGCAGAGGTAGAGGCTCCTGCGAAGATCGATTGATGGACGAGCAAATTGTTGTGACGGGAGGCCTTGTCGAGAACATCCACGGCGATCTAATCCACGAGATTCCAAAGAGCCTCATGGAGTGGACTACTAAGCACAACTGGTATGCGGGACGGGAGTGCATGGACACGATCTCAGGCCGCTCCGACCATAAACGGGCTACCGCTCCTGTTCTCAGAGGTCCCCCAGCGCTGCGCCGCTGGCACAAACGAAATGTTTATGGCCGGGCACCTCTGTTCCTTAGGGCGTTCCTTTACTGGGCCTACCGGTATTGCTTCAGGCTGGGTTTCTTAGACGGTTGGGCAGGTCTAATTTACCACTTTCTCCAGAGCTTCTGGTATCGGTTCCTCGTCGACGCGATGATCTACGAGACCGAAAAACGCAACCCTTTTGTCGGGCCCAGTGAGCACCGGCGATAGGTGTCTTATTCGGCGATAGCATGTATCTCACTACATTCGGTGTAGAAAGTAGAAAGGAAGTAATGAACGGTAATTCGCTGAGACTGTCACATCCGGCGTACCATCCGGTCCAAAGCGCTCACTTCGGTGTCTGGCTACGATGCCGAATTCTGCTGTGGATCGTCGTCCGTGCAACGCTGTACAGGTTTTGTCCGAATCCACTCCGCGGTGCTCGACGGTTGCTTCTCCGCGCATTTGGCGCGAAGATCGCCTCGACGGTTTCGTTGAACAACCGGGCCCGGATTGACTTTCCGTGGAATCTCACGATGTCGGCCTTCGCCTCTTTGGGCGAGTATTCTTGGATCTACGCGCTGGATTGTATTTCTATTGGAGAGTATGCCTGCGTCGGACAACACGTTCACCTGCTCACTGGAACCCATGACTACAACGATCCTTCTTTCCCGCTTGTTACTCGGTCATTAATGGTCGGCCACGGGGCTTGGATTGCGGATCGGGCGACGGTCCTTCCTGGTTGCCACGTTGGTGATTTCACAGTAATTGGTGCGGGCGCTGTTGTCGCCCGAGAGATGCCCGCCGGCATGGTCTGCGCCGGCAATCCTTGTGTGGTAATTAAGGCCCGTCATCTTCCCCAGCCCGTGGAACCTGGAGGATTGTAGGTCAGAATCCTTTCGAACGCGCTCACGGGCTTCGATTGCCATGATCGCCCTGAATTTGCCTGGTATCCCTAGTTGGCTGAGGGATCATGCCCATCTTCCGTAGGTGTATTTTCGCTCTATTGTACGCGGGCTGGCCACCTTCCCCATGCGTATCCTCCTCCTAAACCAGTTCTTCTACCCCGACTCCGCGGCCACCAGCCAGCTCCTCACGGACCTGGCCCGCGGCCTCGCCTCCGAGGGGCATTCCGTCCGCGTCATCTGCGGCCGCAGTTTCTATGCCGAACCCGATTCCCTCAATCCCCCCGCCGGCCGGTAATCCACCACACCCGCTCCATATGACTAACCAGCACCGAAAACGCGCTGCCTTTATCTTAGGAATTTCACTCATCCTGATTTGTGCGGTGGAATTCTCGCTTCGAGCCGTGTACGGTCTCGGTAGCCCAGCACTGATTCTGCTCGATCCGGCCTCCGGATACGAATTCCGTCCCAACCAACACTTGCATCGCTTCGGCAGACGCATCGATTACAATTCACAGGGCTTGCGCTCTGAGCCCCTTCGCCCACTAACGGCTGGCAGCGAACGCATTCTGTGCCTAGGCGACTCCGTGACCAACGGCGGTGCTCTCACCGACCAATCAGCAACCTTCCCCTATCAGCTCGAAGCTGAACTCGCCAACTCCGGACTGAACGTTCAGGCCCTGAACGCCTCGGCGGGTGGGTGGGCTCCTTCCCACGAAGCCGGCTTCATACGCGAGCACGGGCTATTTGGATCGAAACAGGTTGTCTGGGAATTGGGAACCCACGATCTATTCGGCGGGCACGATCTGCCTGCCCCTTCAAATCCGAACTTCCCCGAGCACGCCCCATTCTCAGCCACAGGCGAGCTACTCAGCCGCTATGTATGGCCGCGTCTTGTCGGTGGTCTCAAGGACGACTCTCCGCTGCCGACGCCCCCCAACGACGAAGCCGAAAGGCTCGCTTGTCTCCGTTTGCTCGGCTCCACTGCGGCATTCATCCAGTCGCAAGGGGCTAAACTTGTTTTTCTCCTGATGCCGGAAGCGCGTGAATTCAAGGAGCCCGACTTCGCTGCTGTCGCCAAGCATGACTTCTTGGAGGAGGCAACGCGTCTCAACATTCCAGTCATCAATCCGTATCCGGATCTCGTCTCTTCCAATCAACGGGGACAAAGTCCCTTACGTGATGCGATTCATCCAAACCCACTCGGCAATCGGATCATTGCGAAACTGGTTGCCGCCTATCTCCAACACTCGGGTCTAAACCCAAGGCTGGTCGACACTACCCGATAACCACTGGCCAGTTTCACGCAGCGGGCGCGTAGCTCTTCGTACCTCATCTTCGCCGCCTCGTCCGCCAGCGGGCCAATCTGGATCTAAGCTGTCAACACCAATCGCTGACGCACTGCCGGTCCCATGCGTATCCTCCTCCTAAACCAGTTCTTCTACCCCGACTCCGCGGCCACTAGCCAGCTCCTCACGGACCTGGCCCGCTGCCTCGCCGCCGAGGGCCACTCCGTCCGCGTCATCTGTGGCCGCAGTTCCTACGCTGAGCCCGATTCCCTCAATCCGCCAGACGTCGAGATCGTCCGCACTCCCGACCTCCCCTTCGGCCGCGGCCCTCTGGCGCGCGTCTTCTCTTACGCCTCCTTTCTCGCCGGCGCGGGCTGTCGCGGCCTCCTCGGCCCCAGGCCCGACCTCATCCTCACCCTCACCACGCCCCCCGCGCTCGGCGTCATCGGCAGTCTCCTCAAATCCGCCTTCCGTTCGCGCCACTTCATCTGGGAAATGGACCTCTATCCCGATATCGCCGTCGATCTCGATGTCCTTCACCCCCGCTC
>ODAK010004749.1_pt1 | contig 13898 bp, 14 predicted proteins | sample 1539591 | NCBI WGS metagenome assembly ODAK01 (sample SAMEA3539303, study PRJEB22396) | soil metagenome | biome: tundra; feature: field; material: soil | place: USA | collected 2010-05 | depth 0.15 m | reverse complement strand
AATAGGAGCAGGTGTAGTTGCCGGAGTAGAAGCGCGTGCTCTGAGCGCCACCGCCAGCGAGGAATTCCAATTCGGCCTTTTTACCGAGATAGGGCGCGTACATCGCGTTGAAGTCGTAAAGAATCGGGCGGAAAGGTTCGTATCCGCCATAGATGTTCTGCTTGCCGCGCCAGCTCACTTCGCCTTGTACACCGACGTGGTTCTTCCAAAGATAGTCAGCGCTGACTGACGGGAAGAAGCCGCCGCCAATGGACTGCGGGAAGAAGGTGCTCGAAGTGATGGCCTGATTGGACGGGGCTTTCAGGGTATTGAAACCGAAAGCGGCGTCGAGTTGCTGGGCGTTCGCGGCCGAAGCCAAAGCCAACACACCGGACAGAAGGACTAGCAGGGAAATCCTACGCATCGAATTCTCCGTAAAAGAATAGAGTTGCAATCGTTATCGTCGAGTGGACGCGCCACTCCCTGATGCTTACAACCCGGTTAGACGAACAAAGTTGCTGAACGGTGGGCCATGGGGGCGTCCCATCATGTCAAGAATTGCAAAGAGCCACTGCTAAGGGGCCTGCTTCGGGCTATTTGATCGTGTAGGTCAGCGCCGTGGTGAACTGCAGCGAATTCTTCTTGAAGCCCGGCGGCGGGTTGTTGAGGAAGCCGTCCATCAGGTTAATGGCGACGCTGAACTTCTTGGAGAACGGCGCTGCCAGCCCGATGAAGCCCTGCGCGGAATAAGCGTGGGTGTTGTTCCACGAAGCGTCGTAGAGCAGGCCCTGGGTGACGACCATGCTGTGGGAGAGCTTTCGCATATAGCTTTCCGCGAACTCGGAGCCGACGAGGTTGAGGTTCAGCGTGGAGTCGGCGAACTGCTGTTTCTCGTAGTGCAGGTCGGCTTTGATGTCGAGTTCCTGAATCTTGTCCTTCTTCACGGTGAAACCAAGTCCGCCGCCGAAGAGGGATTGCAGGTCGAGGCCCTGGGCGAAGTTGTGGTCGAATGAAACGTGACCTAAGGCGTAGAGGCGATCGCTGAGATATTCGTCCTGCTCGCCGTCGGCGTGGTAGATGCTGGTCTTGGCGTCGGGCTGGCCAGGCTGGGTGAGTTTGCCGTAGCTATTGCTGAAATCGAGTGAAGTGCGCGAGCGGGTGGTCATCCAATCGACCGACGGGCTCTTGCGGACGACGGCGATTCCACTGGTGAAGTTGGTGTTGTGCTGGGTCGCCTCGACGAGAGAGAGGCCAGCAGTAACGGCGCCAACCCAGCCTTCCGACCAGCCAGGATGATGGGAGATGGCTTGGTCGTAGCCGGGCTGATCGACGACGAAGCTGATTTGGTCCGTGGGAACCGGTCCTGCCGAAGCGCCGTTAACGGCGATTTTATTGTCCGTGACCTCAAGAGTTCCCTCGGGAACCTTTTTGTCGTTCTGCTTGGCGAGTTTGTCGCCCTTGGCGATCACGGCGAAAGGAGTGGTGGTCTTGAGCTCTTTGACCTTGGCCCATTCGAAAGAGACATCCCCGACCATCTCGCTATGGAAGAAGATCTTGCCATCGGCGACCTTGAGCAATTTTCCGGTGATCTGTTCACCGTTGACGAAGGTGACGGTGTCCGTACCCGCCTTGGGTGGGTCAGCGGCGAACGCGGAGAGGGTGAATGCGCAAAGCGCAACGAAACACAGAAGAGATTGCAGTGAGTGGAGGACAATCGAGCGTGCCATAGTCACAACAGAGTACCGCAGCCATTTGGCATCGCGCTATCGAGCGACGATAATCTTAAGTACACGTCCTAGATTTGTGAGCTTCTGGAGAAAGTCGGCAATTCCTTTTGAGCATCCTGGTTAACGCACAGCAAATCGCAAAGATCTTTGGCTCTACCACGCTCTTCCAGAACGTCTCTCTGACGATTTCGGAAGGCGATCGCATTGGACTGATCGGGCCGAACGGGTCGGGGAAATCCACCCTGCTGAAGGTGCTGGCAGGGGAGATGGAAGCCGATGAAGGGAACGTCACACGGCGCAAGCGAGTGCTGGTGAGTTACGTTCCACAGGACTCGGAGTTTGCGCCGGGGAGATCGGTGCGAGAGGTGATCCTGGATTCGCTGCGACGCGCAAAGGTCCCTGAGGGAGACCATGCAGGAAGTATGGCGGAGACGCTGGGGCGGGTGGGCTTCGAAGAGCTTGACACCGAGGCAGCGTCGCTATCAGGAGGATGGCGGAAGCGGTTGGCTATCGCGGAAGGACTGGTACAGCAGCCGGATTTGTTGTTCCTCGATGAACCGACGAATCATTTGGATCTTGCGGGCATCGAGTGGTTGGAAGAGTTTTTGAAGTATGCGCCATTCGCTTGCGTGGTGGTAAGCCACGATCGGTATTTTCTGGAGAACGTGGCGAGCCGAACCGCAGAATTGAGCCGCGTGTATGAAGACGGACTGCTGATGGTGGAAGGGAATTACAGCGAATTCCTGGTGAAGAAAGAAGCGTTCCTGGAATCGCAGAGCAAACGGCAGGAGGCGCTGGAAAACCGGGTGAAGTCGGAGATCGAGTGGCTGCGACGGGGAGCGAAGGCGAGGACGCGGAAGTCGAAGGCGCGAATCAGCAAGGCGCACGAGATGATTGGCGAACTTGCGGATCTGAATACGCGGACGCGAACGTCGACGGCGGACATCGATTTTGCGGCGACGGGGAGACAGACGAAACGTCTGATTGAGCTCGAACAGGTAGCGTTTCGCTATGGCGATCGCACGCTGGTGAGCGATTTGGATTTTTTGATCACGGCGGGAACGCGCGTGGGATTGGTGGGACCGAACGGCAGCGGGAAGACGACGATCCTGCGGCTGTTGAATGATGAATTGCAGCCGGTGAGCGGGGAGATCAAGCGGGCAAATGCGCTACGGATCGTGTACTTCGATCAGAACCGGCAATTGGATGAGGGCATGACGCTGCGCCGGGCGCTCGCGCCGGAGGGGGATTCGGTCACTTATCAAGACCGGGTGATTCACGTGGCTTCGTGGGCTTCGCGTTTTTTATTCACCGGGGAACAATTGAATCAGCCGGTGGGAAGTTTATCGGGTGGCGAGCGGGCGCGGGTGCTGATTGCGAAGCTCATGCTGCAGCCAGCGGATGTGTTGCTGCTGGACGAGCCGACCAACGATCTGGATATTCCTACGCTGGAGATCCTGGAAGAGAGCCTGCTCGAGTTTCGTGGGGCTCTGGTGCTGGTGACGCACGATCGTTACCTGCTCGATCGCGTTTCCACGGTGGTGCTGGGGTTTGATGGTCTCGGCGAGGTGGAGCGATTCGCGGATTATCGTCAGTGGGATGAGTGGCAGCGCGAGCAGAAAGCCGCGCAGAAGCCGAGCGCGAAGGAGAGCAAGCGCGAAGCGGCGAAGCAGAAGAAGAAGTTGTCGTATATGGAAGCGCGGGAGTACGAGTCGATCGAGCAGCGGATTGCTGATGCGGAGGCGCGACTGGATCACGCGCGAAAGGCGCTCGAGGATCCCGCGATTGCGACGGATGCCACGAGGTTGATCGAGGCGCAGGCAGAGTTGGACGCGGCACAGAAAGATGTGGATGGATTGATTGCGCGGTGGGCGGAGTTGGAAGAGAAGAGTGGGTAAGCATCGCGTGGCGTCTGCCGTTAAGGTCGAGATTATCCAGTGCCTGCAGGCACGGAACGTAATAGCCCACCTCGTAAGAGGTGGGAAAGGACGTGATCAGGGAGAGAGTCCCCTTTAGGGGACGGCATCCCACGGTCGTCGCGCGCGATGTCACATCGTTCTAGTCTGATGCCGCAATACGATATCGCAATGTCGCATGCGTATGCCGCCATCTTCTTGCATGTCGTGTTTTCCACACGCGAACGCGAGGCGCTGATTCCGGAAGAGCGGGAAGGCGATCTTTTCGCATACATCGGAGGGATTGCGAAGAATCTTGGGTTTCGCCTCTTGAAAATTGGCGGTACGGCAGATCACGTTCATTTGTTAATTTCAATTCCCGCCAAAATGCCGGCAACGATTGCAATCCAAAAGATCAAAGCCAATTCGTCGCGGTTTCTCGGCGACGGGTTTGCGTGGCAAGAAGGATATGGCGTGTTCACGGTGAGTGCGTCGCAGTTGGAAACGATGACGAGATATATCGCAGGACAGCGTGAGCATCATCGGAGGCACACGTTCGATCAGGAGTTCAACGCGTTGTTGCAGAGATACGGGCTGCGTCGCGACCTCGAGGCGGATGCCGTCCCCTGAAGGGGACTCTGACGTGATTGCAGCAGGCTTCCCACCTCTTACGAGGTGGGCTATTACGTTCCGTGCCTTCGGCACTGTCATCAGTGAGCGTCAAGCAATGCGGTTTTGCAAGAGAGGTTTCTTCCAGTTTCGCTGACCGGGCCGATGCCGTCCGCTGAAGGGGGCTCAGACGCAATCTGCCCATTTCCCACCACTCACGTGGTGGGCTATAACTTTCCGTGCCTTCGGCGCTGGAGTATCGGGGACGAAGAGCGCAACGCGATAGAAGGAACCTTACCCCGTCACCATTTTGCTTTTCATGGTCACGGCGCCCACGCACCAGAGGAAGGCGTCTTCAACGCGTTCACGGGTGTTGTGGTCGCGGAGGTGTTCGCCGAACATCGGGGTCTTGACGAGATGTTCCATGAGGTCGCTTAGAGCTTCCTGATAGGGAGGAGGCATGCTCAGGCGGGTGGCGCGGACCAGGTCATCGAGCATTTCCAGGCAATCGCGAACGATGTGATCGGGGTCGGCTCCCTCGGAGTTCACGAGGTAGAGTGCCTGGGCGACGTCGCAGAGCATTTCGAGTTCTTCGGGCGGATCGCCGAGAGCTTGCATGGTGGGATCGCCGATGGCGAGCGCTTTCTTAGCGAATCCAGGTTTTGTGAAAAAGACGATGCGATCGCCTACGGTGGTGATGGGGCGTTCGTTTTCGCCGCCGAGGGCGAAGAGCGTGTAGAACTGCGGGCCGTCCGCAGCGGGGTCAACGCGGAAGCCGACGAGGAAAAGATCTTCGGGTGTCTTATGCGACAGGATAGGTAAGTCGTTCATGCCAAATCCGGACAGCTATCCTAGCATTGAGCGCGGGCGGGCGAGTTGTTTTTCCGCAGCGCTGCGCAACTTGCTACAATGCCCGCAAGTGTCGAAAAGGATTGAACTTTTCGTCCCATGGGAACGTATTTGATCCCATGGGATCTGGGGCAGCCAGCATCGCCCTTGCACTAGACGTTGGCGGGAACTCTAGGGAGCGGCGGTTGGACGAGAATCAGGCGGTCGCCATACTGGTTCGTCGCTGTGTGGCCGGAGAGACGGCTGCATGGGAAGACATCGTCCGCCAGTTCAATCGGCGTATCTATAACATTTGCTACCGTTTCGCGGGATCTCCGGACGACGCGCAGGACCTCACCCAAGAGGTTTTCATCAAGGTTTACCGCACCCTTCCCAGCTTCGATCCGGGTAAGGCTTCATTTGTTACCTGGGTAACGACCGTTACCCGGAACCTGCTGGTAGATCACTTCCGTAAAGGTAAGTACGACCGGATGACCGACTCATTGGACGCGCCGGTAGGCGACGAAGAAGACGGTCTGGCGCTGGGTTCGCAGATCGCGGATAAGGGGCAGAGTCCGGACGAACGGTTGCAATCTCGCGAAACCAGAGAGTTAGTGCACCGGGCGTTGCAAAAACTCTCACCGGAGCTGCGGGAAGCGGTTATCCTGCGGGACCTGCAGGACATGGACTACAAGGAAATTTCAGCAATTTTAAAGATTCCAGAAGGTACGGTGAAATCGCGAATAAATCGCGGGCGAACGGAACTTGCAAGACTATTGCAACGTAGTAATAGGCAGGTTGGCGAGTAAATTGCCAGCCGGCCGGAAAGAATAGAGAGCTGCCATGAACGGCAACCAAAATTTCGAGATGCAGTGCACGGACTTCGATGTGCTGCTGACTGACGCTCTCGACGGGCTCCTGGAAGGCGAGCGGTTGGCCAGGTTCGAGCGCCACAAGGCGCAGTGCCCGGCTTGCAGCGTGCTCTTCGAGGAGTCGAAATCCGGATTTGATTGGCTGCACACGCTGGATGAGGTTGAGCCTCCCCTGAATCTTGTGCACAACGTGATTGCCGCCACCACCGGGGCGCAAGTTGGTTCCGGAGCCACTGAGATCGTGCCGCGTAAGAGTTGGCTGGAGCAGTTGAAGAGCCGCTTCCTGCCGAAACTTGTGCCGGTGATGACGCCGCGCTTCGCGATGTCGTTCGGGATGGCGTTCTTTTCCGTCTCGATGCTGATGAGCGTAGCGGGCGTGAAGCCGGGCGATCTTCGCCACGTCGATCTCACGCCGAAAGGGATACGCAAGACGTATTACGAAACGCAGGCCCGCGCAACCCGTTACTACGAGAACATCCGTCTCGTTTATGAGATTGAATCTCGAGTGCGTCAGTTGAAAAAGGCCGCCAATACTCCCGAGCAGAAACAGCAGGAGCCCAAGCCTGAGACGAACCAGAATCAGAGCAAAGACCCTGACCGTCGGGAACAGAACTACAGCCGCCAGGATCAGAACAGCGAATTGCTGGCAGAAGTAGCTCGCTACCGCATCACGTTACGCGGTTGATTGTTGTACATGACTGGGGAATTCGGGGAGAGGAGAAACACCATGAACTGCGCCAAACATCCAGAACTGCCCGCGTCGGCGTTTTGCCGAACTTGTGGCAAGGCGCTCTGTTCCACCTGCACGCGCGATGTGCGCGGCGTTATCTACTGCGAGGAGTGTCTCGCAAGCCGGCTGGGCGACACCGTCCCACCGACGCCCCCACCGCCGTATGCCACGGTTCCTCCAGTCGGAACGCCGGTCGTGATTCGTCAAGGGGGGAGCCCCGGATTGGCAGCGTTGCTGTCGATCATTCCCGGCGTCGGCCAGATGTACAACGAGCAGTATGCCAAGGGACTGATCTTCGTACTTATATTTGCAGCACTGATTCAGATGACTGCGCATATCAACGGTCTTTTCGGACTGCTGATTGCCGGCTTCTCGATCTACCAGATCATCGATGCCTATAAAACTGCGGAAGCGCGGCGCTTCGGGCTGCCTTTACCAGATCCGTTCGGGCTGAACGACATGCTCGGCGGGAAAGACAAAGCCGCCTACAGCAACGCACCCGCGCCGGTGTACGCGACGAACCCTGGAGATCCGACGGCGGTATCGGTCGCGCCAGTGGAAGAAGTGCCAGACAAGCCGGGGCCACCGGTGGGAGCGATCATCCTGGTGGGATTGGGTGTGCTGTTCCTGCTCGACTCATTCGATATGTTCCGGTTCGATTGGTTCAGCAAGACCTGGCCGATCATCCTGATTGTTATCGGAGTATGGATTTTTATCCGCCGCAGAGACGCGGCAGCGAAATAGGAGGACATCATGTATCGGTATAACCGCAGATGTGCCTGTGATCGCTGCAAGTCGCATGCCTTGATGGCTCCGGCGATCCTGGTGACTTTAGGAATTCTGTTCTTGCTGGAAGAGTTCGGCTCGTGGCGGTTGGGCTTCGACCACACCTGGCCGTTGATCCTGATCGTGATTGGTGGAGTGATCCTCGCGAAGCGAAATGCTTCGATGAGCGGGCATATCGATCCGGCACAGGAATACGTAACCATGCAGCCACCACAGCAGCCAATGACGGTGGCACAAACCGAACCGCCACAACCACCCGCTTCGGAGGTGAACCATGGCTAGCCCAGTAATGGCACCGCCGTCGCCTCCGCGACGTCGTAAATCGTACGCAGGCGCGATCGTAATGATCGTGGTGGGCTTGCTCTTCCTGCTGCAGAACTTCGGGATCATTTCCGGCTGGCATTTTTACGCCCGCTGGTGGCCGCTCATCATCATCCTGATCGGCGTGGTGAAACTGGTGGAGTATTACCAGGCGAAGAATGAAGGAAATTATGCGCAAGGCGTGACCTTCGGCACCATCGTTCTGCTGTTCTTCGTGATCGTGACTGGGCTTTCTTTGTCGAAGGCTGAGGGCGTGAACTGGAAAGAGATCGGCGACCAGATGGGTATGGACGGTCCCGAGTTCAGCCACATGGGTGAAAACAGCTTCAGCTACGAGGACCAACTCGAGCAGGCGTTTCCGGCCGGTGGAAATCTGAAGGTGGTTTGCGATCACGGCAACATCAATGTCAATGCGTCCGAAGACGGCAAGATCCGGGTGATGGTCCACAAAAAAGTGTGGGCCGGCAACCAGGGTGCCGCTGATGGAACGAACCAGAGCTCAAAGCCGATACTGGAGATTAACGGTACGGCGGTGGTGCTGAATGCGAATACGCAATCGGGCGGGAAGAATGCCGTGGAAGACGACATGGACATCTTCTTGCCGAAGAAAGCGGATATCACATTGAGCACGCGCCACGGCGACGTGAACATTGTGGGCCGGGAAGGATTGCTCACGGTTTCACATCAGCAGGGCACGGCGAACTTTGAAGACATCACCGGCAACGTAGATGTGAATGGCGAGAAGATCACGGTGCGGGCGACGAGGATCAAAGGGAACGTGACCGTGCAGGGCCGGGTGACGGAGGTGACCGCAGAAGATATCTCGGGCAGTGCGACGCTAAACGGAGATAACTTCGACGAAGTGCGGGTCACGAAGATCGGCAAGACGTTTACCTTCAAGTCGTATCGCACAGACCTGGAATTTGCGGGACTGGCTGGCGACTTCGATATGAGCTCTGACGACCTGAGAGCTTCGAATATTGCCGGGCCAGTACGGCTGGTGACGCGTTCGAAGACGATTCACCTGGATGACGTGAGCGGGGATGTTCGGATCGAGAATTCGAATGGCGATGTGGAAGTGCACGCCGCCAAGCTGGGGAATTACGAGATCCGGAATCATCATGGCGATGTGACGGTTACGCTGCCGGCGAAGTCGGGCTTTACGATCGATGCGAAGACACAGCACGGCGATGCGAGTTCCGACTTTGGTGACCTGAAAGTGCAGAACAACGACAATGAAGGTCAGATTAGCGGCAGTGTTGGCAGCGGTGGACCGAAGCTCGCGATAACAACAGACGGTGCGGATGTGAACGTACGTAAGAGCAGTTAGATTCCTCTCCTCTCCAAGAACGCCAGAGATTGTCTCTGGCGTTTTTCTTTGCGCATGGAGGGGAATTTCCGCGAACTACGCGGTCTTCGCTGGAGGTTCCACGGTGTCTGGAGACGGCACCGGCTTGGGAGCTTCTTCTTTATGGCCGCCAATCGCTTCCTTGAAACCTTTGATCCCGTCCCCTAAGCCTTTGCCGAGTTCCGGCAGCTTCTTCGGCCCAAATACCAATAGCGCGATGCCCAAGATAACTAGCAGGTGCATTGGTTGAAACAGTCCTTCAAACATAAGAGTTCTCCTGGATCGAAATAACGGGCGAAAAGTGCGAAGCTTCCCGCCGCGTCCGACTACTTGATGGTGCCGTTCATGCCGTCAGGATAGAAGCCACCCTTTGTGGTCCCTCCTGCATAGACGATGTTCAGCACTTGGCGGGTTGTGCGGGGAATGGTGAGTCCCATGTTATCGGTGAAGAAGATGGTGCTGGTAGTCGGCACGACGTCGACGGAATCCACCGGCTTGCACTTGATGCCGCGATCAATGATATGGGTGCGGATCGCGCCGGAGTGCTGCGCTTCGGTGGCGAGAATGCGGGCTGCTGCTTCGAGGTACGTCTTGCTGGAAATGAGCGGCGCAGCGCCAGTGTAAGCGCTGGAGCCTACGTCTTCGAAGGCGCGAGCGAGAATCATGAATTCCTCCCAGCTACCAAACCCAATCCCGAGGGCGTTGAGGTTGATGGTCGGCTTCTTCACGGCGGCCGATCCCAGCGCGCTACGGAGGAACTTCACGTGCGATTGCTCGTCCTTGCGGATGTCGCCGGCGATGTAGGCGACAGGCGAGCTCATGATGTTAGGAACCTTATGGCCGCCAGTGGTCGGTCCGGATTCTGCGGAGGCAGGAATCACGCCGTTTTGAACAATTCCGACCCCGTAAGTGGCGAAGGTGTAGAACTCCGCTTCCAAATATTCGAGGTTCAAAGCGAAATTCAAGATGTCCGCGTCCGTGACGGTGGCAGATGGGGTGGCAGCGGCGCTGGACTGCTGCGCTGCTGCTTTTGTCACTCCGCCAAGAAGGGTGCTGCCGAGCATGCTTGCACCAACGAGGCCGCCAGCGGTAATTCCCATCTTCTTTGCAAAGTCGCGACGGGATAGTGGGCTTTCAACGAGGGTTTTCAGGAGATCGAGTTTCATGAGGGTAACTCCATTCAGTGGGAACGGGTTCAAGGTTGGGACTGCCTATTCACCGCGGGGAGTACGTCGAGAAAAGCAGAGCAGGTGGAATTTATCCCAAAGATATTCCTGGCAGGCGGAACTCCGGAAGAAATGTGCAGAATGCAGGGAATTTTGTTCGTGACGAGAAAAGGGACGCTGCGGTGAGCGTCCCTGTGACTTGCATTCAAAACTTAAGCTGCGGGATTTTTCTTGTTCTTGTCACCGTAGATTTTCTCGGCTTCTGCGCGATCTTTTTCTACCTGTTCGGCATCCGGCATTTCGAATTCCGGATCGTAGCCTTCACGATTATTGGGCTGCTTGGAATTTTGATTATCTGCCATGAAGTCTCCTTGGCATCCGCTTAGAGCTGCGGGTGTAATTCAATCGGATGCCAGAAGCAGAGCTGCAGATCGGACTCTGCGCGATTTTCATAAAGGGCTGCTTCGAACGGAGTAGGATAACTGTTTTTGATGTGGACGAATTTTTACCGGAGACACAGGCCAACCGACCCATGCCGACCTTCGCCGCGATAGACATCGGATCTAACTCCGTTCGTCTCAAAATTGCAGCTCTCAACCGTCGCCGCCTCGAAACCATCCTGGAAGACCGGGAAGTTACCCGCCTGGGAGAATCGGTATTCCGCGCAGGGTTGCTGGATCCGCGGGCGATGGAACATACCGTGAAGGTACTGCGCCGTTTTCACCGGGAGGTGCAGCAGCATGGGGCAGACCGGGTGCAAGTGGTCGCGACAAGCGCGATGCGCGATGCGCGGAACGGCAATGCGTTTCTGCAATGGGTGAGGGCGGCGACGGGATGGCAATGCGAGGTAATCTCAGGGCTGGAAGAAGGGCGCCTGATTCACCTGGGAGTGATGGCGGGCAGCCGCATCAAGACATCTCCGATGCTGCTGGTCGACCTCGGTGGCGGCAGTTGCGAGCTGACAATCTCGGTGAAAGAGAACATTGAGAAGATCGTGAGCTTGCCACTGGGCGCGGTGCGTTTGACGCGCGGTTTCCTGTTGCACGATCCGCCGAAAAAGAAAGAGCTGAAAGAGCTGCGCGCTTTTGTCGCGGAAGAGATTGGCCGCGTCGAGAGAGAGATGTTGCGGGCCAAAGTTAAGCTCACGGTGGCGACGTCGGGCACTCCCGCCGCGCTTTCGGACATGTGGGCAGCGCGCCAACACAAGCGGACGACCACGGTGCCGCGGGCGGGCCTGCTTGAACTCACGCACGAACTGAGCCGCATGTCGCTGGAACAGCGGCGCACCGTTCCGGGAGTTGGGACCAGGCGGGCGGAGATCATCGTTGCGGGAGCAGTGGTGTTTTCAGAATTGCTGTCGCGATTGAAACTCACAAGCTTTCGCTACCTGCCACTTGGATTACGCGATGGCGTATTGGCGCAGATGGCGGCGGAACACGATCAGCGGGCCGACCTGCGTACGCGGTTGGTGGCGGAGCGGGAGAAATCGGTCTACGACGTGGGTACGCATTTCGGGGTGGACCACCGGCACGCGGAACGGGTTCGAACCCACGCCACGCGCTTGTTCCAGGCGCTTAAAGCCGTACACGGGCTTCCCGCGCAATACGAGCAATATCTTTCGGCAGCAGCCATGCTGGCGGAGGTGGGGTCGTTCATCAATCGCACCGGGCGGCATCGTCACGCGTACTACGTGATTGTGCACTCCGAGCTCTTTGGATTCAGCGTGCAGCAACGTCGATTGATTGCGGCGATCACGCGGTACGTTGGAGGCTCGCGACCAACGTTGCAGAGCAGGCCGGTGCGCGTGCTCGATCCGAAGGACCAGCCATTGGTCGAGCGAGCGGTGTTGCTGTTGCGCATGGCGCGCGCGCTGGAACAGGGACGACGCGGCGCGGTGAAAGGCATTCGCGTACGTGTAGAGGCAGATCGCGTGCTGATCGTGGTGGACGAAAAGACCACTGGCGCAGAACTGGAGATTTGGGCGCTGCGAAAAGAGCGCGCTTACTTCCGCAACGTCTTTGGCAGAGACTTGCTGTGTGCTGAGCCGTAAAGCGCACGGGCAAGTTTGGGCGTGACCATCCAATTGAGCACGGAACGCTTGGGGCTGTAGTCCACCCGCGCGATGCCGCCTTTCTTTAGTTCAATCGATTTTTTTGATCCACCGTTGGTCACGATCTGACTGACGAATTCCGTCAGGCTGGGATTGTGCCCGACGACCATGATGGCTTCGTATTTCGCGCAGGCATGAATCAACTGGCGGAATTGCTCGAAAGTGGCAGAGGGGCGGAGAGAGTCGCTGACCTGGAGCTTGGTGGCGAAGTCGATGTCGTTTCCAACCAACGATGCGGTCTGCATTGCACGCTTCAGCGGGCTAGTGATGATTTGGTCGACCTGGACATCGAGAGCAGAGAGTAGCGCGCCGACATAGCGACACTGCACGACGCCATCTTTATCCAAGGGACGTTTTTCGTCTTTGACTGGGTCGGCACGTTTTTCGCCGGCGTTGGCGTGGCGCAAAAAGTAAATGATCATAGGGAGCTACCTGGCTCGCGCACGGGTACGCGTGCGACGTACGGGTTTGTGTCCGGCCTCGGAAGGAATGGCATCGATGCTCTTCTTGCCTTCAGCAACGGCAATGAGAAAATCCTGCGCTGCGAAAGGCTGCGCCGTTTTCGTGCGGGGATGGTTGAAGGCATAGCTGCCATCCGCGTGGAGCACGCGCGCCTTTACATTGTCGACCAGGTACGGAGCAATAATCTCGTTGCGAATGCGATTTTTCAGCAGCGCGTCGCGAATCGGGAAGAGGGTTTCTACGCGCTCGTAGAGGTTGCGCGGCATCCAATCGGCGCTGCCGAGATAGATTTCGGGGGAGCCGCCGTTCTCGAAATAAAAGATGCGGCTGTGCTCGAGGAAGCGGCCGACGATGCTGCGGACACGGATATTGTCGCTGAGCCCGCGAACGCCAGGCCGCAAGGTGCAAATGCCGCGGACGATCAGGTCGATCTGTACGCCGGCGCGTGAGGCTTCGTAGAGCTCGGAGATGACATCTTTATCGAGCAGGGAGTTCATCTTCGCGATGATGCGCGCGGGCTTGCGATCGCGAGCGTAATCGGCTTCGCGACGAATGAGCCCGGCAATGCGCTCCGCCATTTCGAGAGGCGCGACGAGAAGCGGATCGTAGCTAGACTGTTCCGAGTAGGCAGTGAGGAAATTGAAGACACGATGGACCGCAGTGGTGATTTCCTCATTCGCGGTCATGAGACTGATGTCGGTATAGAACTGCGCGGTGATCGGGTTGTAGTTGCCGGTACCGAGATGTGCATAACGGCGGATGACGCCGTCGGGATCTTTGCGCGCGATAAGTGCGAGCTTGCAATGCGTCTTGAGGCCTACGAGTCCGTGAAAGACCTGGACGCCGGCGTCTTCAAGGGTGCGTGCCCAGCGGATGTTGGAGGCTTCGTCGAAGCGGGCCTTTACTTCAATGACGGTGGTGACTTCCTTGCTCGCGGCGGCGTCGACGAGGGCGTCGATGATCGGAGACTTTTCGTTGGTGCGATAAAGGGTCTGCTTGATCGATAGAACCTTGGGGTCTTCGGCGGCGGCTTCGATGAAGGAAACCACGGGCCCGTACGAGTCG